>BNJV01002674.1_pt1 | contig 370895 bp, 336 predicted proteins | sample 8540591 | NCBI WGS metagenome assembly BNJV01 (sample SAMD00202457, study PRJDB9452) | human saliva metagenome | host: Homo sapiens
TCGTCGACGGCGAGACCATCTACATCTGCGCAAAGGATGCCGCCACCGCACTGGGCTACAGCAACACAAACGATGCCATCAAGCGCCACTGCAAGGGGGTCGTGAAACGCTAACAGTATTGAAAAATCATAGGCGACGGACGATTTTACCTGTAAATCTCAGGCTTAGACCTTCAGGCAGGCCTCAAGCTAGACCTCAGGAGCAGGCCCCTAGACCAGCTTCGAGCCGGGCAAGCTAACCCAAAACCTACTCCTGGGACAGGCCCGCCTCCCCCAGGTTCCTAAAACGCTCCACCCACTTGGTTAGTTCGTTTACAACATTTTCTCGCGTGACCGCAGAGACCCCGCCTCCACCAAAACGCCTTGCAGGCGGAAGAATATCGGCCAGACCTGCGCCTTCGCTAGGCACATAGTTGTCACGCAAACACCCAAAGGCAAACTCCCTAGCTCCACTCTTTAAGCGATAACGCTCAATAATCTCAGTTAACTCCTGGTCGCGGCGCTCATCAATGAAGTCCTTAAACTCCCTAGTCACATCCCCATGCGCGGAAACACGGCGGTAAAACTCTTCAATAAGGTCACGTTTGCCGCGTAGTGACGGCGACGCCGCCAGGGCCCGGGAGATTTCTACCGGGATTTCACGGTCCCCACCTTCGTTTTCTACCCGATGCCGTTCTACAAGCATCAAAATGTAGTCAACGTTGATATCAACCTGTTTGACCAGTTCTATTTCAAACTCTAGATCGTCAACAATTGACTCTTTTTCTCCACCCAGTTTAGTGCGGATATCTTGATAGAGGTCTAGATAGATACTGCGGTAGTCTTCTAGCTCTCGCGGACTCATAATGTCATCGGTTTCGAAGTCATCGTAAGCCGTGAGGATATTGCGCAGGCGCAAAATCTTACCCATCAGGTTAATGAAGTTCTTCTGCTGCGCTTCGGAGGCAATAATGCCTATCGGCAGGGGGAACTGTTCACGTAGCTGCTTTACTGTCTCAATGTACTCAGACAGGTATTCATTGTATGGACGCAGAAGTATCTGACCGCGCGCATTTTTGTTGCCAAACAGCGCAATGGCTTCTTCGACTTCTTCTTCCAGGTTACGGAAACAGACAATATTTCCGTAGGTTTTCACCGAGTTCAAGATCCGGTTGGTGCGTGAGAAAGCCTGGATGAGCCCGTGTGCTCGCAGGTTTTTATCCACCCACAAGGTGTTGAGGGTTTTGGAGTCAAAACCGGTTAGGAACATGTCTACCACTATCACTAGGTCTACAGCTTTGGTAGCTAGCGCTTTTGATAGGTGCTCATAGTAGTTTTCGAAGCGTGCAGGGTCAGTGCCAAAGTTTGTCCCAAATTCCTTGTTGTATTGGGCAATAACATGATCCAGGAAGTCCCTGTCGTCCGCTGATAAAGCCTTCGTGTCCATGCTTTCTTCACAAAGCAGGCCGGTGTCAGGGTCTTCAGAGTTGGGCGAGTATGAGTAGATAGTGGCTATCTTCAGTCGCTCTTCGGGCGGCAAGTCTTGCTGCTGGCGTTCAAACTCGGCGTAGTATGCGCGCGCTGCTTTGATGGAGAAAGTAGCAAACAGTGAGTTGAAGCCTTGAACTCGCTGGTCTTCTAGTAGATAGGTGGAGTTGCGTTTAGTTTTCTGCCTAAAGTGCTTAAGGATATGCGAAACTACGGCTTTGATACGGCGCGGATCTATATATACAGAGTCCGTGTCAATACCTTTAACCTTATAGTTTTCGATATACTCACGCGTGTGGAAAGTGTCGTTGTATTCAACCCTGAAGGGCAGCACGTTTTCGTCACGGATTGCGTCTACAATCGTGTATGAATGTAGCTGGTCACCAAATGCTTGCTCGGTGGTGCGCAGACGGGCTTTACCGGAGGAACGCGCGTTTTGCGCAAATTGGGGTGCCGGTAAACCCAAAGAGGTGATAGTTACGGAATGCTTTTGTGATAGCCGCGTGCATGTCACCAAATTGGCTACGGTGGCATTCGTCAAAGATAAAGACGATATGGCCGTCATAGATTTCGTGACCACGGTTAGCTTTCACGAAGTTTGAAAGCTTTTGGATGGTGGTGACGATTATGCGTGCGCCGGGGTCAGCGATTTGCTTAGCTAGCTGCGCGGTTGAGTGGTTAGCTGAGACTGTACCAACCGCGTATTGGTTGTATGTTTTGATGGTTTGGTGGTCGAGGTCTTTACGGTCAACCACGAAAATAACTTTATCTATACCTTTAATGTCGGCAACTAGTTTTGCGGTTTTGAAGGAGGTGAGGGTTTTACCAGAGCCAGTGGTGTGCCAAATGTATCCGCCGGCTTTAACCGTGCCGGTTTCTTTGTTGAGTGATGCCCGCTTTATAGGCTCTTCATAATTGAGGGTGTAGTTGGGGTCTGAATCCTCCGGTTTCGAGGAGGCAGCGGGCGATGTAGTTGGTGAGGTTGCGGAACCCAAGAGCGGATCCGCGTAGATGTTCAAGGCGCCCGTTGATAGCTTCGGTAGGGCCATTGGAGGTGTGGGGATGATCGAAGTAGGCCAGGATGTCCCTGGATCGGCGTTTGAGTGTCCTGCCCAGCGTAATGAGCTCTCTCAGACCCCTCGGTACACGCGTGCAGGTCAGTGTATTAATTTCGGCTTGCATCATGGCCTTGCCCGCAGCCGTGTCGGGCGCGCGGTAGGCATCAATGATGTTCTGGTAGGCACTCCAAGTGACCTCGAGGGCGACGTGCTCCTCACCGGAAAACAGGTCGAGTAGTTGGTGCTGCTGACGCGGCGTGAGCAGGCAAGATCTGGTGTGTAACATCCTGCGAGCCTTGTACAGGGGATCCGTGGCACGCCCGCGCCGATGGTGAAGTTCTTGCTGGATACGCCTGCGGCATTCATCCAAGGCGTTGCCAGCCAGGTGTACAACATGGAAGGGATCCATGACTGCCCTTGCATCGGGGAGTTCTTCGGCGGCAGCGCTCTTAAAACCAGTGAATCCATCCATCGCGACGATCTCGATACGCTCACGCCACGTGTCGGGCCGGGAGGCCAGCCAGGTTTTGAAGACCTGCTTGGAGCGGCCTGGGACCATGTCCAAGAGCCGGCAGGGCCGCTGCGTTCGCGGATGGGCGTCAAGTCCAAGATAACGGTGACGTATTTGTCTCCGTAGGGGGTGTGGCGCCACACGTGTTCATCCACCCCGATGACACGCACGCCATCGAACCGTGCTGGATCATTGATCAGTAGACGCTCTCCTTCGGTCAGGACAGCGGTGTTGGCGGTATTCCAGGACACGCCTAGGGCCTGGGCGATACGCGCCACCGTCAGATGGTGGACCACCAGGCCCACCAGCGCCCAGCGCACCGCCGAGTGTGAGAGCTTGGCGCGTGGATCGGCCGCTTGGCTCATGTTTTGACGCCACACGTGAGCACACGTCTGGCAGCGGTAGCGGCGCACGCTCACGTGCAAGATCGTGGGGTGCCACCCGTAGGGTACGTGAGCCAAGCGCCTGATCACCGTGTCGCGTACGACGCCTTCGCCCCCACACTGTCGGCACCACCGGTCCTCACCCACTACCTTGCAGGCCAAGATGGTCCGATCGCCTCCTACACGCTGGCCCGTCACTTCCAGGCCCAGGTCATCCAGGCGTGTGAAGGTGCTCAGGTCAGGGCGATCAAAGGTAGTATTAGGCATGTCGAGGTCTTTCGGATGGACGGTGTAGGAACCCCCATCATCGGAAGACCTCGACCCCTACCCGGCCACGACACGCCGAACCCCGCATACCACCCCCACACCCTCAATTATGAAGAGCCGCTTTATACGCAGCAAGATCGCCTCGGTGGCGGCGATCTGGTAGGGGCGCATCACCAGCAGTTGGTTGTCTACGGTTAGTACACAGTAGCGGGTGAGGATGGATAGTAGTGTGCGTTTAACCAGGAAGGTGCGGGTGAAGTCGGTAAGGTCCGTGATTGGGTTGTTTTCACGGTCTGTCCACCACATGGTGAATTCGTAGGATTGAGAGCCTACTTTGCCGCCACGTGTTTTCCCGTTGTTTTTGGTGTGGCTGAGCCTGGTGGTGTTTGAGTAGTACTTGGTTTGGGTGCCGTTGGAGATGATGAATAGCTGTACGTACTCAAATAGCCCGTCGCCGCCTTCGGAGTGGAAGGATTCGCGGTGGTAGCGGTTAATTTGGTTGAAGGCTTCGCGTAGTTTAACGCCGCGTCGTTTAAGTTCAACGTGCACTAGTGGTAGGCCGTTCACCAGGATGGTTATGTCGTAACGGTTGGTGCGAGTGCCGGAGCTGACCGTGTATTGCTTGATTACTTGCAAGCTGTTGCGGTGGATGTTGACTTTGTCTATTAGGCGAATGTTTTTCTTGGTGCCGTCATCGCGGGTTAGTACCTGCACATAGTCTTCTTGGATACGTCGAGCTTTGGCTATGACAGGGTTTGGTTCCCCGGGTGGGTAGGCGACTATGCACTGGTCGTAGAAGCGTTTCCATTCACTGTCGCTGAAGCGGTATTCGTTGAGCGCTTCGAGGCGTGCGCGTAGGTTGTCGCGCAGGCCGTTAATGTCGTGTACTTGGAGGCGTTCGTAGCCTTGGCCTTGTAGCTGTTTGACGAAGCTTTCTTCTAGTTCTGCTTCGCTTTGGTATGAGCCGTCGCTTTCGTAGGTGGGTTCGTATAGCCCGACGACGGTCGATTCGTCTGAGACGACGATCGGTTCGATGATGGCTGTGGGTGATACGTTAACCATTATTTTTTCTCCGGAAATGATAGCAGACGGTCTCGATAGTATTCATATTGGGCGCGCCGCGCCGCAATTTCTGCCGGTAAACCCGACGAAATATCGTTAACCAGCGCATCAAACCTATCAAGAACGTCAGCAATACGCCTCTGCTCTTCAATCGGAGGAACAGGGACTTTATATGCACGAATCATCTTCAAATTAAGTCCACCGCGCGTTCCATCTCCGGAAGAAACAGCACGCAGATTATCGTACTGACCACTAAGATAATGAAACAGATAATCTGAGTCTACAGTTTTATCTGTAATAATTGCGCAGAGTGATTGATTCGTGCATAATTCAATTCGTATCCTTGCCACAGTCCCACGAGTCTTTCCTTGCCCAGCAAGTGCAATAACCACTGCTCCAGCAGGAACCATCTTTGTGCTGCAAGAATCAAAACCAAGTTGAGTAATAAACCTATTGGTTGAATATACAGTTTTCTTATTTACTTCTCCAGAGCTCATCCATGGAATATCCCCATCCCATAGGGATGGATTCTTAGAGTTCGGCGTTGCTCCTGCAACACATTTAGAGAAGCTACCAATACTCTTGTATTCGACTCCATTAGGGTACCGCGATACCAGGGCATCGTATGATAGCAACTGTTCACGGTAATACTCGTACTGCGCCCTCCTGGCTTCCAGCTCCGCTTCCAGCGTCGTGAACTGATCCAATATTCTCACGATCTCTCGCTGCACCGCAAGCGGAACAACAGGAAATTTAAAAGAGCGAAATGCTCTCATGTCCACAGACGGAAAACTGGAAACATTAACATGTTCCAAACAAAATGCATCAAGGACAAAACAATAGTAATACAAGAACCGGTAGTCGAAGTACTTTCGATACTCATCTTTCAACCGAAGAGACGTGAATCTTTGATTCGACAAATGAGGAACGGTAATTAACGCATGCGCGCCAATGGTTGCAGAAGTCGCCACAAGCAGCGAATTCTCCGGGAACAAGACACCATTTTTCACCGCACTAGACGAAATATAAGTCAAAGCACGGTCCAGAATCCCCCCGTTCTCCCGGATATCCTCCATCCGAAACCAGGGAATATCATGAGAATCCCATGCAGACGCATCACTTCTAGAAGGCGTATACCCATTCCGAGTTGCAAACAATTCATCGAGACGCCGATACTCCACCCCGTCTGGGCACAGCTCATTAATCAGGTCAGCTAGACGACTCATCACTCCCCCTCTCGCGGGTTCTCAGCTGAAGGGATACTGACAAGCTGATCTGCTTCCAGCTCGGCGACAATGGCATCAATTGATGCCCGCAGCTGTTTCTGACGCTCCACAATCCCCGCAATACGGTTGTTTAGCTCAGCAATATCTACCTTCTCGCGGGTATCTTCTGGCTCCACATAGGATGACACTGACAAGTTCCAGTCATTAGCTGCAATATCGTCAATGGATACCAGCTTTGCCACATGCTCAACATCCTTACGCTCAAATGCCAGCGAAAGGAGGTTCTCACGGTTTTCTTCATTCAAACGGTTCTTGTTACCTTCACGCACAAACTGGCTAGAGGCATCCACGAACAAAACCTTGTCATCTACACGCGATTTTTTAAGCACAATGATGCAGGTGGCAATGGTAGTGCCAAAGAAAAGATCAGGTGGTAGCTGGATAATCGTGTGTACAAAGTTGTTTTCCACCAGGTAGCGGCGGATTTTGCCTTCAGCCCCTCCCCGGTAAAGTACCCCGGGGAACTCAACAATCGCGGCTGCGCCATCCTCAGCTAGCCAGTGCAGCATGTGCATAGTGAATGCCAGATCTGCCTTTGAGTTAGGCGCCAGCACACCTGCTGGGCTAAAGCGCGGGTCATTAACCAGAGCCATATCATCTTTGCCTGCCCACTTGGTGGAATAGGGCGGGTTAGACACAATGGCGTCAAAAGGTTGATCATCCCAGTGCGCAGGGGAAGTGAGTGTATCTCCTAGTGCAATATCAAAGTTCGCGAAGTTTACATTGTGCAAGAACATGTTGATACGACACAGGTTGTAAGTGGTCAGGTTAATTTCCTGGCCAAAATATTTGCGTGATAGAGACGGACCCAATACCTTGGCGAATTTCAGCAGCAATGATCCCGAGCCAGCGCAGGGGTCATATACGCGCTCTACGTCCTTGCGTCCGTCCAAAGCCAAACGCGTTAGTACCTCTGCCACCTCCTGTGGGGTGTAGAACTCACCTCCAGATTTTCCAGCACTGGAGGCATACATGGTCATCAGGTACTCGTAGGCGTCACCAAAAGCATCAATCTGGGCGCTGCCATGATCAAGCGGTAAGTCACCAACCGCATCCATGATTTTCACCAGTTTGGCGTTACGCTCAGCAACTGTGTTTCCTAGTTTGCTTGAGTTGACATCTACGTCGTCAAACAAACCGCGCAGATCAGCCTCAGCATTAGTGCCTTTAGCTGAATCTTCAATGGCGCGGAAAATCCCAGCCAGCTGCTCGTTTAGGTTCTCGTTACCCTTAGCGCGTGCCTGCACATTACTAAATAGATCAGTGGGGCGAATGTAGAACCCCTTATCGGCCACGGTAGCAGCACGGCCATCTTCAGCTTCTTCATTAGTTAATGAGGCAAAATCAAAACTGTCAGCTTCTTCCTGACTACCACCAGCTGCCAAGATGCCTTGACGTTCCTTCTCATTAAGGTAGTCAGTGAGGTTTTCAGAGATGAACCGGTAAAACAAGAAACCCAGCACATAGCTCTTGAAATCCCATCCATCCACGCTGCCGCGCAGATCATTGGCAATACGCCAAATTGTTTTGTGCAGTTCAGCCCGCTCAGCAGCAGCAACCATTGCGCTCTCACCTTTCATGCGCCATCTGCATCAGCGCATATAAAACCTGGCGGTGTTCATGGCTGTAAGCAATGAACACCGCACTTAGTTTAATGCAGGGCCACTCCCCCTGCCGAATCACATTTCTAGTCTTAAGCAGAGGCGCCGTCGTCGAGAGTGAATCCAACGGCCCTGACAGCCGCAGCCCACCACCTAGAGCACCATGGCCGCCACCCAGCCGCTGGCCAGCAGGGGCAAGTTGAAGTGCAAGAAGGTGGGGATCACCGAGTCACGGATGTGGTCGTGCTGGCCGTCGGCGTTAAGACCAGCGGTGGGCCCCAGCGTGGAGTCAGAGGCGGGCGAGCCGGCGTCGCCAAGCGCCCCAGCCGTACCAATAATGGCTACTGTGGCCGCCGGGCTGAACCCCAAAGATATGCACAGGGGCACATAAATGGTGGTAATGATGGGCAAAGTAGAGAAACTAGAGCCAATACCCATGGTCACGATCAACCCCACCACCAGCATGGCTAGCGCCGCCAGGGCCTTATTGGCGCCAAAGAGCGCGGCGGAGGTTTTCACTAGGCTCTGTACGTCTCCGGTGGCGCTCATCACGGCGGCAAAGCCTTGGGCGGTGATCATGATGAAACCAATCATCGCCATCATTTTCATGCCCTGGGTAAACACGTCGTCAGCCTGGCGCCAATTAACCGCCCCGGTGATCATGAAAATTGACAGGCCCACCAGGGAACCCACCAGCAGCGAGTCAGCTTCCGACTCCAGCGAAAGCATCACCACCTGCACGGCGAAGGTGGCCACAATAGCGATCAGGGAAACAATCACCTTGTAGCGGCTCACCTGTTCCACGGCCACAGTCGATACCGGCTGGTCCGCATATTCGCGCGGCTTACGGTAGGAGAAAAACACGGCGATCAGCAGCCCGGCCACCATTCCCAGGGCCGGAATGGTCATCACGTGCATGACGTTGATACCGTCTACTTTCATGCCGGCACTTTTAATGTTTGCCAGCAAAATATTGTTTAGGAAGATCGAGCCGAAACCCACCGGGATCCACATATAGGTGGTCACCAGCCCGAAAGTCAGCACGCAAGCAACCAAGCGCCGGTCAATACGCAGCTTGTTCATTACGGTCAGCAAAGGTGGAATGATCAGCGGAATGAAAGCAATGTGCACCGGGATAAGGTTCTGGCTCATCACCGACATGGCTAAAATTCCCGCCAGCATCAGCCATTTAGCCCCAAAGGCCGCTTTGGCATTATTTTCTTTGCCGACGGCGGCCGTAATTTTTTGCGCTAATAGTTCCGGCAGTCCGCTGTTGGCCACAGCCATGGCGAAAGCGCCCAGCAAGGCGTAGCTCAGGGCGATTTTGGCTCCCCCTGCCAGCCCGGTTTGGAAGGCCACCATGGTCTTATCAAGGCCAATGCCTGAGATTAAACCGCCCACTACCGAACCTATGAACAGCGCTAGCACCACATGTACTCGCAGGGCAGCGAGTACAAGCATTACTAGGACAGCAATAAGTACGGCGTTCATAGAAGGGGAATATAAATGGCTCCTAGCCCGCTGGGCAAGGCTTGTCTCACTAGACAGTCATATTTGCCGAGGACAGCTGGCGCTCCTCATAGTCGCACTGGGTTTTGACCGGTAGGGCGTAAACAAACACGCGCGCTAACCCAGGCAAATACACGTCATACAAATTTTACTAACTGCGAACACTCCCACAACCCAATTTTCTTCTGTAAGCTGGCACTCACCTGTGAATACTTCAATAAACCTGGCCAGCACCGGTTTTGCTAACTCTGTGTTAGCTACGCCATTTTTAGTGGTACTTATCGCAACTACCACGCACTTGAGACTAGCGCTACAAACCAAGTAAGATCCGGCTGTCAGTGTATTTAGGGCTTATCCCTAGAGGCACTGATAGGTGGAGCCTAGCCAAGACTTCTGAGCTAAGCAAAGCCAAAAGGTGATGACAAGGTTTGGGCTGGAGCCTATCGGTTCCAGCCCAAACCCTCACCAGGCCTTATGCGCACTTAAAGGCTAATTGCATCGCTTATATAAACGGGTGCCCCTACCAGTTTTGGTAGGGGCACCCGTTTTGTTAGCTAAGTGTTAGCAATCAGTTGTTGCCGGTCAGCTTCTCGCGTAGAGCAGCCAGAGCCTCGTCAGAAGCGAGGGTACCAGAGGCCTCAGCGGGAGCCGAGGAGTAGGAGCTGGCGGGAGCCGGAGCGGCAGCAGCCTGCTCGACGTCCTCTTCCAGAGCCTTGGCAACCTGGGCCTTGTGGGCTTCCCAGCGGGCGTGAGCAGCAGCATACTGTGCTTCCCAAGCTTCGCGCTGAGCCTCGTAGCCTTCGAGCCACTCGTTGGTCTCGGGGTCGAAGCCCTCGGGGTACTTGTAGTTGCCGTTCTCGTCGTACTCGGCAGCCATACCGTACAGCGAAGGATCGAAGTCCTCGGAGTTGGGGTCTACACCCTCGTTGGCCTGCTTGAGCGACAGGGAGATGCGGCGACGGTCCAGGTCGATGTCGATAACCTTGACGAATACCTCGTCACCGACCTTGGCAACCTGCTCGGGCACCTCGACGTGGCGCTGGGCCAGCTCGGAGATGTGAACCAGACCCTCGATACCGTCCTCGACGCGTACGAACGCACCGAAGGGAACCAGCTTGGTGACCTTACCGGGCACAACCTGGCCGATAGCGTGGGCGCGGGCGAAGGCCTGCCACGGGTCTTCCTGGGTAGCCTTGAGGGACAGGGAGACACGCTCGCGGTCGAAGTCCACATCCAGGACCTCGACGGTGACTTCCTGGCCAACCTCGACAACCTCGGACGGGTGGTCGATGTGCTTCCAGGACAGCTCGGAGACGTGAACCAGACCGTCTACGCCACCCAGGTCCACGAAGGCACCGAAGTTGACGATGGAGGAAACCACACCGCTGCGAACCTGGCCCTTCTGGAGGGTCTGCAGGAAGTTGGTGCGTACCTCGGACTGGGTCTGCTCCAGCCAAGCGCGGCGGGAAAGGACCACGTTGTTGCGGTTCTTGTCCAGCTCGATGATCTTGGCCTCTAGCTCGCGGCCAACGTAGGGCTGAAGGTCGCGTACGCGACGCATTTCAACCAGGGAAGCGGGTAGGAAGCCGCGCAGACCGATGTCGAGGATGAGACCACCCTTAACGACCTCGATAACGCTACCGGTGACAACACCGTCTTCTTCCTTGATCTTTTCGATCTGACCCCAAGCGCGCTCGTACTGTGCACGCTTCTTGGATAGCAGCAGACGGCCTTCCTTGTCCTCCTTCTGGAGAACCAGGGCCTCGATCTCGTCACCAACAGCAACGATCTCTTCGGGGTCTACGTCATGCTTAATGGACAGCTCGCGAGAGAGGATAACGCCCTCAGTCTTGTAGCCGATGTCGAGGAGGACCTCGTCGCGGTCAACCTTAACGACGGTGCCCTCAACGATGTCGCCATCGTCGAAGTACTTGATGGTTTCGTCGACGGCTGCGAGTAGTTCCTCGGTAGAGCCGATGTCGTTGACGGCGACCTCGTTGTTGGTCGGCTCGTTGGGCGTAGTGGTGGTCATTTAGAAGTTGCTCCGAATACGGAAAAGTAGTTGCGGACGAACATGCCTGCCCCGCATACGGTCAACTAGGTCCGTCCCAGTTAGCCGCTGCACATTGTTAAATGCTTAATCTGTTTACACAGATTAGGGGCATACGCTGCTCACCTTATCAGTTAGACACGCATGAATAACAGGGTATTAACAACAGCTAGTAATTATCTTCTGGTGTTATCTATCACTTTTATAACTAGTGGGCGGCGTCGCGCCAGGTTTTACCCAACCCCACGCCAACTTCTAGTTTGACGCTGAGGCTGGCTGCGCTTTCCATTTGCTGGCGCACTAGCTGCTGCACCGTCTCAGCTTCACCTGGGGCGATTTCCAACACGAGTTCGTCATGCACCTGTAGCAGGATACGGCTAGCTAGGCCCTGCTCGCGTAGGGCGGCCTCCACATTTAGCATGGCTTGCTTGATGATGTCGGCGGCAGTGCCCTGGATGGGGGCGTTGAGGGCGGCGCGTTCAGCAGCCTCGCGGGTGGCGTAGTTGTCACTGTTTAGTCCCGGTAGATAACGACGGCGCCCGGCCATGGTTTGGGTGTAGCCCAGGGTGCGGGCCTGCTTAACTACACCGGTTAGGTACTCTTGCACTCCCCCAAAGCGCGCAAAGTAGGCTTTGCGCAGGCTGGCTGCTTCTTCACGAGAAATACCTAGCTGGCGTGAAAGCCCAAAGGTGGACAGGCCATAGGCCAGGCCGTAGCTCATGGCTTTAATGTGGCTGCGCTGCTGGGAGGTGACCTCAGCGGGGTCAATGCCATGCACCAGGGCGGCCACATAGCGGTGTAGGTCCTCGCCGCTAGCAAAAGCGTCAATTAGGCCCTGATCTTTAGATAGGTGGGCCATGATGCGCATTTCGATTTGCGAGTAGTCCGCCGTCATTAGGGCTTCATAGCCCTCCCCGGGCACAAATGCCCCGCGAATACGCATACCTTCTTCAGAGCGGGCCGGAATGTTTTGCATATTGGGCTCGGTGCTAGATAGGCGCCCGGTGGTGGTTACGGTCTGCTGGAAAACAGTGTGGATGCGCCCGTCGTCGCGAGTGGTTTTACGTAGCGTCTCTACCATTTGGCGCAGCTTAATGGCGTCGCGGTGTTCTAGCAGGTAGCCCAGGAAGGGGTGAGCGGTTTTAAGGTAGAGCTCTTCTAGAGCCTCAGCGTTGGTGGTGTAACCAGTTTTGGTTTTACGAGTCTTGGGCATATCTAGTTCTTCAAACAGCGCCACCTGCAGCTGCTTGGGGCTAGATAGGTTGATGGTGTGGCCCAGGGCGTCGTAGGCGTTTTGGGCGGCGTGGGTTACGCGCGAGTCCAGCTCGCCTAGCAGCTGTTCTAGGTAGTCCATGTCGACGCCGATGCCGGCATTTTCCATATGCGCTAGGGTGAGCGAAACCGGCAGCTCCAACTGGCTTAGTAGCTGCAAAGAATCGGTTTTTTCTAGCTGCCCGGTAAGTACCGGCACCAGGGCGCGGGTTAGGGCTGCGTCGTCGACGCTAGCTTCCTCCTGCCCCAGGCCATCTAAATCAAGCAGGGTTTGCTCTGCCTGCCCGGTGGGCTCTTGATCGATTCCTAGCCAGCGCTGGGACAGATCGGCCACGCTGTAACCACGCTGATCGGGGCGGGCAATATAGCCGGCTAGGGCGGCGTCGAAACTGACTGAGTTTAGCTCCAAGCCCCGCCCATGCAGGGCGTGCCAGGTGGATTTATAGTCGGTTACGTATTTTTCCTGGCTGCCGGCCAGGTACTGGGCTAGGGCCTGCTCGTCGGCGGGGCAAATACTGGTCAGATCAATGTTTAGGCTTTGGGCACCGTCGCTGAGAATCAGGGTATCGGCGTCGCCCATAGACGGGGTGAAGCAGCCGGTAACTGCCAGGGCCAAGGGGTGGTTAGCAGCCTGTAGCCACTTTTCTAGCCCGCCCGCCAGGCCATCTAGGTGCAGCTGCTTGGCTTCCACTTTGGCTAGCTGCTCTATTCCGCCGGCGGCATTTGGGTGTCAAAGTTTAGCTGAGCTAGGGCCTTGTCGCGCAGGGACACAAACTGCATTTGGTCCATGAAGGAAATAAATTCATGGCGCTTGCCACCAGCTAGTTTCAGGTCGCCTAGCTGCACATCTAGCTCTAGGTCGGTTAGCAGGCGGTTTAATTTGCGGTTGCGTTTAACGTCATCAAGGTGATCTCGCAGTGACTGGCCTACCTTGCCCTTGATTTCATCCGCATGGGCGTAGATACCCTCTAGGCTCTCGTAGCGGTTTAGCCATTTAGCTGCGGTTTTGGGGCCCACCCCGGGCACGCCGGGCAGATTGTCACTATCTTCTCCCACTAGCGCCGCCAGCTGGGGGTATTGGGCGGGGGTGACGCCGTAGCGGGAGAATACTTCCTGGGGGGTCATGCGCCGCGACACGCTCACCCCACGCACCGGGTAAAGCACGGTGGAGTGGTCTGTGACCATCTGGAAGGAGTCGCGGTCGCCTGAGGAGATAAGGACTTCGTAGCCTTGTTCTAGGCCTTGGCTGGTGAGCGTGGCCAAAATGTCGTCAGCTTCAAAGTCGGGTTTGCTTAGGCAAGTTACGTTTAGTGTGCCCAGCAGTTGGCGGATCAGCTCTACTTGGCCAATGAAAGCTTCAGGGGTTTTGTCGCGGGTGCCCTTGTATTCGGGATATTCGCGGGTGCGGAAGGTGCCGCCGGGTAGGTCGAAGGCCACGGCCACGTGGCTGGGCTGCTCAGCTTCCAGTAACCCCAGGAACATGCTTAAAAAGCCGTGGACGGCGTTGGTGTGTTGACCCGCGCCGTTGACGAAATTTTCCGCCGGTAGGGCGTAGAAGGCTCGAAATGCCATTGAATGGCCGTCAATTAGCAGCAGGCGTTTGTTATCCACTGTTTAAGGCTAGCGGTTTTTGGCTTTGTCGTGTCAGTCTTTAAGGCATGAGCGATCCCACGCAGGGCCTGATTGCTAGCGAGTCGGGCACATTAATGGAAACTTTAGCGATGCAAGTTGAGCGCCGTGACGCCCAGTGCACAATCGTGTCTATGCCGGTTGAGGGTGCGCTGCAGGTGGTGGGGATTTTGCATGGTGGGGCTAGTGCGGCGCTGATTGAAACTGCCGCCTCGGTAGCCGCTCGCGAGGCCGCCCCCGAAGGAAAGGTGGCGGTTGGCACTGAGCTGAACGTTTCGCATTTGCGTGCGGTTAGGAGCGGGCGGGTGCGCGCCACGGCCACGCCTCTGCATTTGGGGCGGCGCACCGGGGCCTATCAGGTTCATGTTCACGACGACGCCGGACGCCTCACTGCGCACGGTACGTTGCGGGTGCTGTTTTCTTAAGACATTTAAGAGCAAGCGTTTTAGCGCCACCAAAACCATTGTGGGCAGGCCTAGGGCCTGCCCACGTTTATGAGTGTGTAGTGTTAAAGCCACTGCCTTGCGGTAGAGGCGTTAGGGGTCTACTTCTTTTTGGCGCCGCCAACCTGCTCGATTACGGCGTCGGCTACCTCACGCATGGTGAGGCGACGGTTCATGGAGGTCTTTTGTAGCCAGCGGAAAGCTTCAGGCTCGCTTAGGTTCATCTGCTCTTGGAGCAGGCCCTTGGCGCGGTCTACGCGCTTGCGGGTCTCGAAACGCTCCTGCATGTCCTCTAGCTCGTTTTCTAGAGAGACGATCTCTTCGAAACGGCTGTAAGCCACTTCAATGGCCGGCAGTAGGTCTGCCGGGGTGAAGGGCTTGGTTAGGTAGGCCATGGCTCCCGCGTCTGCTGCACGACGTGCAAGTTCTATTTGAGAGAAAGCGGTGAGCATAACCACTGCACAGGAGTGCTCTTTGATGATGGTTTCTGCGGCGGTGATCCCGTCCATAACCGGCATCTTCACATCGAGGATGCACAGGTCTGGCTTGAGTTCCTCCACGAGTCGAATTGCTTCTTCACCGTTGGAGGCTTCTCCAACAACGTCATAGCCTGCTTCGGTGAGGATTTCAACAATATCAAGTCTGATCAGGGCTTCATCTTCAGCGACGAGTACCCTACGTGATGACATCAATGGCTCTGCACTCATGTTTGGTAGTATAGTGGAACAGGTGCTTGAAAATCTGGGTTACACTAGATGACGCACGGCCCCTCTAGCCCAACGGTAGAGGCAATCGACTCAAAATCGATCCAGTGTGGGTTCGAATCCCACGGGGGGCACTTAGGTTTTTAAATTGTTTGTGCAGGTCAAAGCTGATTTGTAAAACAAGAATCCACCCACTTAAACACATAGGATTAGTAGGTTTTAACGACAACACAAATACCAGTGATTAGAGTCACGTTAAGTTGTTGACTTCCAGAATAGCCAAAAGGCCCCGGCTAACGCCGGGGCCTTTCAGTTTGATTTAGCTAACAAAATCAGTCGAAGTCTACCTGCTCGCCAACCGTGTGTACACGGATGGAGTTGGTAGCACCGGGGGTACCCGGAGGCATACCTGCCACGATAACTACCTGAGCGCCCTCAGGAGCTAGCTTCTTCTCGCGCAGGAAGTGGTCTACCTGCTTGACCATCTCATCGGTGTGGCGTACCTCGTCAACCTTGTAGGCCTGCACACCCCAAGAGACCGACAGCTGGTTGCAGGTGGTCTGCAACGGAGAGAAGGCCAGTAGCGGAATGTGGTTACGCAGACGCGATAGACGGCGGGCAGTGTCACCAGACTGAGTGAAGGTCACCAGGTGGGTGGCGCCAATGCGCTCACCAATACCGGCAGCAGCGCGGGTGATAGCGCCACCAACGGTGTGGGGTTCGCTGCCTAGCGGAGCGATGCGGTCACCACCGTTTTCCTCAACGTTTTCAATAATCGAGGCCATGGTGCGCACAGCCTCAATGGGGTAAGCACCCACGGAAGTCTCACCCGAGAGCATAACCGCGTCGGCGCCGTCGAGAATGGCGTTAGCGCAGTCAGAAGCCTCTGCACGGGTGGGGCGCGGGTTAGAAATCATGGAGTCGAGCACCTGGGTGGCCACAATAACCGGCTTAGCGTAGCGGCGGGCCAGCTCAATGGCGTGCTTTTGCACTAGCGGCACAGCCTCTAGCGGATACTCAACACCCAGGTCACCACGAGCCACCATAATGCCGTCGAAGGCATCTACGATCTGCTCTAGGTTATCTACAGCCTGGGGCTTTTCAATCTTGGCGATCACCGGACGGCGGATACCTTCCTCGTCCATGATCTGGTGTACATCTTCAATGTCCTTAGCGTTACGCACGAAGGACAAAGCAATAATGTCTGCGCCGATGTTCAGACCCCAGCGCAGGTCCTCACGGTCCTTCTCGCTTAGGGCGGGCACAGAAACGGCAACACCAGGCAGGTTAATGCCCTTGTGGTTAGAAACGTAGCCGGGCACCTCCACCTTGGTGATTACATCAGTGTCGGTGACGGCCACAACGCGAATGGCCACGTTGCCGTCGTCGATAAGTAACATGTCGCCAGGAGCGCAGTCTCCAGGCAGACCCTTGTAGGTAGTAGATGCGCGCTTGACGGTACCAAGCACGTCATCAATGGTAATAGTGAACTCGTCGCCCTTGTTGAGCATGACCTTCTGGTCGTCCACGAAACGCCCTAGGCGAATCTTGGGACCCTGTAGTCAACCAGGATAGCTACCGGACGGCCGGAGGCTGCAGCAGCAGCGCGCACGCGATCGATAACAACTTCCTGGTCCTTAGCACTACCGTGGCTACGGTTAATACGTGCCACGTTCATGCCTGCGTCAACTAGGGCCTGTACCTGCTCGGGGGACTCGGTTGCGGGACCGAGAGTGCAAACAATTTTGGCTCTACGCATGTAACCAAGATTAGACCACATTCCCCGGTAACTGTAGCCTAAACAGCTGTTAAGCTAATTCAAAAGTTATTTTCATTTTCAACCAAACCTTCACTCTTCTTCCAAACCCGCCCCCACCTGCGCAGATGCTTTTTGTTTGCGAAGGGTTAAAAATAGGCCAGTCAAACCAATTAGACACACCACAGCCGATGTCCACACATTAAGTCTAATACCTAAAATATGCTGCGCGTCATCAATTCGTAGGTATTCAACCCAAATACGCCCAGCCGTATAGATCACCATATAGGCCCACATACTTACTCCCCCCACGCCAGTTAAAGCGCCGCCCCAGCCACACCAGCACCGCCGCCCCAGCCAGGTTCCACAGTGCCTCATACAAGAAAGTGGGGTGAAATAGGGTGCCTGGCGCGTAGCCTGCAGGCAGGTGCTCGTCGTCAATGCGCAGCCCCCAAGGCAAAGTGGTGGGAGCACCAAAAAGCTCCTGGTTAAACCAGTTACCCAGGCGCCCAACCGCTTGCGCCACCAGCAGTGTGGGGGCCAGCGCCTCAGCAAAAGTACCCACCTCAAGTTTGCGATGGCGCAGGTAAAGCCACACCGCCAGGGCGCCGGCACCGATCCCGCCCCAAATCCCCAGGCCTCCATGCCAAACCTGCGGAATCAGCGCCAAATTACCCTCGGGCCCAAAATAGGCATCTGGAGAGGTAATCACGTGATACAAGCGCGCCCCCACAATGCCGCAAGGCACCGCCACTAGCGCCGTATCAAGCACCACATCCTTTTGCCCACCGCGAGCGCGGTAGCGTTTGTCGCCCCACCATACGCAGATGAAGATGCCGGCCAGGATGCATAGGGCGTAGGCGCGGATGGGGATGGGGCCTAGGTGCCAGATGGCGTTGCTGGGTGAGTTTATGGCGCTGGGGAGGTTTGTGGTGGTGAGGGTGGTTAGTTGGGTGGTGTTCATAGGTTTTTTTCGCGGGTGAGTTTGTGTAGGGCGGGGTGGGATCCGGCTGAGACTAGGTTGGAGACGAATTGTTGTATGTCGGTGGCGAGTATGGCGGCTTGGCCTACTACGACTACGTTGGCGCCGTCTTTTGCGTATTGCATGACGTCGTGGGGGCCGCGTACGCCGCCGGCGGCTACGCGTATTACGCGGTTGCCTAGTACGTCTGCGATTTGGGCGAAGAGGGTGGGGTCGATTTGTCCGGTGACGTAGTCGCGGGCGTCGACGCTGATCATTTGGGCGCCTAGGGCCATGGCTTGGAGGGCTTCGCGTCGTGAGCGGACTTGGACCATGGAGGTCATGCCTAGTTGGTGGGTGCGTTCGATGAGGCTTTCGAGGGCGATTTCGCTTTGGGCCTGCATGGTGAAGGTGATGCCGTCGGCGCCGTGGGCGCGGGCTTCGTGGATTTGGTAGGTGGTTACGGGTAGGTCGTTGACGATTATGGGGGCGTCTACGGCTTTGGCGACGGCGTCGAGTTGTTTGATGGAGCCTGCGTAGCCGCCTACTTGGGTTACTACTGAGATTGCGCTGGCGCCTGCTTCTACGTAGGTGCGTGCGAGGGTGGCGGCGGCGGGGACTTGGCCTAGGGAGACGAAGGTGGCTGAGGCGGTTTTTACTTCGGCGATAATTTGTACGGGGCGTTCTTGGCTGGCCAGGGTGCGTGCGATGTTGCGTGCGGGTTGGGCGTGGGCGGCGAGTTCTTTGAGTTGTGCCAGGCTTACTTCGCGTTCGCGGCGTTTTTGGGCTAGGCGCACTGCGGCGACGGCGTCCATGAGCCTGCGTTTTTGTACTATTTCCACCACACCCACGTCCCTATAATCGAGCTCACAGGGGTTTGAAAGCAAATCGGGTGGTCGCGTTAGGCTGTGGGGGTGAGTGGTTTGTGGGTTTTTGTTGATGGTTTTACTGGTAGCGGTAAGAGCACGGTTGGCTCTGGTTTGGCGCGTGAGTTTGGGGGGCGCTTGGTGGCTTTGGATGATTGTGTGCAGGGTTGGGATGCTTTGGCTAGCTCTATGGAGCAGGTGGCGGTGGCTTTGCGGGGTTTGGCTGAGGGTGGTCGGGCGGTTTTGCCGCAGTGGGATTGGGTGGCGATGGCGCCGGGTGAGCCTTTGGTTTTGGGTTTTGAGCCGGTGTATGTGTTTGAGGGTAGTGGGGCGTTGTATTTGGCGTATTTGCTTAGGGGCGTGGGGGTGTCTATGCGCAAGGTTTGGGTTCAGGCGCCTGATGGGGTGCGTCATGAGCGGATTGCTAGGCGTGATGATTACCAGTGGGATGTGGCTAATTGGGAAGCCCAGGAGCGCTTTTGTAAGCGTTCCTGGGCTGGTTTGGATGGTTTTGTTGATCAGGTGATCATCAACCAGTGATTGCCTGGCCGCCGCGCCTGCCTGTTTTCCTGCCGCCAAGCCTGTCTGTTTAGCTGCTTGGTTTGAGAATTGACGCTATTTAGTGGCGGGGCCCGTTATTTGCGTTTGCTGGAGGTTTTGCTGGGGCTGGCAGAGGGTAGGGCGCTGGGGCTGACGGTTACTTGAACGTTGTCGTCAGCGTTGGTGGTGGCCGTGGCGGTCGCGGTGGCGCCGCCAGAGTGGTCGATGGCTAGTACGTCGATGACCATGGCTACGGCCCCGTCTCCGCGGGCTTGTTCACTGGGTAGGGTCAGTAGTACGCGTGAGCCTACTGGTACGTCCACTAGGTGTTCGGCGACGCCTTTGAGGGTGTTGCTCATGTCGATTACGCCGGGGGCCTCGGCGGGGTTCCAGGAGCTGGAGATGACTTTGGAGTCTTTCCAGTTGATTAGGCTGTAGCGGGCGATGACGGTGGAGTCGGCGCGTACCTGTTCGCCTTTACCTACTAGCAGGGAGTAGATCTGTGATTGGGTGGGTTCAGCTACTCCGTTTAGAGCTACGGTGACTTGGTCGCTTTCCACGGTTACTTTGGGGGCGCTGGCGTCAGCGCTGGCTGGGGTGCCGGTGGCCACGGTGGGTAGTACATCCACTACGGTGATTTCTTCAGTGGTGGCCCCGTTGTTGGTTACGGGGGCGCGCAGTACTAGGCGTGAGCCTTCTTTACTCCCTCAAGGTTGTTTAGCAGGGTTTGGCCTACTTTTTCGTCTAGTAGCCCGGAGTATAGGCGCACTCCGCGCCCACCGGCGGTGGTGTTTTTACCGTCTTGGCCTGAGAAGGTAGCTAGGTTTAGTAGCATGCCTTGGCCTTTAACTAGGGCGCGGCCGGTGCCTTTGACGAGCTCGTCTTTAATGACTTTGTCTACTGGGCTTAGGGGGTGTTTGAGGTTAAGTACCGGGATGGCCCCCACGTTGCCTGAGATAGTCATGGCGTCAGCTAGGGGCGCGTCGGCGCTTAGCTGTGCGTCGGTGGCTTTAGCTGAAGACATTTGTGGGTCTTGGCCGCCTGAGACTAGCACCGGCACTATCACCATAAGGGCGATTAGTACTATTGCCCCTAGGAGGAACCAGATTCCCTTAGGGCGTTTGCGCCCTAGCGTGGCGGTAACTACACGGTGGGCTTGAGTAACGTTAGTGGGGTCGTTTGCGCTACGGGCGCTACGAGGTTGCTGTTCCACCTACACTCCTGTGCCTTGCCAAAACGGGTCTATCTGCGAGCTTTGCAGCTCATCAAGTAGTTTATCCACTCGCCAGTCACTATTTGCTAGCGGATCAAGCAGCTCAAACTGGTGGGCTGAGCCGTCTTCAAGTTTGATGTTAACCCAATCGGCTTTAAGTAGGCGCCCTGCACCCTGTGCAGCTTCAATAAGTGAACCTCGCAGGTGCGCGCGGGTGGTGGCAGGGGCGGTGGGGCTGGTGGCTTTATTGGCGTCGATGAAAGTAGCTAGAGCCCCGCTGCGCTCTAATTTAGTGCGCAGCCCACTTGCTGGGTCTAGGTCATGGTAGGCCAAAGCTAAACGTTTTAGTCGCACATCATTTGGTGCCAGCTGGTGGCGGTTGGCATAGGCCTGCAGTAGTTTCTTTTTGGCCGCCCAATCCACCAGGTGGCTGACCTTGCCCCAATTACCAGCGCTGATGGCCTGCAAGCAGGTACGCCAAATGTTTAACACCTGGGCTTGCCAGGGGTCTAAATCCAGCTCAGTTTGTGCATATTGGCTTAAGCGTTCCAAGAACTCGCCTTGAATTTGGGCTGCCCCTAGACGCCGTCCATCAGCTAACTCCACCTTGACGGCGCCGCGTAGATCTTTAGAAACCTCCCGGATAGCTTTAGGGGCGTTAGCCAGGGTTAGATCAGAAAAATCTTGGCCATGCTCAATAGCGTCCAGCAGCAAATCCACGGCCCCCACCTTGAACAAGGTCATGGCTTGGCTCAGGTTGGAATCAGCCACAATGATGTGCAGGCGCCGCCATTTATCGCCCTGAGCGTGGGGTTCGTCGCGGGTATTAATCATGGGGCGTGAACGGGTGGTGGAGTTAGCCACCTCATTCCACATTTGGTCGGCGCGCTGAGACAGGCGGTAACTACCATCATCGGCCAGCCAACCTGCCCCACTGATCAGTTGGCGAGTAACCAGGAAAGGCAGCAGGCTACGGGCCTGACCCCAATAGTTATCGGTGCGCGCCAGCAGATAGTTTTCATGGCAACCATAGCCGTGACCAGCCTGGTCACGGTTATTTTTAATGATGTGTAGTTTTTGGCCTTCTAGACGCTCATTAGCTTGCTTGGCTAGTGACTGCACCAGCTGGTCGCCGTAGCGCTCTTGGATAAGTAGATCCTCAAGGCGGTCACATTCAGCGGTGGCGTACTCAGGGTGGGAGCCCACATCTAAATACAGCCTGCCGCCGCCAGGTAAAAACACGTTAGTGCTGTTATAACGCCGGTTTATCGGTTCAAACAGGCTTCGAGCCCGCTGCTCCGCATCCATCTGGCCGCCCTGAGTGGTCAGCGCATACTCGGTTTCTAACCCAAATACACGCCGGCTAGGGCTGCGACTAGTCACTGTCCACCCTTTTGAATGAAGCTGTCGACAAACTCTTGGGCATTTTCCTCTAGCACCGCGTCAATGTCGTCAAGAATGTCGTCAAGATCTTGAATCTCAAGCTGCTCTACCGGCTCTTGCCACTGACTAGGGGCACTTTGCTGGCTAGAGTAGCTGGCATTAATTTGATTTTGACTATCCACTTAAACTTCCTTGATGTTTTAGCTGCTCACGCAGGTATTGGGCGATTTCTGGCTGGGGGCGCAAAGATTTCAAACTCAATCGCACTATATGAGGCCAGCCCGGTGGCTGGTAAAGAATTGAAGTCCACGAAGCCCCCACCGTATGCTCCAAATTAGCTACCGCCCAGCCACGCAGATAAGCGCGCGTATCTGGCGGGGCAGCAGCGACGGCGTCGGCCACCTCAGCGGCGCAAGCTAACCGCATAATGCGCCCGCCCGCATCTAGACGCTTAATAATGGCCCCATCAACGTCACCCCACTGAATATCCAGGGCCGCCAGACGCGGATGATCCCAGTCGATACGCCCACGCCAACGCAAGCCCTGACACAGCTGATATTTAGCCACCCACTCCACACAGTCGGCCACAGTGGAAATATCGCTAGCTAAACCATCCAACACTTTTTGCCACAGCTCAATCACCTGGGCGGCGCTACCAATCTGGCTGGCCTCAAGACCCCCAAAGCGCTCCAGGCAGGCCGCCTTGACGGCGTCTAGTAGCTTTTGTTGGATCTGTAGGGCACTAAAATCTCCCCCAGCTGCGCGCAGCTTAGTTTTCAAACTCAAGTCACGTGAAACCTGATGACACTGGGCTACCACGTCGCCTGCCAACAGTAGTGGCTCCAAAGCCTGCGGCTGGGTTTCTAGCAGCCACAACGCCAGGTTAGTGATGCCCACTTTCAACAAAATCGGTACATCAAAACGGTTAGCGTCACCGCTGATGACATGGATACGCCGCCAATCGCGTCCATCGGCGTGGGGCTCGTCGCGCATATTGAGCAAGGGACGGGCATAGGTGGTTTGCAACCCCACACTGGTGTGAATGTAGTCGGCGCGCTGAGAAATCTGGAAGCCGCTTTGCTCGCTGCGCTCACCTAAACCCACCCTGCCGGCGCCAACCACTATTTGGCGGGTAACTAGCACCGTGGCCAGAAGCGAATTAAGCAGATCCAGGGGTAGAGCGCGGCTAACTAAATAGTTTTCGTGCGCGCCCCAAGTGGCGCCCTTACCGTCCACATTATTTTTGTAGGCATGCACCTGTAATCCCTCAGCTTTAAGCTGAGCTGTAGCCCGGGCAGCTATCAGCTCCCCAGCCCGATCCCACACCATGGCCGCAAATGGGGTGGCGCATTCAGGACTGGAGTATTCAGGGTGAGCATGATCCACATAAAAACGCCCCCCATTAGCTAACACCAGGTTAGTTAGGGCCTGTCTTTGCAGCTGCTTACCAGTACGCAAACTAGCCCCCGGCGGCAGGGCCTGCTCAGCAGCCAGGTCACGCACAACCTCCCCGGCCCCCACCCCGGGCACACCCCAGTCACATAGCCCACCGGCCAGGCTTTGCGCCGCGCCACCAATCCCCTGGTTTAAAGAGGCGCCCGCAGAAAGTGCAGTGGGCACAGATGGCTCCTGACAATCAGCGCTGCCCCCTGGCTGGCTGCCATCGCTGGCGCTCGCAGGGGCACTAGGAGCTAGGCTGCCAGGCAAATCAGTTAGCAAAGAAGCATCAGCTAAATCACGCGCCAGGCGCCCACCACGCAGGTCAGCTAGGGGATCTTCATCCTCATAATCCCAGCGCACCGCCTGGCTCCAACGCCCTGCCCGCGAAAAGGGCGCATAGGCGGCCACGCTTCGCGCCGACAGCTGCATAGGATTCATGGCGCAGCCGGGGGCTAAAATACCAAATTCGGTTTCTAAACCCACCATGCGCCGGGCTGGATCTGGCGTGTGCATCAGTGCTTAGCCCGCTTCACGCTACGCACCATCACAGGCCTCTCCCCCAGCTGGCGTAGCCAGCCCTCAGAGTCAGTGCTGGCGTTAAGCTCTTCTTGTTCACGCCCCGCCTGGGCCACTGCCTCCAGCAGTAAAGAGGTGCTAATGCCACCCTCAGCTCCGGCTAGTTCACGTTTAATCGCTAAAGTCTTGGCCCTAGCCACCACCGCTGCCAGGTAGGCACCAGAGATCAGCTCACTGGCATAAACCTTACGAGAAGCGCCGTTAACGTAGGTGATTTCCAAAATCTCGTTGGCATGGCTGGCCGCATACAGCGCCTCCACAGTGGCACCAATCATGATCTGTAAAGCATCTTGCCTACTGCCAGCGCGCGCCAACTCGCTGGAGGCAATCGGTAACTCACTAGTTAGGTGCTTAGCTAAAATCTCGCCGGCAGCGAGCTTATCGGGGCGACCAATATAGATTTTTACGTCTAGTCGCCCCGGCCGCAGCACTGCCGGATCAAGCATGTCTTCACGGTTAGTGGCGCCAATGATTACCACATTGTTAAGGGCCTCAACCCCATCTATTTCCGCCAGCATCTGGGGCACAATCGTGCTTTCCATATCTGAAGAAATACCTGAGCCACGCCGACGCAGCAGCGCCTCCATTTCGTCAAAGAAAATCACTACCGGGCGCTGCTCATCAGCTAGACGCCTAGCCTGCTCAAAAATGGTGCGGATTTGGCGTTCGCTTTCACCCACATATTTATCAAGCAGCTCAGGGCCTTTAATGTTGAAAAATGCGGCGTCACCTTGCCCCCTAGCGTGTGCCAGGGAGGTAGCCACAGCCTTAGCAATCAAGGTTTTACCGCACCCCGGAGGCCCGTAAAGCAGTACGCCTTTAGGGGCCGAAAGGTTATAGGAGCGATACAGCTGCGGGTGTGTAAAAGGCAGCTCAATAGCGTCACGCACAGCGCTAACCGCGTCAGCTAAACCACCAATTTCCTCAAAAGAAATATTGGGACTGTCGGGCACAATCAAATCCTGCACACCGGTGCGTTCAATTAGGCCCAGCGCCAAGTCTGCCTCCAGATGAGCGCAAAGCATATCCCCGCTGCGCAGCGGCTGCTCCAGATTTTCGCGCTGCAAACCAGGCGCCAGTTGCAGCACCTTACTAGAGCCTGAGGAGGTAGTTACCAGCACCCGCTCATTATCGAGACGCTCACTGACATAGACTGCTTCACCCACGTTCATGGGTTCGCTTACCCCCACCACCACTTGGGAAGAGTTAATTAACAGCTGACTGCCGGCGTTAATCTCCTGCTCTTTAACGCTAGGGTGCACTGCTAGACGCATACGCCGCGCCCCCACCATGGCCTCTAGCGCCACTAGCTGCTTGTTTTCATAAAACAGCCCAGTGCACACCGCATAGCTAAGGGGCGGTTGGCGTAGCTTTTCTAGCTGGCTATCTACCTGCTCTAAACGCTGTTTAGCGCGTTTTAAACCCGCCGCCAATCGCTCATTTTTAGCCGCCAAACTGGCAGCTTCAGCCTGCAACTGGCGTACCTGGCCAACTAGCACTAGCGGGTCAACATTTGCTCTACCCATGCTTTTAAGCTACTCCTTAAAAGCCGGGCGCTGGATGGCGTCTAGCCCCAAAGTTTGCGCTACCTGATCGGTTAATGCCCCACGGGCGCTGGTAGCTTGCACATTTACTTCAGTAGCATCGTCGGGCTGCTTAACCAGGCAGTCACGCAGCACTTTGCGCACTTTACGGTCCGTGCTGGTGCGCTCGTCGACGTCGTCGGCCACCCAGTAGCCAGAGTCGTCATAAGCCCCACCCCTACCGGTTTGCCGGCGGCTAAGGGGCTTAGAGCCAGTAGCTAAACGACGAGCCAAAACCAGGAAACCAGTGTGACCCACCATGCGGTGATCGGGGCGCACCGCCAAACCATCTACATGCCAGCCACGCGACATGGTTTCCCAAGCCAGCGGCTCACTAAAGCTCTGGGTGCCTCGCAGCGCCTCAACCGTGCGAGACATCTGGGTGACGGTAGCCACATAGGCGCAAAATACGCCACCAGGAGCCAAAGCCCGGGCGCTTTGCTCCACATTCTCCCAGGGCGCCAACATGTCTAGCACCACCCGGTCAATCGAAGCATCCTCCACCAAATCAGCTACCACTTGGGCAAAGTCACCGCTGTGTAGCTGCCAGGCGCGGTGGTGGCGACCAAACCAGGCATCAACATTAGCGGCGGCAATACGGGAAAAATCCTCGCGGCGCTCAATAGAGATAAGTTTGCCCTCTTCCCCAATGGCACTTAGCAGGCTCATGGTTAGCGCCCCTGAACCCACCCCGGCCTCTAGCACGCGGGCGCCGGGGAAAATATCGGCCATGGCCACAATATTTCCTGAGTCTTTGGGGTAAACCACCTGGGCTCCACGCGGCATAGATAGCACATAGTCGGCTAGCAGCGGGCGCATAATCATCAGTTCATGGCCACTAGCGGTTTCAATGACGCTACCCTCGTTTAACCCCACAATTTCACTGTGGTGCAAATTGCCGCGTACCGACTGGAAATAGCCGCCTTCTTCAAGCACAAAGGTACTCATGCGCTTTTTAGTGTCGGTGATCTGGACGCGCTCACCATAGCGCAACGGCCCACGCCGCCCGTCTTGGCCCAGGCGCTGCTGGGTGGCGACTTTGGCTACCTCACGCTTGGCTCGAATAACGGTGGCTGCTACCTGATCTAGGGCTGGCTCAGCCTCGGAGGGCTGGGGGCTGTTTTCGATTTCCTCACTCATCCCCACCAGTGTAAGGGCTACCTAATTGCCACCAGTATTGCTGGGACATAGGTCACTAGCTTGCTAGCTAACAGGGAAATACTGCGCCGCCTTTAAAACTAAAGGAGCCCAGGGTTTGTTAATTTTATGGGTATGGATGGGCACTTAGATATTTCACCCAAGAGCGCTATGGCCGACGGCGCAGGCTCAGCTGGCTCAAACAGCCCTAGCGCACACCCCAGCCCTACGGGCGGCAAACGCAACGCCCTGTCCCCCTCGCGGGTAAAAGATTTTAAGCAGTGCCCGCTGCTGTTTAGGTTTCGCTGCGTAGACCGTCTTGAAGAGCCCGGCTCCCTGGCCACCCACAAGGGCACAGTGGTACATGCGGTGCTCGAAGACCTATTTGATCTGCCTGCCGCCCAGCGCACCGAAGCCGCCGCCCAGGCCATGTTTGAGCCCCACTGGCAAGCCCACCGTGAGGCCAACCCGGCGGTTATGGATCTATTCGATGACCCGGGCCAAGTAGAGCCCTGGTTAGAGCAGGGACGCGCACTTATTTCTAACTATTTCCGCATGGAACTGCCTCAGCGTCTAGAGCCGGCCCAACGTGAGCTGTTTGTGCAGGCTAAAACCGATTCAGGGCTGCTGCTGCGCGGCTTTGTGGACCGGTTAGATGTGGCCCCAAATGGGGCTATGCGGGTGGTTGACTATAAAACCGGTAAAGCCCCCGCCCCGCGTTTTATGGCTGAAGCCCTATTCCAGCTGCGTTTTTATGCGCTGGTGTTAAAGCGGATGCGTGGGGTTATGCCGGCGCGTTTGCAATTGCTTTACCTTAAAGACACCAAAACGCTAACTCACGACCCGCACCCTAGTGAACTTATCGAGGTTGAGGAGCAATTAGAGCAAACGTGGAACGAAATTTTTGCCTGCGCTCAGCGTCAGTATTTCCCACCGCGTAAAAGTGTTTTGTGTGGCTGGTGTGCTCACCAGGAGTTTTGCCCGCTATTTGGGGGTAAAGAGCCCGACATGCCAGTAGAGAAGTTGAGCTACATGCTCACCGCCCATGACTAAATTGCTAACCTTTGCCTATGGAGTATCGCCAGTTAGGACGCAGTGGGTTACGGATCTCTTCGCTAGGTCTGGGCACAATGACATGGGGCAACGACACTGATGCCACTAGTGCCCGTGAGCAGCTGGAATTATTCGTAGATAAGGGCGGCACACTGGTTGATACGGCTGCCTCATATGTAGGCGGTGACAGTGAAAAGCTGCTGGGCCAGCTGCTGACTAAGCACATTTCGCGCCGTGAAGTGGTGCTGGTATCTAAAGCAGGGGTGCGTTCGTGGCGCACCGGTGAGCGTAGCGCGGTTTCCGACGCTGGGCGCGGCACGCTGCTAGACACGCTCGATGATTCTTTGGCACGTTTGGGCACTGACCACCTGGATTTGTGGCTGGTACAGATCCCCGACTACTACACGCCCATGGAGGAAACAGCCTCAGCTTTAGAGATGGCTGTGCGCAGTGGCCGCACCCGCTATGTGGGGGTGTCTAACTATCCGGCTTGGGCGGCTGTGCATATGGCTGATTTGCTTGGTAGCGCTATTGGCATGGCCGGGGTGCAAACTGAGTATTCGCTGCTTAACCGTAGCGCTGAGCAGGAGCTTATCCCGGCCGCCCAGGAGCTGGGTTTTGGGGTTATCGGCTGGTCTGCGCTAGGGCGCGGGGTACTTACCGGCAAGTACCGTAACTCCACTCCCCCTGACTCACGTGGTGCCTCAGTGCATCTGGCCGGGTTTGTGGCCCCTTATTTAAACGACGACGCCGCCCGCGTGGTTAACGCGGTGGCGACGGCGGCTGCGGGCTTGGAGCGTAGCCCGCTTGAGGTAGCTTTGGCTTGGGCTCGCGGCAGTGATGGGATTGACTGTTCGATAGTTGGCGCGCGCAACACTCACCAGCTGCGTGACATACTGGCTGCTGCGGATCTGCAGCTAGAGCCGCAGATCCGCCACGTGTTAAACGAGGTTAGTTAAGACTTTTCCTCGTCTTCTTCGTCAAGATCTTCTTCATCGATATCTTCGTCGTCGTCTTCGTCAAAGTCGTCGACGTCGTAGTCTTCATCTTCGTCGTCTTCGAAGTCTTCTTCGTCAAAGTCATCGTCGTCGTCTTCATCAGCGTCGACGATGTCCAGGGGAAGCTCAATACCAAAGGCAGTGAACAGGGCGTCGTCGTAGGTGAAGAAGGCGTCAGCGAGACGGTCTTCAGCGGCAATTACCGCTGGCGAGAATTCGTCACCGGTGGAGGCGGCTTCAAAGTGCTGCTCTAAAGCGGCAATGAGTCGGTTAAGTGCTGCGCGCGGATCTGTAGCCATATGCCAAGGTTAGCGAGATTTTCGCCCCCGCGCAGCGATTAACCAATAATCGGTTGTAGTTTGCCGGCTGTAGTTTGTGCCTTGGCCCGGAGTAATTGACCCCGGGCCAATCCTAAAGGCTGCTTTTAGTCGTTTAGACCTAGCTGCTCACGCACAAAGTCCACAAACAGGTCTTCACCCTTGATGCGGCTGGTTTCTTCAGGGCCAACCACCACGCGTACGCCGTCACGCAAAAGCTGGGAGGCACCGCCGTCGGGACCTAGCGGCAAAACCACCCATTCTTTAGTCGGACGGTAGCGCTTGGTGGGAGCGCCGCCAGCAATAATGGATTTGATGTTGGCAGCTACCACTTCGGCGTGTGCGCGGGCAGCGTCGGCACGCTTAGATTCACGCACGTCAGTTAGGTCGCCGATGGCCCACACGTGAGGGTGGTCGATTACGCGCAGGTATTCATCCACCCGGATAGTGCCGTCATAGTGGCGGATGTCGGCGTAGGACTGGCCTAGGAAGGAGCTGGCTACCCGCGCCCCATAGGCACGGAACCAAATATCGGCCTCAATGGTGCGTCCACCCTTAGTTTCCACAGTGAAGGGCGACAAGGTGGCCACATCAGTGGAGGGCAGGTAAGCCAGTTTGTCGCCGGTAATGATTTCTACGCCGCGATCAAGTAGCTGGGCACGGATGGCTTCACGCAGTTCACTCTTGTAGTCGCTGGAGCACAAAATATCGTCGGCGCTCTCAACCATGATTACGTGCAGGTCAGGGAAGGCGGAGGTGATTTCACCAGCTAGCTCCACCCCCACTGCGCCAGCACCCAAAATCAGTACCCGCCTGGCAGATGCAAGGGCGTCATTGGTGCGGGCAATGCGGGCCTTGGCCACCACTGAGGGTGAATCCATGTGCTTGGCCGGGAAGGGGTAGGCCGTGCCGGTAGCCAAAATCAGCTGGTCAGCTTCAATTACCTGGCCGTCGGAGGTGCGCACGGTGGTGCCGTCCACGCTCATGGCGGTGGCGTTAATTACGCGGCCATTTTTGAGTAGGTGGTCGTAGGGCAGGAAGATTTTTTGTGCCCAATCGGGGTCAACCGTGGCGCGCAGCGCTGCCGCATGGTTAACGAAAGTGTCTTTTTGTTCGATCAGAGTTACTTCGGCACACTCGTCTAGGGCTTTAGCCGCAGTGATACCGCCATAGCCACCACCGACAATAGTGACGCGAACCATAATACTTCTCCCGGGTAATAGGTTGGGTGGCCATGCCGCGTCGCTTGCGGCGGCCTTAGTTAAAGCCTAGCGCACCTAGGCCTTAAGTCCACGTTTTTACTGAAGCCTAGTTGTGCGCTTAGCCTCAGCCATGCAGTGAAAAGAGCGATTTTAGGCCGGCCGCGAGCTTAGCCAAGCCGGCCATGAGCTTAGTCATCGGATGATCAATAGAGTCATATCTACGCCGCAGCCATAGGCCAATTAGCGCCCCTAGCGCTGAAAGCTGCATTAGCATTGAAGGCGACACCACTTGGGGCGGGGGCAGCTCACTAAAGTATTTCTCTGCAATGGGATCGCGCTCCACTATAGAAAGCCTTATTAACTCATAGTTAATGTCTTCAAGTAGACGTTGGTTTCCCGCATAATCTAACGTTGGCCAGACAAGTAGCATGGCTACCAGCGCCACCAGCGGATAGGCAAAGTGGGGCCTCATCTCGCGCAATATAAACCCACAGATAAAAGTCAACAGCGCCATTGACCCTCCCAGCAGACCAAATTCTGCTATGCGTACCAGCCCTAGCAACCACCATTGAGGTCCGGTATCTAAGGCCTCAAAATAGTTGGTCCTTTTAAACACCTCGCTATAAACCATCAGGCCACAGAAGTAGAAGAACCCAATCCAAGCTACATATGCGATACAGATAAAGGCAGAAGTATTTGTGCCATCGTTGAGATAGGGAGCAGGGTCAGGGCCATCCGCAACGGTCTTTTTGTGGCTCACTCGCTTTGGGGTATCAGTTTTGGCCTCAGTGCCAGAGGATTTTCTAGACTTCTGCTCCACAGCGTCAAAGGATTCTCTGGCTTCGTAAATCAAAGCATCAAAGGGGTCGCTAGGCTTATCCTCATCCGGTTCATCCTTGGTCGGCTGGCCCAAAGCTGATTGGCTATTTAGCTGCGCACCAGCCAACCTTGGCGCACTAGCGGGGTTGGTAGAGGCGTTTGTGGGGCTGGAGCTATTTGCTAGTGCACTGCTAATTTCTGCCGGATCTACCAGGGCCTGCTCGCAGTCAGCAAAAGCTTGTGTTAACTGCCTTTTTGCAGCTAGCGCCGCCGGCGAAGTTTCACCGGCGGCGCTAGCTGCTTGATACTGCTTAAGGGCAGCAATTAAGTGACCAAGTGAGGCATCAGGGTTAGTCTCCATGTCCTAACCATAGCCTCATGTATGTGCCTTGGCACATGTTTAGTCCAAACCACGGCGCTTGAGTAGGTGCTCCAAGCTGGGCTTACGCCCCGCAAAGCGCTGGTAGCTAAGGGCCGCCTCACGGCTGTCGCCACGGCTGAGGAACTCATCGCGGAAGTGCTGACCGGCCTGGCGGTTAAGTCCGCCGTCGTTGTCAGCCTCAGTGCCAATCGCACCCAGGCCGGCAGTGCGGAACCAGGCCACCGCGTCGGCGTCCATAACTTCGCTCCAAATGTAGGCGTAGTAGGCGGCGTCGTAGCCTCCACCAAAGGCGTGAGAGAAGTAGGCGGTGCGGTAACGCGGCAACACTAGGGCGTCGTCGATACCGGCCTGGGCTAGGGCCTGGTGCTCAAACTCCTCCACCTGTTCAGCCTCAGTGGGCACCTGCTCGGGGGCAAGCTGGTGCCAAGCCTGGTCTAGCAGGGCTGCGCCCAGGTATTCGCTGGTCATGTAGCCCTGGCCGAAACTACCCTGGGCACGCAGCTGCTCTAGCAGGTTGGCGGGCATGGGCTCGCCGGTTACGTGGTGGCGGGCGTAGCGGGCCAGTACCTGGGGGTGCAGCGCCCAGTTTTCGTTGAACTGAGAGGGGAACTCCACCACGTCACGGGCTACGTTAGTGCCGTTAACTGACGGGTAGTAGGTGGCCCCAAACATGCCGTGTAGGGCGTGACCAAACTCGTGGAAGCAAGTAATTACGTTGTCCCAGCTGAGCAAGGTGGGGCCAGAAGCGGGCTTGGTGATGTTCAGGCAGTTAATGATGATCGGCTTAGTGCCAGTCAAGCCGCTGGGCTCATTAAAAGTATTCATCCAGGCGCCGCCAGACTTACCCTCGCGGGCATAGTAGTCGCCCACAAATAGCGCCAGCACGCTGCCGTCAGCTTCACGCACTTCCCATACGCGCAGGTCAGGGTCGTACATGTGGGCGGCCAGGTCTTCGCGCTCGTGGAAGGTGATGCCGTAGAGACGGTTGGCGGCAAAGAAGACACCGTCAATGACGTTATTTAGCTCCAGGTAGGGGGCCAAAATCTCGTCATCCACACCGAACAGTTCTTTACGTTCGGCTTCCTCATAGCGCAGCCAGTCTGCGGTGGTGAACTCGACGCCGGGCTCAGCCTGAGCCATGCGCTGGGCTAGACGCTGTCCATCACGGCGGGCGTTGGCCATAGCCGGACCGGCCAGGCGTGAAAGCATGGCGTTTACGGCCTCAGTAGTTTTAGCTGCAGATTCTGCGGCCACGCTAGCGGCGTGGTGTTCAAAACCCAATAGCTGGGCGCGCTGGGCGCGTAGCTTAGCTAGCTGCTCAACGATCTGACGGGTGTCACGCTCGCCCCCAAAGTTACGGCTCTTAGCCTTGTTAAGTAGGGCTACGCGCTCGTCGTGGCTTTCTAGCGTGGCCAGCTGCGGGGTGAGGGTAAAGTTAGCTACCCCGCTGGCGTGGATTTCGTCAGTAACCAGGGTGTGGAAACGCGCCGAAAGCTTAGTGATGGCGGCGTTTAGTTCACGTAGCTTGGCCAGGTCTGCGCCTTCTAGGGCCACGCCGTCGCGCTCAAATTCTTCTACGGCCAGGGTGATGACGCGCTTGGTTTCCTCGTCAAATTCCTGGTCTGATTCGGCCAGCTGCTTGTAGCGGCGATACATGCGCGCATCTAGCGAGTAGGCGTCAGAATGCTCGCTCAGTTCGGGAGCTAGGCGCTCTTCTAGGTCATCTAGATCCGGGCAGTAGGTGGCTGAGGTTAGTGCACCTAGGGCGATTAGGGCGCGTTCAAGTAGGGCGCCGCTAAGCTCACAGGCCACCACGGTGTTGTCAACGGTGGGCGGCTGCGGGTTGGTGGCGATAGCTTCCCACTGGGCGCGCTGCTGGCGCATACCGGCGCGGATAGCGGGTTCAAAGTCTTCATGCTTTAGCACGCTAAAGTCAGGTAGGCCTAGTTCCAGGCTCCAGGGCTTAGCTAGCGGGTTAGCCGGGTCGAGATCGGCCTCCATGGCTGCGATAGTGGCTGAGAAAAGTTCACTCATGTACCTATGTTGGCACACTTGCTCGCTACATATTCGTAATCTTTGGCCCCTTGGGTGCGCATATAACCCCGACGGCGCCCAAAGCGTAGCGGTTAAGTCGCCTTTGGGCTGTTTTGGTCAGCTAGCGGTTTAGCCAGCGATCACGCACCCAGTGGAACAGATGGCGCAAGCCAAAACCGAGCAGCGCCCCCACCCCAGCGCACGGTAGGGCATAGCGGCTAACATCCCAATAGGCGATATCAAGCATCAGCGCCCCGTGGAAGAAACTACGCGTGGCATCTTCAAAAAACAGCATTACCCAGGTGGTTAGCAAAGCCATGACCACCACGAAGGGGTAGGAAATTAGCGCGCGCACCTGACGAATTTTAGGCCCGGCACAGAAAAATACGGCTAGCAGCATGAAGGGACCTAGCGACCCCACCCCCGTGAAGGAATCTAGGAACTGTAGCAATCCTAGTGGGACACTGATTTGGCTTACCGGGGTGTACAGATAAGAGCGCACCACCATATACACGATTAGGGTTATTACCTGCGAAAACGTAAACCAGGCAGCGTATTTAGCCAGGGCCAGCCAGGTAGGTACCTGCTCGTCTTGGGCCGGACCAAAGCCAACCGCATGCGAGAAATCAGGGTCGACGTCGTCATCGTAAGTTACGTTGTCGGGCAAGTGATAGCTGGCCCCATTAGCGCTGGTATTACCCAATTTTCCCCCTGTAATGCCTCGGTGCCTTTATCCTAGTTCAGTGCTGGCAGATTTAGCTATTTAGCCAGATTATCTTAAAAATGTCAGCTATTTAGGAGTCAGATATGAGTGCGTGTCCTACCCTACCGGTTATGATCTGCCTGGCACGCATTGTCAGCCAAGGTTTAGTGCCTGCCACTAGTGCTACTAGCGTAGTGCAGGCAGTTAGCAATCTGCTGGCGGTGCAAGGCCAGCAGGTTTCAGCCCTACCCCATGCACTGTTGGAGCGCACCCCGAGCGCAAAGTTCAGTGATGTAAGCACAGCTTTTAACCAGTTAGAGTTAGTGCGCTCGCGGCCAATGCGCGGCACGGTACATATTACTAGCGCCGCTGACTACCACTGGCTTCGGCTAACCCTAAATCAGCGCTCCACCTATAGTTTGCGCAACCAGTTAGTTCTAGGGGGCATTAGCGAAACTGACCTAGAGACCGCTTGGCAGCTAGTTAAAACCCATGCGGGAGAGCAAGGGATTAGACGCAAAGACATGTTTGCACTGTGGGTGCTCTCAGGCCTAGCTGTTAAAGCCCAAAATGCTACTTCCCCGCAGGCTCCCCCCCACCGAGCAGGCCCGAGTTAACCGTTGGTGTACCTTGATGATGTGGGAGCTGGATCGAAACGGCCTAGTAGTTGAGGGCCCTATGGGCACCAATGAACATCGTTTCATTGACGCTACCTGCCTACCTGCCGCCACCAGCGCGGCTAGCGGCTATAAATTTGACCCGACCAATCTGCGTGCAGCGCGCATGGAAGTAGCTAGGCGCTACGCCTACGGGCACGGCCCGGTAAGTGTAGCTGACCTGGCACGCTGGACCGCTTTACCAGTAACTCAGGCCCGCCAGGCTCTTGAAGATGCCGCCAGTGACAGTAGTGACATTAAGCAAATTATCCGCGTAAAAATCGAGAAAAATACATTTACCCCCGCTGCGCCACCTAAAGCTGTCAAAGAGTATAATCAACTGTTATATATGCGCGCAGATTTGCCTGATCTGTTAACGGATAATCTATCCCAAGCTCGCAGGTTAATTTATTTACCAGCTTTTGATGAGCTACATGTGGGCTATCGCAACCGCACCTGTCTTACTGATGAAGCAGGTGAAAAGCTTATTTGCCCCAATGCTAATGGTTTATTTAGGCCTTTAATTGTTAATAATGGCCGGCTTATCGCGGTACGTCCGGCATCTGGCGAGGTTATCTGGTTAGACAAACCCAGCGCTTACATGGACAAACGAGTCAATAAACTAGTCGACAATAGGTTAGAAAGCTTACAATAGGTCATAAGCTTGACCCCTTTCCCTAGGACTCCAAAATGTCAGCCCTTACTATTTTTCACACCGGCAGCGTTATCGTTGACGAGGCTTTGCCCTACCGTCGCCCCAGCGACCACCCGTTAGCCTGGACTCACCTGCTGCGTGATGACTCACGGTTAGTTGAGGTACCAGTATCGTGCTACCTATTTGAGGGCCCCCATGGGCGCATGCTGATTGACACCGGCTGGCACCCAGATAACCGCACCAAACTAGGCCAGATAACTAACCTACGCCAGCAATACCCCGCCAAACGGGCTGTTTTACCGCAAGGTCAGGCTATTGATGAGCAGCTAGCGCAAATGGGTATTAGCCCTAAAGATCTTGACCTAGTGATGCTCTCGCACCTGCACTGCGATCACGCTGATGGGTTGCGGCTAGTTAAAGAGGCCCCTGGCATTATGGTTTCTAAAGCCGAGTGGTGCGCCGCTAAGCGAGACCACCTGCGCTACCTGCCCCACCAGTGGAAGCATGTAGCTATCAACACCTACCCGTGGAACACCAAAATTGGTCCCTGGGATGCAGGCTTTGATGTTTACGGAGATGGCTCCGTGGTTACGGTGGCCCTGCCGGGTCACTCCTATGGGCTAACTGGCACCATTATCCGCTCATCTAACATTTCCAGCTCTGACCCGGCCCGCTGGGTGCCTAATGCTTCTGGCGACGGCGTCCACGACGGGCGCGAGTTCATTTTGCTTACCTCCGACGCCGGCTATGGGCGCCGCTCCCTAGAAGAGGATCTACGCCCCGGCGTGGTTATCAATGCCGGTTGGGCACGCCGCTCCCTGGATTGGATTCGTCAGGTGTCTAAAGATCCGCGCTGTCTGCGCGTAATCGCCAGCCACGACCCTGAAATTATTCCTGAAACCATACAGCTCTAGCGCAGCTAAAACCTCAGCTGACTGATCTTGCTGGCGCTCTCTAGCGAGACTAGACCGTAAACCCCCCGCTGACTGATTTAGGTGGCGCTTCCTAGCAGACTGCTTTAAACACGCCAACTTAACGTTTGTCCCGCCGGCCCAAGGCCGGCGGAAGGCGTTTTTGTGGAGGTTTTAAAGTTTTGTATAGATCAGCCCGGTTGCGACATGCGGGCAGCTTGGTAGCAAGCTAGCTATATGGTTTAGAAGCTAGCTCTATGGTTTAGGCGTCGATGCGCTCGCGGTCTACCTCATCGGCGTTGTCAATAATAAATTCGCGCCTAGGCGCCACGCTTGAACCCATAAGTAGCTCAAAAGTGGATTCGGCTATCTCCACCGCTGCTTCATCAGCTAGCGTGATTCGGCGTAGCATCCGGTGTTGGGGTTCCATAGTGGTTTCAGCTAGCTGGTGGGCGTCCATTTCACCCAAGCCCTTATAGCGTTGGGGTTCTTTAAAGGTGCGTCCCTGCTTTTCCAGCTTGCGTAAAGTGTTAACCAGCTCTTCATCAGAGTAGGTGTAAATAACTTCCTTCTTTTTGCGCCCTTTAGCACTAACCTCAATGCGGTGTAGTGGCGGCACTGCCGCATATACTCGCCCCGCCTCAATCATGGGGCGCATGTAGCGGAAGAACAGCGTCAGCAGCAAGGTGCGGATGTGTGCGCCGTCGACGTCAGCATCAGTCATCAAAATAACCTTGCCGTAACGGGCTGAGGAAATATCGAAGGTGCGTCCACTGCCAGCTCCCACCACCTGGATGATGGCGGCGCATTCAGCGTTATGCAGCATGTCAGCGGCCGAAGCTTTCTGCACGTTAAGGATCTTGCCGCGAATAGGTAGCAACGCCTGGTTTTCGCTGTTACGCGCATTTGGCGGTGCCCAGCGCCGAGTCACCCTCTACGATAAACAGCTCGGAGGTAGCCACGTCGTCGCTACGGCAGTCAGCTAGTTTAGCGGGCAGGGTGGAAGTTTCCAGCGCAGTTTTACGACGAGTAATTTCCTTATGCATCCGGGCACTGACGCGTGCACGCATCTCCCCCACAATTTTTTCTTGCAGGGCCCGCGCCTGGGTTTTGAGGTCACGCTTAGGGCTATTAAGCAGGGCGGTTAGCTCTTTTTCCACCACTGCGGCCACAATGGCACGTACTGGTGCGGTGCCTAGAACTTCTTTAGTTTGCCCCTCAAACTGCGGCTCGGGCACGCGCACAGTAACCACTGCGGTCAGGCCAGCTAAAACATCGTCTTTTTCAATTTTGCCGTCGCGCGAGTTTAGCTTTAAGGCGCGCGAATTGACGCTGATCTGTTTGCGCATCACCTTAACTACGGCCTGCTCAAAGCCGCTTAGGTGAGTGCCGCCCAGGGGGGGTAGCAATAATGTTTACAAAAGAACGCTCACAGGTGTCATACCCGATCCCCCAGCGTAGCGCCACATCCACCTGGCAGGTGCGCTCCACCTCTACCGGGCGTAGGTGTCCGCGCTCATCAAGTTGCTGGACGGTCTCGTTATAGGTGCCTTGGCCGGTGAGACGGAAGGTGTCGGTCACTGAGCCGTCTTTAGCCAGGTAGTCAACGAAGTCGGCGGTGCCCCCCAAGGCCAGGTAGGTTTGGGGTTCGGTGGTGGCTTGCGGGGCGTCAGTTGCCTCAGTTTCATTGTTGACAGTTTCATTGTCGACGACGACGCTGGCTCGCTCATCGATTAGCCGCAGGCTCAGCCCGGGCACCAAAAACGAGGTTTGCCGTAATCGCGCGGCCAAAGCGGCGCCGTCGTAGTCATTGGGGCTAGGGAAAATCTGACGGTCAGCCCAGTAACGCACCCGCGTACCGCTGACTCCACGCTTGACCTTACCCACAACCCGCAGTTCACTGGCCTCATCGAAGGCAGTAAAGGGACTGTTGGGGCTCATGCCGCGTGAATCATCAAAGATTCCTGGCTCGCCGCGCCTAAAACTCATGGCGTAGGTTTTGCCGCCGCGATCTACCTGCACATCCATACGGGCAGATAGCGCGTTAACCACTGAGGCGCCCACCCCGTGCAAACCACCGGCAGCGCCGTAGAGACCGCCACCGAATTTACCACCGGCATGCAGCTTGGTGTAAACCAGTTCCACGCCGCTTAGCCCCGTGGAAGGCTCAGTGTCTACCGGCACCCCGCGCCCGTCGTCACGCACCTCAATTGAGCCATCTGTATGCACGAAGACGTCAATATTTTTGGCGTAACCTTCAAGCGCCTCGTCAACGGCGTTATCTACTATTTCCCAAACGCAATGCATCAGTCCACGCTGATCGGTAGAACCGATATACATGCCTGGACGCTTGCGAACCGCTTCTAGGCCTTCTAAAACGGACAGATGACGAGCGGAGTAAGCAGGGGCTTCGGACACGTGTACAACCTATCTGATTGCGCCAATTAATGCATATTGCGGGTGTATCTGTGGGTGAACACACTGCGCCAACAGCAAAAATAGGGCTTTAGAAGGACAAAAACTTAAAAACCTGTGTTGGTATTAAGGCATGAATGTTAGCAGCGTATTGAATCAGTCAGCTAGCCAGGCGGTTGAGCCGCTCAATGTGGCAGACCGCTGCGACCTTTGCGGGGCGCGCGCTTACATGCGCGCGGTACTAATGAACGGGCCGCTACTGTTTTGCGCCCACCACGGCAAAGCCAACTTGGAGGCGCTGCGCGCCCAGGCTTTGCGCATTGATGACTTCACCGATGAGCTTGACTGAGCAACAACCATTGCTCGGCTGAGCCACAACTATCGCGCGACTGAGCACCAACCATTAACTTAACCGACAACCAAAGTAACGTGGCCCCCTAGCTTAGCTAGGGGGCCACATTTAGCTCTGGTATCAGTCCAGGTAGTCGCGTAGCACCTGGCTGCGTGAGGGGTGACGCAGCTTGCTCATGGTCTTAGATTCGATCTGGCGGATACGCTCACGGGTAACCCCGTAAACCTTACCGATCTCATCTAGGGTCTTGGGCTGGCCGTCGGTTAGACCAAAGCGCATAGATACCACGCCAGCTTCACGCTCAGAGAGGGTATCAAGCACTGCGTGCAGCTGCTCTTGCAGCAGGGTGAAAGATACGGCGTCTGCGGGCACAACCGCCTCGGAGTCCTCAATCAGGTCGCCGAATTCGCTGTCGCCGTCTTCACCTAGCGGAGTGTGCAGCGAGATGGGCTCACGCCCATACTTTTGCACCTCAATGACCTTCTCTTCGGTCATGTCTAGCTCTACTGCCAGCTCAGCCGGGGTAGGTTCGCGTCCTAGATCCTGCAGCATCTGGCGCTGTACGCGGGCCAGCTTGTTGATTACCTCAACCATGTGTACCGGGATACGGATGGTGCGGGCCTGGTCAGCCATGGCGCGGGTGATAGCCTGACGGATCCACCAGGTGGCGTAAGTGGAGAACTTGTAGCCCTTGGTGTAGTCAAACTTTTCTACAGCGCGGATCAGACCCAGGTTACCTTCCTGGATCAGGTCCAAGAACAGCATGCCGCGACCGGTGTAGCGCTTAGCTAGCGAAACCACTAGGCGCAGGTTGGCTTCTAGCAGGTGGTTCTTGGCACGCTGACCGTCCTGGGTAATCCAGTACAGTTCACGGCGGTACTTGCTGGTCAGCTCAGCGGATTTGTCAGCCAGGATGTGCTCAGCGTAGAGGCCAGCCTCAATACGTTTGGCTAGCTCCACCTCTTGGACAGCGTTAAGTAGGGCCACCTTACCGATCTGCTTGAGGTAGTCCTTAACCGGGTCAGCGGTAGCACCAGCGGTAACTACCTTCTGTGCCGGCTCATCCCCCTCATCAGAGTCGTTTACGGTGTAGCCCTTCTTCTCTTCCTTCTTAGAGCGCTTGCCCTTCTTCTTGGCGTTAGCCTTTTCGGCTTCTTCCCGACGCACGCGCTCTAGGTCACCGGTTAGGGCGGCAATAGAGGGCTGCATCTTGATGCCCTTAATTACCCAGCCACGAAATACCAGGCCGTTTTGGGTCAGGAAGTCGCGAGCCACCATAGGGGCTGAGCCCTTGTAGATGAAGCGCGGCACCGGGCCGTGACCGTAGGGAGCTAGGGTGATGGGCTCTTCTAGAGTGCCGTCACCAACGATTTCCAGGTCTTTAACCACGGTGTGCGAGCGCACAAACAAGGTGGAACCGGGAGCTAGACGGATGTCTTTGAAAGCAGCGGGAGTGTTGAAAGGTGACTTCTTAGAGCCGTCACCGTTGTTTTCAAGATTTACATCCAGGTAGTAGTCGCGCTTTTCAGGAGCTGGAGCCGGCGCGGGCTCACTATCCTCGTCGTCGTAGTCGTCGGTCTCCTCATCGGCGTCCTCGTCAGAGTCCTGCTCAGAATCTTCCTCGAAGTCCTCGTCTACCAGGTCTTCTTCAAGGGATTCGTCGTATTCCTCGTCCTCTGGGTCGAATTCCAGTTCAGCATCAACCGGCTTGCGACTAGCTTTATTGGGAGCCACGGACATCCTTTCGCGCACCAAAACATCGACAACAGGGGCAATTTTGCCACTATCTTGGGGTACAACCCCGCTAGTTTAGCTTTTATTCCCACCGTTTCCTATTTTGGTTACGCAATGTGCCAACATTAGTTGAGCTTAGTGGTGTAGGTGACCACCGGGCAGGGAGCTTCAAGTAGCAGGCGCTGGGCGTTAGGACCTATATTCATACCGCCGCAATGTGAGCGGTGAGCCAGGCCGATTACCAGGTAGGAGGCGTGGTTTTCGCGGGCAGTTTCCAGCACGTAGTCACTTACATCCTTGCCGCGTGGGCATAGCTGTACCGCATATTCCAGATTTTCCTGCCCCAGTGCATCATGGAGCACTTCCATCACCTGGTTATCTACAGCCTGATCGTCACCGCGATGCTTTTGGGCATATACGCATAGAAGCTTTTCATCTAAGCGCTTAGCTAAATTCACTGCTTCCACTAAGGCAGCGCGCGATTCCACAGTACCGTGATAGCTCATGATAACAGCCATTTTTTGCACCTCGTTTTGTATTAGCCCTAGTCAGAGACTGTTTGACCATTCATTCAGCCTACTCACAAACCAGACGCATTACCACAAATGTGACTGATCGCCTATTGTGTAGCTATGAGCGATCTGCCAGCACACCTAGCTAATCTCCGCCCCCATTTTGATGCTCAGGTCTGTGCACATCTTGGTGAGTATGCTGATTCGTGGCGTAAGACGCCAGCACTAGATGAAGTTTTTACCATACTGTCCAGCGCTCTGGCAGGTGGTAAACGTATGCGTGCCATTTTGGGTGCTATTGGCTACGCCTACGCCAGTGAGTTTGGGGCTTACAAACTGGCTTTAACTTCACCCCAAGCAGCAGCGCTGGGAGTGGGTCTAGAGTTTTATCAGGCTAGTGCCCTAGTTCACGACGACGTCATTGACCACGCCCTAACCCGACGTGGCCAAGTTGCCACTCACGTGGCCTTTTCTAAGCTACATGGAGCTAATGGTTGGCGTGGTAGCGACAGTAATTTTGGGCAGGCTGCAGCGATTTTGGCGGGCGACGCCCTGCTAGCTTGGGGTGGCGATTTGGTCACACAAGCAAGTGAGGTAACCGGAAACTACGGCGCCGTTAATGCTTTTAACCACATGTGCGCGGAAGTGGCGCTAGGCCAGTACCTAGATGTACGCAACGAAAACCTGCCACTTAACGGATCTGACGGCGAGCAAATGGTGGCCCAGTCACTAGCGGTCATTAAACACAAGTCAGCCCGTTACTCGGTGGCCTGCCCGCTAATCATTGGCGCGCTACTAGCGGGCGCCGCCCCAGCTAGCCCGACTGTAAAAGCCCTAGAAACTTACGGCGAAAACGTGGGGGCCGCCTTCCAGCTACGCGATGATGAGCTGGGTGTGTTTGGCTCCTCTAAAGTTACCGGCAAGCCGGTTGGTGACGATATTCGTGAAGGCAAGCGTACCGTCTTGGTGGGGCTGACCTGGCAGCTAGCGGGAGCTAACGGCCGCGCCCTACTAAGCGACGTCGTCGGCAACCCGGGCGCATCTGAGACGCAAATCGCAGCCGTAGCGGATCTAATGAAGGACTGCGGGGCCTACGAAAAGCACGAACAACTTATCAACGACTACTTAAAGCGCGGTTTGGCTTACCTTAGCCACGATGCTCTGGGGGCCTCAATTATTGCTGATTTGCAGGTTTTAGCTCAGGTTTTAACCATTCGCCAAGCTTAAATTCATTAATTTCCCAGCTATAGACCATGCATAGAATTTGTTAACCCCATAGACTAGGGCACGTGAGTAAAGATTCCGTTTTAGGCCAGGTTCTAGATGAGCGCTATGAGGTGCGCGAACGCTTGGCACAGGGCGGAATGGCTGTCGTCTATCGCGGTTATGACCACCGCCTAGGGCGCGAGGTAGCCATTAAGGTTATGCACTCGCACCTGGCCGACAATGAAGCTTTCGTTTCACGTTTTAAGCGTGAAGCCCATTCGGCCGCGCAGCTATCGGATGCGGGAATTGTTGCCGTCTATGACCAAGGCAAAACCCCCTCCGGACGCCCGTACCTGGTGATGGAACTGATCGATGGCATTACCATGCGTAAGTTCATCGCCACTCGTGGCTACACGCTTGGACGCGCCATTGAGCTAACCAAGCAGCTACTTTCCTCCCTGGAAACCGCCCACCGCATCGGCATTATCCACCGCGATATTAAGCCTGAAAACGTACTGCTACCCAAGAACGGTAAAACCGCTAAGGTGGCAGACTTTGGTCTGGCCCGCGCCGCCGACGCCGTTACCGCCACCGCTACCGGCACGGTTATGGGGACCGTAGCCTACATGTCCCCTGAGCTGGTGCGTACCGGTAAGGCCGGCACCAGCGCCGACATATTTGCGGTAGGCGTTACCTTCTATGAGCTACTAACTGGCACGCAGCCTTTTACTGCTGACACCCCGGTGCAGGTAGCTTTGCTCAACGTAAATGAGCCCATTCCGGCTCCCTCCAAGCTGGTGTCTTGGCTGCCGCCGCAGATCGACGAGATTGTCAGTGCGCTAACCAACCATGATCTAAAGATTCGCCCTGCCAACGCCACCCAGGCTTTAGAGCTGGTCGAGCGGTTAGTGGACACCATTCCGGCCAATGTGCTTAAGCACGATTTGGATTCTGAAGAGAGCCACACTTTGGTAGACCCCATGCCGGTCTCTAGCCAGCACGTGGCCGGGGTAAATGTGGGGCCAAACCAGTCCGGTGCACCGGTGGTCTCCAGGTCGGCTTATTCTGCCGCCTCGGCTCCCTCCAACTTCTCTGCTACCAGCGGCAACAGTGGGCAGTTCAGCACTCCCAGCTACTACTCCACCCCCACCTATCAGCCCATGCCCGCTATGGCTGATACTGGCTGGCAGCAAAGCTATAGCGACGACGACGACGATGAGGGCTTGCGTCGCCGGGGCCTGCTGGTAGGTATTCCCACCGCACTGGCACTGGCCGGACTGGCTGGAATTGGTGCCTACATTTTGGCCAGCCCCGATAAACCCTCGCAGGTGTCAATTCCTGACGTAACCGGTAAAACCCAAGATGATGCGGTAACCGCCCTAGACGATGTAGAGCTCAAAGCCGCCGGTATTTCAGCTAGCTCTAGCACCGTACCCAAGGGTCAGGTAATTAGCCAGCAGCCTACTGCCGGTACCACCGCCAAAACTGGCGATACCGTCACCCTCACCATTTCTAGCGGCAGCTAAGGCAGCTAGGCCGTGGGTTTTTGGCGCGCACGCCAAAAACCCACCTGCAGCAAAGCGTTGGGCCCACGGCAAGCCGTGGGCCCAAAACTTTAGGTGGCTTTAGCTACGCAGCATTTCTGCCACTTCAAAGGCAATCTCTAGGGACTGCTGGTGGTTTAGGCGCGGATCAACCAGGGTTTCGTAGCGCTGCTCTAAATCAGCTTCAGCGATATGCTCACCGCCGCCTAAAACTTCAGTGACATCATCGCCGGTCAGCTCCACGTGAATACCCCCAGGCACGGTCCCAACAGCGCGGTGCACCTGGAAGAAACTGCGGGTTTCAGCCAAAATATCGGCAAAACGGCGCGTCTTGTAACCATTTTCAGAAGTAATGGTGTTGCCGTGCATCGGATCGCAAATCCAGGTCACTGGCCGCCCGTCAGCTTTAACTGCCTGGGCCAGGGCTGGTAGACGCTGCTCAATCAGGTCCGCCCCCATGCGGGTAATGAAGCTAAGGCGCCCGCCTTCACCATCAGGGTTAAGCCTGTCCATAAGCGCATAGAGCTCATCGGCGCTAGCGTCAGGGCCAATCTTGACCCCAATAGGGTTACGCACACCTGAAAGCAGAGCCACATGGGCGCCGTCGATATCACGGGTGCGTTCACCAATCCAAAGCATATGGGCACTGGTGTCGTAAAGATCGCCGGTACGTGAATCTTCACGCGTCATGGCATCTTCATAGTCAAGCAGCAGCGCCTCATGGGCAGAGTAGAAATCAACCTGGGTTAGCGCCCCAAAATCCACCCCAGCGGCTTTCATAAAGCGCATAGAGCGGTCTAACTCCCCCGCCATGGTGGCAAAACGCGCATAGGCCGGGTTTTCAGTAAAACCCCGGTTCCATGAGTGCACTTCGCTAAGTGAGGCATAGCCACCCATAGTGAAAGCACGAATCAGGTTCAGCGTAGTGCCAGAGCGCAAATAAGCATCCAGCATCCGCTTAGGGTCTGGAATACGGGCCGCCTTAGTAAACTCATGGCCGTTAACGCAGTCGCCGCGATATACCGGCAAGGTTACGCCGTTGCGAGTTTCAGTATCAGCAGAGCGCGGCTTAGCGTACTGACCCGCCATACGCCCAATTTTCACCACCGGCATGGAGGCCCCATAGGTGAGCACCATTGCCATCTGCAAGATGGTTTGCACCTTTAAACGGATAGTGGTGGCATCGCCCTTCTCAAACGACTCCGCACAGTCTCCACCCATCAACACGAAGGCTTCACCCTGGCCAGCACGCTCCATATCAGCCCGTAAAGAATCAGCTTCACCGGCAAACACTAGCGGCGGACGACGTCGTAGATCGTTAACCACGTCAGCTAACTGCTGGGGATCGGGATAGGACGGTTGCTGAGCCGCCGGACACGAACGCCAATCAAAGTTACGCATAGGCCCAATCATAAGGGCAAAAAAGGTGGCCCCCACATAAACGTGGGGGCCACCTCAGTAGCGTTTAAGCTCAGTGCTCCACAGGAGCGTCAGAAGCCTCAACATGCTGGCCAATGCCTTCCATTAGACCCTTGAACCAGTCCTGGTCGATGTTGAAAGGCTTGCCACCGGCGATACGCGGGAACGCGATGGCGGTTAGCACGTCACCGTTCTCCTCGTCCTGACCGATTACGCCAGGCTCGCCGCGCAGAGCGCAGTCAACAGCCAGGTCGCACATGCTCTTGATCAGGTCTAGGTCTTCCTGGTGAGCGGCAGCTGCACGAGAGTAGTAGCCCGACTTCTGGACCATAACCTTCTCGGCACCAATGAGCTTGGCGAACTTCTTGGCGAACCACTGGCCGGGGTTGATGGTGTCTAGCTTGACGTGGCCGAAGGGGTCACGCTGTACCTCTTCACCAGCAGCCTCTAGCTCGGCGATGATCTCGGGAACGCCAGCACCCTCAGACAGGAAGATGTTGACGTTGCCCTGCTCGTCCATGATGGCCTTTAGACGCTCAGCCTCAGCGGCGATGTCCAGCTTGACCTCGGGCAGGTAAACAGCGTGCACATCCCAGCGCTCGCGGGTTAGACCCAGGGAGGGGGCCCACTGCTTGGTGTCTAGCAGCTGACGGTAGCGTAGGGCGGTCTCAGCGGTTAGGTAACCACAGTTACGACCCATGCACTCGTGCACGATCAGCATGCGGGGGTTGGAGCGGTGCTCACCGATTACGTTGAAGGCGAAGTTGGCGCCTTCGTCGGCGGCAGTCCAGGCCCCCAGGGACTGACGGATCGGCACTACGTCGTTGTCAATGGTCTTGGGCAGGCCCACTACGGTTAGCTCGTAGTTGTGTTCGTGTAGGTAGGCAGCTAGGTCAGCAGCGGTGGTGTTGGTGTCATCGCCACCGATGGTGTGCAGCACGTCCACGCCGTCCTTGCGTAGCTGCTCGGCAGCGAATGCCAGCGGGTCTACGCCTTCGGCTACTAGACCACGCTCAACCAGGTTCTTGGCGTTGGTCAGCTTGACGCGAGAGTTACCAATAGGGGAACCACCGAAGTTGCGCAGCAGGCCAGCGTTCTTACGGGCCTCCTCGTCAATGACGATGTAGTTGCCGGTCAGCAGGCCGTGGTAGCCATACTGGTAAGCAATGATCTCAACCTCGGGAGCTACCTCGGTGTAACGCTCAATGAGGTCACCAACAGCGGCGGATAGGCAGGGGGCGAAACCGCCCGCGGTTAGAAGGGCGACGCGACGAACCGACATCGAGAACCTTTCAATTGTGGGTGTATATGGCCTGCGGCCATAGATTTCTTTACTAGTGTACTCGCTCACCTTTGTTGGTGCACGAGTCAAAGGGACTACTTAGCTGAGTCTTCCTCGCTCTGGGCGGCAGGCTCCTCAACTTCAGCTGGAGGCTGGGGCACACTAGTCAGTGGGGCTTGGCGTCCACCGGGGGCCTGTACCGGCATAGCCAGCGGGTTGGCCTCAGCCTGGGCGGCCAGCATTTTCTCTACCACTTCAGCAGCGCTGAGCTTGTCAGCGTCCATCATTTTCTTTACGTCTGCAGCGTATAGGTCAACGTATTCCTGGCCGGAGAGAGCCATTAGGGAATACATGATTTCGTCGGTGATAGAACGTAAAACAAAGCGGTCGTTTTCTAGGCCCTGGTAACGGCTAAAGTCTAGAGGCTGGCCAATAACCACCCCAATGCGGTGCAGACGCGGCACTACCTGGCCGATCGGCTGGGCAATATTGGTGCCGATCATGGCTACCGGCAGCACCGGGGCGCCGGTAGCTAGCGCCACGCGGGCCACACCGGTTTTACCACGGTAAAGACGTCCGTCAGGGCTGCGGGTACCTTCAGGGTAAATACCAAAAAGCTCACCGGAGTTTAGCCGGTCAATGCCGGCTTGCAGGGCCGCCATCGAATATTTACCGCCGCGACGGTCCACCGGGATGGTGCCCACGGAGGTCATAAACTTTTTCACGCCCCAGCCTTTAAGACCTTTACCGGTGAAATAGTCTGATTTACCAATGAAAGCCACCTCGCGCTCAATCATCAGCGGCAGGAAGAAAGAGTCGATAACCGCCAGGTGGTTGGAGGCTAGGATAGCTGGACCCTCAACAGGAATATGTTCTTCACCACGAATCCAGGGTTGATACATCATGTGGATGGCCGGTCCAGCCGTCGCCTTAATCGCACGGTATCCCATGGAACCTCCCAAAACTCATTAGTGAACTGGCGCCTAGCGCGGCTGGGCGCGTGTGGAGACAAGTGCTACATTGATATTACAGTTTCGATTGTGTCCACTGTAGCTAAAGCGCCCAATCCTGACCCTAATTACCCTCACCAGGCTAGCTTGCTGCAAATGGGCACACCCTTGGAGCAAGTAACTTTCGTGGTGGTGGACTTAGAAACCACCGGCGCCCAACCCGGACCTGATGCCATAACCGAGTTTGGGGCGGTGCGCGTGCGCGGGGGCGAAATACTTGATGAATTTGGGTCTTTAGCTAATCCGGGTACGGCTGTGCCCGCCTACATCACCATGCTCACCGGCATCACCACCTCCATGGTGGCTAGCGCCCCGCCGCTGGAGGAAGTTCTGGGCGACTTTATGAGCTGGGCTCGTCTAGATGAGCCTGACACGGTGATTGTGGCCCATAATGCGCGCTTCGATGTTAGCCATCTGCGTAGCGCAGCGGGAGCTTTTGGGATTGATTGGCCCTCGGTGCGGGTGCTGGATACTTTAAAACTGACGCGTAGGGCGTGGAGTCGCGATGATGTGGCCAACCATAAACTGGGTACTTTGGCCCGGTTTGTGGGTGCGCAAACTACCCCCACTCACCGTGCGCTCGACGACGCCCGCGCCACTGTGGATGTGCTCTATGCGGCCCTAGAGAAGGTGGCCCTACAGGGGCTAACCCATATGGAGGATCTAACTAGCGCCTGCGATCCAGTTCCCGCCTCACGGCGCGCTAAAGCAACTATGGCCGCCGATCTGCCACAAGCCCCCGGCGTGTATCGCTTCTATTCACCCGGCAACCAGGTGCTTTATGTAGGTAGCGCCACGAATTTGCGTCAGCGGGTGCGCTCATATTTCACCGCTTCAGAGTCACGCGGGCATATTGCCACCATGCTGGATGTGGCTGACCGGGTTGAGTATGACCGCTACCCCACCCTGATTGAGGCTCGGGTGCAAGAACTACGCCAAATTAGTTTCTATGACCCGCCCGCTAACCGCCGTTCGCGTAAACATGCCACTAAAGCCTGGTTGAAGCTAACTGCCGGGCCGCGCCCGCGCCTGTCGATTGTTAGCTACGTTGATTACGAGCAGCTAAGTAAAGGTGGGGTAATTGGTCCCTATTCTTCACGGCGCAGTGCAAATGCAGCCCGAGTGGCGATTGAGGAAGTTTTTGCCCTAGATAGGGTGGGCGATAAGGGCATTAGTGACACTGTCAGCGATGAGGACTACCCTGCCTTAGCTGATTTGGCTTACCAGGCTCTTAGCGATAATGCCACTTTGGTGGTGGATCCGCTGATGCAGCGTATTCAGGCGCTAGCTCAAGTACAGCGCTATGAGGACGCCGGGGTGATCACTAAACGTTTGCAGGCTTATGTGCGTGGCCTGGAGCGGGTTCAGCGCTTGCGTCCGCTGTTTACCTGCCCCTATTTGGTTTCGGCACGACGGCGCAGCCTAGGTGGCTGGGAATTTGTGGCTATCAGCCACGGGCAGCTACTGGGCTCTGCGGTAAGCCCGAGCGGCGTCTACCCCTTAGATGTTTTAGCCGAGTTTGAAGCATTTTTAAGCCCCATCGCCCCGCCAGAGCGGATCATGGGCACGCTTATGCTCGAAGAAGCCAACCTATTGGCTGACTGGGCGCTAGATGAGGGGGCTAGGCTAGTGAGTTTGGATCCGCAGGCGAACCTATCGTGGCCGATTGATTCGCCGGCGCGGCATGCCAAACTACTAGCCCACACCTAAATTACTTAGCTAGCTGCTTGCGCATTGCCTGCGCTACGGCCTGAGCTACCGTTACCGGATCTAGCGGACGCGACACTACGGCGTCGGCATGAGCCCATGCGGAAAGCCAACCGTCCTGGGGGCGCGCCGTGAGCATAACTACCGCTGGACGCGAGTCCATTTCGGTAAGGAGTTCGTGAGCTAAACCCATACCGCCGAACTTTTGACTTCGCTGTCAAACACTAGAGCAGCAAAGCGGTTGGGATTTTCTTTCAGGGCCAGGCGCACAGCTTCAGCGGTGGCGCATTCAAACCAAGTTACTCGCGGCAAGCCTTTATCTGGGCGGCGTCCTACTGCCTCGATCACCTGCTTGCGAGTATCTGAGTCATCTGAAAACACCAGCAGTTCCACGCTGTCTGATTCAGGCGCTGAAGTCATGTTTTCCTCCTGGGTGGCGGCGCCGCAGGGACGCACACAAATGTTCGCGTTAAGTGTATCTTTCACACCTGCGCTAACCAATTTGTAGCTACACTAGAGCTAAGCAATTTTTAGGACAAAAGCCCTAAACCACGTTCTCTAGTTTTTCAGGAGTTGACATGGCTATCTACACCCTGCCTGAACTGCCCTACGACTACGCCGCTTTGGAGCCGCATATCTCCGGGCGCATCATGGAGCTACACCACGACAAGCACCATGCCGCCTATGTAGCTGGCGCTAACAGTGCCCTAGAGGCCCTGGCCGCTGCCCGTGAAGAAGGCAACCTTGGCGCTATCAACCTGTGGGAAAAGAACCTGGCTTTCAACCTAGGTGGACACACTAATCACACCATTTTCTGGAACAACCTCTCCCCCAATGGCGGCGGCGAGCCTGAGGGCGAGCTAGCTGAAGCCATCAAGGACTCTTTCGGTTCCTTTGAAAAGTTCCGCGCCCACTTCACCGCCACCGCACTGGGCATCCAGGGCAGCGGCTGGGCCGTACTGGCCTATGACTCCATCTCCGGCAAGCTAGTTATCTTCCAGTTGTTCGACCAGCAGGCCAATGTGCCCGTGGGCACCGTGCCGCTGTTCATGGTGGACATGTGGGAGCACGCCTTCTACCTGGACTACCTCAATGTAAAGGCTGACTACGTTAAGGCCATCTGGAACATCGCCAACTGGAGCGATGTAGCCAAGCGTCTAGACAACGCTGTAGCTAACGCCAAGCAGCTGATCCTGGGCTGAAACCCACCAAGCTAAACTGGCAAGCTGAACTAGCACCTAGTAAAACGTGGGGGCGGCTACCGTTTGGTAGCCGCCCCCTTGCATTTACTGCCATACTTAAGCTGCTTTACCGGCCTAAATGCTGGTTTTTAGGCAGCCCAAGCCCTAGCGCCGGCCCAGACTTAGAGGGCCTTATTTGGCAGCAATTAGGCCTTACTTGGCAGCAATGTCGAATACGTAAACTGCCGCAGGCGTGGTCTGTCCACCCTGGCTGCTGGCCTGAGGCGGCAAAATGATCACCACGCGGCTACCAACCGGAATACCCGATAGGTCAACCAGCTGCTTAATCTGGGACACTGACATCTGTACCGGCTGCGGTGAGGACTCAGTCCAGCTAGAGCGCTTGTTGCCATCCCAGGTTGCCATCGCCATGTAACCCAGGGCTGTGTCGGTGTCGGTGAGCTTTTCGCCGTTACCGCTAGCTAGCGTGATCAGCTTGGCGGAGGTGGGGGCGCTAATGCCAGCCTTAATAGTGATCGAGGGGGCCTGGCCCAGCTTACCGGTGACGGTAATGCCGTTCTTTTCCAGCTCTTCAGTGGCGCCCTCAACCAGGGTGGCATCCTTAGAAGCAGCCGAAATCTGCGCCGTCGTCAAAGCATCAGTTAGTTCCACGTAGAACACCAAGGTACCAGCCGGGGCCTGCGGGTTAGCGGGCTTGTCACCGTAGGCGAGCTTGCCAGGAATGGAAATCTCAAGCACGTCGCCAACCTTGTGTCCCAGCAAGCCACAGCGCCAACCGTCAATAACGCCGTTAAGGCTAAAGCGGGTAGCTGAGCCGCGCTCGAAGGAGCTGTCGAAAGTAGTGGCAGAATCCCACTTCCAACCCGAGTAGTTGGCGGCCACATTAGAGTCAGCAGCTACTGCGGCCCCGCTGCCGGCCTTAATGGTCTTAACCGTCAGGTTAGTGGGGGCCTTAGCACCCTTAACCCAGGTAATAGCCGGGGCCTTGTTAGAGCTAGGGCTGACCAATGGTAGGTAGCGCCTTAGAGTCGGTATCAATCTTCAGCTTAGAGCAGTCAACTTTTTCCTGCTTAGTGGCAGCGCTAGTAGACGTGGCAGCAGCCTTAGCGGACTTTTTGCCATCACCAGAGCAACCGGCTAGGCCCAAGCTGGCAGCCAGCAACAGCGCCGCTGCGGCGGTTAGAGATCGACGCACAAGATTTCCTTTGCTTTTTTGTTTGCTATCGCACTATACCCCCGCCATCAGCTGCGATGACGAGGGTATAGCGGGTGGTTTTAGTGGAAGGACTCGCCGCAGGCGCACGAACCAACCGCGTTGGGGTTGTCAATCGTGAAGCCCTGCTTCTCAATGGTGTCAGCGAAGTCGATAGTGGCGCCGTTGAGGTAAGGAATGCTCATACGGTCCACGATTACCTCAACCTGCTTGCCTTCTTCACCAAAGGCGCGAATGGCGTCGCCGTCTAGTACACGCTCGTCGAAGTAAAGCTGGTAGACCAGACCCGAGCAACCGCCGGGCTGTACACCTACGCGCAGACGCAGGTCATCACGGCCTTCCTGCTCAAGTAGGCTAGCCACCTTGGCGGCGGCAACATCGGTCAGCATAACCTCATGGGTGGCCACCTCGTTGGTGGTTTGGCTCATTGCTACTCCTTGATTATTTGTCTCTTGCGCTCGGGTCTTAACCCAGGCGGTTAAACATCAGATATGCCTATGCTATTCCCGCTAGGGCTACCTAAGTGCACTGGCAGGGGCTAGCAGCGAAAATATAGGCGTGATTTAGGCCAAGGTGACTAGTTCTAGGTAGTCCTCACTCCATAGATCTTCGTCACCGTCTGGCAGCAGCAGTACCCGATCGGGGTTGAGAGCTTCTACCGCCCCCTCATCGTGGGTTACTAGCACTACCGCGCCTTTATAGGTGCCCAGTGCCCGCAAAATTTCTTCACGGCTGGCCGGGTCTAGGTTGTTGGTGGGCTCATCTAGCAGCAGCACGTTGGCTGCGCTGGTAACTAGCAGGGCCAGGGCTAGACGGGTTTTTTCGCCGCCCGAAAGCACCCCGGCGCTCTTGTCGGCATCTGCCCCGGAGAAGAGGAATGAGCCCAAAATGTTGCGGATTTCGGTGTCGTCTAGATCCGGGGCGGCTGAACGCAGGTTTTCGGCAACTGTGCGGGTGTTGTCGATAGTTTCGTGTTCCTGGGCGTAGTAGCCCAGTTTAAGGCCGTGGCCATCAATTACCTTGCCTGAGTCGGGCTGCTCAATCCCGGACAGTAGTCGCAGTAGCGTGGTTTTACCGGCGCCGTTTAGCCCCAGCACCACTACGCGCGAGCCCCGGTCAATGGCTAGGTCTACACCTGAGAAAACTTCCAGCGAGCCATAGGCTTTGCTTAGCCCCTGCGCCCGCAATGGGGTTTTGCCTGAGGGGGCAGGGTCTGGGAAGCGCAGGTGGGCCACTTTTTCAACGGTTGCTTCGGTTTCGATGCTGGCTAGTAGCTGTTCGGCGCGACGCAGCATTTGCTGGGCGGCTACGGCTTTGGTGGCTTTAGCCCGCATTTTTTCACCCTGGGCGCGTAAGGCTTCGGCCTTCTTTTCTGCGTTTAGGCGTTCACGACGGCGCCTGGCTTCGTCGTCGGCACGTTGCTTTAGGTAGGCATCCCAGCCCATGTGGTAGATGTCGAGCACGCCTCGATTGGCGTCTAGATACATCACCTGGTTCACGGTGTCACGAATTAGGTCTACATCGTGGCTGATAACAATGTATCCGCCCGGGTAGGTGCGCAGGTGGTCACGTAGCCACAGCACTGAGTCGTGGTCTAGGTGGTTGGTGGGCTCGTCTAGTAGCAGCGTGTCGGGTTTTTGAAATAGCACCCGGGCTAGTTCTACGCGACGGCGCTGACCACCTGAGAGGGTACCGATGGGTTGGTCTAGCACGCGCTCAGGTAGGCCCAGGGCGGCAGCGATGCGGGCAGCTTCGCTGGCGGCGGCATACCCACCAGACATAGTAAATTCGTGATCTAGCCGGGTGTACCTATCTAATGCTTTGGCCTGAGCGTCACCGCTGGTGGTGGCGATTTTTTGTTCAGCTTTACGCAGGCGGCGCAGCAGCCCGTCAATGTCTCGGGCAGAGAGGATACGGTCACGGGCAATTTGCTCTAAGTCGCCCACCTTGGTGTCCTGGGGCAGGTAACCTACTGAGCCGCCAGCATGGATAGTGCCTTCATACTCGACAGCCTCAAGTGAGTGGTGCACATCGGCGTCGATGGCTGCGGAAGCAGATTTAGCTACGGAAGCTGAGGCAATCAGCTTGGTCATAGTGGTTTTACCAGCGCCATTACGCCCCACTAAACCAATATGCATACCTTTATCAACTCGAAAACTAGCCCCGCTGACAAGTTGGCGGGCACCGATACGCATAACTAGGTTTTGGACGTTGATCACCCCCTAATGCTACTAGTCCCACCACAGCCACCAGCCTTGGGTGCCTGTGGCGTCCATTTCACGCCAGATAATTTCATCCGGCATGGCGCCGTCGAGCCCTAATTCGCCCTGCAAATAAGCCCATAGTCCTTGGCATTGGCAGCTGGGAGTGTGGAAAGTGTCTACCTGCCAGGGGCCGCGCTCGTCTTGGGCAATGAAAATGCCGTCAACACTTAACCGCTCGTCGCTGCGGGAGGGGCCAATTAAATAGCCTTGCAACCAAATATCGCCTTCACTGCCCGCACACGCGCGCAGCAATGAGCCTAGTTCAGGAGCACGGTTTTGCCGGTCTTTTAACGCTAAGGTGGGTAGCAGGCGTAAAGCTAGCCGGGCTTGGATGTAATCAATACGAGCCAGGGGCACGTAATCGGCATTAGTCCCATCCCAGATATGCCCACCGTCAGCTGGAGTGCTCAGACAACGCGGGCGGGCTAAGCCAAATAATTCATAGAGCGCGCTAAACACTGTCCAACCATTGGGCATGTATTCAGCTCTTGATCTACAGCTGTCGGTATGAGTGCAGCTAGAGCACACATTTTCACTACTCCTCAAATCGGTTTTGTTAGCACATAGCTCTTTGTGTTTGCTGGGCTATGTCTGAAGCGCTAAGCAACTTCAACGTTGCAAGCGTGCGCTTTGATAGCTAGCCGCTACCACCAGGCTGAGGACAAGGTGTGCTTCGAGAAAAAAGTTATTCACCTGTGGTGAAAAAACTTTCCTAAATTAGGGTTTGTCAAGCGTTGAATATCTGCACGCTATGCGATTATTCTCAACTGTTGCGCACTGCGCATAATGTGTCCACCCCGGAAGGAGCCAATGCGGTGGCTACCACCACTAGTACGCCTCAGGCGATTCTCGATGCCGTAGGCGGCGCCGAGAACATCACCCACCTAACCCACTGCGCTACGCGTCTGCGTTTCGAACTCAAGGATGCCTCTGTCGTTGACAAGGCTACCGTTGAGAAGATCCCGGGCGTTATGGGTGCGGTCCCCCAGTCTGGTGACCGCTACCAGATCATCATTGGCGGTGCGGTTCAGAGTGTCTACAACGACATCATGAAGCTACCTGCCATGGCTGGCGGCGCTTCTTCTAGCGCTAAGTCTGACGCTGACATCAAGGCTGCTGCTCGCGCCAAGGCTCGCGGCAAGAATGCCTACGTAGACGCGTTCTTCGAGTACCTATCTGACGCTTTCCGTCCACTGCTACCGGTGCTGCTGGGTGCCTCGCTGATCCTGGCCCTGATCGCGGTACTGGAAGCTTTTGGTGTAGTAGACACCCACGCCAAGGTTCTACCCTCATGGCTAGTGTTCACCAACACCATGTGGCGTTCAGTGTTCTACTTCCTGCCCGCCATGGTGGCCTACAACGCCGCTAAGAAGCTGGACATTGACCCCTGGGTAGGCGCTGCTGTTGTTTTAGCTCTGCTCACCCCTGAGTACACCAGCCTCAAGACTCTAAAGGAAACCCACTGCATTAAGAGCTCTGTGGGCTCTGACCTGTGCACCACCGATATCTTCGGTCTACCCATGAAGTGGTCGGACTACGGCGGCCAGGTGTTCCTGCCGCTAATCATGGTGCCGATCCTGGCCCTGGTTTACCGTGGTCTGAAGAAGGTCATCCCGGCCAACGTACAGATGGTGTTCGTGCCGTTCTTCTCCTTCTTGGTGATGATCCCGGTTTCGGCCTTCCTGATCGGCCCCTTCTCGCTGTGGCTAGGTAACGGTATTGGTTCGGGCCTGTCTTGGCTGAACAACACCGCCCCGATCGTCTTTGCTATCTTCATTCCGCTGCTGTATCCGTTCCTGGTACCGCTGGGTCTGCACTGGCCGCTTAACGCTCTGCAGCTGGCCAACATCGCCTCTACCGGTTCTGACTTCATTCAGGGCCCCATGGGTACCTGGAACTTCGCCTGCTTCGGCGCCACCCTGGGTGTACTCATCCTGACCCTGCGCAACGGTGACAAGGAACTGCGTCAGACCGCTTCTGGTGCTCTGGCCGCCGGTCTGTTCGGTGGTATTTCTGAGCCCTCCCTCTACGGTATTCACCTACGCTTCAAGCGCATCTACCCGCTGATGCTGACCGGTTGTGCCGCTGGTGGTCTGACCATCGGTATTATCTCCTGGATCTCCGGTTCGCCCGTGCTCGCCGGTACCTTCGTATTCACCTCGCTGCTAACCATCCCGGTCTTCCACCCCACTGTTACCTACGCGATCTCCATCGCTGTGGCCTTCTTCGTCTCTGCCTTCATGGTTGTCACCTTCGGCTACCAGAGCAAGGAAGAAAAGGAAGCCGCCGCCGCTGAGCAGGAGGAAGCCCCCAAGGCTGAGGCCGCCGCTGCCGCCGCCCCGGCCGAGGCTGCCCCCAAGGCTGAGCTGGTTGCCGGCCAGGAAGTGGTTCTGACCGCTCCCCTAAACGGCACCGTGGTTGCTCTGGAAGACGTACCGGACCCGGTATTCTCCTCCGGCGCAGTAGGCAAGGGCGCTGGCATTGAGCCCAGCGACGGCGCCTCCATCAAGGTTGTGGCCCCCGCTGACGGTTCCGTAGTGGTTGCCCCCTCCTCCGGCCACGCCTACGGCCTGGCTCTAGACAACGGCCTGGAAATCCTGATTCACGTCGGTATCGACACCGTGAACCTCGAAGGCAAGGGCTTCGACGTCAAGGTTGGTAAGGGCGACCGCGTCAAGGCTGGTCAGACCCTGGTAGTAGTTGACCGCGCAGTTATCGAGGAAGCCGGCTACAAGCTGGTCACCCCGGTACTGGTCACCAACTACATGAACTTCGCTGAAGTTGAGGTTATCGCCAACGGCTCTATCAAGGCCGGCACTGACCTGGTCAAGGCCACCAAGTAAGGCCTATAAACAACAGCTAACCCCCTGGTCACGCTAGTGTCCAGGGGGTTACTTTTTGCTTGCGCACAGTTTTAAACGGTGGCCCCAAAGCTGGTTTTAGCACCCCAAGGCTTGCGCACAGTTTTAAATAGTGGCGTCTAAGCTGGTTTTAGCACCCCAATGCTTGCGCACAGTTTTAAATGGTGGTGTCCAAGCTGGTTTGGGCACTGCTTTAGCGGGCGCGCAGCTCCCAGAAAGCCACCGCGCTAGCAGCCGCCACATTTAGCGAATCAACCCCACCGGCCATAGGAATGCGCACCACATAATCAGCGTTGCGCATAGCCCGGCGGCTTAGCCCGTCACCTTCAGTTCCCAGCACAATGGCCAGCTTAGAAGCCGGATCACTAACCACATCCAACGCCGCAAATTCATCTAGGGCATAGGAGTCATCGCTAAGAGCCATGGCGGCAACTTTAAAGCCGGATGCATGTAGCTCATCGACCGCCGGCCAGGTGGTTATACGAGTCCAAGGCACCTGGAAAACCGTTCCCATAGATACTCGCACGCTACGGCGGTAAAGCGGATCCGCGCATGAAGGGCTAGCCAGCACTGCGTCAATCCCCAAGGCGGCAGCGCTACGGAAAACTGCCCCCACATTGGTGTGGTCAACCAGGTTTTCCAGCACCGCCACACGCCTAGCCCCCGCTCCCCCACGCGCGCCGGCCAGTACCTGGGCCACGCTGGGCAGCTGGGGACGATTCATCGCAGCCAGAGCCCCACGATGCAGGTGGAAACCAGTAAGCCCCTCCACTACGGCGTCGTCGCCCACAAAAACTGGCTTATCCCCGCCTAACGGATCACCCCCAGTGCCCTTAGCAGCGGCAATTACCGGACGCATATCCTCCAGCCACCGCCTAGTCATCAAAAACGAACGCGGCTCATGTCCGGCAGCCACAGCCCGGGTAATAACCTTGGTGGACTCGGCCATATACAGCCCATTGGCGGTTTCTAGACGCTTACGCAAAGCGACGTCCGTCAGCTGTGTATAGTCAGCTAGACGGACGTCGCTAGGGTCTGTTATCTCAATCAGCACCCTGACAGTTTATGCGTTCAGCGGCGGCTCGTTATCCTCAGCTGCATGTGCGCCACGCGGAGGCGCTGGCGGGGCGTCAACCGGCTTTACCGCCTCAGCCTCAGCTAACCCCAAAGCAGCCTCGGCCTGCTTAAGAGCCTGGGCGGCGCTGGGCAGTTGGGCTTCAAACGGGTTAGGCAGATCCGTAGCCTTAGCAGGCTTAGGGCTAGCGGGATCAATAGAGCCGCCCATAGCCTCAGAAATTGAGCTCAGCGCACCAGTGAGCTCACTGGGCACAATCCACAGCTTGGAAGAATCACCTTCAGCGATCTTAGGCAGCATCTGCAGGTACTGGTAAGCCAGCAGCTTAGGATCAGGATCGCCACGGTGAATAGCGTCAAATACCTGCAAAATTGCGCGGGCTTCACCCTCAGCGCGCAGCACCATAGACTGGGCTTGACCTTCAGCGCGCAAAATTGCCGACTGCTTTGTCAGCCTCAGCGCTTAGAATCTGGGAGGCCTTGTTACCCTCAGCGGTCAGAATCTGAGACTGCTTAACACCCTCAGCGGTAAGGATGGCGGCGCGGCGGTCACGCTCAGCGCGCATCTGCTGCTCCATAGAGCCCTGAATCGAGCGCGGCGGGTCAATAGACTTCAGTTCCACGTTAGAGACGCGAATACCCCAACGCCCGGTGGCCTGGTCAAGCACCCCACGCAGCTGGCCGTTAATCTCATCGCGGCTGGTAAGGGTCTGTTCTAAATCCATCGAACCGATCACGTTACGCAAGGTGGTAACCGTCAGCTGCTCAATGGCCTGTAGGTAGTTGGCGATCTCGTAGGTGGCGCGGGTGGGGTCAGTGACCTGGTAGTAGATCACCGAGTCGATAGAAACCACCAGGTTGTCTGAGGTAATTACCGGCTGCGGCGGGAAAGACACCACCTGTTCACGCAGGTCCACGGTAGAGCGCACACGGTCAACAAAAGGCATCAGCAAGTGCAGACCGGCGCCATACTGGGCCTTAAATTTACCCAGGCGCTCAACGATGATGGCATAGGACTGAGGCACAATCCTAATGGACTTCATTACCACTACGGCCGCGAAAATTAGTATCGCAACCGGGATGATTAGCTGCATTTAGTTCCCTCCTTAAAGTTCAAGCCTCTAATGAGCTGAGGCGGCTACCAGCGGGCCTACTACAGCCACGGCGCCGTCGATACGTACAACCCGCACACTAGCACCCTCAGCAAAACTAAGTTTATCTGCACTACGCGCGCTCCACTGGCCACCGTCTAGCTGCACTAAACCACCAGTTTCGCTAACCCTTTGCAGCACTGTGGCCTCACGACCAGCTAGCGCATCCACATTGGTTAGTTTATTGGGGGTAGAAGCCAGCAGATAGGCTTTCAGCGGGGGGCGCGCCAGAAACATTAAGACGATAGCCACCAGTGCAAAAGCTGTGAACTGCCCCCACACTGGCGCCCCTAGCGCGGCTGCACCGCTACCGGCCAACGCGCCGCCGGCAAGCATGAGAAAGACCAGGTCCGTGGACACCACCTCAACGGCAGCTAAAGCTAGAGCTGCACCAGCCCACCAAATCCACATGTTTTTCTCCTCTCCGCCTTAAGTGCTCAGCTTGCTTTTAAGCTGAGCGTAGCGCCCTGGCTCGGTAGCGGCCACGATCCACATCTACCTGCAAGGCTAGACCATAAGTTTGGCTCATAACCTGCGAATTAACCACCTGGTCAATTGGACCAGCGGCCACCAACTTACCCTCACGTAAAGCCAGCGCGTGGGTAAAGCCCTCTGGAATTTCCTCCAGGTGGTGGGTTACTAAAATTACCGACGGCGCCCCCGGCTGGGACACGATCTGGCTCAGTGCGCTTAGCAGCATTTCACGCCCACCCAAGTCCAGGCCCGAAGCCGGCTCATCTAAAATTAGTAGTTCAGGATCTGGCATAAGAGCCCGGGCCACCTCAACACGCTTGCGTTCACCTGAAGAAAGCGTGGACCAGGTGCGCGTGGCCTTCTCAGACATATTTAAAGCAGCTAGTAGTTCATCGGCGCGCTGAAAATCAAAATCTTCATATTCTTCACGCCAGCGTCCAATTACTCCGTAGGCCCCAGAAACTACAACGTCACGGACCTTTTCACTGCCTAAAACTTCATGCGATAAAGCTGAGGAAGCCAAGCCAATAGCTGGGCGTAGCTCAGCCAAATCAACTCGCCCTAGTTGCTGATCCATGATTTCAACGCTTCCCTGCGAGGGGAACAGGCGCGCTGCTGCCACTCGTGAAAGCGTGGTTTTACCAGCTCCATTAGCTCCTAACACCACCCAAGCTTGACCTGGGTCAACCTGCCAGGAAAGGTGAGACAAAATGGTGGTTTTACCGCGCCATAACGACACGTCTTGCAGCCTGAGAACACTCATGTATCAAGCATACGGCTTGGGGCCAAGTACCTAGGACATTTTGCCCATAGAACTTGGCCCCATTAGCAACTGACTTTAGCCCTGCTTAAGCACCCAGTTGTAGACCTCCATGGTGCGCTTGGCGATAGCTTCCCAAGCGAAGTGGTCTTCTACGCGCTTACGCGAGGCGGCACCCATGGCCTTGGCGCGGGCCTCGTCGGTGATTAGCGCGGTTAGGCGCTCAGCCAGGTCGGCTTCGAAACGGGCCGGGTCAATCGGGGTGCCGGTGCCGTCCTGGACCTGCTCAATGGGCACCAGCAGACCGGTGACGCCGTCGTCGATAACCTCAGGAATACCGCCGGTAGCCGAACCAACCACGGGCAGGCCCACAGCCATAGCCTCAAGGTTAACGATGCCCAGCGGCTCGTAAACCGAGGGGCACACGAACACGTCAGAGGCGGCTAGCACGGCGATTAGCTGCTCGCGCGGCAGCATCTCTTCAACCCAAACCACACCGGTACGCTTCTCACGCAGCTGGGCCACCAGGCCTTCAACCTCACGCATGATCTCGGGGGTGTCGGGAGCGCCGGCACACAGCACGATCTGTACGTCGCTGGGCAGCTGCTCGCAGGCACGCAGCAGGTGCGGCAGACCCTTCTGGCGGGTAATACGTCCTACGAAAACTACAGTGGGACGGGTGGGGTCAATGCCTAGACGCTTGAGGGTAGCCTCGCTTAGTTCAGCAGCAGCTTCACCTTCAGGACGGCGCCAGCCAGATAGGTCAATACCGTTGTGTACAACCTTGACGCGCTCAGGGTCTACCTGCGGGTAGGCGCGCAAAATGTCCTCACGCATACCACCAGAAACAGCGATCACGGCAGCGGCGCCAGAGTAGGCCTGAGCTTCTGCCCAGGAAGATAGGGCGTAACCGCCACCTAGCTGCTCGGCCTTCCACGGACGCATGGGCTCTAGCGAGTGGGCGCTGAGCACGTGGGGAATGTCGTTTAGCAGACCAGCCAGGTGACCAGCGAGGTTGGCGTACCAGGTGTGGGAGTGCACTAGATCAGCGCCAGCGCAGTCACCAGCGATTTCTAGGTCAACCCCGAAAGTCTGTAGGCCGGGTTAACATTGGCCAGCTCAGGTAGGTTTGCGTAACCAGTCACGCCAGGATCTGCACCTTCGGTGCCCGGCTCACGCGGTCCACCAAAAGCGTGCACGCGCACATCAGCGAGCGGGCGCAGCACCTTGGCCAGCTCATTGACGTGCACCCCCGCACCACCGTAGATGAAGGGCGGGTATTCCTTGGTGATCAGATCAACTCTCATTGGTGAACATCTTTCTAGGTGTGCCGGTAGTGGGCATGTGCCCACGAGCACAAATTTAACGCATATTTGGGGTTTTTGTGTTGTTGCTTACGCAAATTGCCACAGCCGACACCAACTCCCTAGGGATTTTTAGGTTTTGAGTCCTAAATTGCTGCCCGAACTGGGCCATTAGACCCTTATCAGAATTTTCTCAGCTAGCAATTTGGTGACTTACGTCGCGCAAGTGTGCTTTATGACGCTATGCTGTGGTCATGGTTGCTCATCGTGTACTCGCGATTGTCCTTGCTGGTGGTGAGGGCAAACGCTTAATGCCTCTAACATTTGATCGCGCAAAGCCGGCGGTCCCCTTTGGCGGACAGTACCGCCTAATCGACTTTTCACTGTCGAACATGGTCAACTCCGGTTACTTGCACGTCGTGGTGCTTACCCAGTACAAGTCCCACTCTCTAGACCGCCACATTTCCAAGACCTGGCGTCTATCCTCCATGCTGGGTAATTACATTGCTTCAGTGCCTGCTCAGCAGCGTGTAGGTAAGCACTGGTTCCTTGGTAGCGCAGATGCTATCTACCAGTCTTTGAACCTGCTCGATGACGAGCGCCCCGACTACGTAGTCATCACTGGTGCTGACAACATTTACCGCATGGACTTCTCCCAGATGGTTGACCACCACATCGCATCTGGACTGCCGCTAACGGTTGCCGGCATTCGTCAGCCCAAGTCTCTAGCCAACCAGTTTGGTGTTATTGAGACTGACCCTGAAAACCGTGGCAAGATCAAGGCTTTCGTAGAAAAGCCCAGCTCCACCCCCGGTCTGCCCGACTCGCCCGACGAGGTTCTAGCCTCTATGGGTAACTATGTCTTCACCGCTAACGCCCTCAAGGAAGCTGTCACCCTAGACGCCGCCAACGAGGACTCCAAGCACGACATGGGCGGCAACATTGTGCCTTGGTTCGTAGAGCGCGGCCTAGCCGGCGTCTACGACTTCAAGGACAACGTGGTTCCCGGCGCCAGCGAGCGTGACCGCGACTACTGGCGCGACGTGGGTACCATGGACGCCTACTACGAGGCTCACATGGACCTGATCAGCGTCAACCCAGTCTTCAACCTCTACAACGAATCCTGGCCGCTATTCACCGGTTACAACTCGGCTGTCCCCCCGGCCAAGTTCGTTTACGGTGACCGTGAGCGTGAGCGCGTGGGCCACGCGGTGGACTCCATTGTGTCCCCTGGCGTGATCGTCTCTGGTGGCGAGGTGGTTTCCTCCATTCTCTCCCCCGGTGTGCGCATCAACTCTTGGTCACGTGTACGCGAATCGGTGCTGCTAGACAATGTTGACGTAGGCCGTAATGCGGTTGTTGAGCGCTGCATCTTGGACAAGTATGTTCGGGTTGAGCCTGGCGCAATCGTTGGTGCGAACCCAGACCAAGACCGCGAACGTGGCTTCATGGTTACCGAATCTGGTATCACCGTGGTACCTAAGGGCGCTGTAGTCTCTGGTGGTAACTGAGTCACTGTGGTCAAAGCCTGAGGGCTACCAAACCACTTAGTTACAACTGACCCGGCCAATCTGGCCGGGTCAGTTCGTTTATGTAGCGCCTGATTTATACAGCGTCTACTTTTAGCATGTTAGCGCCTTAACTTTAGCGCTCTAGAACCTTAGCGGCGCTGGTTTAGCGTACTAACTGCCCTAACAACGCCGCTAGGCAGCTAGCTCAGCAACAGTCAAAGTTGTAGAGCAAATCTGAGAAGTCTAGGGCCTCTAGATTTTCACGGGAAATAAAGAGGTTACGCACTCCGGCGTCGCCCCAGCACAGGTCCCATTTAGTATCGAACTGGCTGTCGATTTGGAACAGCACCTCAGTGTATTTGGCTAGTTCTGCTGAGTCGAACTCATAGCGAGGATCATACTGGGTGAAGTACGGGTAGCCACCCAGCTGGTGTGCACAGTCTGGGCCGTCATGGCTATCGACCATATTTTCAAGATCTCATCAGGCAGATCATAGAAGTTTTCAACGGCCTGCTCCGGGTAATGCTTATTCCAGCGGTCCAGGAACAAGTCCCTAAACCGGCCATCGGAGTAGGTAATGCCTTGCTGACCATGGGTGAAGCTTAGGCGCATCCCCCAAATAGCTCCTTGTTCATCAACGAACCAAAGCGGGCATTCCTCGTTGCCATAAGGCTGATACATGGCCTCTACCCGCTCTAGCGGCTCACCCTGGGTACCGGCCGGGATGTAGAGCACCTTCTGGTTGGTTTCAGGCTGAATCGTGTCAGAGCAAAAACCGTACATTTCGTCTTCTAGGCACCAAACCTGTAGCCAGCCATCGCTTGGATACATGTTGTTTTCAGGCAGCTGAGCACAGTTGATCTGGGCTAGCAAGGCCAGCTGGCTACCTTCAGCGTTGGTGGGAATCGCGCCTCCTAGGGGCACAAAAGGAAAGCCCCCAAACTTGGATTCTTCCAAGCTTAGATCATCAACCTTTTCAGCCTTGATGTAGATAACTTCCTTGTTATGGGCGGCCTTGAGCTCGTCATATACGGCCTCAGCAGCCTTGACGTAATCCATCTGGGGCTTGGAATCCATAGCTTGCTCCTTTGCGTAGGTCCTTTGCAGGAGTTACTGGGGTGCGCATCTAGGGCAGGCTACCGGCCCACCCTAAACACCTTCCACCCGTTAGTTTACGGGTATTTTCCCAGCTACGCTGGCAATAAGCAGCTAATAAAGCGCTGAATTTAGACTGCTAAATCCACATATCTGAGGCACCGCGACTGACCACGTCAGTCACTATCGCCCCGCCGGAAGCTAGTTCCTTCCAAGAGCCCACTACCTCCAAAATAACAGCGGTGGCAGTAGAGACCCCGAAAGAAATTTGCCGGGCCAACGCGCTTTCGCCGTCGAGCCCATAGGCAAGCGCAGAAACTGTGGGTTCGTGACCCACAATCATCACGCTTGTCACCGACTCGTCAACTAAATGAATCAAATCTAGCCACTGCTGGGGACCGCCGCTGTAAATCGCATCTTCTTGGCAGTAACTGCGGGGAAGCAGGGAGCCAATAAGGGGTTCTGCGGTTTGCTGGGCCCGCTTGGCAGGGCTAATTATCATCAAATCGAGCCGGTCTAAACGCTGCGCTAATTCGAGTCCAAGCTGCAATGCTTGACGCTGTCCAGTTTTGGTTAGGGAACGTTCGGCGTCCTGGATCGCGCCGTATTCGGCTTTCGCGTGCCGCACTAAGATCAACCGTTTAGCCATAGTCTTTAGTTTATTGTTCTATTGTTTGAATAGCTATTGGTTCAGGTCACTTTGTCGAAGTTTGACGTAGATTACGATCATTGCTTCAGTTACCCACCCCCATAGCCCCATCTACATGCAGGATCTGCCCGTTAACGTAGGCGGCGTCGTCGCTAAGCAAAAAAGCTACCGGTCCGGCCACATCCTGAGGCGTACCCGGCCTGGCGGCGCCTGTGCGTTGCAGGTAGCGTTCTTGCTGGCGCGGGCTTAGCGACTGGGTCATGGGGGTTTGGATATAACCGGGGGCCACCGCATTAACCGTGATAGCACGCCGACCCACCTCCAGTGCCAGCGATTTCACCAGCCCCTCCAGAGCGCCCTTCGCGGCCCCGTAAGCAGTTAACCCCGCCATGCCGCTTTGAGCCACCACAGAGGAAAGCAACACAATCCGCCCCCAACGCGCCCTGACCATACCCGGCAATAGCAGGCTAATAGCCTCATAGTTAGCCAGGTAGTGCAGGCGCAGTTGGTTATTTACCTGCTCCAAGTCGGCGCGGGCAGCCAGCTGCTCATAGGTGCTTCCAGCCGCCCCCACATAAGCGTCGACGCCGCCGAGCAGGTTTTGGGCTTGGGCTACAGCCTCCCTTACCCCATCCCCTGCCAGGTCAGCGCTTACACTCAAGGCCCCCTCGGGCACCCGACCAGTGCGGCTAATGCCCACCACCTGCCAGCCGTCGGTCACTAGTCGCTCAGCTATGGCCTGCCCGATGCCGCTGGAGGCGCCGGTGACGAGAGCGCGGCGTAAATGCTTAGTCATTGGTGGGCACGAACTGCGCCCAGCCGTTTTCGCGCAAAGCCGCGCGTAGCTTGTCCATGGCGGCCGCGATCTTTTCTAGCGGTTCACCCTGGCGCACCTTGGTGGAGTCTAGATCCCCGCCCTGGTAGATCGGCAATACGTGCAGGTGCAGGTGGTCCACATCAAAACCCACAATTGCTAAGCCGCTACGTGGAGCATCAAAAGCCTTAACCTGGGCCTGGCCAATGCGCTTAGCTACCACGGTTAGATGTGCCAGCAGCTCATCACTGGCCTCCAGGTAGGAGGACACTTCCTGACGCGGCACCACTAGCACATGCCCATCGGTGTGGGGGTTGATATCAGCAAAGGCCACGCACTGGTCATCTGCCCATACGAAATTACCGGGGATCTGTCCGTCAATGATTTTGGTGAAAATGCTAGCCATGGCTTTATTTTGCCTTATTTAGCTGGTCAAAGTGTCTAGACGCAGCCACAGACTTTCATTGTCTACCCATAGCTGGCGTCCCTGACATTCAATTTGTGCCAGCTGCCTGCCCGCCGGGCCCGGTTTGCGGGCCAACAGTTTAAGGGTGCAGTCCAGACCCATGGCGGCCTGACTTAACGCACGCAGCAGTTGGGCGTCGTCGGCAATACGAGCTAAAGCCGCACTTTGCCCAATTTCCAGCTGAGCCAGACGCACCAAAGCGGGGCGTTCAATAGTGCCATCTGCACGCGGAATCGGATCACCATGCGGATCCCGGGTGGGGTAACCCAGGCGCTGCTCTAGGCGTTCAAGCAGGCGATTAGAAACCGAATGCTCCAGCACTTCGGCCTCCTGATGTACCTCATCCCAGTCAAACCCCAGCTCTTGTACCAGGAAAGTTTCCAAAATCCGGTGGCGCCTAACCATTACCAAGGCGCGCTGCTGACCCAGCTCAGATAAGGTGACCGGTTTATAGGGTTGATGCACCAGCAAACCCATCTCCACCAGGCGAGAAACATTCTCCGACGCGGTCGAGTTAGCCACCTGCATACGTTTAGCTAAAGCGGTCACTGAAGCCGAGCCGCCCCACTCTTCTAGGGCCCATACCGCTTTTAGGTAGTCCTGGGTGACGGTAGAGTCCGCGTTCTGGTTCACCCCAGCACCGCCTGCCACTGCTGCCACAGACCAAAGACAATAGCCAACACGATCAGCAAGTAGGTAAGTCCTACCAGCCACCACCGTGCCTTATATAGGGTGCGGCTAGCAGCTTCGTTTAAGGGGAGGGCACCTTCGACGGCGCAGCGAGCCAGCAGGGTCCAAGCCATGGGGATAGTAGCCGTCCATAGCACCATGCACCAGGGGCATAGTTTGTTAAGCACCCACACTGATTGGCTTACGAACCAGAGCACAAAGCCTAGATTTACGACGGCGCCGGCGGCTAGCCCCTGCCAGATCCAACGCGGTAGCTTAACTTGCGCCCAAATTAAGGCCGCCAAAACCACAAAGGCGCTGTAAGCCATGGCCCCTACAAAGGCGTTGGGCACGCCCAGCAGGTTACCCTGCCAGATGGTGAGCGAGGCGCCGCAAGACACTAGCGGGTTAATGTCGCACGAAAGCTGGGTTAGCGGGTTTTTTAGCTGGGCCATCTCAGCAGCGATCAACTCCCAGCTCACGCCGAGCGCCACTAGGCTAGCTAGGCCCATGCCAAGCGCGAATGTTTTAGCTGAGCCGACTGCAAAATCATCGCGTTCCTGCTCAGCGATGTATGCCTCAAGCTCTTGTTGGCTCATAGCATCAATATCAGCTTCGCTGGGGTATGCCACCGCATTTTCCTTCGTAAAAGCCTGCAAATTAACTACTAAAGGCTACCTTATCGCCACCAGCCCAAAGCAGATTGTGCCTATAGCAAAGCGACCCGGCTAGGCCGGGTCGCTCAGGCTGTCACGTGAGCCTAGCTTGCAAGCTTGGCTCACTTTGGATCGCTTGCAGGTTTAGCTAACCTGAAAGCTCAGTTAGCTTGCAGGCTTGGCCAGTTTGAAAGCTCAGCTAGCTTGCAGGCTTGGCCAGTTTGAAAGCTCAGTAAAAGCTCAGGCCTTAGCGGCAGCAATACGCTGGGCTAGAGCGGTGACGTAGGCGGCGGTGTCTTCCCAGCCGGTAACCGCGTGGGTACGTACCCCCATGGCCTTAACCGGGTAGTCGTTGCCGTCGGGGTCTAGACGGTCACCAATGAAGAGCATGTCATCTAGGGAAATGCCGGTTTGCTCGGACAGGGCGCGCATACCGTAAGCCTTGTCTACACCCTTGAGGGTGATGTCCACGCTAGTAGAACCACCAGAGCGCACTTCCAGCTCAGGCAGGTAGGCGGCAACGGCTTCACGCAGGGTGTTCTTCTTTTCGCCGGTGGGGTCCCAAGCCTTCTTGGCCTCTAGCGGGGCCTCCTGACCTAGGGCGGAGAAGGTGATCTGGGAGCCACGGTCTTCAAGGATGTCGCCCCAAGTTTGGCTTTCCCACAGTCCTAGGCGCTTAGCTTCACGCTCTACCGCTTCCAGGGCGGCGTCGCGCTGAGCCTCAGAGAGGTCGTGAGCGTAAACCAAGCCCCAGTCGGAGCCATCCCAGGTGTAGTAGCGAGTACCGCAGGTGGGCATCAAGTGCAAAGCTGCCAGTTCGGCGTCGTTAGCGTGCAGGTTAGTCAGCACCTGGTTGCGGAACTGGCCCATCTGGCCACCGGAAATAATGCATACGGGAACCACGTCTAGCAGCTGACGCAGAGCCTGAGCCATGGGGGCAGGCATCGGGGATTTTGAGGGAGCCAGCGTATCGTCTAGATCAAAAGCGACGAGGGCAGGCACAAAAGAATCGGTCATAGAACCTATTCTTACGTGCCCACCCTCAGTTACCAAAGAGGTGTTAACCACCCTTGGCGCAAATCTCAGTCTTAGCCTTGCTCAAAAGAGTTTAAAGCCAAGCGTGTGGCGCAGCTATTCCTGCTCGCTGGACAGCACCTGAGCGACAGTTTCAGCTGCCTCCGCACGGTTTTTGCGCACTAGCGCTACCGTTGCGGCGATCAGACCGCCCCAGATAACCACTACGGAGAAAAGCATCAAAGCGATTGCTGAAGTGTTCATTGCTTCTTTCCTTATCTGTTAGGCCTGGGCGCTAGAAGCAGCTTCGGCGTCGGAAGTAACTTCCTTAGCATCTGACTTTTGAGCCGGGGCGGGCACACCCGCGTGGCTGTACTCAGCGCCTTCTTCATCCTGAGCGGTGAAGCTGTCCACATTGGTACGCCACGGAGCCCAGGTCAGTGCAATGGTGGCCACTACGGATACCGCCAGCATGCCCCAACCGAAGATACCTTCAAAGCCACGCGAGTAGTTCTTGGGGTCATAGCCATTTTCAATGTAGCCCAAGACGGTGTCACCCATCATGTATGCCAGCAGGATCGGCAGAGCCGCGCCCACAATAACAATCCACCACGTGCCCACGAACTTGGTGTCAGAGACCTTGTTCAGGTGCTTACGCAGCATAGGCAGCTTGCGCAGGATTACACCGGTGACTGCCGACATGATGATGGCCGAGCTGAGCACACCCACCTGGTTGATGTAGGCGTCGACGACGTCGAGAGAGTAGACACCCGAGGTGGTACCGAAAACGAATACGGAAACCACAGCAGCAGGAATACCCACAACCAGGGCAGCCTTAAGCGGGGTGGTACCCATCTTTTCAGCAGCAGCCGCACCTACCACCTGCAGCAGAGAGATCAGCGAGGTGATACCGGCCAGGGTCAGTGAAAGGAAGAAGAGGATACCGAACAGGGCTCCACCAGGCATTTCGTTAATAATGGTGGGGAAGGTGATGAAGGACAGGGAGATACCGGTCAGGCCCTGCAGCTTGTCAACACCCACGCCCTGCTGGTGAGCCATAAAGCCCAGGGTACCGAACACACCAAAACCAGCCAGTACCTCGAAGGAGGAGTTAGCGAATGCGGCTACCAGACCGGTACCCACCAGGTTGGTCTTCTTGGGCAGGTAGGAGGCGTAGGTCAGCATGATGCCGAAACCAATAGAGAGCGAGTAGAAGATCTGTGAGTAAGCCGCAACCCACACCTTGGGGTCACCCAGAGAATCGAAGTTGGGGGTCCACAGGGCGTTAAGGCCGTCTACTGCACCGGGCAGGAACAGGGCGCGCACTACCAGCACTACGAACAGCAGCACCAGCAGGGGCAGGAAGACCTTGTTAGCGCGCTCAACACCGCCGGCTACACCCTTACCGATAACGGCAATAACCACGGCCCACACCACTACCAGGGGAATAACCACGTCCCACACCGGGCTGGAGTCATAACCAACCGTGCTGGCCACGTGCAGGAACTTGTTGAAGAAGAAGTCCTTGGCACCATCTTTGTCCTGATCCCAGGCGGTGTTAACCGAGTAGAAGGTGTAACGCAGGGACCAGCCGATAATCACGGCGTAGTAGGTCATGATGACGAAGCAGACCACTACGTGCCACCAGCCCAGCCATTCCCAGCGCTTGGACATGCGACGGAATACTGCCGGGGAGGATCCACGGTAGCGGTGGCCGACAGCGTAGTCGAGCAGTAGGAAGGGAACACCGGCAGTTAGCAGCGCTACCACATAGGGAATCATGAAGGCGCCGCCACCATTGGAGTAGGTCACGCCGGGGAAACGCCAGATGTTACCAAGACCGATTGCAGAGCCGATGGCGGCCATGAGGAAACCAAACTGGCTCCCCCACTGCTCGCGTGCCGGGCTCTTGCCGGAGTTCGAAGACATTAGCTACCTGTCTTTCATGCCGATAGATACACAGAAGGCCGCACCAACAGTTGCGTCGGTGCGACCTAGTAGCTAATAAGCTAAGCGCGTATTCCGCTTACGTCACCCCCTGTTCATATAGTGAGACAACGTACCAGAGTTTTGTGTCATTTTGACAATGAAGCCGCGCTTCACTTGTAGTTTTCTGACTGATTTTTAGAGCCAGTCATAATCAGGGTGCTTACCGCTACGGCCCGCCTCACCTTGATCCAGCGAAGAGATCAGTTCCATCTGCTGGCTGCTTAGCTCAAAGCCATCAATATCCAAGTTGGCAGCAATGCGCGCCGGGGTAACCGACTTGGGGATAACCACGTTACCAAGCTGAATATGCCAGCGTAGCACCGCCTGAGCTGGGGTTACTCCCAAATTGCTGCGCTACCGTGGTGACCTGCGGGGTGTCAAAGACGCGTCCCCGCGCCAGCGGCGACCACGCGGTTACCGCAATGCCGTGTTGGCGGCAGTAATCGGCACTGGCGCGGTTCATGAACTGCGGGTGCAGCTCAATCTGGTTGTTAACCGGCATTACCCCGGTAGCCTGGCTGATGCGCTCAATATGCTCGGGCAGGAAGTTTGACACCCCAATTGAGCGCAAACGGCCATCTTCAAGCAGCTTGGTCATGGCCTTCCAGGTGGCCACCATGTCTAGGTCTGCACGGTTAGGCATGGGCCAGTGCACTAGAAATAGGTCCACATAATCGCAGCCCAGCTTGGTTAGGGACTCATCAAAGGAACGCTCAACATCAGCGGGAGCGTGGTTGTTGTTGTTCAGCTTGGTGGTTACGTATAGCTGCTCGCGGCTAACTAGCCCGTCAGCAATAGCCTTGCCAATGCCTTGACCTACTTCAGCTTCATTGAAGTACAGCTGGGCGGTGTCGATGTGGCGGTAGCCGTAGCTGATGGCTGTATACACCGCGTCACTGGCCTGCTCAGGGGCAACTTTGTAGGTACCAAAGCCAACTTGGGGCATGAATGTGTGGTTGTTTAGTTCTACTTCCAGCATGTATTAAGCCTAGTTAGTAAGCCCTACTGCTGTTAAGTAAAAGACCTAGGTTTGTAGCAAAGAGTCGGGATAGGCTAAGTGCCATGCTGATTTTGTGCGATGTAGATGGAACTGTAGTCGATAACAACCAGTTAGTCCCCGACTCTGCACGCACAGCCCTAGCCCAAGCTAATGCCAATGGTCACACCCTGATGCTGTGCACTGGGCGTTCTATGCCTGAAGTTTATGATTTCTTGTGGGACCTGGGTTTTTCCGGCATTGTTGCGGCTAACGGCAGCTACGTGAAAATTGCCGAGCAGGTAGTGGTTGATAACCGCATTCCAGCTGAGTTAGTGCTGCAAGTAAGTAAATTTTTGGAGGAGTCTGGGGGCACTTATGTGTGGCAGTCTCCCGATAAAGTTAATGCCTCCGACGGCGCCTGGAAGGTATTTGGCTTTGCTACCGAGGAGCAGGTGCTAGCAGCTGCGCGCGGTGAGGCCACCCATAACTGGGAAAAGCAGCCGGCCTCTCACGGCGGTAACTGGCAGGCCTATATTCGCCAGGTACTTCCCTATGTGCAACCGGGATTGCCCACTGATCCCAACAAAGTGACTTTCACTTTGGCAGCCAACAGCCCAGTCACGCTAGATGATATGCGTGAGCGTTGGGGTGACTACTTCGAGGTAGTGGACGGATCCTACGACCCTGGCAATGGCTCTCGCGGCGGCGAGATTGTGCTTAAGGGCAACACTAAAGCCAGCGGCATGTTGGCGGCAGCTAAATACCTGGGGGTTGGTATCGATCAGGTGGTGGCTATCGGCGACTCCAGTAATGACCTAGAGGTACTTGAAGCTGCCGGCTAGGTATTTGCATGGGTAACGGCACCGCTGCAGCTAAAGCCGCCGCCGACTGGATTAGCACCGATATTCACGACGACGGCCTGGCTAATGCCCTGCGTTACGCGGGGGCTATTGCTTAACTTTGGCCCACTAAAGTAGCCACGGCGACGGCGAGCAGTAGCGCCGCGAAGCTGGCGGTAAGTTTTTGGTTGCTTACTTTACGAGTCAGCGGCGCCCCAGCTACTCCCCCAAGCATTGAGGCCACAGTAAACGCACCAATCACCCCTAAATCTACGCTTAGGGAAGTTTGCGCTCTGACCACTAACGCCACCACCGCTGTGATCGCCATGATCAGCAGTGAGGTGGAGGCGGCGCGTTTAATGGGTAAATGCAGCACTAAGGTCAGTGCCGGCACTATCGCAAAACCGCCGCCCACCCCAAAAAATCCGGTAAGCGCCCCGGTTATGGTGGCCACCAAGGCCACCCGCCACAGCGGCGCTACCCCTATTGGTGAAACCGCCCCAATTGGGGAAACCTCCCCCATTGCTGAAACCGCCCCCAGGGCCGGCGTCGAGCCATCGCCCCCAGCACCGCCGGCAACGTAGCCACCTGAGTCAGCTGCGCCGTCGTCGCTAGAGACAGCGCCGCTACCAGCGCTAGCCGCGCCCCTAAACAGGCCAAAGCTAGCGCTAAAAAGACCCGGATATGCGCGGCGCAGCATCACCAGCCCCACACAGATCAGCAACAGGGCGAAGGCATACATCAATAAATCTGCGCTCACCGCCCGGTTAGCCAGTGAACCCAGCCAGGTGCCCACAGTCGCTAAAGCCGCAAACACTAAAGCGATTTGGTAGCAGATAGTGTTTTTACCGATGCGCCCGGCCAATGCCGCCAGGGCAGTAAACAGCACAATCACCAGGGAGGCACTGGTGGCCTCATGGGGCGCCACGCCAAGCAGATAGATCAGCGCCGGCACCGATAGGATCCCTCCCCCAGCTCCCAGCGCCCCCACTACCAGGCCGATAAGCGCGCCAACCGCTAAAGCTGTCAGGATCATGACTCCTAGCCTAACCCCCCAGTTTTAGCGGTGGCTGCCACAACCGGCTAACCGGTCACAGCCGGCCGCGCTGGCTAAACCGGGCTCAACCGGCAAACTGGCCGCGCCGCCCTAAAACTCAGGCTTATCAGCGCCGCTATCCTGGCCGTAAATGCGCACCATATCCGCTATCGGCGCGGCTGGCTGCGGCAAAACCGCCTGGGAGATGATGGCCTCAACATCCAGGGCCGCCTCTGCAGCCAAAATCTGGGCCACTGCGTGCAGCAAGGGCAGCTGCTGGGTTAACAGCGGATCGTTAAACTGCGCCACCAACCTAACCGCGAGCGCTGCTGCGCTTACGCCTTCGACGGTTTGTTCGAGGTCTTGCATTTCTTTGTAGGCTTGGGGGGCGCTTTGGCCTTGGCCTAGGCGGGTGCCGTAGATTTTGTTGCGTCCTGATAGGCCGGTGACTTCGAGGTCGCCGATGCCGGCGAGGCCGTAGGGGGTGTCAGTTTGGCCGCCTAGGTTGGCGCATAGTTGGCTCATTTCTTTTATGGCTTGGGCAAAGGCGGCGGCTTTGAGGTTGTGGTGGGGTATTTTGGTGGCGGTTTCTAGGCCGTCGGCGATGCCTAGGGCGATGGCGTAGACGTTTTTCATGGCTGCGCAGAGTTCTACGCCGATTTCGTCTTGGCTGTAGGTGGGGGCGTAGTTGCCGCTGTTGGTGTTGGCGGCCCAGTGTTGGGCTTGGTCTTGGTCTGTGCAGGCGAAGATGGTGGCGGTGGGTAGGCCTTGGGCGCATTCGTTGGCTTTTACGGGGCCGGCGATGGCCATGATTGGGGGTAGTTGGAGGCCTAAGGTTTGGGCTTGGGCGCGGATGGCGTCGGGTAGGAGTTGGATTTGGCCGTTGGGGGCTACGTTGAAGCCTTTGGAGGTGAGCCAGAGGGTTTTGGTTTTGGTGATTTGGGGTAGGGCGAGTTCGGTTATGGTGTTGACTGCGTGGCTGGCTACGGCCATGACGGCTACGTCGGCGCCGTCGAGGGCGGCTTGTAGTTGGTTGGAGCGGTAGGTTTGTACGCGGGGGTCGATGGTGGCGTTGATGCGTGGGTGGGGTTGGCCGTTTTCGATGGCGTCTAGTAGGTGGTCGTCTAGCCAGGTGCCCCAGAGGCGTACTTGCCAGCCGGTGTCGATTAGGGGGCGGGTTAGGGCGCTGCCCATGGCGCCGGCGCCGAGGATGGTGATGGTGTACATTTTTTTCTCCTTTGAAAAGTTTTTAGGCGTTTTGGTTGGTGCGTAGTTGGTCTAGGTTTGCGTTGGTTTGGCGTAGTTGTTGGTATAGCTGGCTTTGTATGGCGGCGATGGGTTGGTAGCGGGCGTGCATTTGGGGGTTGGGTTTTATGGTTTGGCCGAATTGGGCCATGGCTTTGGCGCTGGTGGCGACGTCGGGGCCGGTGGGTGTGTGGGGGGCGTGGGCTTCGATGGCTGCCATGGCTAGGACGCCGGCGCCTAGGGCTGAGACTTCGTCGGCTAGGCAGATGGTTAGGGGTAGGCCGGTGATGTTCTGCTATGAGGGTGCGCCATAGGGTGAAAGCGGGTGCCGCCACCCATGATGCAGGCTGGTGATGGGGGTGGTTGTTTAGGTGGTCTAGGTTGTGCGCATTTCGAAGCAGACGCTGAGGATGGAGCGGTACATGGGCGCGGTGTGTATGCCGCCAGCCGATGGCGCTCGGGCTTTGGCGTCCCAGTAGTGATTGACGGCGTTCCAGGGCAGGGTGATTAGTCCTTCGCTGCCGGGTTCGATTTCGGCGGCGGCTTGTTCGTCTTGGGTTGGGTTTGAGTTGGGGTTGGTTGGGTCTGCGAAGGTGTTGCGGGCCCAGTCGGTCAGGGTATGAGCCGGAGGATTGAGACGAACATGTAGTGGTCAGGGGATGCCTGATACGTGGTGCGGGCTGGAAGTAGGTGGGGGTTCAGGCCGGCGTTTACGGCGGTGCCTATGTTTAGTAGGCCACGTCTGCTCCGATGGCGGCGGCGCTGATGCCGGCGGTCACGTCACCCAGGCCGGCTACGACTGGATGGGGCTGGTAGGTTCCATTGTTGCCGTCTGGGGCGTAGGTAGTCGATGATGTTGGCGGGTTCGATCAGTTGGGGTAGTTGGTTTGGTTTCAGTCATGGACGGTAGTAGTTGTGTGTCCCAGGTGCGGGTGCGGTTACTGTACCTAGTGAGTCTGCGGTTGCGGTGGATTGTTCAGCGTCCGGTTAGGTTGAATACTAGGTGTTATTATACGTCGGTGACTTTGTCTGCGTTTTGTAGTAGGTGGGGTTGGTCTTTGGCCCAGGCGAGTTTGTATAGGGCGGGGTGACGCTGGCGGGTTTCCGCTTAGTTCGTGGATTTGGCTGCTGCCGTAGCGTTCGACGGTCGACGGGCGCGTCCGTTCAGCCACAAGATGCCGTTGGCGATGGGGTGCCGTCGGTTTTGAAGGCGGATTCGCGCTGGTGGGCGACCTATGGCTTACGCGTTGGCGTTGGCTGGGGCAGGTATAGGCCTGGCCGATGGTTCGTAGGTGGTTTGCCACCACGGCGGGTCGCCTGTAGTGGTTCGCGGCTGGGGCAGCTCAACGTTTGGCCGCGCTTAGGACGTTGCCGGCGCCGTCAACGATGATGGCTTTGGTGGATTGGGTTGAGGAGTCTACGGCCACTACTAGGGGGCCGTCGGTTAGGTGTGCACAGGGCATGACTTTGAGCCTTTCTGATCTTCGTCGATCGCTGCGCCGCAACACTTCTGTGTGCTGCGACACGGGTAAGTCTAGATGACTTTAAGGCTCAAAGTCAGTGTCAACTGGTTTTTTTATGCATCGACCCCTAGGGCTACTGCACAGATTAGCGCCCGGGCATCGTCTACGTGTCCGTGCAGCATCTGGTAGACGGCTTCAAGCAGGGGCGCGTCAAGGCCTAGCTGTTGCACTAGTTGGTGGGCGATTAGGGCTGCTGGCGAGCCTTCAATGGTTAGCCCTTGCGATTGCATTTGTTCTAGGGCTTGGCGTGGGTTTTGGCCGGCGCCGACGGCGTGACCGTATAGCCGCGAGCGCCCGGCGGTTGAGGTTAGTTGTAGGTCTCCCATGCCGGCGAGGCCGTAGGCGGTTTGTAGGTCGCCGCCTAGGGCGTGGCATAGTGAGGCCATTTCGGCAACTGCTTGTACGAAGATGGCGGCGCGTAGGTTGTCGCGGGGTTGTTCATCTGCTGCGCTCATGCCGTCGGCGATGCCTAGGGCGATGGCGTAGATGTTTTTTAGGGCTGCGCAGACTTCTACCCCGATTTCGTCTTGGCTGGGGGTGACCGAGTAGTTGGGGGTGGTCACGGTTTTTGCGTAGCGTTTGGCTAGTTCGTAGTCGCGGCAGGCGAATACGGTGGCGGTGGGTTTGGCGCTGGCGCATTCGCTGGCTTTTACGGGGCCGGCGATGGCTACTAGTGGGGGTAGGTTGATGCCTTTAGTTTTGGCGATTTGTTTGATTGCTTCTGGTAGTAGTTCTACTTCGGTTTCGGTTTGCCAAAAGCCTTTGGAGGTTAGCCATAGGGATTCGACGTCGCCCTAGGTAGGGGCCTACTTGTTCAAGTACGCTGACGACGGCGCCTGAGGCCACTGAGATTACTACTACTTGGGCTTGGTTGACGGCTTGGGCTAGTTGGCCGGCGCGGAAGGTGGTTACGGCGGGGCTGATGGTTTCTTTTAGGGTGGGGTGGGACTTGGCCGGCGTCGATGGCGTCGAGGATGGCGTCGTCGTAAATAGAGCCCCATAGCCGCACCTGCCAGCCTGCTTCAACCAGGGGGCGGGTAAGCGCGCTCCCCATAGCTCCTGCGCCTAGGACCGTAATTACCGCCATGACCTCTCCTTTTGTCGCCTAGGTTACAGTTTAGACGGCTTTGGGGTGTTTGAACTAGTAGATCGGGTTTTTGTCGCTATCTGCCCTGGAACTAGGGACATATATGCGCCAACTGCGGCCTCCCTTTAGGGGAAACCGCAGTTGCTGGGTAATTTAAAGGCGCCTTTTAGCCTAGTAGGGCGTCTACGAAGCCTTCCGGGTCGAAGGGGGCTAGGTCGTCTGGCCCCTCCCCCAGGCCAACTAGTTTGACGGGCACGCCCAGTTCGCGTTGGACGGTTACCACGATGCCGCCCTTGGCGGTGCCGTCGAGTTTGGTTAGCACGATGCCGCTGACGCCTACGGCTTCGGAGAATACCTGGGCTTGGCGCATACCGTTTTGGCCGGTGGTGGCGTCTAGCACCAGCAGGATTTCGCCTACGGGGGCGATTTTTTCCATGACGCGCTTAATTTTGCCTAGCTCGTCCATTAGGCCGGCTTTGTTTTGTAGGCGCCCGGCGGTGTCTACTAGCACCACGTCGACGCCGCTGGCTTGGCCTTGCTTGATGGCGTCGAAGGCTACCGAGGCGGGGTCTGCGCCTTCCTTGTCTGAGCGCACTACCTCTACACCCACGCGCTGACCCCAGGTGGTTAGCTGCTCGGCGGCGGCGGCGCGGAAGGTGTCGGCGGCCCCCATAAGCACCTGCTTGTCTTGGGCTACCAGTACGCGCGCTAGCTTGCCGCAGGTGGTGGTTTTACCGGTGCCGTTAACGCCCACCATCAAGATGGCAGCGGGGGCTGGTTCACCGTTAGTGCCCTGGGTGGGTTCAAGGTTGAGTGAGCGGTCCATGTCAGGGCCTACCAGCTCTAGAAGCTGCTGGCGCAGAACCTGCTTGGCGGTGGCCGGATCGCTGGTATCTAGCACCTTTAGCTGCGTGCGCAGCTTATCCATCAGCTCAGTGCTAACCTCCAGGCCAAGGTCGGCGGTCAGTAGGCTGTCTTCAATTTCTTCCCAGTCAGCCTCAGAGAGGTTACCGCGAGAAAGTACCGACAAAACTGTGCGGCCAAAGCTTCCCGAACCGGCCAGGCGTGAACGTAGACGCTGCATACGCCCAGGTAGTGATTCGGGGGTTTCGTACTGACTAGCTGGTTCAGGTTCAGATTCTTGCGGCTCTGTGGAGGCGCTGATTTCAGGTCGAGTTGGCGCAGGTGGTAGCTGCCTGCGGCGACGCTGCAGGGTCCGCAAACCGAAGCCGGCCCCCAGCACCACCACCAACGCGGCGATGATATAAAACAAAAGACTGTAGTCCATGAACTCAGTCTAGACTTAGGCCCCCTGGCAGGGCAGCTAATTAGCCAAGCAAGACGTGAAACATTACTGAGCCCACCACGGCCAGCATCATGGCCCCCACAAACACCGACCCCACCGCTGCGATCAGTGCACGTTTAGTCTCTTTAAGTACAGGCTTAGTTAATTGCATTTTCTCCCCTTTAAAAGAAAATCTTGCCGCGAAGCGGGGAGATGGGGATTTACTCTTCCCCGCTTCGCGCCTTGGACTCTTACACCCTAAACCTGCTCCTACCAGCATGAATAGGGGATTAAGCCCTATGCAAAAGCTTCCGGTGCGCGCAGATGCTAGGCGGAGGCTAGTTCGGGGAACCAGATAGCCACCTCACGCTCAGCTGAAGCAGGCGAATCTGAACCGTGCACAATGTTCAAAATGGCCGGTGTGTCCCAGGCGCGGGCCAGGTCGCCACGGATCGTGCCCGGGGCGGCCACGGTGGGGTCAGTGGCGCCCATCAGGAGCGCACCCCTTCCACTACACGCTGACCTTCAACCACCACGGCCACAACCGGCGCGGAAGTCATGAACTCAACCAAGCCCGGGTAGAAAGGCTTGGAGACATGCTCAGCGTAGTGGCGCGAGAGAATCTCTTCAGTGGCGTTTACGATCTTGAGAGCTACCAGCTTGTAGCCTTTAGCTTCGATGCGGCGCAGCACCTCACCGGTTAGGCCACGGCTGTAACCATCAGGTTTTACTAGGACCAGGGAACGTTCAACTTGGCTCATGTGCCTTATCTTGTCATAAAACCCCTCCCCTGGCGGCTACTTGACCTGGAAGTCTTCCACAATCTCAGTGTTGGGGTAACGTTTCAAAACGGCGCTAGTGCCCTTGTCTTTACAGAACTTAACTAGCGGCACGTAAAGCTCAGGCTCATCCTTGGTGTCCTCAAATTCAAAATGGATGGCCTCACCCTCGGTCGTAATCAGGTCAAACTTAATTGAGTACTTGATAACAGTTTTACGTTTACCGGTAAATGAGTGGCTGATATAGCGATCAACCTCGGTTTGACTGTAGTTATCACAGCCTTTAATAGCGATTACATCCGGGCCAGAGATAGCGTCAGTAACAGGTTTAGCTGCTTGTAAGGGCACCTGCATGAAGGTAGAGACTTCAACCAGCGTTAAAAACAGGGCCCACTTACGCCACTTAGAGGCGCCGTTACCTGCAGAGTTAGCGCGGGCATTCCACAGGCAGCTAATCCACACTGGCAGCACTAGCAAGCCCACTATTAACGGCCAGCCTTCAACCAAAAGTTTTGTACCCAGGTTTTCTGGACCAATTTTTGGCACGAAGTTACCAAAGACCACTGCCGCAACTATGTAGCAAAAAACCAGCAGGACACTTAAAAACACTGGCAGGCAGGATCCTGGCGTAGGCTCCTGGCTTGCCTGATTTAGGGATGTAGTACTCTGGTTTGGGTAGGGGCCAGAAGTTGGTGGGTTTATACTCACGGACTAACTCACTTTTCTTTAACAGTAAACTCTTTAATGATACCGGTGTGCGGGTAGCGACTCATAACGGCACTAGTGCCCTTGTCTTTACAGAACTTAACTACCGGCGCATAAAACTCTGAGTTTTTCCGACTATCAGTAAATTTAACATTGATAGTTTTACCTTCAGTGGTGACCAGATCAAAGCTAGTGAAGTACACATATCTAGTATTCCGAGAGCTATCTGTATGCCTATTCTCTTTCCTAGATCCCCAACCATACTCTTCTTTTTCTGTGAAATAGTTTTTACAGCCCTTAACATTGATCACTTCAGAACCAGAGAACAGGTCACGCACCGGAGTAACCGAGCCAAAGGGCAGCGAAATAATACAGGCAATTTCAACCAGAGCTAGAAATAACGCCCAGCCTCGCCATTTAGATAACTTACCGTCACCAATACGTTTGCTCTGCCGAGCTCCTTTAATACAGAAAAATATTGCCGGCGCCACCACTAAACCTACCGGTATAGTGAAAGAGTTAGCCATAAGTTCTGATGCCAGCGACTCCGGGCCAACTCGTGGCACAAACTCACGCACTATCCAAGTTAAAACTAGGTAGCCAAAAAACAGCATAATAAATAGCGAGGAGATAACTCCAGGCGAAGAGTCTTTAGATTTTTTGCTCACAAGCTAGCCTTTCACTATAAAGTCTTGAATGATCTGTGTCCTGGGGTAACGCTTCAAAGTGGCATTAGTGCCCTTGTCTTTACAGAACTTAACTAATGGCGCATACAACTCAGGATTGTTTTTAGTATCTATATCAAAATCAAAATGAATTGCTTCATTACGGGTTGTGACCAGATCAAACTTAATGGCGTATTTAAAGTTAGTTTTACGTTTACCGCTCAATGAATAACTAACGTAGCGGTCGATTTCAGTTTGGCTATAGTTATCGCAACTCTTGATAGCGATTACATCCGGACCAGAGATAGCGTCAGCTACAGGCTTACCCGCCCCTAGTATCGGCACCAGTATTAGACAGAAGATTTCAACGAGTATCAAGATAATTGCTAAACCTGCGGCTGTAGAATTACTAAGACTTTTATATAGGCTAGCCAGCAAGACCGGTAACAGTACTATCCCTACCACTACCGGGGCACCCTGCACTAAAACTTTTGTACCCAGGTTTTCTGGGCCAATTTTAGGCATGAAGTTAGCCCACACCACTGCTGTAATTGGGTAGGCGAAAATTATTGCCGCAATTATTCCACCGATTAAAAGCACAATCAGACATGAAGCTAGCCGTGAGAACAGAGAATCCGATGCACTCGATGAGCTTGGCAAAGACACACTTGCGGAATCTGAGGAGTCTGGTGAACTCACCGAGTTTTCCGTCACTACTTGATTGCCTTTCTTCTGACGTTATTTGTGGCCTCTTAATTAAGCCCTTTAAAAAGCTTGACGGCGCAGGGCCGCTACCGCTAACCCTACGCCGTCGACGTAGCTATTTCTTTGGGGAGCTTTCCCGATCCTTATTTATTTCTTGAGACCAAATAGCTCTCGCGCCTGGGCCGCTAGAACCACTGAACCCAAGATCAAAACCCCGCTTGAAGGCAGCGGATCGTCAGAAGATTCAGCCAGCTGCGCCGCCAAATCAACCGCATCAACCAGGTTGGTGGCGCTACGCACCCGATCAGAGCCAAAGACGTCGTCGGCAATTTCCACCAGATCATCTAGCTCCATAGCCCGAGGCGAATCCATAGGCACGCAAACCACCGCCTCACAGATCGGCTCAAGTTCAGAAAGCACCCCCTTCCACATCCTTATCAGCCATGGCCGCATACACCAGCACCAGGTGCTTTAAGGGGAAAGACTCTTCTAAAGCAGTACGCAAAGCACTCACGCCGTGGGGGTTGTGGGCCGCGTCCACCAGCACAGTGGGGCTAGTGCGCACCACCTCAAGGCGGCCGGGGCTAGTGACCTGGGCAAAAGCATTTTCAACAATCTGCGCCGGCAAAGCCCTACCACCAAACAGGCTTTCAGCAGCCGCCAAGGCCAGCAGCGCATTGTGGGCCTGATACTGGCCGTGCAACGGCAAAAACACGTCCTCATAAACCGCTGCGGCCGTCACCAAAGTGAGCATCTGCCCGCCCACAGCAAACTGTCGGCTAGCCACCGCCAGTCCCCCATTTTCACGGGCCAAGCTTTCCGCTTCCAAATCCACGCGGGCATCAAAGCTGACGTAACCACTTACATCCTGACGCAGCAGGGCGCGGTTATCTGCTACCGCCTGCAAAATCTGGGCTTGAGCTTCCTCAGGCTGGGCCGCAGCAATAACCGTGGCCCCAGGTTTAATAATCCCCGACTTTTCGTAAGCAATTTCCCCAATGGTTGAACCCAGCCAGCGCTCATGGTCGCGGCCAATAGGGGTAATCACGGCGGTGGCCTGGTCTAACACATTGGTGGCGTCCCAGCGGCCACCCATACCCACCTCAACAATGGCCACGTCCACCGGGTAGTCAGCAAACACGGCGTAAGCCATCACAGTGAGCACTTCAAAGAAACTCATGCGCGGCCCACCGTTTTTAGCGCTGTGGGCGTCAACCAACTCAATTACCGGGGCTACATCCTCCCAGGCAGCAATAAAGCCTTCAGCGCTGATGGGCTCCCCATCTAGAGCGATGCGCTCGCGAATAGTGTGCAGGTGAGGGCTGGTGAAACGGCCCGTGCGCATACCGGTGGCGGCAGCTAGCCGCTCCACCATACGTGAGGTGGAGGTTTTACCGTTAGTGCCGGTGATATGGACAGCTTTAAAAGTTTTTTGGGGGTTCCCCAAATAGTCCAGAGCCAGCTCCACCCGCTCCAAGGAGGGCTGCACCTTATGCTCTGGGGCGCGAGACAAAATTTGTGCCTCCACCTGGGCTAGGCGCTCACGCACCCCCTGCTCATAGGCGGCGCGCGCTAGGGCTTGGCGGTGGCTGTCCGCTTCGCCTGGCTGCTGGTGGCTGTGACCGGGCTCGTCCACCTGCTCCTCCCAGTCGGCGTCGACGTCGCCCTCAAGCCCCGAAAGCACCTCATCTAAGTCGCCACTGCCCGCTAGCAGGGAGCCCTCCACCAGGGCGCGGATGGCTTGGCGGTCCTCCTCCTCAGCTGCAGCCTGGGCGGCCTGGGCTGACTGTTCACGGCGGGCAGCTTCAGCCACAGAAATCTCGTCAAGCTCCTGGGCGGCTTCCAAATACTCATATAGTTCCGGGTCAATGCCGCGCGGATCTGCTTCACTCATAATGCTAACTTTCTGTGGGTTTTTAGCTATGAAAGCGGGCGAACTGCCGTAGCAGCCCGCCCGCAATAATATCTACAGGCTGGTTCAGATGCTGGACTTGGCTAGCTCAACGCTAACCTCATCACCATCTACCCCAACCACGCTTACGCTGGCAGCGTTGGTCTCAGCGCCAATCAGATCAGCGAAACGCTCAGTCCAAGCCGCCTTAGCGGCGGGCACCAGCACCGTCAGGTCAATGGTGTCAGCCACCAGCAGGTCGGCGGCCTTACGCTCATCTTGAACCACACGGATCAGGTCACGGGCCCAACCTTCAGCTTCCAGCTCCTCATCTAGGGCAGTGTCCAAGATGACGAAAGCACCCGAAGCTAGCGTGGCCGCCACCAAGGAGGGGTCTTCAACCTCAATCTTGGTGGACACGTTTACCGCCTCACCGTTTAGCTCCACCGCCTGGTCTGCAACCACGACGCCGGGGAAAGCGTACGCCCGTCTCAGTCAGCTCCCACTGGCCAGACTTAACCGCAGCAAACAGTTTGCTGGTGGCCTTACGCACCTGGGGGCTAAAGGCCTTGGGGTTAAGCGACACTTCCTGCTTTTGGGTGTAGCCAGACTCGTCAGCGTGCAGCAGCTCAACCTGCTTGACGTTAACCTCCTCAGCGATCAGGTCGCTAAAGGCAGCCAGCGCCTGGGGCTCAGTGGTGGCCACAGTCAACTTACGCAGCGGCTGACGCACACGCAGCTGGTGGGCCTTACGCAGACCCCAGGGCAGCAGACACAGCGGCGCGGGCCTCATCAACGGCACTTACCAGGGCGACGTCGTCAACATAGTCAGGCAAAACCGGCCAGTCAGTTAGGTGCACCGAGCGGCCCCCAGTTAGACCACGCCAAATCTCCTCAGTGGTCAGCGGCGCCAAGGGAGCCATAACCTCAGTCAGCGTACGCAGCACCGTCACCAGGGTGTCGAAAGCCAGCTTCTCGCCGGAGACAAAACGTGAACGTGAAGTGCGCAGATACCAGTTGGTGAGCACATCAATGAATTCACGGATCGAAGCGCAAGCACCGGCTAGGTCATAGCTGCTTAGCTGCTCATCAACCTGGGCGGCTAGCTCCTTAGTCAAAGACAGGATGTAGCGGTCCATAACCGCTAGGCGCCCCTGGGGGCCAAACAGGCTCTTGTCGCTTAAGTCCAAGCCGGGCGAAACATAGCCGCCATCGCAGGTGGCCGCATACATGTTCAGGAAATACCAGGTAGACCACAGCGGCAGGTGGATCTGACGCAGCGCGTCACGCACCGCCTTTTCCTTAACGATCAGCGTGCCACCACGCATAACCGGGCTGGAAAGCAAGGTCCAACGCATAGCGTCAGCGCCGTCGCGGTTAAAGACAATGTTGACATCGGGGTAGTTACGCAAAGACTTACTCATCTTGGCGCCGTCGTTACCCAACAAAATTCCGTGCGAAACACACGAACGGAAAGCCGGACGGTCAAACAGAGCGGTAGCCAGCACGTGCAGGGTGTAGAACCAGCCACGAGTCTGGCCGATGTACTCCACAATGAAGTCACCCGGGTAGTGGTTTTCGAACCACTCACGGTTTTCAAAGGGGTAGTGCACCTGGGCGAAAGGCATAGAGCCAGACTCAAACCAGCAGTCAAACACGTCAGAAATACGACGCATAGTGGACTTGCCGGTGGGGTCGTCCGGGTTGGGGCGGGTGAGCTGATCAATGAAGGGACGGTGGAAGTTAGTTACCTCCACCCCAAAGTCAGCCTCCAGCTCAGCCTTGGAACCGTACACATCCACGCGCGGGTATTCAGGGTTGTCGCTAACCCACACCGGGATAGGAGCCCCCCAGAAGCGGTTACGGGAAATAGACCAGTCGCGGGCGCCAGCCAGCCACTTGCCGAAAATACCGTCCTTGATGTGCTCAGGCACCCAGGTGATCTGCTGGTTTAGCTCCACCATGCGCTCGCGGATCTCAGTGACCTTAACGAACCAGGAGCTTACGGCCTTGTACATCAGGGGCTTGCGGCAGCGCCAGCAGTGCGGGTAGGAGTGTACATAGGACTTTTCACGCACCAGCACGGCGCGGATCTCGGGTGCGCGGCGGGCGATCGGGCCGGCCTGCTCGCGCAGGTCAGCCACCACGTAGCGGTTCGCATCGAAGATCTGCATGCCTTCGTAGTCGCTAACCTCACGGGTGAACATACCGCCCTCATCAACGGGCAGCACTACGCCGATGCCGTACTCCATGCAGGTCCACATGTCGTCTTCACCGAAGGCGGGAGCCTGGTGGACCAAGCCGGTACCGTCAGTGGTGGTCACGTAGTCGGCGGCGATGATCGACCAGCCGTTGGGGCCGGGGGCGGCGCCCTGGGCGCGACGCTCAGGGGTGTCGAAGTAGTCGTAGATGGGGTGGTAGTGGAGGCCCACCAGCTCGCTGCCCTTGTAGGTGGCGACGACGCTCGGCTCCTCGCCCAGCTCCTTGGCGTAGGAGGGGATCAGGTCTGAAGCGATGATTACGCGCTCACCAGCCAGCTTACTGTTGTGGGCGGCGTCGACCTCTACTAGCGAGTACTCAATTTCCGGACCCACCGCAACGGCGGAGTTAGAGGGCAAGGTCCACGGCGTGGTGGTCCAGATCAGTGCCAGCTCAGGGCGCGCAGAGTCTTCACGTAGCTTCTTTTCTAGACGCAAACCCAACCGTGACGGTGTTGTCGGTGCGGTCCTGGTAGACGTCGTCATCCATCTTGAGCTCGTGGTTGCTCAGCGGAGTGCGGTCGTTCCAGCAGTAAGGCAGCACGCGGTGTCCCTGGTAGGCCAGGCCCTTGTCGTAAAGCTGCTTAAAGGCCCACAGCACCGACTCGGTGTAGTCGGGGTCTAGGGTCTTGTAGTCGTGTTCGAAGTCCACCCAGCGGGCCTGGCGGGTGACGTAGTCTTCCCATTCCTTGGTGTAGCGCAGCACCGAGGAGCGGCAAGCTTCATTGAACTTTTCGATGCCGATGCCACCGGGGCGGGTGATCTCAGTGACGTCCTCAATGCCTAGCTGACGCTGGGCCTCAAGCTCTGCGGGCAGACCGTGGGTGTCCCAACCAAAGCGACGCTCAACGCGGTGGCCTTTTTGGGTCTGGAAGCGGCCCACGGCGTCTTTAGCGTAACCAGTGATCAGGTGACCATAGTGGGGCAGGCCGTTAGCGAAAGGCGGGCCATCATAGAAAACGAACTCATTGTCTCCATTGCGGCCGGTCGCACGGTTTTCAACGCTGGCGCGGAAAGTGTCATCCTGCTTCCAGTAAGCCAGGATTTCTTCCTCAATGCGGGGCAGGTTCGGGGAAGCGGGAACTGCTTGACCCGGGCGGTGAAGCGGATAGAATGCGTCGCCGTTATGCGCAAAGTTGGACATTTTGCCTCTTGAAGTCCTCGTACGATCCTTGTCACGAGGACGACCCAAGCTGACCCTAAGGCCCGCTTTTAGCCGCGGTACCACCTCGCTTGCCCAGCTAACCAGCCACGCAAAGCCCGTAGGGGCTTGCAGCTAGCAGCCAAAGCCGCTTAATTGGCGCTATAACGTTGCGACCGTCCGGTTCTACTAGGGGGCCAGCGCGTTTAGCAGCAGAGCTAACTAGAGCTAACTGTCAGTTAACGCTAACCCCGGTTCTTCCGGAAGCTCACCGGTGATATCCGCGAGTGCGGCCGGGTCAATGCTTATGCCCTAGCATTTTATGGCTAGGTTCTTATGCCTGCCACATTGTAGGGCGTGAGATTACCCGCAAAGTGCTGAGGCAAGCGTTGCACGTTTAACGTGTGCCTGGTGCGCATCTGGGGCCGTGATCGTGAGAGAATCAGGTCTATGTCTGCAAATTCTTCCACTGGCAACGCACGGTTTTTTGCGTCCCAGACGCACACGCCTAACGCTCCTGCCAAGGTCAGCGCCGATGGCCTAGAGCAGCGTTGGAACGAAACCTGGTCTCAACAGGGCACCTACGACTTTGACCGCAACGCTGAGCGGCATGAAGTGTTTTCTATTGACACTCCCCCGCCCACTGTTTCTGGTTCGCTGCACGTGGGGCACGTTTTTTCTTACTCCCACACTGACACGGTGGCTCGTTACCAGCGTATGCGCGGTAAGGCTGTGTTCTATCCCATGGGTTGGGATGACAATGGTCTGCCTACTGAGCGTCGTGTACAGAACTTCTTTGGGGTTCGCTGCGATCCTTCGCTGCCTTATGTGGAGAATTTTGAGCCCCCGCATGTGGGTGGTGAGGGTAAGTCCATTAAGGCTCGCGATCAGGTGCCCGTTTCGCGCCGTAACTTCGTGGAGCTATGTGAGCGCCTGACTCTTGCAGATGAGAAGCAGTTTGAGGATCTGTGGCGCACTCTTGGTTTGAGTGTGGATTGGTCTTCTACCTACCAGACTATTGGTGAGAGTGCCCGTAAGGTGGCGCAGGCTGCGTTCTTGCGTAACTTGGCGCGTGGTGAGGCTTACCAGGCGCAGGCTCCGGGTCTGTGGGATGTAACTTTCCAGACTGCTGTGGCCCAGGCTGAGTTGGAGAGCCGCGAGTACCCGGGTTTCTACCACCGTTTGGCTTTCCACATTACCGACGCCGAGGTGGCTGCTAAGGCTGCGGCGGCGGGCGCCCCAATTGAAAATGGGGTTGATGTTTATATTGAGACCACTCGCCCTGAGCTGCTGCCGGCTTGTGTGGCTTTGGTGGCTCACCCCGACGACGAGCGCTACCAGCCCCTGTTTGGCACCACGGTTTCTAGCCCGGTGTTTGGGGTTGAGGTGCCGGTGCTGCCTCACCCTGAGGCTGAAAAGGACAAGGGCGCTGGTATTGCTATGTGCTGTACCTTTGGTGACACCACCGATATTGACTGGTGGCGTGACCTGAAGCTGCCTTTGCGTGCGGTACTGCGTAAGGATGGGCGCCTGGAGCTGGAGACCCCTGAGTGGATCACTAGTGAGTCGGGCCGCCAGGTTTATGAGCAGATGGCTGGTAAGACTACTTTCTCTGCCCGCGAGGTGCTGGTTAAGCAGCTGCGTGAAAGCGGTGAGATGAGTGGTGAGCCCACTAAGACGGTGCGTCAGACTAACTTCTTCGAAAAGGGCGACAAGCCTCTGGAGATTGTTACTTCGCGTCAGTGGTACATCCGCAATGGTGGTAAGCCTTGGACTAACCCTGCTAGTGGCAAGGATCTAAACGCTGAGCTGCTAGAGCGCGGCCAGGAGCTTAAGTTCCACCCTGACTTTATGCGCGTGCGCTACGAGAACTGGGTTAAGGGTCTAAACAATGACTGGCTGATTTCGCGTCAGCGTTTCTTTGGGGTGCCTTTCCCGCTGTGGTACCAGGTGGATGCTAACGGCGATGTGGACTACAACGCCATTATCACCCCTGATGAGAGCGCCCTGCCGGTCGACCCCTCTAGTGACGTGCCCGCAGGTTACAGCGCTGAGCAGCGTGGTGTTCCTGGTGGTTTCGTTGGCGAGCTAGACATTATGGACACCTGGGCTACCTCTTCCCTGTCTGCCCAGCTGGTTTCTGGCTGGCTAAACGATGAGGACCTATTCAAGCGGGTTTACCCGATGGATATTCGCCCTCAGGGTCAAGACATTATCCGTACCTGGCTGTTCTCTTCCGTGGTGCGCGCCGACCTTGAGTTTGGCGCTCTGCCCTGGAAGCACGCCGGTATTTCTGGCTGGATCTTGGACTCTGACCACAAGAAGATGAGTAAGTCTAAGGGTAATGTGGTCACCCCCAAGGGCCTGCTGGAAAAGTATGGCTCTGACGCGGTGCGTTACTGGGCTACTTCGGCGCGTTTGGGTCTAGATGCGGCCTTTGAAGAGGCCCAGATTAAGATCGGTCGCCGCCTGGCCATTAAGATCCTTAACGCCTCTAAGTTTGCCCTGTCTATGGGTCTGCCTTGGGACGCCGATGAGGCCACTAAGGCTGCTGCCCCGGCCCCCAGCCTGGATGCTAGCGAGGTTAGCGAGCCGGTTGACCAGGCTGTGCTGCTGGGCTTGGCTGATGTGGTCGACGCCGCCACGGCCGCTTTTGACAACTTCGAGCACGCCCGGGCACTGGAAGTGGCTGAGTCCTTCTTCTGGACTTTCTGCGATGACTACATTGAGCTGATTAAGGACCGCGCCAACGACTTTGAGGGCAACCACCGCCCCGAGGCCGTACGTAGCGCCCGCACTACCCTAGCTATCGCAGTGGACACCTTCGTGCGTCTGTTCGCCCCGTTCATGCCGTTTGCCACTGAAGAGGTGTGGTCTTGGTACCGCACCGGCAGCGTGCACCGCGCCCCCTGGCCCACCAGCGACTGGCTGCGTGAGGCTGCTAGCGGGGCCGACGTCGAACTAGTGGGCGCCGTCGGACAGGTGCTAGCCAGCCTACGTAAGCTCAAGTCTGAAGCTAAGACCAGCCAGAAGACCCCTATTTTGGAGGTCACCTTGGAGCTGCCCGAGCAGCTAGCTAAGCAGGTTGAGCTGGTGCGCGCTGACCTGATTGAAGCCGCCAAGGTAACCGGCGAGTTTACGGTCAACGCCAGCGACAGCTGTGAAAGCGCCACTGTGGTTTCCTCAACTTTGGGGCAAGCCCCAGCTAAGCAGGCCCCAGCTAAGCAGACTCCGACCTGGGCCGAGATTTATTCCCGGATGCCGATAGGAACCGCCAGTAGCCGCGCCATCTGGTAAATCACCCCGTTAAAAGCGGTTGGTGCTCGATTTTGTTCATCGAGTATCAACCGCTTTTATCTACCAAACATAATTTGTAGAATTCCTACAAGGCTAGTAGAACCCTACGTTTTATTTTTTCTGCAATAATGGGGCCGTGACTCAAATCCCTGCTCAGATTGCTGCCCAAACCTCGTCACCGCTCATTCATGAGCTAGAAGAAACCTGGAGCGTGCCATGGTTGCTGGCCGACCGGGTTAAGCGGCTACCTGACAAGCCGCTGGTGGCCAAGCGTAACGCCGCTGGTGACGGTTGGGATGAGGTAAGCGCCCGCCAGTTCCAAAGTGAAGTAGATACCCTAGCGCGCGGCCTAGTTGGTCTAGGTCTAGAAGCTGGTCAGCGCGTGGGCATCATGGCCCACACCTCCTACGAGTGGATGCTTATCGACATGGCGATCTCCCGCGCCGGGCTGGTTAGCGTGCCGATCTATGAAACTTCCTCTTCTGAGCAGATCCAGTGGATTCTAACTAACGCACAGGTACGCCTAGTTTTCACTGAGAACGCCAAGCTAGCCAAGCTGGTTTACCAGGCCTCCCAGGAAGCCAAGCAGCAGGTTTCGGTGTTCTCCCTGGCCGATGAGGCTATTGCCAAGGTCAACAGCGCCGGCGAGAACATCGACATGGATGTGGTTGAGCAGCGCACCAAGGCCCTGCGTATCGACGACATTTACTCCATCGTTTACACCTCGGGCACCACCGGCCGCCCCAAGGGTGCGGTACTAACCCACCGTAACGCTGCTGGCCTGCCCCATAACGGTGTGGACTGGATTCCCCAGGTGCTGCGCGGTGAGGATGTACGCCTGCTGCTGTTCTTGCCGCTAGCCCACGTCTATGCGCGTTTCTTGCAGCTGCTAGCTATTGCCGGCGACGGCGTGGTGGGCCACTGCCCCAACGTTAAGACCCTGCTGCCTGACCTGCAGTCTTTCCACCCCACCTACCTGCTGTGTGTGCCGCGCGTTTTGGAAAAGGTTTACAACGCTGCCGATGCTAAGGCTGGCTCGGGCACCAAGCTGAAGATTTTCCGTTGGGCTGCCAAGGTAGCTATCACCTATTCGCGTGCCCTGGACGAAGGGGGCCCTTCTACTTCTTTGAAGCTCGCCCACCGCGCGGCTGACCGCCTGGTTTACTCCACTTTGCGTTCCATGCTGGGTGGAAACGTACGCTACGTGATTTCTGGTGGCGGCCCGCTAGGTGAGCGTCTGGGTCACTTCTACCGTGGCGTGGGCATGAGTGTGCTTGAAGGCTATGGCCTGACTGAAACCATTGGCCCTGCCACCGTTAACACTGCGGTGCAGTCCAAGATTGGCACTGTTGGCCCGCCGGTTACCGGCAACAGCGTACGCGTAACTGTAGATGGCGACATTGAAATCAAGGGTATTGGCGTTTTTGCTGGCTACTTGAACAATGATGAAGCCAATGCGGAAGCTTTCACCGCTGACGGCTGGCTGCGCACCGGTGACATTGGTTCGCTTGATGAGGACGGCTACCTGCGTATCACCGGACGCCGCAAGGAACTGATCATTACTGCCGGCGGTAAGAACGTAGCTCCGGCTATTTTGGAAGACCGCCTGCGTGGTCACCCGCTGGTAAGCCAGGTGGTAGTGGTTGGTGACAACCAGCCTTTCATCTCTGCCCTAATCACGCTAGATGCGGACATGCTGCCCCAGTGGCTTAAGAACCACGGCCTAGAAGAGATGAGCGTGGAGCAGGCCGCGAAGAACCCTGAGGTACTAGCGGCTCTAGACCGCGCCGTCGAACGCACCAACGAGGCTGTCTCCCGGGCGGAATCTATCCGCTCTTTCCGCGTGCTCACCGATGACTTCACTGAAGCCAATGGTTTGCTTACCCCCTCGCTGAAGGTTAAGCGCGCAGCGGCACTGGCTAAGTATGCGGACGTAGTTGACTCTATCTACGCCTCCAAGGCCAGCTCCATGCCCACCGACTGACACACAGCACCTGTAAACACAGGTAACTACAGTCAAATACAGGCAAGTACAGTCAAATACAGGTAATTTCATCCCTTCCCTATAAATAACGCGTATTTTTATAGGGAAGGGATGATTTTAGGTGTAACTGTAAGGGATAGTTCTAGATGTAAACCTTTTGGCCGTAAACCTCTTGGTGTAAATGGCCGCGCAGATTCTAACTGCAACGACGACGACGGCCCCGCCGCCCCGACCGACAAGCAGTTACAGTCCGGCAAATAGCTACATGTAGTTAGTTGCCCCGGCCTTTAAGCCGCATAGTCTCACGCCTACCCCGAGTGTTATCCCGACTGGCAGTGCGTTGAGACTGACGCGCCAAACGGGCGTCACGGTTAAGTTCGTTTCGCTCAGATTCCCGGCGCATCCGCTGGTAGCGCTCCAACACCTCTGGGCTTAAGTCACCTTGGGTTAAAGCCTGGCCCACAGCGCAGCCAGGCTCACCACTATGACTACAGTCGCGATAGCGGCATTGCTCAGCCAGGGCAGCGATCTGCGTGAAAGTTTGGTCTACCGCCTCAGCGTCCGGGGTGGCTCCCAAAGCCCGAATTCCAGGGGTGTCAATAATATTTACCTCCCCCTGCAACAGTTGGCGCGAAGTGGTGGTGTGGCGGCCTTTACCGTCCGCCGCCCGCACTTTACCGGTAGCGAGGCTGGTCCCTAAAAGCGCATTAGTGAGCGTGGATTTACCTGCACCTGAGCGGCCCACCAGCACTAAAGTGTCCCCGGGGGTAAAGCTTTCTTTTAGCTCAGCTACCGCCTGGGTGTCGGTGGTGTTTAGCGCCGTCACCGACTCCACCAAGGGCTCGCATTGCTCAATTGCGCCCTGGATTTCTTGGCCCGCCACCAGGTCTGCTTTGGTTAGCACCACCCGCGCCCTGATGGCACTGGCGTGGGCTATTGCCACAAAGCGCTCGACCCGCCCAATTGAGAAGGCCGGCTGCAATGGCTCTACGATCACTAGCTCATCTACATTGGCGGCGATGGCTTGGCTGAGCCCAAACCCGCTGGCGGCAGGGCGTTCAATGTAGCTGGTGCGCGGCATGATTTCTACGGCGTGGGCGGCAGCTTCCCCATGGTTTTGTGCCGCATCAGCTAGCGCCACCCAGTCACCTACCACCGGGGGCCATAGTGGGTGGTCCGTGCAGTTACCGGGGGTTGCCAGCGTGATAGCGACGACGCCGTCGCCCTTAACGTCTGAGCCTTGCGTTATCTGGGCGCTAAAGGCACCTCGATGCACGGCCACTACCTGCGCTAAGGAAATATCTTCACCGTAGTTCATTTGGGCGACAGCGAAATATGCCTGCACCCGCGCTGTTTTAGTGCTCATCATGTTCTCCCGCTCGCTAAAGCGCCCCGGCTAGAGGGCCTCGCGCCGTAAACCTTGACGCAACCGTTTCATAGCATGCCAAACCAAACCAACCCCAACCAACGCCCAGGCCGCAGCCACCACTAAATCCATTAACACAGCGGCAGGGTTTAACACCAAGGCCGGCTGGTTAAAAGAACGCGCTAACGGAGTCACATAACTAAACCAAGACAGCCAAACCGGATAATACTTAACCGGCACAATCACCCCAGTAAAAATCGGTAACAAAGCAGTCACCGTGTTAGCCCCAGCATACGGGTCAGACAAATCCACCCCGATACCACCAGCACCAACCCCTAACAACACCCCGCAAACCAGGGACAAGCCAAACAAGCCCAGTAAACTAGCCAAACCAGGATGCCCAACCTGTCCCCAAGCCACTAGCCGCACCCCTAGCAGGGCGATCACCGCCGTCGTCGTAGCAAAAATAACCGGCACTACCGCCGCAGCTAACCAATAAGCAGCATCAAAACGCCTCCAAGAATGAACCTCTTGGAACACCCCCAAATGACGGTCTGTTGCCACGCGGCTAACCATCCCCGAACAAATAGCGCTCGTGAAAGACACGCAAGTAGCCACATAAGCAGTACGCAGTAACTGGGTTGAATGCAGGTCCGCCCCGAAAAGCAGGCTATAAACAATCTCTAAAACCGGGATCACCAGCAGCGATACCAGGGCCGTGCCAAGGGTAGCGAAAATAGTGGAACTCGCCCGGGAAATAGCCACCCCGTCAACCAAACGAGCCCAAAAATTAGCCGGCCCCATCAAACCACCTCCAAGGTTCCCGCTTTGCAAGCTAACCGCAAGCAACGGTGCCCCAGCACCCAGCCTAAAACCAGCCAAGCAACACTAGTAAACAGCCAGGCACACGCCTGCGACCAAGAAAAACCATGCACCAGCATCCGGTAAGCGCTACTAAGCGGCAGCCCTTTACCCACCCAGGCCAGCCAGGTAGGCATAGCGGTATCAGTGAAAACAATGCCCGAGACAATCAACACCGGGATCAGTAGCAGCCCTTCATAGGTGATGGCGTTAGGAGTGAGCACAAAAATCCCGGCCACAACATAACTAACCACCAAGCAGGCCACAAAGAAAGCTAACTGGGCCCCCACCAGCGCCAACAACCTACGCCAAGGCGTGAACGTGACATCCCAGTTAAGCACCGCCCAAGTCAGCCAAGCGGTAGGAAAAGCCAGCAGACCAAACAAGGCCGCCGCGCTGACCACGCTCGCTACCGCTTTAAGCGCCCCGATCGGGGCGATCACTAACTGCACCAGGGTGCCTTTAAAACGCTCAAAACCCACAATCCCGGCCGCTGCGGTAACCGTGGTCCACATGCCGATCGACCCACCACGCAGCCAGGCAGCGGTAGGGTCAACCCCGCCCCAGGCACGCTGCGCTAAATACTGGATCAGCGTGGTGGTTAAGGTAGCCACCAGCATTAACTGCACGAAATAAGGCACTGAAATAAATTGGCGAAACTGGAAAGCCAACATGCGCAGCATTCTCATTAGCGTGCAAGCCTGTCTGCCATAGCTAAATAAGCCTGTTCCAAGCTGGCCGGACGACACAAGTAATCCGCCGGTAACCGGCCAAACAGGCGTTTAAGCTCTGCTTCCAGGGCCGCAGAGCTTTGGGCTTGAGGCCAGTAGATAGTGTGCAGCCACTGGGCAGATAGCGGCCTGCGTTCGTGTACGACGGCGCCCGGCAGTAGTTCGTTTAGCTTCAGGAGGCTGTCTTGGGCTGGGGTCAGGGTGAAAGTAGAGCAGCGGTCAAAACCCGCACAGGCGGCAATGTCTTGCACCTGGCCGCTAATAACCAGTTTACCCGCGCCGATCAGGCTGATCTGGTCGGCTAGCTCTTCTACTTCAGCCATGGAATGAGAAGTAAGTAGCACAGCTACCCCTTGACGAGCCAGGCGAGAGACAAGATCACGGATTTCCAGTGATATATCCGGGTCTAAGCCAGTGGTGGGTTCGTCTAGAAACAAGATACGCGGCTCGTGCAGCAGGGCCCGGGCGATGTGTAAACGCTGTTTCATACCACGCGAGAAACCACTTACTTTAGTGTCAGCGTACTGGGTTAACTGTACGTCTTGCAGTACCTGGGCTACACGCTGGTGGCGTTTAGCGCTAGGCACGCCCTGAATATCAGCAAAGAAACACAGGTTTTGTTGCGCGCTAGCACGCGGGTAGAAACCTAGATCCCCACCCAACACCAGGCCTAATTTACGTCGGGCACTGGTTGGGTTTTTAACCGCATCCACGCCAGCGATTTTGACGCTACCACTATCTGGCTGTAGGAGCGTGGTCAGCATTTTCACGGTAGTGGTTTTACCTGCACCGTTAGGGCCTAGCAGGGCGTGAATCTGGCCGTATTTAATGTCTAGGCTTAATCCGTTAACAGCCACAAACTTGCCCTTGTTGAAGCTGCGTTTAAGATCGCGAGCTTCCACCGCAATATCTGCCATATTAAAACTCACCTATATGTTTAATATCCAACACATCAGAGCGTCTTAACTCTAATACCAAGTTCGCTTCTTTGTCGCGTCCCATCTTATGAATCCTCAGCACCCAGCCGGACGCCGTCGCCAAAGCCTCAGCACCCCGCCGGGCGCCGTCGCTACCGCCGAGCCCCTACCCCACCGGCACGTACGGGGACCGCCCAAAAAAACTTCCGCGCAGGAAATTTCCAAAACAGGTTGCAGATCACAAAAAGAGTGTTACTATTTCGGCACTGGAGTTATGAAAGCTCCTTTCAAAACCTTCGGCGATGACGCCAAGCCACCGCCTTCCATCAGTGAAGATTGGACGGACATGAGCACCGCTCACCCGGGTCTAGCTAGCGCTATAGACTCCAACGCTAACTTGCCAGTAGTTTGCCCCATCTCGCTCACGGCGCGCCAAGCCCGCATCGCGGCCACCGCCGTCGACCAAATGCGCTTTAACGGCACCACCACCATCCAAAAAATCGCCACCTTAACCGGAACCAGCCACACTACCGCCGGCATCCTACTTAAACAGCTAGCCAACTTTGGGCTAGTACACACTGACTCGGTAGCCAAATCCCAAGGCGGCCGCCCCGCCCGCAACCTGGCCATCAGCCCCAAAGCTGGCCTAGTAATAGGCATTGACCTGCGCAGCAATGACCTAATCATTGCCGCTATGACACTGGCCGGCAACGTAATCACCTGCCAACGCGCCCCCATCACCCGCAGCAACGCCAACCAGCGCTTAGAGCAGCTGTGCTCAATAATTGAAGATTTCACCCGGCCACTAATTAAAAGCTACGGCCCGCTTTGCGCCATCGGCATGTCCACCACCGGCATTATCACCCCCACCGGCCGCGTAGACCGCTCAGATCAGGTGCCGGTTTTTCGACAACTTCCCCCTCGGCCACCACCTGCGTATGCGTTTTGGGGTTAATGTGCGCATCGAAAACGATATTAACTGCGCCGCCTGGGGAGAATTTGCCACCCGCACCCAAAACGGCACCCTAGAGTCAAATGATGACCTGCTGTTCGTTGATCTAGTTGAAGGCTTAAACACCGGGCTGATCATGAACGGTCAGCTCCACCGTGGGCGCACCTACAACGCCGGCGAAATCATGGACGCGCTGCCCGGGCGCGAACAAAGCGATAAGCCCACGCGCAAGCAAATGCTAACCGACATAGTAGGCCCCCTGGCCCTAGTGGTAGACCCCAGCACCGTGGTGGTTTCACTGCCAATTAACAGCAGCTTTTCAGCCCAGCAGCTACGTCAAGAACTTTCACGCACCCTGCCCCAAGGGGCCCCGGCCCTAAATGTAGAAGCCAGCCTACACGGGCCCTGCGCCCCCACCGTGGGGGCACTGGCACTGGCACTTGAACAAGCAGATAAACGAATTTTGGCAGCACACACCACCACCTACGCCCCTACCTCCTGCGCGCAGCTAGTGCCCGCCTGCCAAATCCCTAACCCCAAAGAGAGGTCATAATGAACACTTCAACCCTGCGGGTAGGCGTAGTTGGCGTGGGGGCACGCTCCCACTTAGCTCTAAACGCCGAAAAAGGCCCAGTCAGCGCTAAGATCGTGGCCGCCTGCGAACCCAGCCCCCTGGCCCGGACGCGGGTAAGTCAGCGCCTAGAACGCGACCCAGACTCCCTAGTGCTAACCGACAACCTGGGTGATTTCATTGCCGCTGACCTAGACATTGCCTTTGTCACCAGCCCCGATGACACCCACGCTGATATCACCTGCCAGCTGCTAGAAGCCGGCGTGGCCGTGTACCTGGAAAAGCCGCTAGCTATCACTATGGAAGGCGCCACCCGGGTGCTGCGCACGGCCTATGAGACGGGCACAAAACTCTATGTGGGCCACAATATGCGCCATATGAATGTGGTTCGCGAAATGCGTAACATTATTCGCTCTGGCCGCATTGGTGAAGTAAAAACTATTTGGTGTCGCCACTTTGTGGGCACGGGCGGAGATTTCTATTTTAAAGACTGGCATGCCACACGCGAGCACGGCACCGGTTTACTACTGCAAAAAGCCGCCCATGACATTGATGTAATGCATTGGCTAGCTAATTCCCACACCAATGATGTGGTGGCTATGGGTGATTTAATGGTTTATAACCAGGTCACTGATCGAGCCGATAATTCTCACCTGCTTATGGGTGACTGGTTTGATAACAGCAATTGGCCGCCGCTATCACAAAAGGGTCTAAACCCAGTTATTGATGTGGAAGATGTTTCCATGATGCTTATGCGCATGGAGTCCGGAGTGCTGGCCTCTTACGAGCAGTGCCACTTCGCCCCCGATTATTGGCGTAATTACACGGTAATTGGCACCGAGGGGCGCATTGAAAACTTCGGTGACGGCGAGGGCGGTCACATTAAAATTTGGGATAAGCGCGTGCCTACATATTTTGATCTCGACGGCGCCGAGCAGGTCCCGATTTTGGGTGACGCCGGCGGTCACAGCGACGCCGATCAACTTACCGTAAATGAATTCATTAACTTTGTGGTTAATGGCAGCCCCACCGATACTTCCCCACTAGGAGCTTGGTATGCGGTGGCCGCCGGAATTTTAGCCACCGAGTCTTTACGTAACGGTTCAACTCCGCGCCGCGTACCCCAGCTTGAGAGTGCATTAATTAAATACTTTAACGACAACCAAGTCGGTTAAAGACTTCATGCTGCTGTGCGCAGCAATTAGCCACCAACATTAACCACCACAATCGGGTAAAGGAGCCCACAATGTTTACTCGCCGATCATTTCTAAGTGCCGCTGGCGCTTTAGCAGTTGCGGCCACTTTAGCGGCCTGCGGTAGCGACGACGCCGGTGACGGCGGCGCCCTAAGCAAGGACACCAAGGCCGAGCTGACCCTCGCCTACTGGGACAAGAACCAGACCCCCACGGTCCAGGCTGGGGTTAAGGCCTTCAACGAAAAGTACCCCAACATCAAGGTGACCCTATCCTTGACTGCTTTCAAGGACTACTTCACCAAGCTGCGCACCCAGGCTGAAGGCGACAAGCTACCTGACGTGTTCTGGATGAACGGCCCCAACGCCAAGCTCTACGCCACCAACAACAAGCTGGCTGCCCTTGACGATCTTAAGGATGTGGACTGGTCTAAGTACCCCCAGTGCCCTGGCTGACATCTACTCGGTTAAGTCCAAGCACTACGGCATCCCCAAGGACTACGACACCATTGCCGTGTGGGTTAACAAGAAGCTGTTTGCCGCAGCCGGCGTGGAACTACCTAAGGCGGATTGGACCTGGGAAGACTTCCACAAGGCCGCTAAGGCCATTTCTGACTCAGGTAAGGCTTACGGCGTCGTCGGCGACGTAATTGGCGGCGGGCAGGAAACCTACTACAACACCATTGCCCAGGCCGGCGGCTACGTAATCAAGGACGGCAAGTCTGGTTATGGCCAGCCTGAGGCCATTAAGGGCCTAGAGATTTGGGCTGAGCTGATTAAGGACGGCTCTATGCCCAAGATTCAGGTTATGACTGACACTAAGCCTGAAGACCTATTCAAGAATGACAAGGCCGCCATGTACTGGGCTGGTTCCTGGCAGGCCAACGTGTTCAAGACCGAGTACAAGGACACCGCTAACTTGCAGGTGGTGCCGCTACCTAAGGACAAGCAGCAGGGCAGCGTAATTCACGGCCTGGCTTATGTGGCTTCTGCCAGCTCCAAGCACCTGGCCGCCGCTAAGGCCCTGGTGGCAGTGATGGCTTCGAAGGAAGTACAGGAAATTGAAGCCACTAACGGCACGGCTATCCCCGCTTACGAGGGCGCCGCTGAGAAGTGGACCAAGCTGGTTGACGGTTGGGACCTTAAGGTTTACACCGACGCCGCCGAAAAGTACGCGGTAGCCTACCCGGTCTCGATTAACACCGCCGCTTGGAACAAGAAGGAAGTGGAGATTTTGGTGCCCGCCTTTGAGGGCAAGACTCCCGTTGCGCAGGCCGCTAAGCAGTTGGCCAGCGAAATGGATGCGTTGCTAGCCAAGGAAAAGCAGTAAATCTGCTAGCTAGCAAATAATGGTGGGTGGCATTTAGTAGCAGCCTTAGTGAAAGCTAGATTCACTAGGGCCCGCCCTCCCCTACTTAAATGCCACTCACCGCCTAATTACTTACTAACGCATTAGTTACCGGTGAGTGAATATGAAAACTGCTAAAGCACCTAACGCTAAGGTGGCTAGGCCGGTTAAAGGTAAAGGTGGAATCTGGCCCTGGCTGTTTGTAGCCCCACTACTTAGCGGTGTAGCTATCTTCTACTACTACCCCATTATCAAAAACTTCTACCTGTCTTTTACTAGGTCGGATGCTTTTGGTGGCTCGGCTAAATGGGTTGGTTTAGAAAACTACATGGATCTGTTTAACCGTCCTGATTTAGCCTCAGCCACTATTAACACAATTATCTACACCCTGGCAGTGGTGGCCTCGATTATCATCTCTGTGCTGATCGCAGCCTTAATTGAACTGCCGGGCCTGCGCGGGGTGCGGTTTTATCGCACCGTGTTCTTTATGCCTTATCTGGCCATGCCAATCGCGGTCAGTCAGGTTTGGAAGATCATTTTCAACGGTAACTTTGGCCTATTTAACCAGATGCTTAAAGGTTTGGGGGTAAGTAACCCACCCTACTGGCTATCCACTCCTGGCTTTGCTTTGGCTGTGGTTATCTTTTACGGTATCTGGTCTTCTATTGGCTTTAACGTGATTATTCTTAGCGCGGGCTTAAAGTCGATCCCGCATGAGCTCTATGAGGCTGCTGCCATTGACGGCGCCGGGCGGGTAAAGCAGTTTACGGCTATTACTATTCCGCTACTGACTCCCTCGATTTTCCTATTAGCCATTGTCACCACTATTGGTGGCCTGCAATTATTTGATTCTCTATTTGCCATTGTGGGCACGGCTAACCCGGCTATGAAGGATACCCGTTCACTGGTGTATCTGTTCTACAACACCGCATTTGAGAATAACGATAAGGGCGGCGCCGCTGCGATTGCAGTAATTATTCTAGTTATGGTGGCCCTGGTAACCCTGTTCCAGTTCGTTATGCAAAAGAAGTGGGTGCGTTATGTCTAAGCCTCAACGCACGCCTTTAAAGCGTGTGCTACGTACACAGTTGCATTTAGCTCCAGCCCATGTGCTACTGCTGTTTTTTGGGCTGTTTATGGTATTTCCGTTTGTGTGGCAGATTATTATGTCGCTGTCTACAAATGCGGAAGTGCGTTCGGTGCCGCCGACTTTTTGGCCTGAGGTTTTGCAATGGCATAACTATTCTGACGTGTTTACCAAGCTGCCTTTTATGCAAAACTTTTGGATTTCGGTGCTGATCACGGTGATTCGTACGCTGGCGCAGCTGCTGTTTTGCTCCATGGCTGGCTATGCTTTTGCGCGGATGCAGTTTAGTGGCCGGGGTATTCTGTTTGGCGCGGTGCTACTGATTTTGATGGTTCCCAGCCAGGTTTACCTGATCCCCCAGTACCAGATTGTGCAGGGGCTTGGGCTACTAGAGACTCCCTGGGGTATTGTGCTACCGGGTTTGTTTAGTGCCTTTGGAACTTTTTTTGATGCGCCAAACTTTCCTAAGTTTGCCACGTGAAATGGAGGAGGCCGCGCGCTTAGATGGCTGCTCGCAGTGGCAGATTTTTACTAAGGTGATGCTGCCACTGGCGGCGCCAGGCTTGTCTGCGGTGGCGATTACTACGGTGCTGTGGTCTTGGAATGATTTGTTGTGGCCACTAATTGTGACTACGCGCGAAGACAAAATGCCACTAAGCGTTGGTATTGCCACCTTAGCTGGCGAGCACTCCACTGATTACAGCATGATGATGGCTGCCTCGATCATGTCTATGGCGCCGATCTTCATCTTGTTCTTCTCTATGCAGCGCCGGGTTATTAGCGGCCTGGCTAGCTCTGGCTTGAAGGGCTAGGCCGGCTTTTAGGCTACTTTTAGGGGCGACGTCGAAGCGCACTGCGCGCTTGGGCGTCGCCTAGGCGCCTTCTTTAATGGCCTCGTGGTGGCGGATAACTTCACTAACAATGAAGTTAAAGAACTTCTGGGCAAACACCGGATCTAGACCCGAGTCCTGCGCTAGCGCCTCTAGACGGGCAATTTGTTGGGCTTCGCGCTGGTGGTCAGCAGCTGGCAAGTCTAGATCGCGTTTAAGTTCACCAACCTGGCGGGTGCATTTAAAACGCTCTGCTAATACATGCACCAGCACCGCATCGAGGTTATCGATAGTGGCGCGCAGCGCCACCAACTGAGGTGGCGTGGGTGCAGGTTGGGCTAAAGTGGCTTCACTAGATCTAGCCGAATTCAAGCTAGCGTCTTCATGCTGGTGAGCAGGGCTCATAGTTTAGGCACTCTTCGAGCGAGCTTTTTTTGGGCTCTTAAGCGTGCTGGTTAGCGCCCCCGAGCCGGCGTCGTAAGTGGGCTTAGCTAGCCCGCGCACCACGTCAGCATTAATGTGTACGCGTCCAATCTCCGGGTGTGAGGGCACCTCAAACATGACGTCTCCCAGCACCTCTTCAACAATGGCGGACAGGCCACGAGCACCGGTTTCACGCTCCAGGGCCAGCTTAGCGATCTCAGCTACCGCGTCGTCGCTAATTTCTAGCTCTACCCCATCCAAGCTCAGCAGGTACTTGTACTGGCTGATCAGCGAGTTTTTAGGCTCAGTCATGACCCGCACCAGATCTTCTTGACCCAAAGCCTGCACGGTGGCAATCACCGGTAGGCGGCCAATGAACTCTGGGATTAGTCCGAATTTACGCAGGTCTTCAGGACGCACGCGCATATCGAAAGCGGCGTCGTCGCGCTCAGAGCCAACCAGCGAAGAACCGAAACCAACCACCTGAGCGCCGGTTTCTTTACGCTGGCGAGCCCGTAAAATATCCTCAATACCGGCAAAAGACCCAGCCGCAATAAACAGGATGTTGGAGGTGTCAATCTCCATGAACTCCTGGTGGGGGTGTTTGCGACCGCCCGAGGGCGGCACTGAAGCTACTGTGCCCTCAATGATCTTTAGCAGCGCCTGCTGTACGCCTTCACCCGAAACATCGCGCGTAATTGAGGGGTTCTCGTTTTTGCGCCCGATCTTGTCGATCTCGTCAATGTAAATAATTCCGTGCTCAGCGCGTTTAATGTCACCATCAGCGGCTTGAATCAGCTTAAGCAGGATGTTTTCTACATCCTCACCCACATATCCAGCTTCAGTTAAGGCGGTGGCATCTACCAGAGCGAAGGGCACATCCAGCAGCTTAGCCAGGGTGCGGGCCAGGTGGGTTTTCCCGGTACCGGTGGGGCCCAGCAGCAAAATATTTGATTTATTTAGCTGCACCGCTTCTTGTTCAGTTAGTGAAGTTTCACGAACCTTTACACGTTTATAGTGGTTGTAAACAGCTACCGACAATGCGCGTTTAGCGGCATCTTGGCCAATAACGTGCTGGCATAAAAAGTCGTAAATCTCTTAGGCTTAGGAAGTTCAAAGCTGAATTCGCTTGCGTCAGCGTTGATCTCTTCTTCAATGATCTCAACACATAGCTCGATACACTCATCGCAGATGTATACGCCAGGACCAGCGATTAACTTCTTGACCTGCTTCTGACTCTTCCCACAGAATGAACACTTGAGAAGATCTACACTCTCAGCGCGAGCCACAGACGCACTCCTTTATGTCGAGCGACGCTTTTCTACAAGATAACTTTACGGCGTATTTAGATAAAAATCAGCTAAACGGGAGCGTGTCGCACCGCTCCCGTTTAAAAATTGCTGATTTTCAGGGCAATTTAAAATGTTTTGGCCCTAAAGTCACACCGAGTGTACTGCCGGAGCAGACTTACGCGAGTTGAGCACCTGGTCGACGATGCCGTATTCCTTGGCGGCGGTGGCCGTGAGGATCTTGTCGCGTTCTAGATCGCGGTGCACTAGTTCGCGGTCGCGGCCGGTGTGGAAGGCTAGGGTGTCTTCCAGCCAAGCGCGCATACGGTCAATTTCGTTGGCCACGATCTCAATGTCGCTAGCCTGCCCCTGGATACCCTCCATGGCGGGCTGGTGAATCAGCACGCGGGCGTTAGGCAGTGCTAGGCGCTTACCCTTGGCACCGGCAGCCAGTAGCACTGCGGCGGCAGAGGCAGCCTGGCCCAGGCACACCGTCTGCACCTGCGGCTTAATGTACTGCATGGTGTCATAGATGGCGGTCAGCGCGGTGAAGGAACCACCGGGGCTGTTGATATACATGGTGATTAGGCCATCAGGGTCCTGCGACTCTAGCACCAGCAGCTGGGCCATAATGTCGTCAGCGCTGGTGTCATCCACCTGCACCCCCATGAACACGATGCGGTCTTCAAACAGCTTGGCGTAGGGGTCTTGGCGCTTAAACCCGTAAGCGGTGCGCTCCTCAAACTGAGGTAGCACGTAGCGGGCAGAAGGCATGGCGGCACTGGCCTCTACCTGGCGGGCGATCGCATCAAAATAGGGGCGAGTGCTCATCAGTTGTCTCCGTTCTGCTTGCTGATTTCGCTAGCGGACTTAACGATGTGGTCTACGAAGCCGTATTCGAGAGCTTCCTGGGCGGTATACCAGTGGTCGCGGTCGCCGTCGGCAATAATCTGCTCAACGCTGTGACCAGTGTTAGCCGCCGTGATCTCAGCTAGCTGCTGCTTCATGGAGATAATCAGGTCCGCGTTGATACGGATTTCGGTGGCACTACCGCCGGCGCCGCCAAGGGGCTGGTGCATCAGCACGCGGGCATGTGGGGTGATGTAACGCTTGCCCTTGGCGCCAGAAGAGAGCAGGAACTGACCCATGGAGGCAGCCATACCGGTGGCCACAGTTACCACGTCGGGCTGTACATACTGCATGGTGTCGTAGATGGCCATGCCGGCAGTTACTGAGCCACCGGGGCTGTTGATGTAGAGGTAAATGTCTGCCTCAGGGTCTTCGGCAGCAAGCAGCAGCATCTGTGCGCAGATGGCGTTGGCGTTATCGTCACGCACCTCAGAGCCCAGCCAAATGATGCGCTCTTTAAGCAGGCGGTTGTAGATGGAATCAGTCAGCGCCATACCGTTAGCGTTATCGCCGGCTGCGCTGGGGTTGACATCGCTCACGCGCTTATCCCTCCTTGAAAGGTTTCTGCATCAGACAATAGCCTGTTTTAACTGCCAAGGCACGAAAATCGCTTAGTTTTCGCTTTGGGCCGCTAGTTGAGTCAACCCCGCGCAGCTATGAACTCACTTAGCTTGCGGTTTTTTAGCCACTAGTACGTAGCCGCCCATAAGGCGCCCTTGCACCTTGAAAGCTTTACGCATGGTGCGTAGACGCTCTTTAGCTCCAGGCATCTTACGGGCATTGTTCCAAAAACGCAGCGCACCTAGCAAACCCTCATCGCGGATTAAGCGGGTGGGCTCTAGTAGGCGTAGTGGCGCTTTGGCGCTGAAGACCACCTCTAGCCCGGCGTCTTCCATGAGCTGGCGCCAGCCATCCTCGGTTAGCGGGCGGGCGCCTACCTTGATAGTGCGCGAGAGTTCCTTGCGAGCCGCTTCAAACTCCTCCTGGCTATATCCGCTAGATACCGCCATTTCATGGATGGCGTAGCGGCCGCCGGGAGCCAGCAGACGGGCAGCTTCTTTCACAATAGCGGCCTTGGCTTGGGGCGACTGGATGGTAAGCATGGCTTCACCCACCACCAGATCGGCGCTAGCCTCGGGCAGAGCCGGTGCAGGCGGCGTCGGCCACCACATACTGGGCCTGAGCGTAGGGGGCGATCACCTTGGCAACGGCTTGGCGTCCTTGCGGATTTGGGTCGACGCCGGCGTAGGACTTGGGGTTTGCCTTTAGTAGCAGGCGCGCAGTGGCGCCCACGCCAGGGCCAAACTCAACAATACGGTCTTGGCTGGTGGGGGCGGCTGCGGCGAGCATTTTGCGGGTTAGGGCAATGCCGCCGGGACGCAAAATCTTTTTGCCTAGCGTGGCTAGCAGCCAGTGTCCTTGCATCCGGGAGGCCTCGGGGGCTTGGCGTAGGCCCTTGCGCTCCCCTTGCTCGACGACGCCGGATTGCTTTTCGCTGTTCTCGACGGCGCCGCCCTGGTCAGCTGCGTCAGCAGACCTCTCCCCCGGGATCTGCACCGGCTGGCTAGCATCCTGGTTTTCACTGTTCTCGACGGCGCCAGATTGCTTTTCGCTGTTCTCGACGACGCCGCCCTGGTCAGCTGCGCCCTGCAAATCTTTACTCATGGCCTGCTCCTAGACGTTAACCATGACTAGGCGCATGCGGCAGGGGGTAACGGCGCGCAGCGCGTGACGCTCGCCGGGAGCCAGGTAGATCATGCCGCCATTGCTTAGCAACGTAGTTTCGCCGGCCACATCAAATTCCATTTCACCTTCTAGCAGGGTGACTACCACTGCCTTAGGTGAGGCGTGCTCAGTTAGTAGCTGGCCGGCGTCGAAAACAAAGTCGACTACCCGCAACACATCATTGTTAACCACTACCCGCGAGGTAGTGGCTTCCTTCAAAATCGGCAGGTCAGCGCTGACGCTGGCGATAGAAATAGACTGTTCAACAGCAGTTGAAGCCATTTGTTCCCCTTAAAACCGTATTAAATGCTTGGAGCTTTAGGTTAGGCCACACTGCCTTATTTACGCAAGCAAGCGGTCACTAAATAGAATTTACAAATCACTGCCAAACTAAACCAAGGGGCCGGTAGCTTACGCTACCGGCCCCTTTAGATTAAAGAGCTAGGCTCACTCGGCGTCTTCAGCCGGAGCTTCCTTAGCATCCTCAGCGGCGGACTCTTCGCCCTCCTCGTTGGTGCCAATGAACTCGCTCAGGTCAACTACGTTGCCCTCAGAGTCCTTCACGGTAACCTCACGCAGGGCTACAGCCAGGGACTTGTTGCGAGCGATCTCCTGGGCGAAGGCCGGGATCTGACCAGCCTGCTGGGCGCCCTGCAGGAACTGGGCGGGCTCCATGCCGTACTGCTGGGCAGTCTGCAGCAGGAAGTCGAATAGCTCGTCCTGGGTCACGGCCACGTCCAGCTTCTCAGCCAGAACGTCTAGCAGCAGCTGCTCAACCACAGCCTTCTCAGCGTCGGGACGGATTTCCTTGGCGTGCTCTTCGTCGCCTTCCTTACCCTCAGCAGCTAGGTGCTGGTTAATCTGAGCCTCGACCACAGCCTCGGGCACCGGGAACTCCACGATGGACTTTAGGTGCTCTAGCAGTGCGTCGCGGGCGGCGATGGCCTGGTCAGCGGTCTTTCGGTCGGCCACCTGCTTGCGCAGGTCCTCGCGCAGCTCTTCGATGGTGTCGAACTCGGAAGCCATCTGAGCGAAGTCGTCGTCAGCCTCGGGCAGCTCACGCTGCTTGGCGGCGGTGACCTTAACGGTAACCTCGGCCTCTTCACCAGCGTGCTCGCCACCAGCCAGGGTGGTGGTGAAGGTGGCGCTCTCGTCAGTCTTTAGGCCGCGCAGAGCGGTGTCTAGACCCTTAAGCAGGTTTCCCTTGCCGATTTCGTAGGAAATACCGGAAACCGAGTCAACCTCCTGGCCGTCAATCTCAGCCTTTAGGTCGATGGTTAGGAAGTCACCGGTCTTGGCCTTGCGCTTGATGGGCTTTAGGGAACCAAAACGGGCGCGTAGGTTGTCCAGCTCGGCGTCGACGTCTTCATCGCTAACGGTGGTGGCGTCAACGGTCAGCTCGGTGCCTTCTAGGGAAGGAATCTCGAACTCGGGACGCACGGTTACAGTGGCGGTGAAGGAGAACTGGCCGGAGATGGGGCCATTTACAGCCGGAATCTCAACGATCTCAATTTCGGGCTGCAGCAGCGGAACGCGGCCAGAGTCAACCATGGCGTCACGGTAGAGGTCAGGCAGGGCAGCGTTGATGGCCTGCTCGATTACGGTGCCACGGCCGACGCGCTGGTCGATTACGCGGGCGGGAACGTGGCCGCGTCGGAAGCCGGGAACCTGAATCTGGGAGCCGATCTCCTTGTAGGCGGCGTCGAGCTGGCTCCCCAGCTCCTCGTGGGGAACCTCCACGGTCAGCTTGACGGAGGTGGGATCTAGAATCTCGACAGAGCTCTTCACGGGCGTGTACTCCAATAAATGGATGGTATGAGGGCACCGGCATGCCGGTGGGTGTACTTTTTTTTGACACCTTTAACCGTCCCAGTCTAGGGGACAAATCCTTAATTTGCACTTTGCGCCCGCCACGGCGTAGCTACTTCAGCCAGTAAGTTGGCGCTTTTTGAGCCCATAGCAGCCTTTATATGGCCGGTCACAAAGCTTTAAGGAGGCAGTTACGCTTTAAAAATAAGCAGACAGGGTCTCTAGAGTGCGCCCAATCTCGCGCTCATAGTGTTCCTGGATCCGCTCATCGTCATGCACCTGTGCCGCATTTAGAATGTTTACACGGTATTTGCGTAGGGAAGCGCGAACCGTGCGGCGCAGGGGACCTAAACCGCTTACACCTTCGTGCTCATCCAAAGCCACCGCAGCGCTTTCAAAGTGAGCGGCTAGGGCGTCTTGGGAGCAGTTGGCTAGCTGATCGGATAGGTCGAACAAAAGGCGAACCGCGCCAGCCTTGTCACCCATAAGCTTCATCGCGGTCATGGCCATAGTTTGGGAACCTTCCTGCGAAATTTCATGGCTGGGTTAATTGTATGAAATCGCGTCGAGCATACATAGCCTGTCACCTCAGTTGTCAGCAAGCACACTAATATAACGAACAGATATCTATCAGTAACTGTAGGCTATGTAAGGCTATGTCTGGACTAAGCGCTGCAACGGCAAGTTCTGCTTGGCGGCAACTAGAGATTTTACGCGCACTTACAAGCTTAGGCGGTTAGTTAAGTAATCAATTGGCCACAGCGCCAAGTTTTTTGGTCGGGGTGACAGGATTTGAACCTGCGACCCTCTGCTCCCAAAGCAGATGCGCTACCAAGCTGCGCTACACCCCGGTGGCTCACATATCGGTGTAAACCTTATGCTCGCTTCGAGCGGGTGACGGGAATCGAACCCGCGCAATCTGCTTGGAAGGCAGAGGCTCTACCATTGAGCTACACCCGCGCGGATGCGCTAAATGCACATCACTACCTGCTTAACCCGGCAGGCTCGGGACGCTACCGTAGACTTATCAGTCCTCGACCAGGCCGAGCTTGTAAGCCTTTGCTAGACGACGAGGAATCTTGACCTCGCGTCCGGCAATGCGCAAGTTGTCCAGCTGAGTCAGCTCAGCCTTCCACTGGGCGCGACGGTTGCGGGTGTTGCTACGGGACATCTTCCGCTTCGGAACTGCCATGATCCCGCTCCTCTCGTATAGAAAACAAACCTGAACCGACGTGTAACCTTACCCGGTGCACGCTGATCTAGCCAATCTATAATGCACAGAGCGGGTGTGAGTTCCATCGCCTCAAACAACTTAAGCAACTTTACTAGCCTTAGTCCCCTTAAGTCGAGGCACTAATAAATAGGCGTTACTCACAATTGACTCATGCCACAATTAGCTTATGAGTTCACTAGCACCAGCTGGCGTGCTGGTTCCAACAGATACTAGCGCTAGCGAGATTGACTTAGAAATTAAACGCTCACACTTTCTAGGTTTAGCGGCGCGCACCACTAGTGAGGCCCAGGCCCGTGAGTTTATTGCTAGCCGCCGCGCCCTCTACCCTGACGCGCGTCACCATTGCAGCGCTTTTATTATCGCTAACCCTGGCGCCACCCCCACGGAACGCTCTAACGACGACGGCGAACCCTCGGGTACCGCTGGTAAACCCATGCTTGAGGTGTTGCGTGGCAGCCAGATTTTTGATGTAACCGTGGTGGTCACCCGCTACTTTGGTGGCACCCTGCTGGGCACAGGCGGGCTGGTGCGCGCCTATTCGCAAGCCACCGCCCAAGCTTTAGAACAGTTAAGCCTGTGTAAGCGCAGCCAACAGTATTTATGGCAGCTGCGCGCACCGGTGGCCGAGGCTGGTCGCATCGAGGCTGAGCTGCGCGCGCCGGCGGCGCCAATATTGTGCAAACCCGCTGGGAAAGCCAGGCAACTATCAAACTGGCCAGCGCCGTCGCCAATCCCACAGAACTAGCCGCGCTAGTAGCTAACGTGACCCGAGGCCAAGGCCAGCTAGAAGCTGCCGGCACCAAAATCCTTGAGCTGCCCCTCTAATCCCGTAATAGTCCCTAATCCGCTCACTGCGAAGCTGATGTATTTAGCGCTTTTTAGATAGTGAAAAACTGTTGTACTTGCGCCAGTTAGCGTTGTACAGTGACTGGCGGCTGGCCAACACTTGGCTAGCAAGATTTTTGAGCGCGAAAGGAGACACAGCCATGATGAATATGGCGCTGATGATGTCCTTCGCGCAGTGCATGTGTCTGTAGCACGTCAGGCCTCGAATTAGTGCGTCGCCTGCGCATGCCTGGCGTCTATTTGCCCTTGGCCAGACAGGCCCTGGCCCCACTCAAGTTTTTCCTACCGTTTGCGTACCCATCGAAGCGCTGCGGGCCCAAAAAATTTACTTAGGGAGATTTACATGACTGACATTGCTAACTCTATTGCTGACCTGGTTGGTTCCACCCCGCTAGTACGCATTAACCGCGTTATTGACGCCCCAGCCACGGTACTAGCCAAGTTTGAGGCCCTAAACCCCGGCCACTCGGTTAAAGACCGCATTGCCCTAAACATCATTCGCGCCGCTGAAGCCTCCGGCGCCCTCAAGCCCGGCGGTACCATTGTGGAAGCCACCAGCGGCAACACCGGTGTGGGCCTATCTGCTATTGGTGCGGCGCTAGGCTACCGCGTGATCATCACCATGCCTGACACCATGAGCAAGGAACGCCGCGCCATTATGCGCGCATTTGGCGCAGAGCTAGTGCTCACCAGTGTTAACGGTGTGCAGGGCGCAGCTGACAAGGCCCGCGAAATCCAGGCGGCCACCCCCAACTCGATTCTGGCCTCCCAGTTCACCAATGAGGCTAACCCTGCCGCCCACCGCGCCGGCACCGCATTGGAAATCTGGGAGCAGTCCGGCGGCCAGGTTGACGCCTTCGTAGCCGGCATCGGCACCGGCGGCACCCTCACTGGTGTAGGCCAGGTGCTACGCGAAAAGAACCCCAACGTCAAGATTTTCGGTATCGAACCGGCTGAGTCTCCCCTGCTAAGCGAAGGTCACGCCGGCCCGCACAAGATCCAGGGTATTGGCGCCAACATTGTGCCCGAGGTGCTTGACCAGAACATTTGGGATGAGCTGCTGCACATTGAGTCTGAAGCTGCGCTAACCTACGCCCGCCATGCCGCCGCTGAGGAAGGCCTGCTGGTAGGTATCTCCTCCGGCGCTGCCCTGGCCGCAGCTGACCAGCTAGCCCACCGCCCCGAGTTTGCCGGTAAGACCATTGTTACCCTGCTGCCCGACACCGGTGAGCGTTACCTGTCCACTCCCCTGTACTCGGCTTATTTGGACTGAAAGCAAAAGACTGTGACAGTTAAGACCACACCCGCCCCAGCTAGCCAGTTATCTGCCGCTAAGGCCGACCTGGTTATGGGCGACGTGCACCGTGAAGCCACTGAGGCGCCAGCTAGCCCATGTTGTTCTAGCCCCTCTGACCCTAAAGGCATGGGCCTGCTAGCACTGATCCGCGAGGACATTAAAACTGCCCGCGACCGTGACCCGGCAGCGCGTTCAACCGCCGAAGTAGGCCCTGCTCTACCCAGGTTTACACGCGGTGTGGGCTTACCGGGTAGCCAACCGGCTGTGGTCTAAAGGCCACCATTTCTCCGCCCGGGCCCTGTCTCAGGCAGCCCGCGCAGCCACCGGCGTGGAGATTCACCCTGGCGCCACCATTGGTCGACGTTTCTTTATCGACCACGGCATGGGGGTAGTTATCGGTGAAACTACCACAGTTGGCGACGACGTCCTGCTCTTTCACGGGGTAACCCTCGGTGGGGTGTCAATGACCCCGGGCAAACGTCACCCCACCATTGGCAACCACGTCACGGTGGGGGCTGGGGCTAAGGTTTTGGGCCCGGTTACGGTTTACGACGGCGGCGTTATTGGCGCCAACGCGGTGCTGGTTAAAAACCTGCCTGAAGGGCATGTGGCTGTGGGGGTACCCTCCAAGGTTCGCGACCCACGCACCGACCCGGAGCTGATGATAGACCCGACCATCTACATCTAGGCGCTACAGCTAATAAAGCTTAAGCTGCTTTAGAAAATGGCCGGCTGTCACAGTCTTAAATGGCCTTAAGCGCTAAGAAGGGACCCCACTGGGGTCCCTTCTTATTTCTTAGCGCTATCTAGGAGTCAGCAGATGTCAACTTAGCAGCTGCCACCTGGTGCTTACCTAGAACACCGGCTTTGCGGCAGCTGGCACTGTTAGCGCAGTACCTTACCGGTGGCCAGCTCATGCAGGCGGGCAAACACCGCTCCCCCACTGGCACGTACCCCGTTGTGCTCATATTCGCTGGTCACCCAGGTTTGCAGGCCGGGAACCAAAGCGGCAGTTTCCAGCGAGAACTGCGCGGGCACATAAGCGTCACGGAAGTACACTGCCGCCGCGCCCTTAACCTGGCTGGCGCGCATGGCCTGGGGCGAGTACAGCTGCGGCCAAGGGTGCTCAGCTAGTGCCTGGGCCACGTCAGCCCAGTCACGCAGCAGCGAGTCTTCCTCAAAGAACTTGGGGCTAACGTGCTCACCGGTTAGCAAGGTGGGGTCTGACTTAAAATCTTCCGGCAAGGTGCGCACTGCCGCCCAGTTAGTTACCTGCCCATCAGCCCAGCAAGACTCGTGGATGAAGGCATACAGCGGGTTGCGGGCGCTAAAGGCCAGCTGCTCACCAATATCCCAGCGCTGACGCCAAGAACCAGGCTCCTGACTGAGCAGGTTATGCAGCACATCCGCGCCGCCACTGGCACCTAGCAGCATACCCAGGCTACGCAGGCGGGTAACCCCGATAACATCACCGTGCACGGTGTGTAGCTTGCCGGCGTCGGCCATTTCTAGCAGGTTAGACATGCGCTCGCGGTCGCCAGGGAAACGGGCATAGAACTGCTCGGACTTTTCGCGCATAGCCGCGTAGGTGGCCGTGTAAACCTCATCCAAGCTGTGGCCCACTGCCGGCAAGCCACCGGTGAGGTAGACGTGGTGCAGGCTTTCGCTGTGAGCGCTGACGTAGCGGGTTACGCAAAAACCACCAAAAGACTGGCCAATTAGGCTCCAGCGTTCAATACCCAGGGCCTGACGCAAAGCCTCGGCGTCTTCCACAATGGCATCGGAACGCAGGTGGGTTAGGTACTCCACCATGGTCTGCGTGTCAGCCCAGGGCCGGCCTACCGCAGTGGAGTTACCGGTGCCGCGCTGGTCTAGCAAATCAGGCGGTAGTGCTTAAGCGGCTCAGCTAGCCAACCCAGGCCGCCGTCGACATAGGGGTAGGGAGCCTCAAAGCCGGGCCCCCCTTGCAGATAAACCAGGGCCTCACGATCGGTTGCCCCAGCCATGGCTACTTCGCGCGCATACACCGTAATGGTGCGCTTGTCGCTGGCGTCGCCGTGAACTAGCGGCACCTGTAGGCGGTGCTCGCGGGTAAGCACCCCGCTAGCGTCTTTAGTCCAAGTAGTTGATTGCAGCTTAGCCATTTATGCTCCTTTGTTGCGCTTAAATTTGCATTGATTTTTGTACTGATTTTGGAGCCTTGGTTAGCTCCCTTAGCGCTTTTAAGGCCGTCTAGCCTTTAAGTGCACTCATTGCTGCCGAGCCTAATGCCACAGCGGCGCACCCATTAGCGCCCCTGGCAGCGCGGACACCAAAACAGGGTACGACCCTGCATCATGTCGCCAGCAATTGGGGTGCCGCAGCGTAGGCAGGGCCGCCCGGTGCGGTGGTAGACATACCAGCGTCCAGCCTCAGGGTCATCGGGGGGGTAAGGGTTCAGGCACGTCATCGGAGTTAACGGTGGTAATTAGACCGGTAGCTACCCCGTGCGCCATTAGCGCAGCGTTGTCATCCCATAGTTTGCTCAGGCGCTGCGCACTGATATTGACGCCTTGGCGGCGTGGACTGATGCCAGCCCGGAAAAGCGATTCGGCCCGGTAAATGTTGCCCACCCCGGCTATTACCGACTGGTCCATCAGTAGCTCTCCAATGGCCCGACGGCGCTGGCGTACGTTAGCGATAAAGGTTGCTTTCCCCTCGGCTGTTTCTCCCGGGGCTAGCGGGTCTGGGCCTAGGCGTGCCTCAACCGCTTTAACACCCTCTAAATCCAACAGTTCACAGGTGGTGGGGCCCGATAGATCAGCCACCCCATGCTTACTAACTAGCCGTAGACGCACCGCACCTTTAGGTGGCGCAGGCTGCCACTGTCCAGGAGCTAGTTTTCCCTCGGGTAGCTTCAAATCTGGGCGTGGTTTGCCAGAGCCAACGGTGGCAGCAACCCCTTCAGGCTGAGTTAAAGCCGCGCGGGTAGACACTGTCAGGCCCGCGAGCGCACTGCCGCCAGAGTGTCCACCTAGTTCTTTAATGCCTGGCAGACCGCTGCGTGAACCTACTTCTAAGGCAGGGGCGTCGAAGACTTTGGGCACAACGAAGGTAGTGTCGCCGTCGAAGTTCCAGGCCCCGTATAGACCCAGGTGAGTGTGTAGCCAGGTGATGGCGGGTGAGTCTAGGGCGACGTCGGCGGCGGGGGCGAAAGCTGCCAGCAGGTGTTTGCCGTGGGCGTAGGAGCTGATAAAAACTTGTCCATCTAGGCGGGCGGCTCCCTGGGCGAAGCGACCTTGGGGGCTAGATGCTTGCAGCTGGCGGTCCCCAAACAGGATGTTTAGGGACTTTGCCAGCCGGTGAATTGTGTGTCCTTCAGGCATCAGGCCTCAAGGTCAGCGAGGATCTCGATGCGGCGCTGGTGGCGCGGCTCGTTACTGTAGGGCTCGGCTAGGAAGGCGTCGATGATTTCTAGGGCTTCTTCGCTGGTGTGCATGCGGGCGCCGATACCAACCACATTGGCGTTGTTGTGCTCACGGGCTAGGCGGGCGGTTTGTAGGTTCCAGGCTAGGGCGGCGCGGGCGCCACGGACCTTGTTGGCAGCGATTTGCTCGCCGTTGCCCGAGCCACCAATTACGATGCCTAGACTGCCGGGGTCGTTAACAGTGGCCTGGGCGGCTTCAAAGCAGAAGGAAGGGTAGTCGTCTTGGGGGTCGTAGGTTAATGCGCCGTGGTCAATAACCTCATGTCCGTTGTTTTCTAGGTGAGTGATGGCGATGGCTTTGAGTTCGTAACCTGCATGGTCTGCAGCAATATGTACGCGCATGTAACCAATTGTGCCCGGTTATTGGCGTAAAGAAAACTAAGTCAAAGCGCTAAGGGCAGCGGCTAAGATAGTTTTATGACGAATGAAAATACTGCCCAGCTAGTTGCGGGTGTGCTGAACCCTGCAGATATGGATACTAGTGTGCGGGCGCAAGATGACCTGTACCGCTACGTAAACGGCACTTGGCTGCGCACCGTTAAGATTCCCGATGATCGTCCTTCTGCCGGCTCTTTTATGGAGCTGCGCGACGGCGCTGAGCTGGCTTGCCGCCAGATTATTGAGGACTGCGCTAAGCAGACTGAGGCCGGTCAGGCTAGCGGTGAGGCTTATCAGATCGGTGCGCTGTATAAGTCTTTTATGGATGAGGCTGCGGTTAATGCGGCCGGTGTGGCTGCGCTGGAGGCTGATGTAGCCGAGCTGTTTAGCGCCTCCAGCAAGGATGAGCTGGCTAGCGTTATGGGCGCTAAGCTGTTTGCGATTTTCCACGGCCCGATTGGGGCTGGGGTTGAGGTTGACCTTAATGACCCTGAGCGTTACACCGTGTGGGTTTCTCAGGCTGGTTTGGGCCTGCCTGATGAGGCTTACTACCGTGAAGAGGATAAGGCTGCGCTGCGCCAGGCTTATACCGCTCACATCGCTAACATGTTTGCTTTAAGTGGCTATGATCAGCGTTTGGGCCGCCAGGCTGCGGATATCGCCCAGGCCGTTATGAAGCTGGAGACGGCGCTCGCGGCCGGGCACTGGGATGCGGTGCGTTGCCGTGACATTGAGGCCATGAACAACCCCATGAACTGGGCTGATGTGGTCTCTAGCGCGCAGGGTTTGCCGCTTGAGACCTGGTCTGCGGCAGCCGCCAAGGTGGTGGGTGAGGGCTTCTTTAACCGTGAGGTTATTGTGGGTCAACCTGACTACCTGCCTAAGGCCGCTAAGGTGTGGCAGGAAAGCGAGCTTGAGGATGTGCGGGCCTGGATCATTTGGCATGTGCTGCACTCGCGCGCAGGGCTGCTGAGCCAGGAGATTGCCACCGAGAGCTTTGATTTCTACTCGCGTAAGCTGCAGGGTATTGATGCCCAGCGTCCGCGTTGGAAGCGTGGGGTGAGCCTGGTTGAGGGTACTTTGGGTGAGGCCCTGGGCCAGCTTTATGTGCACCGTCATTTCCCGGCCGCGAGCAAGGAGGCCATGGATGTGCTGGTGACTGACCTACTGGAGGCTTACCGTGGCTCTATTAGCCAGCTGGAGTGGATGAGCCCAGCTACCCGCCAAGAGGCTTTGGCTAAGCTGGAGCAGTTCACGGTTAAGATCGGCTACCCCACTAAGTGGCGTGACTACAGCTCTTTGCAGCTAAGCGCCACCGATTTGGTTGGTAATGTGCGCGCCGCTGAGGCTTTTGAAACCGCCTATGAGGCAGGCAAGCTGGGTAAGCCGGTGGACCGTGACGAGTGGCACATGACGCCGCAGACCGTCAACGCCTACTACAACCCGGTGATGAATGAGATTGTCTTCCCGGCAGCTATTTTGCAGGCGCCTTTCTTTGATTTAGAGGCCGACGACGCCGTTAACTACGCTGGTATCGGCGCGGTTATTGGTCACGAGATTGGCCACGGTTTTGATGACCAAGGCTCCACTTTTGATGGCACCGGTGCGGTGCGTGACTGGTGGACTGAGGCTGACCGTAAGGCTTTCGAGGAGCGTACCGGCGCCCTAATTGCCCAGTATGACGCTTATGTTCCCGCCGATGTGGCTGCCCACTATGAGCAGCTGGGCCAGGCGGCCCCACATGTTAAGGGCGCGCTGACCATTGGTGAGAACATTGGTGACCTGGGTGGTTTGGGTATTGCCCTAAAGGCCTACAAGCTGGCTTTGGCCCGTAAGGGAATTGAGTCTTTTGACCAGGCCCCGATGATTGACGGTTTGAGCGCTTTGGAGCGGTTCTTCTACTCTTGGGCCCGCATCTGGCAGCAAAAGAGCCGCCTGGAGCGCGCTGAGCTGCTGCTGGCCACTGACCCGCACTCGCCTAACGAGTTCCGTTGCAACGGTATTGTGCGCAACCTGGATGAGTTCTACGAGACCTTCAATGTGGTCCCCGGCGATGAACTGTACCTGGATCCCGACCAGCGCGTAACTATCTGGTAAGCCAGCTGGCCAGTTCCAAGCAGCTAGCTGACACCAAACACTAGGTAACTAGTTCGGCTAGCTGGCCAACTCCAGGCAGCTAGCCACCACCTGTTAAACCTTGACCCGCTTAGCCTGATGGCTAAGCGGGTCAAAGCTTTCACTCTAGTTCGCGTAAGATAAGCAGCACTACTACTAGTATTTTTAGGAGAGTCAATGCCCGGCATTAACCTCACGCGAGTGGAGGCCAGCGAGCGCGCTGCCATCATCACTACTCGCGAGTACGCCGTCGACCTGGATCTAACCCAGGGCGAGGAGACCTTCCGCTCTGTTACCGTGGCGCGTTTTGACGCCAAGGCCGGGGCGAGCACCTTTATTGACCTAATTGCCCCCGCCGTTCATTCGATCAAGCTCAACGGGGTTGACCTAGACCCGGCATCCGTCTACCACGACAGCCGCATTGCTCTAGAGAACCTAGCTGAGCACAATGAGCTGGAAGTAGTGGCTGACTGCGCCTACATGCACACCGGTGAGGGTCTACACCGCTTTGTTGACCCCGCTGATGGGCTCACCTACCTTTACAGCCAGTTTGAGGTGCCCGACAGCCGCCGCGTTTTCACCGTCTTTGAGCAGCCTGACCTTAAGGCTTCTTTCACTTTCACCGTTAAGACCCCTGAGAACTGGACGGTATTTCTAACTCCCCCACCCCCACCCCGGTAGCTGAGCAGGCGGGCACCCACACCTTCCACTTTGCCCCCACTCGTCCGCTCTCGTCCTATGTGACTGCGATTGTGGCCGGCCCCTATGTGGGCGCCACCGACACCTACGTGGCCGGCGATGGCCGCCAGGTTGAGCTGGGCACCTACTGCCGCCGCTCCCTGGCTGAGCACATGGACAGCGAGGAAATCCTCAACCTGACCAAGGCTGGCTTTGAGTACTTCGAGCAACTGTTTGGCACCGCCTACCCCTTCGAAAAGTACGACCAGATCTTTGTGCCTGAATTCAACGCAGGCGCCATGGAGAACGCCGGCTGCGTCACCCACCGTGACGACTACATTTTCCGCTCTCGCCCCATCGAGGCCCTGGTTGAGCGCCGCGCGGTAACCATTTTGCACGAGCTGGCCCACATGTGGTTTGGTGACATGGTCACCATGAAGTGGTGGAATGACCTGTGGCTAAACGAGTCTTTCGCCGAGTACACCTCCACCCTAGCGGTAGCTGAAGCCACCCGCTGGAGCGACGCCTGGACCACCTTCCAGACCATTGAGAAGGGCTGGGCCTACAACCAGGATCAGCTCTCCTCCACCCACCCGGTGGCCGCAGAGATCAAGGACCTGCACGACGTCGAAGTTAACTTTGACGGCATCACCTACGCCAAGGGCGCCTCCGTACTGGCCGCGCTAGTGGGTTACGTGGGCCGTGACAAGTTCTTCGCCGGCATTAAGAACTACCTGGCCGCCCACGCCTACGCCAACGCCGAGTTTGACGACCTGCTGCGTGAGCTGGAGGCCACCAGCGGCCGCGACCTATCCACCTGGGCTCGCCTGTGGCTGCAGGAAGCTGGGGTTACCACCCTACGTCCGCGCCTAGAGGTTGATGAGCAGGGCATTATCACCAGCTTCGTGCTTGACCAGGAGATCCCCGCTGGCTCGCCCGCCTCGCTGCGCCCCCACCGCGTAGCTATTGGTGGTTACGCCATGGGTGCTAACGGCAAGCTGGAGCGTAGCACTCGCATTGAGATCGACGTCGACGGCGCCAGCACCGTGGTCAGTGAGCTGGTGGGCTCTCCTCGCCCGGATGTAATCCTGATTAACGACGACGACCTAACCTACGCCAAGGTGCGTCTAGATGAGGCTTCGGCTGACTTTGCGCTCAAGCACATCACCGCCTTTTACCGCTTCACTGCCGCGTTCCATCGCCCTAGCTAGTGCTTGGGACATGGTGCGTGACGCTGAGATCAGCGCCGCTCAGTTCCTGCCGGCCGCTTTGGAGGCCCTGAGCGTAGAGACTCACTCTTCCGTGGTGCGTGGCCTGATCGCCAAGGTGGCTACGGTGGTGGGCCTGTACCTGCCCCCGGCCCAGCGCCTGGAGTACATTGAGCACGCTGCCCGCGCCTTAGCCCAGCTGGCCCAGGAGGCCGCCCCCGGCAGTGACACCCAGCTGCAGCTGGCTAAGGCCGCTGCCGCACACGCCCTAACTGGCGAACAGATTGAGCGCGTGGTGGGCTGGTTTGATGGCTCAGCCCCGCTTGAGGGCCTGGTTGTGGATCAGGATCTGCGTTGGGAGCTGCTGATCAGCCTGGTGGCCGCCGGCCGCTTTGGTGAGGCCGAGATTGCCGCTGAGGCTGAGCGTGACGTGACCACCACTGGTCGTGAGCGTACCTCGGAGGCTCGCTGCGCCCTACCCTCGCCGCAGGCTAAGGCCCAGGCTTGGGAAAAGCTGGTCACTGACGCCTCGATTCCTAACGAGACCCTAGCTAAGTCTTTGCGTGGTTTCCTCAATGTCACTCGCCACCCGCAGCTGCTGGCCCCCTTCGTGGAGGCTTATGGGCAGATCGTTGAGCAGGTGTGGGGCTCACGTACTTTCCACATGGCTGAGTCGATCCTGGCTGGTATCTTCCCGCTGCCGGCAGTTGGTTTGGACGACGTCGACGCCCAGGGCGTGCTGGAGCAGTGGCTGCAAACCCACACTGACTCCCCCGCCGCCTTGCAGCGTATTGTGCGTGAAAACCTCGACGACGTTAAGCGCGTACTAGGCGCGCAGGCCGTAGCCTGAGTTTAAACGCTAGTGGGGGCCCAGTTCCTTGGAACTGGGCCCCCACTGTATTTGCCAGGACTTGCCTTGGCTTAGCCAAGACTTGTGCCGCTTAGTCAAGATCTGCCCTGGATTCGCCAAGATTTGTGCCGGCTTTTAGTGGCAGTTTTGGCTGGAGCGCGCTAGTTGACGCTTAGCAGCTTATCCCCCGTATTTACTGCGGTACCGGGCTGTGGTAGAGCTAAGTTCTCTTCAGCTACTTCCATAGTGATCACTGGGCAAATCGGGTTGAATCCCAAGGCCTCAATGGCAGTGGGGTTCCAGGTGACAACCGGGTCACCAACACTGACCTGGCTGCCTTCTTTGGCATGCAATTCGAAGCCCTTACCTTGCAGGGTCACTGTGTCTAGCCCCAGGTGGACTAGTACACCTACGCCTGCTTCGGTAAGGATCACGAAGGCGTGAGGATGAATCTTAGCTAGCTTGCCGCTTACGGGGGCTAGCACGGTTACGTCCTGACCATTGCGGATAGGGTCGACGGCGACCCCGGGTCCCACAAACTTTTGGGCAAAGACTGCGTCCGGAACATCCTCAATGGCAACCACTGTGCCGGGAAGGGGAGTTAGGACTGACAGGCTCACCGTAGGTCCTCAATGTCCTCACTGATATTGTCAGCGTTGGGGCCGACGATTACCTGCACAGTGTCACCCATGACCAGCACCCCGTGGGCGCCGGCACTCTTGAGAGCTGCCTCATCTACTACGCTGGCGTCCTCCAGCTCACAGCGCAGACGGGTAATGCACGGCTCAATTTCAACAATGTTGTCAAAACCGCCGAGGGCGTCAACAATCTGCTGTGCCTGAGACATATTGGCTCCTTTTAGGATCGCGGTAGCTAAAAACCACCTATTGTTAAAACCTTGGCGACCACGCCAAAGTCAAGCTGCACCTAAGGCGAGCTCTGGTTACATGATAACGGAAAATGTTGGTTTCAATGTGGTAAAACTTTGGTTTGCTTGCGAAATAGTGAGTAACATAAGTGGTGGTGAGAATAGTTTTCTGTGGGAAGCTGTTCGACCTTGTGTGTTTTTGTTGACGCTGCTATGCAGGAGTGTTTCAATTACACACATCAGGGGCTTGCCCCCGGTAGGCACCAGTCATCCCCCGTGACTGGTTTTAGTGTGCACGGCATTGTTGCTGTGCCGATTCTCTGGAGAACACTGTGACTACAAAGAAGAAGGGTTCTGGTTTCGCCGCATTGCAGCGTATGGGCCGCTCCCTTATGCTCCCCATTGCCACGCTGCCCGCAGCTGGTTTACTCCTGCGTTTAGGCCAAGCCGATGTGCTCGGCGCCGACGGCCTATCCAAGCACGTCGGCTGGATGCAGCCGGTTGCTGATGTGCTGGCCGCCGCCGGTGGCGCGGTATTTGACAACCTGCCGCTGATCTTCGCGGTGGGTGTGGCCGTAGGTTTCGCTAAGAAGTCTGACGGCTCTACGGCTGTGGCCGGCCTGTTTGGTTTCCTGGTCTTTAAGGGCGTGCTTGACGCCCTAGCAAAGTTCTGGGGTGCCCCGGCAGGCCCCGACGCCAAGATCAACTATGGCGTACTCGGCGGTATCATCATCGGTATTACCGCTGCTCTGCTATGGCAGCGTTTCTACCGTATTAAGCTACCGGACTGGCTGGCTTTCTTCGGTGGGCGCCGCTTTGTACCGATTATCACCTCTGGCGCAGCAGTTCTGATTGCTACCGTAATGGGTGCCATTTACCCGGCCTTCAACTGGCTCATTAACGAAAAGTTTGGTGGCTGGCTAATGCATGCTGGGGCCCACGGCGGCATCGGCGGCTCGGTAGCTTACTTCGTTTACGGTGTGGTTAACCGCCTGCTCATCCCCTTCGGCCTACACCACCTGTGGAACTCCCTGCCTTGGTTCCAGCTAGGTAACTGCCAGAGCCTGACCAAGCAGGGCGAGACCCTGCACGGTGACCTGACCTGCTTCTTCCAGGGCACTCCTGAAACCAACGCCTGGACCGGTAACTTCATGACCGGTTTCTTCCCGATCATGATGTTTGCTCTGCCTGCGGCCGCCCTGGCCATGTGGCGCTCGGCCTACCCGGCTAAGAAGAAGGCTACTGGCGCCCTGATGATCTCTGTGGCCCTAACTGCCTTCCTCACCGGTGTTACTGAGCCCCTGGAATACGCCTTCGCTTACGTAGCCTTCCCACTGTACGTAGTACACGCTATCTTGACCGGTACCGCACTGGTGGTGGTTAATGCGCTTGGCATTAAGGATGGCTTCTCCTTCTCGGCAGGTTTCATCGACTACGTAATCAACTTCGGTAAGTCTGCTGACCTATCTGGTGGTGTCTTCCAAGGCCCGATCCTGCTGGTTATCATCGGCCTGATCTACGCGGTGATCTACTACTTCCTGTTCAGCTTCCTGATCAAGAAGTTCAACTTCCACACTCCTGGTCGTGAGGAAGAAGAGGGTGCTGACGCCTTTGCTAGCGCCCAGAGCGAGGCCGCTGAGCGTACTGGTAAGAACGCTGAGGCTGCTCGTAAGGCCTGATCTAGACCATATTTCTGGCTGAATCATTTCGAAGTAGGGGTGGGGCTTAGCCCCCGCCCCTACTTTTTCTTTAGCTATCCAAAAATCGCTCATCTGCTCAAAAGCAGCTGCTAACAATTAAAACTTGTGCAGCTAGCGCTTGCAGATTTGATTATTAGTGCTGGTAGCCAGCTTTTAAATAGGGAGTCTGCTCCCTAAAGTGGTGGTTCCATGTGACCGCAAAAGATATGATATTGGTCAATAGTTAGCCAACAGGGAGGAGACAGAATGACTCAGGCTCAGCAGATTATCGATGCGCTTGGTGGCAGTGACAACATCACCGACCTAGAAGCCTGCATCACTCGCCTACGTTCACAACTGGTCGATCCCGCACTGGTAGATGAAGAGGCCTTGAGCAAGGCTGGTACTTTCGGTGTCGTAACCGTCGGTAAGACTGTACAGGTGATCGTTGGCCCCAGCGCTGAGAAGGTGGCTGAGGAAATCAACAAGCTTCGTTAAAACTCGCTACTACGAGAAAATGGTCCCTGGCCAAAAGCCAGGGACCATTTGCTATGCGTTAGTTAACGCGCTTGGACTCACTTGTGAGACCAGAAACGGATCAGGGCTGCTTCCCCATTGTCGTTCTGGCTCTTGTCGAGCTTAACTTCGCCCTCGTACTTGTAGTCCTGAACAAACTTGGTTGAGTTTTCAGGCAGGTACTGGGGAATGTCACCAGCGGTGAAGTTGTAGACCTTCAAGTTACCCTGCTTAGAGTAGGTCATGTCCTTGGTTACGTGGATGGCCTTAACCTTGGAACGCCAGTAGCGCACGGTGGTGCCGTTGCTGGCCTGGTCGTGGCTGTAGTAGTACAGCTTCCAGTTGCTGTTTTCCTTCAGGGTAGCGCCAGTGTCGATATCCTTGTTGACCACCTGCTTAGCATTTGAGCTAGCCGGAGCCGATTCGGGTACGTACTTTGCGTAAACAGTGTTGTTGGCAATCTTGTTAGCGCCATTAGACAGATCAAAGTTAGCGGTCTCGGCGGTTACAAAAGGAGCCACGATCTTGTTGCCGGTAAAAGCAATGCCCTTAATGTCGGCGCGGTCGCGTTCGAAGTCCACTGAGCCACGCACCTTGCCATAGAAATCGTCAGAGGTGCCGGTGCGGATGAGCATATTGTCGTGGATAGCAATACCGGAGGTGTTCAGGTCGAAGTTGTGACCCTCAAATACCGTGTTTACGCGGATACCAGCGCCGGAGAACACGTCTTTAATCAGGTTTCCGGACACCTCGTGGCCCTTACCACCAAAGAAACCTACGCCGGCTGCACGCCAGCCCAGCTCAATGGTGTTGTTAAGGAACTTGTTGTTCTCAGTGATAGGTGCCTTAGTGCGGTCATCCGTGCTGGCCCATGAAGCCAGAGAGTCATCACCATTACCGCGTACGCTGGAGTTGATCACCTTAGAGTTGATCGTACCCTGAGCGAAGTTAACTCCGTCAGCCAGGTTGTTGCGGATGCGGGAGTTTTCGATTACCAGGTTGTTGGTGTCCTTGCGGTCAGCAGCAGCTGCGTAGTCACCAATCCAGGCGGCGCATTCAAAGTGCTCGATCCACAGGTTTTTAACCTTAGAGTCTTTACCAAGTGAGCCAGCAATTGCCTTGTACTGGGCTTTTTCCTTGGTTTCGTCGTAGCGGTTGGTCAGCTCCGAGCTCATATAGAAGTCGGAAAGCACAATGTTGTTGCTGTTGTGGTCAAAGTCGAAGCCACCGCCGTATTGCTTGTCAGCAGTAAAGTGCACGTGGCTGTACCACATACCGGCACCAACAATTTTAATGTCCTGACCATTTACACCCAGCTTGCCATTAAAGTCATACTGGCCGGCGGGGATGTAAACAGTTTTGGCTTCAGTCTTTTTAGCCTCTTCTAGGGCGCTGTTAAAGGCGGCGGTGTCATCTGCGCCGTCGTTAGCCTTTGCACCCTTGTCAGCGATGCTGATTGCTCCGGCAGGCTTAGCGATAGCTGCGCCGGCTTCTTCAAGTTCAATGAAGTCAATTCCGCAAGCGGTTGAGTTGTCAGAGACATTAACCAAGGAAATGGTGTCGCCAGCTTTAACTTTGGTGCCCAGCAAAGTGTGCACCTCATCAAAGCGGAAACGAGCCTTAGAATTGGCGGTCTTGTAGTTGTGGGCAACACTACCGTCCACGTACTGCCAAGCGTGCTTGGAAGTTAAATCTAGGGTAGACACTGTCTTGCCATTTACCTTAACGGCCAGCTTGCCGTTAGCGCCGTCAGGAAGAGTGAAACGCACGGTAAGTGCGTCAGCTGCTTCAGCTACCTTAAAAGTAACTGCAGAGTCTTTGCTAGACAGCTCAACATAAGACTGGTTTGAGGCCTCAATAGCGGTAGATTCCAAACCGGTAGAATCTACCCGCTTGGCATTAGTTAGCTTAGCGTTAGTGGCTTCATAGCGAGAGTAGGCCACTTTGGCCCCATATTTGGCTGCTTCAGCAGCAGTTACAGACTTGTCTGAGGTGGTCAAACCGTAGTTAGTTGCCTGCGGGGCAGGCGCGGCATAAGCCAGCGGAGTGGCAGCGAAAGTGGCTAATGCTGCCGTAACGGTAAGTAACCGTTTAACATTCATAATACGAAATTCCCTTTCAGATATGACTTAACATATCGATATAAATTATATCACATGCCACTTATGTTGTCAATCTGTTATGCCTTTGTTTCGCTTTTTAGATTCAATAAAGAGAACATTCAGGAAACCTTAAGGAAGGCTATTCGTTAATCACTTTTTAAAGTAATTTAGACAGTATCAAAACTAGTAATTATTTATAGCCATTTATTGAAAAACAATTGCCCCCTTACTGCTGTGAACTGCGTCCCGGAACTTGGACGCTTTAAATGGTAGCCGTTATGCGGCTTCCTGTAGGGCCTGATCCCGGTATTCTGCCGGGGTCAGGCCCTTGAGCTTTACTTGGCGTCTTGTTGTGTTCCAGTGCGTGATGTAGGCATCGAGGTCGGCTTTGAAGCTCTCGAAGGTCTGCCAGTCCTGGCCGCGGAAGAATTCGTCCTTGAGGTGCCCGAAGACCTGTTCGGTGGCGCCATTGTCGATGCAGTTGCCTTTGCGTGACATGCTCTGGATGAAACCGTTATCGGCGAGCGTTCTGATGTAGGTCTCGTGCTGGTACTGCCAACCCATGTCCGAGTGCAAGATCGGCTCGGCCCCTGCGGGTTTGGCCTCCATGAGCATCTGGAGCATCTCTTGTTGCTGAGCGAGGTTGGGGTGCATCGAGATGGAGTGGGCAACGATCTCTTTGCTGGCAAAGTCGTAGACCGGAGCGAGGTAGGCCTTACCGAAGGAGAGCTTGAACTCGGTGACGTCGGTACCCATCTTCTGCCAGGGGCCGGTCGCCTTGAAGTCGCGGCCGATGATGTTGTCGAAGCTTTGTCCCACGGATCCCTTGTAGAAGTTGTACCTGTGGTAGGCCCTCTCGCGGCGTATGCCGCAGCGCAACCCCATCTCGCGCATTATCTTCAAGACCGTCTTGTCAGCAATGCGTTCCCCTTCCTCAGCGCGCAGGCACATGGCTACCTGTCTGTGACCGCACCCGTTGGGGGTACGCGAAAAGATCTGGGCGACCTTGGGACGTAGCTGCGCTCTGGTTGGCTGCTGGGGGTGAACCAGCGCGTAGTAGTAGCTCGACCTGGCAAGGCCGGCCGCCTCGAGGAGATCACGCACCGCGTGTCCATGCCCTGAAAGCTCGGCGATCACTAGGGCTTTGTCCCGGTTTGGGAGCGCCTGTGCGCCTTCAGGGCAATCGATTTTTTTAGGTACGCCACCTGCGCCTCAAGCTTGCGCACGCGCTCGGCGAGTTCCTCCTCACGCGTTGGTGGCACCGCCCCCACACCTGATCCCTTTGGCCTGCCCTTGGGCTTGGGCTTAAGCGCCTGCGCGCCGCCCTCACGGTACAGCCTGCACCACTGCTTCAACGATGTCGCACTCGCAATACCGAAACGCGTCATCGCCTCAGGCTTACTCATCCCACCATCAACCACGGCCCTCGCTGCGGCGACCTTGGTCTCATAGTCGTATCTGGCGTGCTTAACTCCCATGGCAAGAAGCCCGTCCTTCCCAATTACGCGGTACGTCTTCTGCCACCCTCTCACAGTCTCGGCAGACACACCCAGTCTCCTGGCGGTCAAACTTATAGCTAAAGCCCCTTTCAAACATCTCCACCGCCTGCTCCCGAAGCAAACGATCATGCCTCAACCGCAAACCCGCAGACATGAAAAGCCTCCCATTCCCTGGACTTCAATTTCGATGTCCAAGAAACGGGAGGCAGTTCACTGAGCAGTAAGGGGGCAAAGTTTAATCTGGTCAGTGTCTACTTAACTACACCAGCGCGAGCCACTGCCAAGAGGCTTAGCAGGCGAGCATTGTTGGGCAGATCTTCCACCAGTACCGGATCGCCACTGCCATCACACAAAGGCATCTTCCAGTTGGGGTACTCGTCCTCACCAGTGCCAGGCAGGTTCTGGGTGCGACGCTCACCTACGCCGTCGACCAAAGACACACCCACCAAACGTGAGGGAGTCTGCAAAACGTAGGCATAGAGGGCCTCAATAACCTCACGCTCAGTGGGGTCATCGCTTAGCAGACCGTATTCACGCAGGCGAATCAGCATCTTTTCGCGTTCTTCACGCGAGTCACGCAGCGCAACTTCCTTATCGCAGTCAAGCAGGCCCAGACGTGAACGCAAAGCCACGTGCTCATCAGCCAGGTAACCCGGGGTGGGCGGCAGGTCGTGGGTGTTAACCGTAGAAAGTGCATCTACGCGGTAGCGGTCGGCATATAGCGGCCAATCGCCTTCCATCTTTTCAAACCACAACACGCTGGTGCCTAGCACTCCGCGCTCAGCCAGGTGCTGGCGTACCCAAGGCTCAACCGTGCCCAGGTCTTCACCAATCACCAGAGCCCCAGCGCGCTGTGCCTCTAGCAGCACTACGCCGATCATGGCCTCATAGTCGTAGTAAACGTAGGCACCTTCCTTGGGGCTGTGACCTTCAGGAATCCACCAGAGCCTAAAGAAGCCCATCACGTGGTCTAGGCGCAGCGCACCTGCGTGACGCAGCACTGTGCGTACCATGTCGCGCAGCGGTGCGTAGCCAGCCTTAGCCAGGCCGGTGGGGCTAAAGGGCGGCGGAGACCAGTTCTGTCCCAGCGGTGAATACATGTCCGGCGGGGCGCCTACGCTCACGCCAGCAGCAAATACCTCCGGACTGGTCCACACATCAGCCCCGTGCGGGTTAATACCCACCGCCAGGTCATGCATGATACCCAAAGACATACCTGAGGCCTTAGCTTCAGCCTGGGCACGCTGTAGCTGCTCATCAGCAATCCACTGCAGCCAAGCATAGAAGTCAATGCGGCCAGCCAAAGCGTGAGCTTCATTAGCCACAAAAGCACTGTTAGCGTCATGCAGACGCTCAGGCCAAGACTTCATCGGCCCATACTTTTCACAAAGCGCACACCAAAGCGCAAAACGCTCTAAGCCCTCGCCTTGTTCAGCACGGAAACGCTCAAAGTCGCGCTGACGTGAACGTGAACGACCGGCGTCGTAAATAACCTCAAAAGCCTCACGCTTAGCCTTAAACACTACGTTGCGGTCAATGGGGGCAGCAGAAGTGTTTAGCGGGCGCAGCTCATCTAGACCCCAGTGCAGCAAGGAACGCTGCGGGCCGCTTAGACGTGCTACCTCAGCAATGTTTTCCGGGCGAATGTAAATCGGGTTAACAAAGCGACGCGTCACCGGTAGGTAAGGTGAGTCAGTCAGTGGCGAAACCACCTCACCGGCGTGTAGCGGGTTAATCAGGATAAAGTCAGCGCCCTCATCACCTAAGAAGCTAGCTAGCTCAGTTAGATCATCCAGGTCGCCAATGCCCCAGGAATCCTTTGAACGCACTGAGTACAGCTGGGTCATCACACCATAGCTGTGCTTACCCAAGGCGGCGGGCAGTTCTAGCTTGTCGGGCACAACTGCCATCGGGGCGCGCACGCCCTGGGCGTCGTCACCCACATAAGCCACTAGCTCATGCCAGCCCAGCGGTAAATCGGTGGGTAGGCCAAAAGAGGCCTGGCCAGTAAATACGCCGTCAATCCAGCGTGGAGGTTCCCAGTCATCTACCTGTTCAAGCGCAACAGTGCCGCCAGTTTCCAGCACCACGTCTACGCGCACGCTAGAGCCATCGGGAACATGCACCGGTACATGCTTCCAATGCCCCTGACGTACCACGGTGAAACCGGGCAGAGTTTGGCGCCAAAAACCCAGGTGCGCATCCTCCAGTGAACGCGCAATTGCTTCGTCGCTAGAAACGTCTACCCCAAGTGCAGTTAAAACTGCCAACAGAGTCTGACGGGAAGGATTGGCCTGATTGCCGTAGTAGTCCCAATACTCGGTGCCCACACCGTGGGCTTGGGCTAGTTCAATTACGGCCGGCTCAGGCTGTTGCCATTCGAAATTTTCGCTCATGCAGCGGCTGCCTAATCGGTTGTATGGACTCGTTACGGTGATGTTAACGCAACAAGTCCATGCTGGTCGACTACCTAATACAGAAATTTTCCGCAAGAGGTTTCGCCCGTCACTAAAAAGACATACGATAACCACAGCAAACGGCGTTACCTACGTTACCAATCCGGTGACGACGTGAGGTGCCGTAGCCCCCAATCGCAGCAAGGAGACAGCAATGACCGCAGCGGAAAACTCCACTCTAACCCTGCACGGTATCGGCGTAAGCCCGGGCCGTGTAGGGCGGTCCGGTGGCACGGATGGCCCCCGGAATTGAGGAGCCCGCAGTCGCCAACCTACCCGCCGGCGCCGACGTCGACGCCGAAGCCGAGCGTATCGCCGCCGCCGCGCTTAAGGTTAAGAAGGGCCTGGAACTATCTGCCGCAGAAGCCAAGGATGAGGGCCGCACTCTACTTGAGACCACTGCCCAGATGGCCGCAGACCCCACCCTAACCTCTTCAGCTCAGGCGCTAGTGCGCGACCGTGGCATCACCCCCGAGCGCGCTGTGTGGGAGGCCGCCGACTCGCTAGCCACCATGCTTGAGTCCCTGGGTGGTTACATGGCTGAGCGTTCTCGCGACGTACGCGACGTACGCGACCGTATCGTGGCCGTGCTAACCGACGCCCCCATGCCCGGTATTCCTACCCGCCCCGAGCCTTTCATCCTAGTTGCTGCTGACCTAGCCCCGGCTGACACTGCACTGCTAGACCCCGACAAGGTAATCGGTTTCGTAACCAGCGAGGGCGGCCCCACCTCCCACACCGCCATTTTGGCTCGCGCCCTGGGCATCCCGGCCATCGTTGGTACCGGTGAAGAAGTAGCCAAGCAGCTAATTGAAGGCGAAATCGTGCTGCTAGACGGCACCAAGGGCGAAATCTTCCTCGACCCCAGCGAGGAGCAGCTACGTAAGGCCCGTGAGCTGGCCAGTGTGGTGCGTGAATTCCACGGCGACGGCGCCACCGCTGACGGCATCGAGGTGCAGCTGCTAGCTAACGTTGGTGACGCTGAAGACGCCCGCAAGGCTGCCGCCGCTGGCGCCATGGGTATCGGCCTGTTCCGTACCGAGTTCTGCTTCCTGGACCAGCCCGAAGAGCCTTCGGTTGAAGACCAGTACAACTCCTACCGCCCGGTCTTTGAAGCCTTCCCCGGTAAGAAGGTTGTAGTACGTACCCTCGACGCCGGCGCTGACAAGCCGCTGCCCTTCCTAACCGACACCTCCGAGGCCAACCCGGCTCTGGGTGTACGCGCTTACCGTACCGCCCGCCGCAGCCCCGAGGTGCTAGAGCACCAGCTAGAGGCTCTAGCCAAGGCTGCCGCCGACACTGACGCCAAGGTGTGGGTCATGGCCCCCATGATCTCCACCCCTGCTGAGGCCAAGGCCTTCACCGAGAAGGCCCGCTCCTACGGCCTAGACTTCGCCGGCATGATGATTGAGGTCCCCTCAGCTGCGGCTATGGCTGACCACATGTTCAAGTACGCCGACTTCGCTTCGGTGGGCACCAACGACCTGACCCAGTACGTGATGGCCGCTGACCGTATGCTCGGTTCTCTAGCTGACCTGAACACCCCCTGGCAGCCTGCCGTGCTGCGTCTGCTAAAGATCGCTTGCGACGGCGCCGCCGCCAGCGAGAAGAAGTCCCCGGTGGGTGTGTGTGGTGAAGCCGCTGCTGACCCGGCCCTGGCCGTAGTGCTAGTGGGTCTGGGCGTAGCCTCGCTGTCCATGACCTCTCGCGCCCTGGCCGACGTTGACGCCGTACTCAAGAGCGTCACCCGTGAGGACTGCAAGCGCCTAGCTGACATCGCCCTGGCTTGCGCCGAGGCTGAGGAAGCCCGCGCCGCTGTCCGCGCCGAGCTGCCGATCCTTGAGGAACTCGGTCTGTGATTGAACCGTATCCGGTTCCACTAGCGCACGAAGAGCCTTTGGCTGGGGTCACCCGGTCTCTGGCGCTTCGTGCGCTTGAGTTTTGGGACCCTGAAGAGAGCGATTTAGAGGCTTGTGCCCGGCTCGACGGCGTCGGTGGGGACACTGAGGGCTTCCCACCTGGCACCGTGATGGGGCGCTTTGAGGGCGATTCCCTCCCCCAGCTGTCGGGGCGCATCTATGGCGGTCAGGTCCTTGGCCAGGCGGTGCTGGCGGCAGCTGCCTGCTTTGACACCACCCCAGGTGATAGCTATGAGCGTCAGTTGCACGCTTTGCACACCTATTTTGTGGGTGGCGGTAATCCGGAAAGAGCGGTGCAGTATGAGGTTGAGGCGCTTCGTGATGGGCGTTCCTTCTCCCAGCGCCAGGTGCGTGCCAGTCAGGATGGACGCAATATGGCCACCGTTATCGCTTCTTTCCAAAAGCGCCAAGATGGCATTGATTTGTATGAGCCAATGCCTAAGGTGCCCGGGCCTGATGAGCTAGTTAGCGCCCTGGCTATTTTCCGCAACGTGGATCATCCCGTGGCGCGCTTCTTAGGACGCACAGCGGCCTTTGATGTGCGTCATGTGGAAGGCAATCTGTATCTGCAGCCTCCCAAGCAGCCTGACAGCCACCAGCATGTGTGGATTAAGGTGCGCGGAGCGGTGCCGGCCAGTGCCACCCAGATGGTACATCGGGCCATTTTGGCCTATGTGTGTGACCAGATCATGCTGGAACCGGCGCTGCGTAGTCAGGGCCTGTCGTGGCGTAGCCCAGGCATGAGCCTAGCTACCCTCGACCATGCTCAATGGTTCCACCGTGATGTTAACGTCAACGACTGGCTACTGTTTGTGCAGGATTCACCTAGTTCTAGTGGTGGGCGCGCCGCCGCCCGGGCCCTGGTGTATAACCAGGCTGGCCAGTTGGTTTCCTCAATTAGCCAGGAAGGCATGATTCGCATTCCGCGTGAGGGCCAAAAATCCAGTGGTAACTGGGCCGTGCAGCTAGACGGCTAAAGCAGGTCATAACACAAACAAAGGTTGTTGCCACTGCACTAAGTGCGGCGGCAACAACCTTTCTCTAGATTTGTCTGGCCAGGCCCAGATTTCCCGGGCCAGACCAAACTAGTCAGCGAGTCTACGGTCAGTCACGTAAAACCCAGCTTCTTAGTCGCGGGTGAGCTTACGGTAGGTGACCGCGTGCGGACGGGCGGCGTCGGGGCCTAGACGCTCAACCTTGTTCTTCTCGTAAGCTTCGAAGTTACCCTCGAACCAGTACCAGTTGTCGGGGTGCTCGTCGGTGCCTTCCCAAGCCAGAATGTGGGTGGCTACGCGGTCGAGGAACCAACGGTCGTGGGTGATAACCACGGCGCAACCGGGGAATGCCAGCAGGGCGTTTTCCAGGCTGGAGAGGGTTTCCACGTCTAGGTCGTTGGTGGGCTCGTCTAGCAGCAGGAGGTTACCGCCCTGCTTGAGGGTAAGAGCCAGGTTCAAGCGGTTACGCTCACCACCGGAAAGCACGCCGGCGGGCTTTTGCTGGTCTGCACCCTTGAACCCAAAGGCGGCCACGTAGGCACGTGAAGGCATCTCCACATTGCCTACCTGGATGTAGTCCAGGCCGTCAGAAACAACTTCCCACAGGGTCTTGTTGGGGTCAATGCCGGCGCGGTTCTGGTCTACATAGGACAGCTTCACGGTGGAGCCGATCTTTAGCTCTCCCCCATCGAGAGGCTCTAGGCCCACAATGGTCTTGAACAGGGTGGTTTTACCAACACCGTTAGGGCCGATCACACCCACAATGCCGTTACGTGGCAGGGTGAAGGACAGGCCGTTGATTAGGCTGCGGCCGTCAAAGCCCTTTTGCAGGTTGGTAGCTTCAAGTACCACCGAGCCCAGGCGCGGGCCCGGGGGAATCTGGATTTCTTCAAAGTCGAGCTTGCGGGTGCGCTCGGCCTCGGCGGCCATTTCCTCATAGCGGGCCAGACGGGCCTTGGACTTGGTTTGGCGACCCTTGGCGGAGGAACGTACCCACTCCAGCTCGTCCTTGAGGCGCTTGGCTAGCTTGGCGTCTTTCTTACCCTGGACTTCTAGGCGCTTTTCCTTGGTTTCCAGGTAGGTGGAGTAGTTGCCCTCATAGGGGTAGAGGTGACCACGGTCTACCTCAGCGATCCACTGGGCTACGTGGTCTAGGAAGTAACGGTCGTGGGTGATGGCGATAACCGCACCCTTGTAGGTTGATAGGTGCTGCTCCAACCAGAGCACGGACTCGGCGTCCAGGTGGTTGGTGGGCTCATCTAGCAGTAGGAGGTCGGGGGCTTCTAGCAGTAGCTTGCATAGGGCCACACGACGGCGCTCACCACCGGATAGGTTCTTTACCATGGCGTCTGCCGGAGGGCAGCGCAGGGCATCCATAGCCTGGGCCAGCTGGGAGTCTAGATCCCAGGCGTTGGCGGCGTCGAGCTGGTCTTGCAGCTTACCCATTTCCTCAAGCAGGGCGTCAAAGTCTGCATCCGGATCTGCCATCTGGGCGCTGACTTCGTTGTAGCGGTCAAGCTTGCCTTTAATGTCGGCGACGCCTTCTTCTACGTTACCCAGTACGGTTTTTTCCTCATTGAGGATCGGCTCCTGCATGAGGATGCCTACCGTGTAACCGGGGCTGAGGCGGGCTTCGCCGTTGGAGGGCTGATCTAGACCAGCCATGATCTTTAGGATCGAGGATTTACCGGCACCGTTGGGGCCGACCATACCGATCTTGGCTCCGGGGAAGAAAGCCATGGTGACGTCGTCGAGAATGACCTTGTCACCAATGGTCTTGCGGGCCTTGATCATCTGGTAGATGTACTCTGCCACGTTAGCCTTTCGCTTGAATATGCACGCCTGAGCGCAAAACAATCCACAGCTATCTTACCCGTGGCGCCAGTCAATTTCAGCTCCCGCGCCGACGACGCTTAGGCTGCCAGCTGAGCTTTAAGGATCTCGGTGTTGGTCCCCAGAGCCAGCAGCTGCCAGTTGACAGGCCAGCGCCTCAAAACAGTGCGCAGTAAAAACAGTGCAGGGCAAAACACAAGTGGCCAGGTCCTAAAAGGACCCGGCCACCGGTTAATCAGCTAAGGTTAACTAGCTAATGATCACTTGGCTGCGCTGGGGTGGGTCATGTCGGCGGGCACAACCCAAGCGTCAAACTCGGCGTCGGTTAGGAAAGCCTAGCTCCAGAGCGGACTCGCGCAGCGAGATGCCCTTGTGGTGAGCGTTCTTGGCGATCTTGGAAGCCTTGTCGTAGCCAATGTGACGGTTAAGCGCGGTCACCTGCATCAGGTTGATGTCCAGGTTGTGCTTGATCTTGGCGTAGTTGGGCTCAATGCCGTAGGCGCAGTGCACGTCGAAGGAGACGCAAGCGTCGCCTAGCAGGCGGATGGACTCCAGTACGTTCCAGGCCATAACCGGCTTGAACACGTTGAGCTGGAAGTTACCCTGAGAGCCAGCGAAACCAACGGCGGCGTCGTTACCAAATACCTGCACGGCCACCATAGTCATAGCCTCACATTGGGTGGGGTTGACCTTACCGGGCATGATGGAGGAGCCGGGCTCGTTTTCGGGGATGATCAGCTCGCCGATACCGTTACGCGGGCCGGAGGCGTACCAGCGCACGTCGTTGGCGATCTTCATCAGGGCGTCACCAAGCACACGCAGGGAGCCAGAGACCAGCACCAGGGCGTCGTGGGCGCTTAGAGCGGCGAATAGGTTGTCGGCCTGCTTGAACTCGATACCGGTTTCTTCACTGATCTTCTTAGCGGTCAGCGCACCGAAGTCGGGGTGGGCGTTGAGGCCAGTACCTACAGCGGTACCACCGATGGCCAGTTCGCGAGCGCGCGAGTCGGCGTAGCGGATGCCGTCTAGAGCAAAGTCAATCTGGGCAACCCAACCGGAAATTACCTGGCCCAGGGTGATGGGGGTGGCGTCCTGCAGGTGGGTGCGGCCCACCATGACCACGTCGGCGTATTCCTTAGCCTTGGCGTCTAGGGTGTCGCGCAGCTGGGTGACCTTGGGGTACATCTCCTGTAGCTCGCTGACCACGGCGATGTGCATGGCGGTGGGGAAAGTGTCGTTGGAGGACTGGCCACGGTTGACGTGGTCGTTGGGGTGTACCGGGGACTTGGTGCCCATCTGCCCGCCGGCCAGCTCAATGGCACGGTTAGAGATGACCTCATTGGCGTTCATGTTGGACTGGGTGCCCGAGCCGGTCTGGAACACTACTAGCGGGAATTCGTCGTCCAGCTTGCCGGAGATTACCTCGTCACCAGCCTTGGCGATTAGGTCTGCGATGTCTTGGGGTAGTTCGCCTAGTTCAGCGTTAGCTAGGGCAGCGGACTTCTTTAGTACACCTAGGGCCTTAACCATAGGACGGCCCCACACGAAGGTGTTGCGGCCAATGTCGAAGTTGTGCAGGCTGCGCTCGGTCTGCGCACCCCAGTAGTGGTTGGCGGGAACTTCAATGGTCCCCATGGAGTCGGACTCGGTACGTGTACTCACGTTTGCTCCTTCATCGCAGTTATCCGTTAACGCAGCTAAGCCTATCCCAGCTGGAGAGCGTGAAATAGCACCTTGGCCCCATTAGTGCAGGTTTTCGCCAATAGTTAGGTCATATTCGCGTCTCGACGACGCCGCTTTGGCATGCCTGGGCTGGGATTAGGCCGGGGGCATTAGAAACGCAAATGTAGGTAATGCAAAAAAAGACCCAAGGCTAAGCCTTGGGCCAACTCGTAGCGGGGACAGGATTCGAACCTGCGACCTCCGGGTTATGAGCCCGGCGAGCTACCGAACTGCTCCACCCCGCGTCGGTGATGTAAACATTACTAGCCAAGCAGGCACTATGCAAGCCGGCAAGGCATGGCCTTACTCACCCGATGGTAAGGAAGATCATATTTTACGCTATTTTTAGCGGTAACTCCAGTAAAAAATGGTGGATTGACGCGGGTTTTGCGTCAATCCACCATTAAGTTCAGTCTTGTCCTACTGTGTCACCATTGCCGTCACCGGGCTGGCCAGGGTCTGGGCTGGGGCTTTCACCGCCGCCGTCGCCACCACCGGTGGGAGCCGGTTCAGGCACTACCGGCTGCGGAGAGGTTACCGGGTCAGGGTGCACCGTGGGCACCACAATCGGTTCAGAGGGAGCCTGGGGCGCCGTCGTAGCTGAGCCGCCACCGTTACCAGAGTCGTTATTAGACCCTCCCCCGGAACCGCCATTGCCAGAGCCGTTGCCCGAGCCACTACCGTTACCAGAGCCGTTATTAGACCCGCCGCCAGAGCCCCCAGAGCCCGAGTTGTTGCTCGAACCCCCAGGCTTACTGGCGGAGCCGTTAGAGCCAGTTCCGGAAGAAGAGTTACCGGAGTTGCTACCACTCTTGCTGGTAGTGGTCTTGATGTGCGAGGTGGGCTGCGCGGCCGGAGCTACGCTAGCTGCCTGCTGGCGTTCCTTGCGGGCCTCGCGGCGACTTTCGCGAGCCGCTACAGCCTGACGCTCTTCCTCGGTTAAGTCTTCAGTGTTGGCTCCTGCACCCAGGCCTACGCTGTTTAACACTGCGTCATGAGCTGCCGCTAAGGCATCAAAGGACTTGTCGATACGGCTGGCCGAAGCACTAACCTTATTGCAGTCAGTGCCGTCATATACCGTCAGACGCCGCGACTTCTCAATTTCTTGTTCTAATGACTTAATGAGTTTTTCGTCGACTTTGTCGCGCTGACGCTTAACCGTATTTTCAGCATCCTTAATTTCATTCACCAAGGAACTGTAAGCCGCCAGCTGCTGCGGAGAGTTAGGACACTGGGTGGCCACCGCATTAACTTTAGCTAGGTTGCCATCTAGATCCTGACCTCGGTTCATCGAGGCCACCCCGATACCGCCAATAATCAGCAAAGCTGCTGCTGAAAGGGCGCTAATGCCAGCAACTACATTGCGACGCATGCGAGCTTGCTCTTCAGCCCGTTTAACAGCACCCGCCTGCGAAGCAGTCTCAGATTCAGTCTCGGCTGCCTGGGCGAGAGTGTCTTCCTGGGTAGCCTGGGCATCTTCACTGCGCACTGCTGTAGCGTCAGCGCCGGCACCACTGGCGAGCTGACTCATATCAATAGGTTCAGTAATAGATTCTTCCAAAGCATTCTCCAATCCAACGCAAGGTTAACACGCCGTTGAAAAAGATTTCAGGATATTTGACTCACAAATTCTTTTAATCAGTAGTAACCAACACTAGTTAGAATGATTAGTAATTTAATACTTACAATTAACCATGATGTTACTTAACATTCAGGCTAGTTTTAGAGTCTCCCCAGCACCCCAACATCATACTCCCAGCTGGGCATATGCTACATGGGGTTAAGTCCCCTAGGGCACCATTTAAGTCATAGCTCACAGCTACACTATGACGCCCAACATATAACAAATAAAACTGTGGGCACCGTGGCCACAATTCAAAATTAACCCGGCTTAAAGGGATAAAAACCGGTTTACAGAAATAAAAAAACCGACCGGATAAACCGGTCGGTTAAAATCGTGGAGCTAAGGGGATTCGAACCCCTGACCTCTTCCATGCCATGGAAGCGCGCTACCAACTGCGCCATAGCCCCATATTAATTTGTCTCTACACTTAACGTGTAAGCGTGGAGCTAAGGGGATTCGAACCCCTGACCTCTTCCATGCCATGGAAGCGCGCTACCAACTGCGCCATAGCCCCAATCCGATAAAACGAACCGGTTTTGCGTTCAACCTTCGCTTAACGCAACGTGGAAAACTTTAGCCGCCACAAACCCGTTTTGGCAAATCCTTTAGCAGTGGCTTACGTCACCAAATTGCCGGGGTGGAGTTAGAGCTATCTGTCACGCTCACATTCCACTGGCGAATAGCCCAACCTGGCGGGCGTAAACCGTTATGTAGCACCCCCCAAGCGCAGTTGCCCAGCGACAGCAGCCCCGACCAGTTATTGGGGTCCAGTCCCAGCAGACAGGTGGTCCCCATGGTCAACACTGCCGAGTGCGCCACCAGCACCACCGTATCGTCAGTGTCCAAGCCCTCGACGGCGTCGCGCATAGCTGCAGCAGAGCGGTGGCCTACCGCCTCACGCTCTTCCATGCCAATGCCGGCAGGAGTGGCGCACTTACCACGCCACAGCTTAAACTCCTGGGGCCAGTTCGACTTAATTTCTTTGCCGGTCAGGCCCTCCCAAATCCCAAAAGAACGCTCAATTAGGCGCTCATCGCTAGCTACCTTAACTCCGGTCAGTTTCGCGAGAGCCTGGGCGGTTTGCTGCGCCCGTTCAAGCGGAGAAGCAATGATTTTAACCGGTTTGTAGGCCGCAATAATTGGCGCCGCCACGTCAGCTTGAGCCAAGCCAGCCTCATTTAGAGAAATGTCGGTCACCCCCTGCACACGCCCTTGCAGGTTGTAATCAGTCTGTCCGTGACGCCACACCACCAACTTAGCCATGTTTACTCGCCGTCAAGCACGCTGGCGGGCAGCTCAATCTGCGGGCAGTCCTTCCACAGACGCTCCATCGCGTAGAACTCGCGGTCCTCATCGCGCTGAACGTGCACCACAATGTCGTTGTAGTCCAGCAGCACCCAGTGAGCTTCAGAATAGCCCTCACGCATACGGCGCTTAGCGCCAGCCTTGTGCAGAGCCTCCTCTACGGCGTCCACCACGGCCATAACCTGACGCTCATTGCCAGCAGAGATCACTAGGAACACATCGGTTAGGGCCAGACGCTGTGAAACATCGATGGCGATAATGTCGCTCGCCTTCTTCTGGGCGGCTGCGTGGGCTGCTGCGTGGGCAAGTTCAATCGCATAAGGGGTGGCGGACATTTCGTCTCCTTAAATTTTTTAGCCTAAGTCTGATTAAAGCACAGCCGCCAAGCATGTAAATACTTGGCGGCTGCTTTGCTTTTAATGTTTGCCTATTCGAGGCTGGCAAGTCCCAGGGCCAGGGCGTTGGTGGAGCCGCCGTCGAGCACAACGAACCACACCACTGCCGCAACCACCAGCGCCAACACAATGATCAGCAACATGGTCAGGAAGATACGCAAGCCACGTCCCTCCTGGCCGGACTCATCATCTTCCAGGTGGTCATACAACCCAGTGTCCGCTAGCGCCTCATTGGGGGCTGAGTGAGCCTGCTGCTTGGCACGAGCCTGGCTGAAGGCACCCCAGTTGGGTAATACCTCATCTTCAAACTCGTCTTGAGTGGAAACTATCTCTTCAGTGCGCTGCACCGCCGGCGGGTTGGGGTTGGCAGGCTGAATAATGGTCAGCTCACCAGTGTTGGTGTCTACCTCACGTACACCCTTGGCTACTGAGGGGGCACGCACGATCGGACGGCGCGCCGGGGTCTCATTAGCGGCCGGGGCCGGGGTGGGCGCCGGGGCCGGGGTGGGCGCCGGCTGAGCGTTACCACCCAGCAGTGAACGACGACGCATCGGGGCTGCCTCAGCCTGCCCCGGGGCGGGCTGAGCGTCAGCCAGCGGCTCATTTACCGGTGCATAGGCGGCCGTAGAAACATTCCAGTCACCAGCCTCATCAGCAGAAGGCGCCTGCTGGTGGGTGCGGTCGGCGGCAACCGACTGCCACAGCGGGCCCTGCTGGCCACCACCAGGAGCCACCACCGGGGCAGGCTGGGGCGCCGACTGAGCTACTGGCAGCTCAGCTGAACGTACAGACTGGGCAGCCGGGCGAGCATCCGCAGCCGGGCGAGCATCCTGGTTAGCTAGCACAGAGTGCACGGGCAGGAATGGTGAAGCCGGGGCGGCCTCAGCGCGCGGGGCGGCCGACGGCGTCGGGGCACTAACCGCATTAAAGACCGTGCGGCGTCGGGGCAGATCCGCACCAAAATCAGAAACCGCCGAGTTAGCACTAGCTGCCGAGGCGGCAGTACCAGACAAGGCGCTAGGGGCACTGGCGGCAGAGCGGGCGCTAACTGCATTTACACCAGCCAAATCGGCCGAAGCAGCGGTAGCCGAAAAAATGCTGGGGGCACTAGCTGCGCTAGCAGCCGCACGTCGGCGCGAGCGAGTCCCTGCGCGGCTAGCCAAATCAGCTGAAGCTGCCGTAGCCGAAGCCGCCGTGGCAGAGAAAGAACTGGGAGCACTGGCCGCGTTAGCACGGCGGCGGCTAGCGCGCCCCTCAACCGCATGCGCAGCCGAGGCAGCACTTAAAGAGCTGTAAGCACTAGCGCTACTGGCCATACCTGCACTGGCCGCGCTAGCAGCACGCCGCGAGCGCGCCGGGTAGGTGGGCAGTGAGGGGGCTCCAGCGTGGTTGGAATTTACGTGTACCACCGGCTGGTCTGCGCGGGCCTGGCCGCCCAGTGGGCCAGCTCCAGCATTGGGGGCGCTAGCAGCGGAAATGCCAAAGGAAGCGGCTGAGGCGGCGGTGGGTGAGCTGCCGGCTAGATGCGTAGGCAGCCCCATGCCAGGGCTATTACCACCATTACCGCCATTACCAGCGGGCGCGGTTACGGGTGGGAAAGCTGGGGCAGCGTGCCCAGCGCCTTCAGGCAGGCGACTAGCGGCGGTAGGTACCACGCGCGTGTCTCTAAGGTCTTCGCCGACAGTAGCAGCCGGGGCAGCCGGGGCGCTAGAGCGGCTAAAGGCAGCTAAATCACCGGGGGCAGAGCCTAAAAGCGGCTCACGGATAGGCTCAAAACTGTTGTGCTCGTGCAGAGTGTGGCTCTTAATATCCATCTCTGCCATAGGGCTTTGCAGGGCTTGGGCCTCATCAACAGTTAATTCCCCTGAAGCTACTGCCTCGCGTAAAGCTTCTTGTTCTTCACGCAGGCGGCGCATTTCACGGCGGGTTAGCAGGGGCTGCTGGCCGGTTAGGAAGGCTTCACGCTCCGCTGAGCGCTCCGCTTCGCGGCGTGCTCGCCGCGACATTGGGCGGGCAGCTCCGTTTTGAGGCGCGTCAGTCACTTTCGCTATCCTTCCTGCCGGTTTGTCCTTGGGCTACATTGGCGGTCATTGAGGTGGTTGCGCCGCTGCGCTGCCCACTTCGATAGAGACCGTATTTACGAATGTATTGCACTACGCCGTCTGGTACCAGGTACCACACCGGCGCGGCGCGTTTAACTCTTTCACGACATGCCGTTGAGGAGATGGCCATAGCTGGTACCTCAACCAGTTGCACGCTATCTGGCAGTCCGGTCTTGTCTAACACATGTCCCGGACGGGTGACCCCCACCATATGTGCAAGCTCGAATAGTTTATCGGCGTCTTTCCAAGAAAAAATCTGCGCCAACGCATCTGCGCCAGTGATGAAGAACAACTCCGTGCCCGGATAAAGTGCGGCAATATCACGCAAAGTATCCACAGTGTAGGTAGTCCCGCCGCGATCAATATCCACCCTGGATACCGTAAAGCGTGGGTTAGAGGCCGTAGCGATAACCGTCATCAAGTAGCGATGCTCGGCAGCAGAGACGCGGCGGTCACGTTTAAAGGGTTGGGAAGCTGTAGGAACGAAGATTACTTCATCAAGCTCAAAGGCGTCTTGTACCTCGCTTGCAGCCACCAAGTGGCCATGGTGAATCGGGTCGAAAGTGCCACCCATAATGCCTATGCGTGGTGCTCGCCCTGTTTTTTCCATGCCTACATACTGCCATGAATTAATATAAATAGCCTATCCTTATGGGGGTATTAACCAAGTTTTCCTACAGTTTCGCGGCCTACACTGGCAATCTGACACGTATTACGGGAGGCAGTAATGACCAGGCACGATCGGCTTAGCGAGCTACTGGCTATGGTTCTGGAAGCCGGCAGCGTGCATATTGACGACGTCGTCGCTCAACTGGGGGTTTCCGCCGCCACTGCCCGGCGTGACCTGGATTTACTGGCCAGCCAACAGTTAGTTACCCGCACTCGCGGCGGGGCTAGCGCTAACCCTACTTCTTCAGAGCTGCCCTTGCGTTACCGCACTACACGCATGTCTGAGGAAAGACACGTATTGCTCATGCTGCCGCCAAACTGGTTGAGCCGGGCCAAACTATTGCGCTTAATGGGGGCACTACCACCACTGAGATTGCCCGTGAGCTGGCCTTGCACGCACCTGAACCCACTTTGGAAGTGCCGCAAGTTACGGTGGTTACTAATGCGGTCAATATTGGTTATGAGTTGACTGTGCGCTCGCATGTGCGCGTAGTGATGACCGGTGGGGTGCCTCGCCCCCAGTCATATGAGCTGGTAGGCCCCCTGGCGCAGCGGATTTTGCCCGATATTTACATCAACACCTTGTTTTTAGGGGTTGAGGCTCTAGGTCCGCGCGGGGCCTACGCTTCTCATGAGGGTGAGGCAGCTATTAACGCGGCCTTGGCTGATGCAGCTGAGACGGTAGTGGCGGTTAGTGACCACTCTAAACTTGGCACTAGTGCCTTTGCGCTGATCCGTAAGCTGTCACAAATTGACCTGCTGATCACTGACAGTGGCGTGGATGAGGACACACTGGCGTGGATCAAAGCCGCCGGCGTAGAGACTATGATTGTTTAAGGGAAACATTTTCTCCCCTACCCCAACATAATCGAACACAGCTTGGGTGGCGCCTGGCGCGTCAGCTTAGCTGTGTAACTGCTGCCGAGGAAGTCTGCAATGACCATGCCCCCCGCCCCGCGCACTACCGGTCGCGTCACTATGCCCATTCAAGAGGGCATTGATGAACAAATCCGCGCCCTTTGCACTGTTTTAGGTGCAGATGCCGTCCGTAACTCTGACGGCACTTGGCTCCCTGAAATCGCCTCTGAACTGGTGGATAAGGTTTACTCCACCTACTTCCCGGCCCGTGGCGATCAAGAATTTGCGCTGGCTCATCCCCAAACTTTGGTTAACCAGTATCTGCTTTCTGCCCGCCACACCGCTTTAGGGACCGCTGCCCTAGAAATTGATGTGATGGAGGGCTATTTCCGTGACCAGTTCGCCCCACACTATGAGCGCTATGAGCGTTTTTGGGAGGTAACTGACCGCACCACCGGCCAGGTAGTGCCCACAGAAAACTGGCAGCTAGATCGCCAGCGCGGGGTGGTAACTATCCCCCAGCCCACGCCTTGGCACGAATACACCGTGGCTTTCCTAGCTGATCAGCTATGGGACTCCACCCAGATGTACAACTACATCACCAACAATTGGCAAGATGACCCTACCCGCGTCAAAGAGCGCCCCTATGACGCGCGTAAGCACCCGGTGTGGGAGCACACCCGCCAGGCTTTGACCGATTGGTTGGCGGCCCACCCTGAAGTTGATGTGGTGCGCTTTACCACCTTCTTTTACCACTTCACGCTGGTGTTTAACGAGAGCGGCAAAGAAAAGTTTGTGGATTGGTTTGGCTACTCTGCCTCAGTCTCGCCTGAAGCTTTGGACGCTTTTGAGGCTGAATATGGCTATGCTCTGCGGGCTGAAGATTTTGTCGACGCCGGCTACTACAACTGCCCCTTCCGCTCCCCCAGCCCCCAGTTCCTAGACTGGATTGATTTCACCTCCAGGTTTGTGGCCGCCAAGGCCAAGGAGCTGGTAGATATTGCCCACGCTAATGGGCGCGAAGCCATGATGTTCCTAGGCGATAACTGGATTGGCACCGAGCCTTACGGCAAGTATTTCCCCTCAATTGGACTAGATGCGGTGGTTGGTAGCGCCGGTAGCGCCGCCACTACCCGCCTGATCAGCGATATCCCCGGGGTTAAATACACCGAGGTACGTTTCTTGCCTTACTTCTTCCCCGACGTTTTCAACCATGAGGGCGGAGACCCGGTAGGCCAGGCCAATGATTCTTGGCTAACTTCACGACGCGCTATTGTGCGCCGCCCGCTAGACCGGATGGGTTATGGCGGCTATGTTTCGCTGGCTCTGGAGTTTCCTGAGTTTGTTCAGCGCATTGCCCAAATCTGTCAGGAGTTCCGCGACATTCACGAGTTTTCCGGCGGTAACCTGCCGGCTAACGCCCCCTTTAAGGTAGGTATTTTGAATGCCTGGGGTAAGCTGCGCAGCTGGCAAACCCATATGGTGGCTCACGCCCTGTGGTACAAGGCCTGCTACTCCTATGTGGGTGTGGTTGAGGCCCTGGCTGGTTTACCTTTTGAGGTGGAGTTCCTCTCCTTCGACGAGGTTTTGGACCAGGGTGTGCCCAAGGACATTGGGGTGCTGATTAATGCTGGCGCCGCTGGGACCGCTTTTTCTGGAGGCAAGGTTTGGGATGATCCGCGCCTGAGCGAAATTATTCGTGCCTGGGTGGCCGCTGGCGGCGGTTTCATTGGGGTGGGTGAGCCTAGCGCCTATTCCAAGGGCGGGGCTTTCTTGCAGCTCAGCGATGTTTTGGGGGTGGATCGCGAGCAGTCCTTGTCACTGTCTACTGACCGCTACCCGGTGGTTACTGCCGACCATTACGTTAGCGCTGATTTAGGCTCTGTTTTCGACGACGGCCAGGGCGCTGGTGGGGATGTGTTTGCTACCAGCGCGCAGATTCTGCGTCTAAAAGAGGGCAGCGTACAGCTGGCAGTTAACCACTATGGATCCGGGCGCGCCGTGTATTTCTCAGGTCTGCCCTACTCCTATGTAAACAGCCGCACCCTACAGCGCGCCCTGTATTGGGCAGCTAACCGCCAAGACCTCATCGAGCAGTGGCACACCAGCCACCCAGCTACTGAAGTAGCTTGGTATCCGCAGGTGCGCCGATTCTTGGTGACCAACAACTCCTACCAGGCACTTAGCACCAGCGTATGCGGCCAGGGCCAAACCTGGCAGGTTGAACTTGAGCCTATGGGCAGCTGCTGGATGGATGTGAACTAAAGCGTTTAGGCGCGCGTTACCTAAACGCGCGCCTAAGCCTGCGCCAGCGTTTGGGACTGATAATTAGCTCAAGCCCAAAGACCACCATCCACACAAACAAAATAGTCAGGTGCACGCGCTGCGCAATGCCGCTGTAACGCTGGAGTACTTCTAGCACGGCGGCGGTAATCGCATAGAAGGCACTTGCCGCAGTCATTATGCCGGTTAGGTAACGACTAGCCGGCATAAGTTTGTGTAGCTTTAAGCCGCTGCGTGGGCTCAGTAGGCCGGTTAGGCCCGCGCCGGCGGCAATCCAGGCCCCTCCCACCACAATTGAGGAGCCCTCATGAACCCGATGCACCCAGCTGGTGGAGTGTGCCAGCTGCGCCTTGCAGCTGGCTAAAGACACCGCGCACTGCATAGGGAAACTAACGTCCACAATAGTGGCCACCCCAATAAGTACCAGTCCCCCAAACCCTAGCAGGGCGCAGTGCCTACCCCAGCGGTTAAGCCTGCGCCAATGAACATTTCTACCTAGGTTGTTAAGCCCTACCACGCCGGTGCCGCTAACTAGCAGTGAGGCTACGCCGTCGCCGATGCGAGTCACCTTAGCGGTAGGTTGGCCACTAGCAGCCAACTCCGAGGCGTAGGCATTAACCCAGCTTAAATGCGAACCCAGCAAACCAGACAGTAGCCAGGTCGAATAAACTATGGCGGCAAGTATTATGGCCACACCAGTGGTGCGTGCATATTTAAACGGCATCGCGTCCTCATCGGGATTGGGAGTATTGCCTTTATTATGGCTGTCCGCCCTGTTTACTAACCAATTGCATCGCTCAAGGCAAATTGGGCCACTGTGAGATTTTAAGTAAACATGCTAAACGATTGACACATATAAGCTGGCTTCGCCGGGGCAAGACAAAGGCGTCCTACCCCACCTCACCAGGCGATATGCCCAAAAATCGTCCGGGTGCGGAAGCACCGTTAGTGGAGCGACCAGCGCGATTAAGGCCGCTCCGCTAACACGGTGCTAGCACGTCATACATGACGTCAGATCTTTGCCTGACAGCTTCACCAGGTTTATTTACGCTTCTGGGTCGGTCCACAAACCTTGGGCAGCTTCTTCACGCAGGGCTGCGCGGGCAGCTTCCTTAGCGTCCATACGTTCTTTGTATTCGGCTCGGCGCTGCTCGTTGGTACGGCGGTGGTAGTCCTCCACGCGCACATCCGTGCCACGCTGTCCCAGCAGCTCAGCCCCGGCAGTGAGGCTGGGCTCCCAAGTGAAGATGACGCCGTCACTTAAATCACCAATCAGCACTGTGTCTCCACCCTGCGCTCCGGCTTTAAGCAGCTCATCTTCTACGCCAGCAACCGCCAGACGGTCAGCTAGGTAGCCTACGGCCTCATTGTTAGTGAAGTCAGTTTGCAGCACCCAGCGTTCAGGCTTGTGACCACGCACCTGATAAACCTTGCCCTCCTGGGGGTGGTTAATCAGCTTAATGGTGGCAATAGGCTCATTCTTACGCCGTCCTACCGGGGCCGGGGTAATAACCGGGCGCACCGTCTGACTTTCGACCTCTTGCAACTGCTGGCGGTCTTGCTCTACCAGGGCCGCTAGCGCATAGGACAGTTCACGCAGGCCCTTACGGGTTAGTGCGCTCACCTCAAATACCGGCCAGCCGCGCTCTAGCAGCTCATCATGCATCATTTCCGCCATGGCGGCGCCGTCGGGCATATCCACCTTGTTAACCACAATCACGCGCGGGCGGCTCATCAGTGGCAGGCGGCCCGTAGCGCTGCCGTCATCAGCTAGGCGCTGCGAGTAGGTGGCCAGCTCGGCTTCGATAACCTCAAGGTCATGGAGCGGATCACGGTCAGATTCCAGTGTGGCCGCGTCAAGCACATGCACAATCACTGCGCAGCGCTCAATGTGGCGCAAAAATTCTAGCCCTAAGCCCTTGCCTTCACTGGCGCCGGGGATCAGTCCGGGCACATCCGCAATGGTGTAACGGTTAGAGCCGGCCTCAACCACACCCAGGTTTGGTACCAAAGTAGTGAAAGGATAGTCAGCAATCTTGGGGCGAGCCGCACTCATAGCCGCAATCAGGGAGGATTTACCGGCGCTGGGGTAACCCACTAAAGCCACGTCGGCGATGGACTTTAGCTCAAGTACTACATCTTTTTTCTCACCGGGCAGCCCTAGCAGGTGGAAACCCGGGGCGCGGCGCTTAGAGGAAGCGAGGGAAAAGTTACCGCGCCCACCGGCGCCGCCTTCCGCCACTACCAGCTCTGCGTCCGGCTCAACCAGGTCAGCAATTACAGTGCCGTCAGTGTCTTTAACTACCGTGCCTTCAGGCACCGGCAAGATTACGTCAGCGCCGTTTTCACCGCGACGCCAGTCCCCCATGCCAGGGGTGCCACTACCAGCGCTACGGTGAGGGCTGCGGTGGTAGCTAAGTAGAGTGGTGACCGAGGGGTCTACCCGCAAAATAACTGAACCGCCGTGACCGCCGTCGCCACCATCAGGACCAGCCAGGGGCTTGAACTTTTCACGGTGAATCGAGGTGCAACCATGGCCGCCGTCGCCACCGGCAACGTGCAAAACCACGCGATCAACAAAACTGGCCATGATCTCTCCTAGGTATCACTTGCGGGCGTAGATATGACGCAAGGGCGGCCGGCATCGCGCCGAACCGCCCTCACATGACGTTTAGTCGCTGGTCTCAGGCCTCAACTAGAACGTTGACAACCTTACGACCGTGGTGGGTGCCGAACTCGACACTGCCAGCTGCGGTAGCAAACAGGGTGTCGTCGTTACCGCGGCCTACGTTTACACCAGGGTGGAAGTGAGTGCCGCGCTGACGCACGATAATCTCTCCGGCCTTAACAAACTGGCCGCCGTAGCGCTTAACGCCCAGGTACTGTGCGTTCGAGTCACGGCCGTTGCGGGAGGAACCCAGACCCTTCTTGTGTGCCATTTCCTAATCCTCTTTTCTGCTAAGACTAATCGATGCCGATATAGGGCAAGATCAGGCGATTGCGGTTACCTTGACGGCGGTCAGCTTGGCGCGGTGGCCCTGACGCTTGCGGTAACCGGTCTTGTTCTTGAACTTGAGGATGTTGATCTTAGGACCCTTCTCGTCGCCGACGATTTCGGCGCGAACGGATACCTCGGCTAGGCCAGCAGCGTCCGAGGTCACCTTGTCGCCATCCACCAGGAGTAGGGGGGCGAGGGTTACCTCGTCGCCGATCTCACCGGCAAGCTTGTCGACAACGACGACGTCGCCGACGGAGACCTTCTCCTGACGGCCACCAGCCTTGACGATCGCGTAGACCACGTTGATGCTCATCTCTTTTAGTCGTTTTAAGCGCCCCGTAGCTACTAAGCCAACTTGGCACTTTCTGGCAAACGGTGCGCAACGCACCGACGGTCAACTCTACGTGACGAAGGGGCGTTGCGCCAACCTATTTTCGCTATTCTTCGGTGTGGTCTTGCGCACCGGTTTCAGTTTGTGCCGGTGCCACCACCCCGGAGCTAGCTGCCCGACGGCGCGGGTGACGCATAGTTTCCAGCACCGTGTCGGCGCTAGCAACTACCGATCCACCTCCGGAAATAGTCTGCTTCTGGGCCGGGGCGGCCGGTGCATGTGCGGGGGTGACGCTTACGTTGGGAGCGCTAGCAGCGCGGCGCACAGCCCGACGGCGCGGGCGCGGCTGGGCCACCTCGCTAGCTGCGTGTGCCTGCTCGGTTACCTCGGTGCTTGCGGGCGCTGGCTGGCCCCCCTCTCCCTGGGCAGGTGCCGACTCTAGTGGCGCGTCAGCCGGCGCCTGAGCCTCAGCGGCGCCGTGGGCTGCAACGCTATCGCTGCCTGCAGCGGCGTCGTGAGCAGTAGCGTTAGGAGCGTCGTCGTGAGCAGCACCGTTGGCAGCGGCGTCGTGAGCCTGCTGCGGCTCCAAAACCTCCATAAAGTCAGCTGGCGCAGCGCTCTGCACAAACCGACCCGAGCGGCGCACCCGGCGCGGGGGGCGTACGGTTTCATGCGGCGTCTCACTGGCCCCGCTTTCGTGAGCCTGCTCAGCGGCGGCAGCAATCTGGGCTAGAGCGTTGCGCACATTGTCACGCTCAGACTCATCGGCCACGCTAGCTGCAGCAGATTCGCTGGCGACGTCACCCTTATGGCGCGGTTCTTCATCCCGACGCTGCTTACGGCGGCGCTTACCACCATCTAAGTGCGCCGAGGCAGACATAGACATGTCTACCACCTGGTTTTCCACCGGGGCGTCATGGACGATAAAGCCACGCCCATTGCAGTGCTCACACGGCGTCGAGAAGGCCTCTACCAGCCCCTGCCCCACGCGTTTACGGGTCATCTGCACCAGACCCAAGCTGGTTACTTCAGTGACCTGGTGACGGGTGCGGTCGCGGCCCAAGCATTCGATTAGGCGGCGTAGCACCAGGTCCCGGTTGGACTCAAGCACCATATCCACAAAGTCGATTACCACCATGCCGCCGATGTCGCGCAGACGCAGCTGGCGCACAATCTCCTCAGCAGCTTCCAGGTTGTTGCGGGTGACGGTCTCCTCTAGGGTGCCGCCCGCGCCGGTAAAGCGCCCGGTGTTGACGTCAATAACCGTCATAGCCTCAGTGCGGTCAATTACTAAGGTACCGCCGCTAGGTAGCCACACCTTGCGGTCAAAAGCCTTAGCTAGCTGCTCATCCACCCGGTAAGTGGCAAACACATCCACCGGGGAAACCCAGTGCTCTAGCCGGTCAGCTAGTTCAGGGCTCAGCTCAGTGACGTATTCACTAATGGTCTGCCAGGCCTTAGTGCCAGAGACGATCAGCTTGCGGAAGTCTTCACTAAAGACGTCACGCACCACGCGCAAAGCCAGCTCCGGCTCGCCCTTTAGTAGCAGTGGGGCTTTGCCTGAGCCACGGTTAACGGCTTCTACCTTCTTTTGGATCTGTTCCCATTGGGCGGTTAGGCGCTGCACGTCAGCGGCTAGCTGCTCTTCAGTAGCGCCTTCAGCGGCGGTGCGCACAATTACGCCGTGTCCGGCGGGCACAACCTGCTTCAAGATGCGCTTTAGGCGGCCGCGCTCAGTGTCGGGTAGCTTGCGTGAAATGCCGGTCATAGACCCCCCGGGCACTAGCACCAGGTGGCGTCCGGCCAGGGTGATCTGGCTGGTTAGGCGCGCGCCCTTATGGCCGATGGGGTCCTTAGTTACCTGCACTACTACCGTGTCGCCGCTCTTGAGGGCGTCTTCGATGCGGCGGGGCTTGCCTTCCAGGCCGGCAGCGTCCCAGTTAACTTCACCGGCGTAAAGCACGGCGTTGCGACCCTTGCCTAGGTCAACGAAGGCGGCTTCCATGGAGGGCAGCACGTTTTGTACGCGGCCGATGTAGACATTGCCCACCATTGAGGTTTGGGTGTGGCGGGCTACGTAGTGCTCTACCAGCATGTCGTCTTCAAGTACGGCGATCTGGTTGAGGCCGTCTTTTTCGCGCACGATCATCTGACGGTCCACGCTTTCGCGGCGGGCCAGGAATTCTGCTTCGGTCACGATCGGGCGACGGCGTCCAGCGGCACGTCCTTCACGGCGGCGCTGACGCTTGGCTTCTAGGCGGGTAGAGCCTTTAAGGGCGGTAACTTCGTCTTTAACGTCGCGGGCTTCATCTGAGCGGGTGCGGGTACGGCGGCGACGGCGACGGCGCAGCGAGCCGGACTCTCCGCCCTCTTCCTCTTCGCTGCTTTCTTCACTGGCCTGCGCGTCAGCTTCAGCCTCTTCAGGGCTGGAAGCGCTGGTAGTGGTTTCTTCTTCCTCTTCGCGCACGCGTGAGCGGCGTCCGCGTCCGCCACGACGACGGCGCACAGACTTGCGGCCATTTTTCTTCGTCTTCTTCAGCTGTGCTTACATCAGTACTTTCGTCCTGAGTTGCTTCGCTCTCTTGATCAGCTACTTCGACGCGCTTTTTCGCGGCTAGTACGTTCGTCACGGTGGCGAGTTTTGCGGGACTTAACGCTTGTGCGCGGGGTGCGGGCGGCGTCGTCGTCGTTTTCAGCAGAATCAGCCTCTACTACCGGGCGCTTACGCACTGCCGAAAAATCGGGGGCCTGAAATAGTAGGGAACCAAAAGAAGCGGGCGCACTGGGGGCTGCCTGGGGTTCCTCGGCAGCACTAAAAGTAGAGTCAGCCATTATTTTCTCCAAAGTGACGCAGCCCAGGTTCGCACCTACCCCAAGCTGGTCGGGTCGTCGCCGCAGTGGGCGGAAAGTCTAGGAGCATCCCTTATGGGATGTCAGGGCCGCCGCAGTGCGCATTCTAGCCGGGCTTTGCAGCGACGAACATATGCGGCGCAAAAGCAGTTTGGCGAGCGCAGGGCAGGCGGAGAGCGCGCTGGTACGTAAGCGGAGCTCTTAGGGAATTATTCCACACCCATGGCACTAAAACCTGGTAGAGGCGTCACAGATGGCCAGTTTTTACTGTTGGCGTTAATAGCCTCAAGCGGAGCCTGAGCATTTTTCGGGCGTGTCGAAGCTGGCTTAGGGAGAGCACAAAAACGGGACTTAAGTCAGAAACATATAAACCGACCCCAGTCAGTAGGGACGTATGTCCCAGGTATTTTGCAAGGGTAAACAAATTCACTTGAGTCGTTTGCACCCTTAGTCAAAAAGTCCCACTTCTTCATGACAGCGCGTCAGGCTTGGAAGTACACTTACGGCGAAGTGTTTTGGCCCTACGGCTAAAAACTCAAGATTGAATCATTAGTACCAAGAAAGGTAGCGCTTGTGACCACCGCAATGGCGCTCGACAGTCTGGACCTAGCCCGCTGGCAGTTCGGGATCACGACCGTCTATCACTTCGTTCTGGTTCCGCTCACCATCGGCCTAGCACCGCTAGTGGCGCTCATGGAAACCGCTTGGCTCAAGACTGGTAACGAGCAATGGCTAACTCTTACCAAGTTCTTCGGCAAGGTATTCATCATTAACTTCGCACTCGGTGTGGCCACCGGTATCGTGCAGGAATTCCAGTTCGGTATGAACTGGTCTGAATACTCTCGCTTTGTAGGCAACATCTTTGGCGCCCCGCTAGCCTTCGAGGCCCTGCTGGCCTTCTTCATGGAATCCACTTTCATGGGCGTGTGGATTTTCGGCTGGGACCGTCTGAGCAAGAAACTGCACAACCTGTGCATCTGGATGGTAGCGCTAGGCGTTAACCTCTCCGCCCTATTCATTCTGGCCGCTAACTCCTGGATGCAGCACCCGGTAGGCGCCGTTGTTAACCCCAAGACCGGCCGCGCCGAGCTTGACGGTATTGGCGGCTTCATCGAGGTACTCACCTCTCCCCTAACCTGGGCCACCTACCTGCACGTAGTGACCACTGCCCTGCTGGTTGCTGGCGCCATGGTTATGGGCATTTCCATCTGGTGGATGGTGCGCGCAGTGCGCGCCGAGCAGAAGTTCGAGGCCACTGAGCTGTGGCGTCGCGGCGCTCGCTTTGGCGCCTACTTCGCACTAATCGCCGGCATTGGCGTACTGGGCACCGGTCACTGGCAGGGCCAGCAGATTGCTGAATACCAGCCTGCCAAGTTCGCCGCCGCCGAGGCCCTGTGCCAGAGTCAGGAAGGCGCCGGCTTTACCGTAGCTGCCTTTGGTGACTGCTCTGCCAACGGCGGCCCCACCCGCATCATTGAGATCCCCAAGGTCTACTCCTTCATGGCCACCAACGACTTCAACGCCCGCATGACCGGCTTGGACGACGCCCAGAAGGACATGGAGCAGCGCTTTGGTAGCACCGCTGCGGATGGCTCCAAGATCGACTACACCCCCGACGTGATGACCACCTTCTGGACTTTCCGTCTGATGATCGGCACCGGTTCGCTATCCATCTTGCTGGCCCTAGTGGTGCTGTACCTGACCCGCGCCAACAAGCTCATTGCTAACCGCAAGCTGGGCACGCTGGCTCTGTGGAGTGTGACCCTGCCCTTCCTGGGTGCCAGCTTCGGTTGGATCTTCACCGAAATTGGCCGTCAGCCTTGGGTAGTAGCCCCCAACCTGGCCACGGTACGTCCTGACGACCCCACCACCTGGGTATACATGCTCACCCAGAACGGTGTATCCACGGTAGTCTCTTCTGCTTCCGTATTGACCAGTATGGTCGTATTCACCCTGCTCTATGCCGCTCTCGGCGTGGTTTGGTTTATGCTCCTGCGTCGCTATGTGCGTGAAGGCGTACGCACCCCGGTAGCTGACAAACCGGCCGACGACGCCGAGCTGACCTTCCAGTACTGATAAATACAAGGAAGTAAGACAAAATGACGTTATCTGTTCTCTGGTTCATCCTCATCGCTGTTTTGTGGATCGGCTACCTGACCCTAGAAGGCTTCGGCTTTGGGGTGGGCATGATCTACAAGTTCGTGGCCAAAGATGAGCGCGAACGCCGCGCTCTACTAGGCACTATCGGCCCCCACTGGGACGGTAACGAGGTCTGGCTACTCACCGCTGGTGGTGCCACCTTCGCCGCTTTCCCCGAGTGGTACGGCACGCTCTTTTCTGGAGCCTACCTAGTTCTGTTCCTGATCCTGCTGGCCCTGATCGTGCGTGTCTGCGCTATTGAGTGGCGCGGCAAGATCAACTCTGACACCTGGCGTGCTCGCTGGGACTGGGCCCACACCATCAGCGCCTGGCTGCCCGCCATCTTGTGGGGTGCAGCCTTCGCCAACCTGGTGCAGGGTATGCAGATTGAGGTAGTTGAGGTTGCCAGCCGCAAGGTTGTGCCCGTCTCTGAGGCCCTGGCGGCCCAGAGCGCCGGCACCCTGATTCCGGGTGCCTCCCACGAAATCACCGGTGGCTTCTGGAGCTTAATCACCCCCTTCACTCTGCTAGGTGGTTTGGTTACCTGCTCGCTGTTCTTGACCCACGGGGCCCTGTTCGCGGCCCTAAAGACCGCTGGCGATCTGTCCAAGCGTTGCTCCGCCCTGGCCCTGAAGCTGGGCGTGGTCTCCACCGTGCTCACTGCCCTGTGGGCGCTGTGGGCTCAGCTGGCCTACTCCGCCAGCCCCGCTTCTTGGATTGGTCTGGTACTGGCTGCCCTGTTCCTGGTGGCTTCCTTGTACCTGAATCTGCGTGGGCGTCAGGGCCTGGCTTTTGCCACCCACTTTGGTGCCATTGCCTTTGCCGTGGTGTTCATCTTCCTGGCTATCACCCCCGACATTATGCGTTCTGCCATCAACCCGGCTTACTCGCTGACCATCTCGCAGGGTGCTAGCGCGGATGTGACCTTGCTGATTATGAGCATTGCCGCCGTGGTATTCGTACCCGTGGTGCTGGTGTACACCATTTGGAGCTACAAGGTCTTCGCCAAGCGCATCAACGCTGAAAAGATCGACCCCAATGCCGGCCTGGACCCGGTTAAGGTGCGCGACAACTCCGCTAAGCCGGTGGGCTTGGCTTACTGATCACTTGGCCTGCTGATCAACAAGATCAGTAGTCACCACTGATTGCTGTTTAGCAAAGCGCTGGTGGCGGGCAACCTGCTTATGGTTGCCCGCCACCAGACTTTTTTCCTAAATCAAACTATTTGAATATCCTCGCTAGACTGGCCTTGTGAAGCCTTTGGACCCACGCCTGGCGCGCTACGCTAAAGCGGCTCGCAGCTACATTATTTTCACCGCAGTCACTGGTTTTCTAACCGCCGCTGCCATAGTTAGCCAAGCTGCTTTGATTGCCTACGTAATTGCCCCCGTGATCACCTCAAAGCAGTCCTTAAACACGCTGGCCTGCCGCTGGCCCTGTTGGCGGGGGTGCTAGTTGTGCGCGTAGCAATCACCTACCTGCAAGAGTCACGCGCCCACCGCGCGGCCACACAAACGGTGGTGCAGCTACGCAAGCGCGTATTAGAGCAGGCCATTGCCGCCGGCCCGCGTTGGCGCTCCACCAATACCTCCCAGAGCGCCACCTTGGCTACACGCGGCCTAGATGATCTAGAACCTTACTTCACCCGCTACCTGCCCCAGCTGCTACTGGCGGCCACGGTCACCCCGGCCACGGCCCTAGTGATGTTCACCCAAGACATCCCCTCCGCTATTGCGGTAGTGGCCACCATCCCGCTGATCCCTATTTTTATGATCCTGATCGGCAAGCTCACCTCCCAATACTCCAATGAGCGTCTAGCAGCCATGCAGCGTCTAGGTGCCCAGGTTTTAGATTTGGCTTCAGGATTGCCCACCCTTAAGGCACTAGGGCGCGCCCAGGGTTCAAGCAAACGCATCTATCAGCTTGGTAAGGCCTACAACGCCACCACTATGGCTACTTTGCGGGTAGCTTTCCTCTCTGGCGCAGTGCTGGAATTTATCACCACCCTATCGGTGGCGATTGTGGCCGTTGAGGTAGGTTTCCGTCTGCTATATGGGCGCCTGGATTTAGCTACTGCCCTGCTGGTAATCATGATTGCCCCCGAGGTTTATCAGCCCCTGCGTCAGGTCGGTTTCCACTTCCACGCCTCAGCTAATGGCGTGGCCGCCGCCGAGCAGGCTTTTGAAATCATTGAACGCACCCATCACCAAGGCAGCCAAGCAGCCCCGCAGCTAAGCCAAACCACTATTGAGATCAGCAACCTTTCGGTTAAGGCCCGAGGCACTTACGCCCCAGCCTTGCTTTCGGCCCGCTTAGAGCCGGGAAAAATCCATGTGCTGGTAGGTAAATCTGGCTCCGGTAAAACCACCACCGCCCAGGTATTAATGGGCCTAGTGCCCCCCACTAGCGGCCAAGTTAATTTGCTCAGCGACGGTGCCAGCTTGGATTTGCGTGAAGTTGAGCTTAACTCCTGGTGGCGCCAGCTAACCTGGGTGAGCCAGCATCCAGCGATTTTGCCCGGCTCAGTGCGTCAGTATCTGCTTAGCGCCGGCGCGTGCAGCCAAGCCGAGCTGGAAAAGGCGGCGCAGATAACCGGTTTCGACGCCGTCGTAGCCACCCTACCCCAATGCTGGGACACCCAGCTGGGTCAAGGCGGGGTGGGTTTAAGCGTGGGTCAGCGTCAGCGCTTGGCGTTAACCAGGGCCCTAGTCAACCCCAGCGCCCTGGTACTGCTTGATGAACCCAGCGCCCACCTGGATGCCATCAGTGAAAACCAGATTGTGCAGGCCGTGCTGCAGCTGCGTGCAGCAGGCTCCACCGTGGTGGTTATTGCTCACCGTCAGGCACTTATCAACATTGCCGACAATGTCATTGAGGTGTGCGCCCAGGCGCTAGCCGCGCAGGAGGCTTAAGTGAATATGGTGTTTCTAAACAGTCAAGAACGCGCCAGCCTACGCCAGTGCCTGCGCCTGTTAGGGCTTAACCGGGGCCGGTTTTGGGCTTCAGTGCTTACCGGTAGCGCCGGTTTGGCTAGCGCCATTGCCTTAAGTGCGGTGGCTGCCTGGCTAATTGCCCGCGCCAGCGAGCATCCCGATGTGGTGATGCTGGGGGTGGCGCCCGTAATGGTGCGCCTATTTGGTATTTCCCGCGCAGTTTTACGCTACGTGGAACGCCTAATCAGCCACGACACGGCGCTGCGCGGCATGAATGGGCTACGTACCCGGGTTTATCAGGCCCTAGCTGGCTCACGCGCTGACGTGGTGGCCTCTCTGCGCCGTGGGGATGTGCTAGCCCGTATGGGAGCTGATATCGACGCCGTCGGCGACCTGGTGGTGCGTGCCTACCTGCCCGCTGCGGTGGCGCTGGTGAGCAGTTTACTGACGGTAGTGGCCATCGCCTTTATCTATCCTCCTGCCGCCTTGATTTTGGCCCTATGTCTAGCTATCAGCGGTATTGGTGCTCCCCTAGTAACCATGCGGGCCACCCGCCGGGCCCTGGATGCTCGCCGTCTGGCTGACACGCAGCTGGCAAATGCCACCCTTAACCTTCTGGAAAACGCTGACGAGCTGCGCATTAACGGCACTATGGAAACCGCCCAAAATGAGCTAGCCCAAATTGAGCAGCGCATTATTGCCCTTAAAGACAGCGCCGCCCGGCCTGGCGCCCTAGCCGGCGCCATTGATATTGCCGCCACCTTGGCTGCCGTAATTGGAGCGATTTTGGTTGGTAGCCCGGCAGTGGCCTCCGGCAGCCTTAACCCGGTGATGCTGGCGGTTATCACGCTTACGCCTCTGGCTGCTTTCGAGGCCACCGCCCCACTTGGCCCAGCCAGCACTCAACTGATTGTTTCCGCCCAGGCCGCCACGCGGGTGATGGAGCTGGTTGACCAGGCCCGCCAGGCAGCTGATGAACCAAGCCATGAGCTAGCTGCGCCCGGCGCTGAGCTAAGCCTGCGCGCCCGTAATCTGGCTACTGCTTGGCCCGGAGGCCCCATTATCAGTCAAGGTATTGATCTGGAAGTTAAACCGGGCCAGTCGCTGGCAATTGTGGGCTCTTCCGGGATTGGTAAAACCACCCTGCTGTACACCCTGGCCGGGATCCTACCTAGTGCCCAGGGAAGCGTTGAGGTACTAAATAGCCAAAACACTTGGCAGCCACTGTATGGTTCACCGCGTCAACAAGCCGCCGCCTACGTGAGCCTAACGGCTGAAGACGCCCATATTTAACACCTCAGTGCTAGAAAACCTGCGTGTAGCCAAGGGTGATATCACTGCTGAACAGGCTTATGAGCTGCTAGAACAGGCAGGTTTAGGCGCTTGGCTAACCCAGCTACCTAAAGGACTAGACACTGTCTTGGGCTCAGGTGCCACCAGCATTTCCGGCGGGGAGCGCCGTCGACTCTTACTGGCCCGTGCCCTAGCCAGCCCTGCGCGCATCCTGCTACTAGATGAGCCCGGCGAGCACCTAGACCCGGCCACCGCCGACGCCCTAATCACCGACCTCTTACAAGCCGACTCCAAGCGCGCTATTGTGCTAGTAACCCACCGTCTAAGTGCTTTGGCCAGCGCTGATGAAGTAGTGCTACTAGGCAAAGAAAACCAAAGTGCCCGCATTATTGCCCGTGGCAGCCACAGCCAGCTACTAGCTACCAGCAACGAATACGCTTGGGCTCTAGCGCAAGAGGAGAGCAGCGATGAGTGACACCTTCCAATTTCCCGGAGTGCCAGATGATGACCCACTGGGCGATATTGATATCCCTTCTCCCCTAACCCCCCGGGTTTCTGCCTACTCCTCAGCTACGGTCGCTGTCGAAAACGGTGAGGTAAACGCCTTCACTGTACACTCCAACCGGATGCGCTCCACCCGGGCCCTAACTGACCTAGGGCTAGGCACCGCCGCCGATCTAGATGCGCGCACCCTGGATCTACTGGCAGCCGCCTTAGATCTAACCAGCTCCCTAAAAGTACGCGATGCCCTGCAGCGTTTTGTCACCTCCGCCTGCCAGCTAACCGGGGCCGCTTGGGGCACTATTGCGGTGCATAACCAAAACAACCCCTTTGGGCCCATGGTTAACTCCGGCGTGCCCACGGCTTCGCCGGTGCAGCTAGCTTATGAATCGGTGCAGGGCCCCAACCAGCTAAACCCCCAGCAGGCGGGCACCTTAATCGATTCGGGCGCCATTATCCGCAACAACCTCTCAGTTGCTAGCGCCTTTACCGGCGCCATTGAGGGGGAAGGGCCCGGCTCGCTACTAACCGTGCCCTTGCAGGTGCACAGCCAAATCTTTGGTCAGATTTATCTGTGTGATAAGCCCGGCGGGTTTGTTACTAGTGACGCCGCCACGGTTTCTATGCTGGCGCGCGCGGCGGCTGTAGCCATTGATAATGCCCGCCTATACCGGGTGGCCAATGAACGCACTCAGTGGATGAGTGTCTCGCAGGAGCTAACTAGTACGCTGCTTTCTGGCGCCGATGAGGAAGACGCCCTGGGTCTGATTACCAAGCGCGTGCGCGAGGTGGCCCGCGCAGATACTTCGGCCCTGATTTTGCCGGGAATTGGCGACAGCTGGGTGTGCGAGCTGGCTGACGGCTTATGGGCCAATGAGCTGATTGGCACCGTGTTTCCCCCCGACGGGCGGGCCATGAACAGCCTGCATGCCCGCTGCGGCCTGCTGGTGCCCTCTTTATGTGAAGAAAAAGTGCTGCGGGTGGAGGAGCTAAGCCGTTTTGGCCCAGCCCTATATGCCCCCATGATTTCCCACTCCCAGGGTATTGGGGTGATTTTGCTGCTGCGTGTGCCTGGGCGCGGGGAGTTTACTGAGCAGGATCTAGAAATCGCCCAACTGGTGGCCTCACAGGCTTCGATGGCTTTTGAACTGGCTAGCGCCCAGCACGCTGAAGAGATGGCTAACCTGCTTGATGAACGTGCCCGCATTGGCCGTGACCTGCATGATCTGGCCATCCAACAGCTGTTTGCTACCGGTATGCGTATCACTTCAGCCCGCAAGCGCTTGGCTGCTGGGGAGCAGCTGGAGCCCGAGGAGATTTTGGCTGCTCTCGACGGCGCACTGGGGGCTATTGATGAATCGGTGGCACAGATCCGCTCAATTGTGCGCTCTTTGCGTGACCGCGATGAGGAAGTGGGGGTGGTGGAGCGTTTGCGCCGTGAATCCTCACTGGCCCGCAACTCGCTAGGTTACGCCCCTTCACTGATTATCACGGTTGACGGCAAGTCTCTTAGCAATTGTTGCCGCGACGAGGAAGATAATCTGATCTCCATTATTGACGCCGCCGTTGATGATGATTTGGCCGATGACCTAGTGGCGGTAACCCGTGAGGCGCTAGCTAATGTGGCCCGACATGCCAAGGCTTCCTCGGTGCGGGTACAGATTGATTTCACCGGCTTGGATCTAACTAACGTCTCTTGTCAGCACACCCCCAGTCAGGTGGAGATTCGGGTGGATGACGACGGCGTGGGGCTAGATCCTACCTCTACGCGCAGCTCTGGCACTGCCAATATGAGTCAGCGAGCCTTGCGTCGTGGCGGTAGCTTCAGTTTGGGGCCCAGTCTGCGCGACGACGCCGCCCAGGCTGCACAGGCGGGCCAGGATACGCATCGCGGCACCCGCCTATTTTGGCAGGCGCCGCTAGAAAACTCGGTCGGCTAAAAAACTGCTTAGCTGCGTGAGCCGGCGCGCCAACCCGAGGCGCGCTGGCTAGCTACCCAGGCGGCCACCTGAGTGCGGCGCTGCAAGCCCATCTTGGCTAGCAGTGAGGTGATGTGGTTCTTAACCGTCTTTTCAGCAACTCCCAGCTGGGCGCCGATTTCACGGTTAGATAGGCCTTCACCGATCAGCACCAGCACCTTACGCTCAGCGTTGGTTAGGTCAGCGGTGGGGTCGTCGTGGTCGGCGCGTCGGCGGGTAACCGTACGCTCATCTAGCAGCACACGCCCATCAGCCACGGCTCGCACCACATCAGAGATTTCGGCGCCGTGCACGCTCTTAAGCACGTAGGCGCGTGCCCCTACCTCCAGCGCCTCAGCCAGGGCCTCGTCGTCGTCGAAGGAAGTTAGCACGATCGGCAGAGCCTGCGGGACAGACTGAGACAGGGCGCGGATAACCTCAATACCGGTGCCGTCAGGTAGCTGTAGATCCACCAGGACAACGTCAGGACGCATTAGGTCCGCACGCCGTATAGCCTCCGCTTTAGAACCGGCCTCCGCTACAACTTCAAGGCCGTCCGCGCGGTCAATGATGTCTGAGATGCCGCGACGGACAATCTCATGGTCATCGATAATCATGACGCGAACGTTCGCGCCCTCCCGGTTTCTACCATGGAGCTAAGACTAGCAACAATGGGCCCTAGTCCTATAATCAAAAACTTGTAAAACTATAGGAAATTTTTATAACGCCGTGTTTTAACCCTGTTTATTGCGCTGACAATTGGGGCAGCGTACATGCGAACGCCCACCAATAACCTCTTTGCGCAGTAGCCGGCCGCAACGCGAACAGGGTTGCCCCTCACGCCCATAGACTTCTAGAGACCTAGCAAAGTATCCAGATTCTCCTTCAGTATTTACATATAAAGCATCAAAACTGGTGCCACCTTGGGCTAAAGCGCGTTGCATAACTTCGCCAGTGCTTTGCAGCAAAAGTTTTAACTTGGCTTTACTAAGTGAACTACCTGGCCGGGCGCCGGCAATACGTGCAGCCCATAAAGCTTCATCAGCATAAATGTTTCCGATCCCCGATATAACACCTTGATCTAAAAGCAGGGTCTTTATGGCCCGGCTAGAAGCCTGCAAGCGGCCAATTACCTGGGCTTTATCAAGATAGGGATCTAAAACATCGCGAGCCACATGGGTGTCGGTTACCGGAATGGCATTTAACTGACTGCCACAGCCACCTGGAAAACCGTCGCTAGTGGGCACCATATCCACCACAGCCAGCCCACCAAACATGCGCTGATCCACATGGTGCAGCACAGTCGAGCCTTCCAGCCTTAACCGCACCCGCAAATGGCGGTGGCTAAAAAGTTCAGCCTGCGCCCCACTATGGACCAGTAGCTGCCCACTCATACCCAGATGGGCAGTCAGGGCGGCGCCGTCGTCGAGAACTAGCCATAAAAACTTGCCGCGACGCACCGCCGCCTGCACCTGGCGACCCACCAACTGGTCTACAAATGAGGCAGGGCCCCCCACATGCTTGCGTAGCGGGCGACTATCTAACACCTCAACCGCTGTGAAATGTAAGCCCACCAGGTGCTTTTCTAAGCCCCGGCGCACTACCTCAACTTCAGGAAGCTCAGGCATTAATCGTTAGTGGCGTTAGCAGGCACGCCCCCAAGCAGACTGCCGTGAGCCTGATCAGCGGCCAAAGCCTCATTAACCCCGGGCAGGGCCAAACCGGCGTCGCCCTTTTCAGCCAAAAGCCGGGCGTAGGCAGACTCAGCGGCCACCAGCTCCGCAGCCTTCTTGGAGGAGCCCTCCCCGCTGCCTAGCTCACGCTCACCCACATGAGCGCTGGCCCTAAACCGGCGCGAGTGGTCAGGGCCAAAGCCCTCAACCTCATAGTTAGGCGAGCCCAAACCATGCGCATTACACAGCTCCAGCAGCGAAGTTTTCCAGTCCATAGCGCCCCCACGCACCTGGGCGCGGTTAAGGAAACCAGAGACCAAAACCTGCACCACCGGGCGGGTGGCAGTAAAACCGTGAGTTAGGTAGGTGGCGCCAATCATGGCCTCAACCGTGTCAGACAGGATTGAAGCTTTCTCACGCCCACCGGTAATGGCCTCACCATTACCCAGCAAAATGAACTCCCCTAGCCCCAGCTGTTGGGCAATCTGCGCCAAAGCCGGCTCAGAGACGGTGGCTGAACGCATTTTGGCCAGCTGGCCTTCGCTAACGCCTGGGAAGCGCTCATACAGCTCTTCAGTTACCACCAGGCCCAGCACAGAGTCACCCAGGAACTCTAGGCGCTCATTGGTGGGCAGGCCTCCCTGCTCGTGAGCCCAGGAGCGGTGGGTGAGGGCAAGTTCTAACAGCTTGGGGTCAATTTTGATGCCCCAACGGTTAAGCAGCACCTCCCGGTCAGTGCGGGCGGCGGGGGCTTTTACCCGAGACTTGCTTTTCCTAACCATCATTCTTCCTTTAGCAATGAGCGCAGCGCAGACCAACGCGGATCTAGGATCTCGTGGTGATGGTCGGCAGGTAGATCAGCTAGACGCTGTCCACATTCTTGGCATAGCCCCGGGCAGTCATCGCTACACAGGGGCTGGAAAGGCAGCTTTAAAACCAGGGCGTCACGCAGCACCGGCTCTAAATCCACGCTGTCCTCATCTGAGATAGTGAATAGCTCGTCTGCGTCTTCTGCTTCGCTGTCTTCAGTTAGCTTGGCTGCTACCTCAGGCAGGAAATAGCTCTGAGAAGTCAATGTCTTGCTCATAGTTGATTTCATCTAGGCAGCGGCCGCATTCACCGGCGATATGCACCTGGGCGCTGCCACTAGCCAGTACGCCGTCGGCCATGGAGGTCAGCGTGGCCTGCACTCGCACCGGGGAGCCTGGCTTAGCACCAATCATGGCGTTACCCAGATCTGCCGGGGCGGGCACACTTAGATCTACTTCTTTTAGAGACCCTGCCTGGTGAGGTAGATCGCGCAGGGAAATTTCAAAGTCATTCATGTTTGCCTTCAGTAGTTACGCAAGGGGCAAAGTTTTTAGTAAGGCTGCGCCGCCGGGGCAATCTAGGAGGGGTCAACTGACCAGCCCATATTGCGACGGCGCGTCACAGAGGGGTCCTGCCAGGTCTGGCTTGCCGGGGTTTCGGGGTTACGACGTCGCTCTAGCTCAGAGCGTCCAGCCATGGTCTGGTGCAGTAGCTTTTCTAGGGTCTGCTGCAAGGAGGCCAAGTGGGCATCTGAATAGTTTTCCGCACCCGCACGCATCCCGGCGGCCTTGTCTTCAGCCTGGGCCACGATCTCATCGGCGCGCTCATGGGCGCGGCGCACAATGTTCTCGCCAGAGATAAGCCGCTCAGCTTCTTCATGGGCGTGCTCAATTAGCGCCTCAGACTGGCGGTGACCGTCAGCGACTATGGCCTTAGCTCGCTCACGCGCCTGGTCAATAATCTCGTCTTCCTGCTCCAGGATTTTGCGGGCATCCTGAATGGACAGCGGTAAATGCTGACGCACCTGGAACAATAAGTCAGAAAATTCTTCGCGGTTTACCAGCACTGAGGCGCCCATGGGCATCGGGCGAGCCTGTTCCAGAGCACGCTCAAGCTTGCTCAGGTACTTTAGGACATCTGCCCCACGCTCATTTTCAGACACTGCGCCTCCTTCAAGATTTAAGGGCCGTGGCAACTGCCGACGGCACAAGTGAGTCAATGTTACCGCCGTAGCTGGCCACATCTTTCACTAGCGAAGAGGAGATATGTCCCATCCCGGGGGCGGCAGGTAAAAATACTGTCTCAACTCCACCTAACTGTGTGTTTATAAACGCCATAGGCGCTTCACTATCTAAATCGCTGCCGTTACGCAGCCCTTTAACAATAGCAACCGCCCCGATTTGCTCAGCATAACTAGCCACCAGCCCGTTAAGGGCCACTACCTTAACGTTTTGCAGGTGGCTTAACGACGCCGTCGCTAAGCGCACTCTTTGCTCATCACTAAAGTGGTAACGCCCGCGCTTATCACGGTTTTGCGCCACAGCCACCACTACTTGATCAAAAATGTTGGCAGCCCGGCCAACAATATCGACGTGCCCATTAGTTATTGGGTCAAAGGAGCCGGGGTAGAGAGCTATGCGCATGTACTAAGCCTAATGCCAGCTGCAACTTTAGCCGCTGCGAGCGCGCCGTAATAGGCTTTAAGTATGAGCAGAATCGTGGCCGGCAGCGTAGGTGGAGCCCCCTTACGTGTGCCCTCTTCAGGTACTCGCCCTACTTCTGAGCGGGTGCGCGAGGCCCTGTTTTCTAAACTTGAGACCTATCAGGTGCTGCAAGGTGGGCGGGTAGTTGACTTATGCGCTGGCTCTGGGGCCTTGGGGCTGGAGGCAGCTAGCCGTGGCGCTAGCGAGGTGGCCCTGGTTGACTATGCGCGCGGGGCAATTAAGGCCTGCCAGGATAATGTGCGCCGGCTAGGTTTGCGCGGGGTGCGCGTGGTTATGGCTAAAGCGCAGGCCTATACAGCAGGGCCAGCTGGCAGCCCGGTGGATTTAGTGTTTTTTGATCCGCCCTATGACATGAGTGAGGCTAGCGTCAGTGAGGTTCTGACTCCACTGGTGCGAAGCCAGGACCCGTGGCTGCAGCCGCACTCGGTGGTGGTGGTGGAGCGTTCTACGCGCTCGCCGGAGCCGACTTGGCCGGCAGGGATGCATAGTTTTACCGATAAGAAATACGGTGAAACTCGCCTGTGGTTTGCTGAGTTGGATTAGGGCAAGTTCTATTTACTAGGACTTTTGCCTAGGACTTTTCTAGGAAGGCCTGTGAGTCTTCATCTAGGCGCCGGGCCAGCACTTGGGCTAGGGCCGGCGCCTGCTCTAGCTGTGGATCGGCTTTAACTATTTGCCAGGCGTCTTGGCGGGCTTGCTCAATTACTTTGACGTGTTCACTGTCGGTTACTTGCAGTAGGTCTAGGTTGCGTTTGCGCCCTGACTGGCTTGAGCCCAGTACATCGCCTTCGCTACGTAGGCGTAGATCTGCTTCGGCTAGTTCGAATCCGTTGGTAGTGGAGGCGAAGGCTTTGAGGCGGTGGAAGGCGGGTGAGCCTACCTGCGCGCCGGTGACTGCCATGCAGATGGCGGGTTTGTCGGCGCGCCCCACACGTCCGCGTAGCTGGTGCAGTTGGGATAGGCCAAAGCGTTCGGCGTCTAGGATCACCATCATGGTGGCGTCTGAAACGTCCACCCCTACCTCCACTACGGTGGTGGTTACTAATAGTGGGGTGGTGCCTTGGATGAAGTTACTGAGGGAGTTTTCTTTTTCGACGCCGTCCATGCGCCCGGTGAGGGTGCCTATAGCAATACCGGATAGTTCTGGTTCTTTGGCTAGGCGCTGAGCCCAGTCATTTACGGAGGCTAGGGACGCGTCTGAAGTTTCACTGTCAATACTGGGGCACACCACGAATACGCGTCCGCCGCCAGCTATTTCTTGGGCGGCGCGGCGCCATAGGGCTTGCACCCAGACTTGCCTTTCCCAGGGCACTAGGTGGGTGGTTACCTGGGTGCGTCCGGCCGGTAGCCCTTCTAAAACTGAGATTTCTAGATCCCCAAAGACGGTCATGGCCACGGTGCGGGGAATGGGTGTGGCCGTCATAACCAGTAGGTGCGGGGTGGTGTGAGCGCCGCTTGGATCAAGTGAGCCGCGTTCACGCAGCACATTTCGTTGAGCCACCCCGAAGCGGTGCTGTTCATCAATAACTACCAGCCCTAAACCAGGCAGCTGGACAGTGTCTGAAAGTAGGGCGTGGGTGCCTACCACTATGGCGCTTTCACCACTGGCTAGTTTGGCTAGCACTGCGCGTTTAGCGGGCACGCTCATAGAGGCGGTTAATAAATAGACTTTGTCTGCGGCGCCCACTTCTAGCCCAGGCAACGCCGCTAATTCAGCGCCTTGGGCGCCTTTGCCTTGCGTGCCTTTAGTGCTTTGCGCCCCGTTAATTGGGCCCACCTGACTAAGTAGGCGTTTTAGGGAGCTTACATGCTGGGCTGCTAGCACTTCAGTGGGGGCCAGTAGGGCGCACTGACCACCTTGACCTAACACTTGGGCCATCGCACGCAGGGCCACCACGGTTTTACCAGCGCCCACATCACCTTGCAGCAGACGCTGCATGGGCACGGTCTTGTTCAGATCCTGGGCGATCTGCTCACCCACCTGCACTTGGGAGGTGGTTAGTTCAAAAGGCAAATGCGCGTCAATCTGGCTACGCAGTGAATCTGCATCAGGCACCGGCCAGGCAATGGCGTGTTCTCGAGCCAATACATCAGCGCGGTGGCTGGCTAAAGCCACCTGGGTGAGTAAAGCCTGGTTGTAGCGCAGGCGTGAGCACGCCCGCACCCACTGGCTACTATCTGCCGGCCCATGCACCTGTCGGTAGGCTTCAAGTAGGCCAAGTAGACGGCGTCTAGCCAATATTTTCTTTGGCACATACTCGGGTACATCCGTATCGCGAAGCTGATCAAGCACCATGCGCACAGCCTTAGCCAGGCGCCAACTAGGCAAGGCTTCACTAGCGCGATAAATCGGGATAGGCCGGGCCATCAGGGCTTGACGCTCAGTTTCACTTAGCTCATCAAGTACCTGGAATTTGGCACCGGTTAGCTGCAAGCGTCCGCCACGAAACTTGGTTTTCCCGGCGAAAATTGCGGTGGCATCAGGCTGAAGTTGGCGCGCGTAGTTGCTTAGCTGGTAGTGAGCCCCGAACATCACCACTTCCATCTCCATCAGCCCGTCGGTAACTAGGGCCTGCAAAATTGCTGGTGGCCGCCCAGATATGGTGCGCCTAACCTGGGCGTGAATTACCTGCACCTGTACGGTTACCTCTTCATCGGCAACCAGCTGGTCTAAAGAGCTCAGCTGCCCCCAGGTTTCGTAGCGTTTAGGCAGATAGTCCAGCAAATCCCAGCCGGTATGTAGATCCAGCTTAGCTAGGGCGGTGGCGGTGCGTTTACCCAGCAACCGCTCCAGGGGCCGCTCTAGCAGGCCAGGGACGTTCTCACTGGCCGGTGTCATTAAAATCCTTCCAAGCCCACCAGCACCTGGTCTAAATCCTGGTGCGAGGCGTAGATATTTATGTCCAGGTCTTCGTCTATGCCCATATCTTGGGCTTTTTGTACGACGGCGTCGCGGATTAAGGGGGCCACGTCGCTATCGGCCAGGGCACCGACTAAAACCGTAACTGTCACGGTCCACTCCCCCAGCGCCTCAGCCACCGCCAGGGCGATGCGTTCGGCGTCGACCCCACTAAATTCAAGCACCCGCATACGCACCGCCGTCACCCAGGCGGTACGTTCCATCAAAGCCAGCTTGGCAGCCTCGTCTACATCTGAGCTGTTTTCCAGTTCAGCCAGGCCCAAAGCCATGGCGGTGACAAACATTGCCACCTCGTTAGAGGTGTCAGCGACCTTCAGGCGGGTCAGGGCTTCAACGCCGCCGGCAGATTTACTGGCGTAATCACCAGCCACCAGTACGTCGTCGCCAAGATTACTGTCATCTAAAGCCCACACAGCGGCGCGTGAAGTGAGCGAGCGGGAAGCTGCGTGGGCCGCCGAGATTGAGGCCTCATCGCAAGGTAGTACAAAAGCATTGGGGTTTTGAATATCGCCTGCTGCCCGCACGATTGCGTCAGAGTCTGGCTCTAGTACCACCACGGCCCCGGCCCGCGCCAAAGGCACAATCAGCCCCGGGGCGCGTGTGCAGGCAATTACCCCAATTTCGTTTTGGACTTTACGGGCCGCTTTTGAGGGGCGCTTAGCACTAAAGCGTTCCAGGGGAATCACATTCGAGCCGCCCCGAGCGTTAAAACCGTAAGGGTTTGTGGGCGGCTCAGTGTGGCTAGAGCGCAGGCGGCGAATACAGACCTGGCGGGCCTTACCGTAAGGAGGTAGGGCCGCGCGCGGGTTGTCGGTGTGCACATGCACGTGGAACAAACCCATATTGAGGCTGTCGACCGCGCCCACCACGGCCACACTGTCACCTATTTCTCCCAGACCCTTGCGTAGTCGCTCAGCTTGGAAAGCGGTGGCATTCCACAGGTACATCACCTCAAACTCACCCGAGCGGCCCGAAACCCGCTTATGGGAAGTGTTGTTTTGAGATAGGTCAGTGAGCATATTTACAGCCGTGCCGGTCAGATCCCCCTGCGGGTTAAATACGTCTGCCAGCGCCGTCATAATCAGCATGATGGCCCCGGCTCCCGCATCAACTGGGCCGTGACCAATACCAACCGTTTCCACCACTGCCTCTTGGGCCCCAAAAGCGGCGGTGGCAGTAATTTCCTCCAGAGTCGGGCGCGCTGAATTATCTAACGTGTCAGCGCCCGCCTGGGCAGCTGAACGCATGGCACTAATGAAAGTGCCCTCCACCGGGTGAGAGACTGCTTTTACAGCCCCGCGCGCCATGGCCTGCAAGGCGGCCACCAACTCCACTGGGCGCAGCCCTTGGCTGGGAGCTTTCTGGGCACTTTCGCTAAAAGCAAGTAAACACTGGGCCAAAATCATCCCAGAGTTACCCCGCGCCCCCAGCACCGCTCCCGCTGAGGCCACTGCGGCGGCGTCGGCAAAATCAATCACATCAGCTTGAGTTAACGCGCGGGCCGCCCCGGCCAAAGTATGCGTAACGTTTGCGCCAGTATCACTATCTGCAACCGGGAACTCATTTAGCGTATTTAGCAGCTCACCGTAGCGCACGCAGGCAGCATGGGCATGGACCAGCCAAGCGTGGAGCTGTTCAATACCCAGGTGTTCAGGTGCAGACATAGAACTAATTTTGCCGTGTTAACCTACCTAGAGGCTACCCGGACGCAAGCTGTGCCTCAGACCATAGCTGTAAAGTTTGAGCATAGGGGCAAAATAACGCTACACTGTTCGGGTTGCCTGAGGCGGTTTGCCTGAGGTACATGACCTTGCGCCAGGCCGGGTTTGCCGAGTCTAGGCGTTTTCAAGTTGAAGATCAGGAGTGAGACACCGTGGCTGCTGTTTGCGACGTCTGCGGCAAGGGCCCCATCTTCGGCAAGAGCGTCTCGCACTCCCACGTGCGGACCAACCGCCGGTGGAACCCCAACATTCAGCGAGTTCGTGCTCTCGTTAATGGCGCCCCTAAGCGTCTAAACGTGTGCACTTCTTGCCTCAAGGCCGGCAAGGTTACCCGCAACATCTGAGCGCGTAGCTAAGGCTTTAAAGTATGGCTCTATCCCTTTGGGATGGGGCCATTATTTTTTAATATTGCAGGTGGCAATGCTTCGTGAGCTAGGTTACTGTAGTGACATGACAGCTACGCCACGCCCTGCCGAATTTTCTTTTATCGGTCGTATTCCTGTAACTGAAGTATTTCCCGTCATTGAAGATGGGCGCTGGCCTACAAAGGCTGTTGTAGGCGAAACCATTCCGATTCGCGCCACAGTTTTCCGTGAAGGCCACGACGCTTTTGCCGCCACCGCCATTTTGGTACGCCCCGACGGCACTGATGGCCCGCGCGCCAACATGTACGAAATCGCCATGGGCCTTAACCGCTACGAGGCCCGCCTAACCCCCGACGAGCCCGGCGCTTGGAGCTTTAGGGTTGAGGGCTGGTCTGACCCCTACGCCACCTGGAAGCATGACGCCACGCTCAAGGTGCACGCCGGCGTCGACGTCGAACTAATGCTGGAAGAAGGCGCCCGCCTGCTGCTACGCGCAGCCGAGGTGCCCACCCGCAGCAAGGGTGGCGTCAACACCCTCAACTACGCCGCCTCCGTACTACGCGACACCTCGCGCAACCCCTACGAGCGTCTAGATGCCGGCCTAAACATCTCAGTACAAAACGAGCTGGCTGCCCTGCCGCTACGCGACATGGTTTCCCCCTCTGCCACCTACCCGCTACAGGTGGACCGCCAGCGGGCCCTATTCGGTTCCTGGTATGAGATCTTCCCGCGCTCACTGGGCGCTTACTTCGACGGCGAAAAGTGGGTTTCGGGGACGCTAGCTACCGCCACCCAGCAGCTAGACCGCATTGCCGCCATGGGCTTTGACGTGCTCTACCTGACCCCGGTCTCCCCCATTGGCTACACCAACCGTAAGGGTAAGAACAACACCCTTACCGCTCTACCTGGCGACCCGGGCTCCCCCTACGGTATTGGTTCCGACGCCGGTGGCCACGACGTCATTCACCCTGACCTAGGTACTTTTGCTGACTTTGACGCACTGGTAGAGCGTGCCGGGCAGCTGGGCATGGAAGTAGCCCTAGACCTGGCCCTACAGTGCTCCCCCGACCACCCCTGGGTGAAGGAACACCCTGAATGGTTCACGGTGCTGGCAGACGGCTCAATTGCTTACGCCGAAAACCCGCCCAAGAAGTACCAGGATATTTACCCGCTTAACTTCGACAATGACCCTGAGGGTATTTACCAGGCAATTTATGACGTGGTAGTTACCTGGATTAACCACGGGGTAAAGATTTTCCGCGTGGATAACCCCCACACTAAGCCGCTACCTTTCTGGCAGAGGCTAATTAAGCAAATTGGCGAGGAATACCCCGACGTATTCTTCCTAGCCGAGGCTTTCACTAAGCCCGCCATGATGCGCACCTTGGGCATGATCGGCTTCCAGCAGTCCTACACCTACTACGCCTGGCGTAACGCCAAGTGGGAGTTAGAGCAGTACCTGCATGAGCTCAGCCGCGACACCGCCCACGTGCTACGTCCGGCCTTCTGGCCCACCACCCACGACATCCTGACCCCGTTCATGTCCTGGGGTAAGGAGGGTGCCTTCAAGCTGCGTGCAGTGCTAGCGGCTACACTCAGCCCCACCTGGGGTATCTACAGCGGCTACGAGCTAGCTGAGTCGGTACCGCGTCCGGGCTATGAGGAGCAGATCGACAACGAGAAGTACGAGTACAAGCCCCGTGACTTCGAGGCGGCCCGTGCTAACGGCATTGAGCAGCTGCTAACTGATCTAAACCGAATCCGCCACCAGCACCCGGCTTTGGCTCAGCTGCGTGACATCACCTTCCACGGCACCACCAACGATTCCCTGATCGCCTACTCCAAGCGAGTACGCGCGCAGGAGTCTTTAGGTGGCCGCGAAGACATTGTGCTCACCGTGGTTAACCTTGACCCCTACAACACGGTTGAGGGTGAAGTGCTGCTGAACCTGCCTGCCGTGGGTCTGCCTGGTAACGCTGATGGTTCACGCCCGGTAGTCAAGGCCGTCGATGAGCTAAACGGCGGCGAGTACTACTGGTCTGGTTCTAACTACGTGCGCCTAGACCCCCACGAGGGCCGTTTCGCTCACGTATTTAACATCACCCGCCTCTAATAGCGATGAGTGCCCCAGTCTGGCCCGAGCCGACGCAGTTAGCTAACCTGCTGCGTCCAGTTTTAGCTGCCCAGCGCTGGGGCACCTTACTGCCTGACAATGTCCAGGTAGGTTTTGCCTCGCTGGATGCCCAAGACACCTTACGTTGGTATTTCTTCTTACTTGACGACGGCGCCGCCTTGAGCGTGCCCATCAAGCTGGCTTGGCAAGAACCCACTAGCGGCTGGCAGGCAAGCTTTGAGTGCGACGGACGCCTAGCTTGGCTAGGGGAAGCCTGCGCTTTAGATGCCACCTGGCAGGCTTTAACCGGCCTTAAGGTGAGCGTGGTTGATGACAGTGCCCGTGAACAATCCAACACCTCCGTGGTGCTCTCCACCGCGCAAGGAAAAGTAATCGCTAAGGTACTGCGCCGCCTATACCCAGGCGCTAACCGCGAATGCCTCTTCGCCCGGGCCCTGGCTGATTTCGACGCCGCCCCCACGCTGGTGCTAGCCCCCACTTTGGCCTGGCCCTTTGCGCCGTCGACGGTTGAGGCGAGCACAAGCCAGACAGTCCCTGACGCAAAGGCACTAACTACGCCACCTGCCGCGCCGCAAGTAGTAGTGGCTGTGGGACACCAATTTATTGCTGGGGCCCGCGACGGCTTTGGCTACTACGTAGAGCAGCTACGCCAAGCCCTGCCCGGGCAGCCGCTTAGCCTGGCAGTGCCTGAGCAGCTGGGTAAATTAACTGCACAAATGCACGTTTGCCTGGCGCGCGCCCTAGGCACCCAAAGCCAGACTAACTACGCCGCCCTATCTCGCCAGCGTTTAGCTGCGCTAACTGAGCAGTTGCAGACGCTACTGGCAACCAGCCCGCTTGACCCTGAGCAAACTAGCCGCGCTCGCACCCTGAGCCAGCAGCTAGAAACTGTGCTAGAGCCGCTACTGGCTGAAATTAACCAGGCCGTGACTTTGCAAGCCATTCACGGTGACTACCACCTAGGCCAACTACTGGTATCTGGGACCGACTCGCCCAACGACTTACGCTCCCCCAACTGGTATGTGGTTGATTTTGAAGGTGAGCCGCTACGCACCGATACTGAACAGCCATCGCTAGCTCACTTAGAACGGGATCTCGCTTCTATGGCTCGCTCTTTTAGCTATGCCTTAGCTACTGCTGGCATAAGTGAGCACAGTTGCGATGCTTTGGTGAGAAAATTCTTTATGGCTTACCGCCAAGAAATTGCCGGTCTAGCCTGCATGCATGTTCCTGCTACCCACCCTTTAGCGCAGCCGGGAACGACTGCCGTCCAAGACCAGGTCTTGACAGTGGAGCTGCTGTTAAAGACCGTTTATGAGCTCGTCTATGAGCTCACGCACCGCCCGACATGGGCCCACATTCCCCTGGATGACCTGGGACGAATGGTGACGCACACAACCCAAAAACATGGGAGGATATGTTTATGAGTGACAACACAGCGCATGACGCCCTAGCACTAGCGGTACCTGTTGAATCCTGGGTACTTAGCGACGTTGCTTACGGGCGTCACTACAACCCCCATGAGGTCCTAGGCGGCCACCCCGGCGAGCACGGCGTTACCATCCGTACCGTGCGCCACCTGGCCGACGCCGTCGAGATCGTAACCGAAAACGGCACCTACCCGGCCGTCCACGAGCAGGACGGCATCTGGCTAGCGGTTCTGCCTGGCAACGAGGTGCCTGACTACCGCGTTAAGGCCACCTATGGTGACCAGGTAGTCGACGGCGATGACCCCTACCGTTTCCTGCCCACCCTAGGTGACATTGACACCTACCTGATCGGCGAAGGCCGCCACGAAGAACTGTGGAAGGTACTGGGTGCTCACATCAAGCACTTCTCCGGCCCGATGGGTGAAGTTAGCGGTGTGGCCTTCTCGGTTTGGGCCCCCAACGCCCGCGCCGTGCGCGTGGTTGGTGACTTCAACTACTGGGATGGCAGCGCCACTGCTATGCGTTCGCTAGGTGCCTGCGGTGTATGGGAGCTGTTCGTGCCCGGCGTCGGCATCGGGGCCCGCTACAAGTTCGAAATCTGCCACCGTGACGGCACTTGGAAGCAGAAGGCTGACCCGCTAGCTCGCGCCACTGAAATTCCTCCGGCCACCGCCTCGGTAGTTACCGACGAGTTCCACCAGTGGCAGGACCAGGAGTGGATGGAGCAGCGCCCCCAGCGCGACCCGCACAACTCCCCCATGAGCATCTACGAAGTACATGTAGGCTCTTGGCGTCAAGGCCTGGGCTACCGTGGCCTAGCTGACGAGCTGATCCCCTACCTGAAGGAAACCGGCTTCACCCACGTGGAGTTCATGCCGGTAGCTGAGCACCCCTTCGGTGGTTCTTGGGGTTACCAGGTTTCCTCCTACTACGCCCCCACCGCCCGTTTCGGTACCCCCGACGACTTCCGCTACCTGGTAGACCAGCTACACCAGGCCGGCATCGGGGTAATCCTAGACTGGGTACCGGCCCACTTCCCCAAGGATGACTTCGCCCTGGCTCGCTTCGACGGCACCCCGCTGTACGAAGACCCCGACCCGCTACGTGGCGAGCACCCCGACTGGGGTACCTACGTGTTCAACTTCGGCCGTCGCGAGGTGCGCAACTTCCTGGTTGCCAACGCCCTGTACTGGCTAGAAGAGTTCCACGTAGATGGCCTGCGCGTAGACGCTGTGGCTTCCATGCTTTACCTGGACTACTCGCGTAACGACGGCCAGTGGCGCCCCAACCAGTACGGCGGCCGCGAAAACCTCGAGGCCATCAGCTTCCTGCAGGAAGCCAATGCCACCGCTTACCGCAAGCACCCGGGCATTGTTATGTGCGCTGAGGAATCCACCGCCTGGCCGGGCGTCACCTCCCCCACCGAGCAAGGTGGCCTAGGCTTTGGCCTCAAGTGGAACATGGGCTGGATGAACGACACCCTGCGCTACATGGCTGAAGACCCGGTTAACCGCCGCTGGCACCACGGTGAGCTGACCTTCTCGCTGGTCTACGCCTTCTCTGAGCAGTTCATTTTGCCGCTCAGCCATGACGAGGTAGTCCACGGTAAGGGCTCACTGATCGCCAAGATGCCTGGTGACGACTGGCAAAAGCGCGCCAACCTACGCGCCCTGTACGCCTACATGTGGTCTCACCCCGGCAAGCAGCTGCTGTTCATGGGTCAAGAGTTTGGCCAGGGCGTTGAGTGGAACGCCGACAACTCCCTGGACTGGTGGCTGCTGGAGAACCCCGACCACGCCGGTATCAAGAACCTGATCAGCGACCTCAACGCGCTGTACAAGGCCACCCCGGCACTGTGGACCGAGGACTTCACCTACCACGGCTTTGAGTGGATCAACGCTAACGACGGCGACCACAACGTCATCACCTACCTGCGTAAGGGTAAGGATGCTGAGGGCCGCAAGGACTAATCGCCTGCATCATTAACTTCGCCGGTAACCCCCACGAGGGCTACCGTGTGGGTCTGCCCTTCCCCGGCAAGTGGGAGGAAGTGCTCAACACCGACTCTGAGGACTACGCCGGCTCTGGGGTCACCAACCCCGGCGTGCTTGAGGCTGAAGAGCTGCCCTGGGATGGCCAGAGCGCTTCGGTGCGTCTGCGCGTGCCCCCGCTGGGCGCTATCTTCCTGCGTCCGGTAGTTGACTGAGCTTAGCTCAGCATCTAGCTAATCCCCCTGGCTGGCGCTAACAAAACCGTTAGCGCCAGCCAGGGGCGTTTTTATGATTTGCGTTTAGTGTCCAGTTTCACTATAAGATAACTTGGGTCTAAAGGCCTATATGCAACCCCACCTAGCCCTACCAGCTGGGCATTTGCTAGGTTTGTAGCACGTTTTGTTTGGGGTCCATGGCACTAGAAAGACAGCATCACACTGAAACATCTCGACAGCGCCCAATAAGTCCCGTAAAACAGAAGTAATACCCGCTGCAGCTTGTTTGCTTTAGATGCCCTTTGGCGAGCAAGACTGCTTAGTCGAAAGCTGAGGCTATGACCGACACTTGGTCCAACGCAGTCGTTTCTCAGGTACGCGCCGTTTCTGGGCGCCCCGCTAAGGCATCCACCCCGCAGGAAGTTTGGGCGGGCCTGTCGGCCGCCGTCGTCGACCACATCGCTGACGACTGGGCATCTACCGACCGCACTTACAAGGCCGGCCGCATGGAGCACTACTTCTCCGCAGAGTTCCTAATGGGTCGCGCCCTACTAAACAACCTTTCCAACCTGGGTCTAGTTGAGCAGGCTCGCGCCTCCCTCAACGCCTTCGGCCAGAACCTATCTGAGGTCCTGGAAGAAGAGCCCGACGCCGCCCTGGGTAACGGTGGTCTAGGCCGTCTAGCCGCCTGTTTCCTAGACTCCTGCGCCACCCTAGACCTGCCCGTATACGGCTACGGTATTTTGTACCGTTACGGCCTGTTCAAGCAGCTGTTTGAAAACGGTTTCCAGACCGAGCACCCCGACTCCTGGATGGAAGAGGGCTACCCCTTCATCGTGCGTCGCCAAGAGGAACAGCGCCTAGTGTCCTACGCCGACATGACCGTGCGCGCCATTCCTTACGACATGCCCATCACCGGCTATGGCACCAAGAACGTTAACACCCTGCGCCTGTGGAAGGCCGAACCGCTAGAAGAGTTCGACTACGACGCCTTCAACTCCCAGCGCTTCACTGACGCCATTGTTGAGCGTGAGCACGTCATGGACATCTCCCGTGTGCTCTACCCCAACGACACCACCTACGAAGGTAAGGTGCTGCGCGTACGTCAGCAGTACTTCTTCTGCTCTGCTTCACTGCAGGACATCGTAGCCAACTACATTGAGAAGCACGGCAGTGACCTACGCGGTCTAAGCGACTTCAACGCCATCCAGCTCAATGACACCCACCCGGTGCTGGCTATCCCCGAGCTGATGCGTCTGCTGCTAGACGACTACAACATGGGCTGGGAAGAGGCCTGGGAGGTAGTCACCAAGACCTTCGCCTACACCAACCACACCGTGCTGGCTGAGGCCCTAGAGACCTGGGAGATGGGCATTTTCGACCGTATCTTCCCGCGTATCGCCGAGATCGTGCGTGAGATCGACCGTCGCTTCCGCCTAGAGATGGCCGAGCGCGGCCTTGACCAGGGCACCATCGACTACATGGCCCCGGTTTCCGGCGGCCGCGCCCACATGGCTTGGATCGCCTGCTACGCCTCCTACTCGATCAACGGTGTGGCCGCCCTGCACACCGAGATCCTCAAGCGCGACACCCTGGCCCAGTGGTACGCCATCTGGCCCGAGCGCTTCAACAACAAGACCAACGGTGTCACCCCGCGTCGCTGGCTCAAGCAGTGCAACCCCCGTCTGGCCGCCCTGCTGGACGAGGTAACCGGCTCTGACGAGTGGGTTAAGGACCTAAGCGTACTGAGCGAGTACACCAGCGCCGGCAACGACGACATCTACCGTCGCTTGGGCGAAATCAAGGCCGCCAACAAGGCCGACTTCGCCAACTGGATCGCTGAGCGTGAAGGCATCAAGATTGACCCTGAGGCCATCTACGACGTGCAGATCAAGCGTCTACACGAGTACAAGCGTCAGCTGCTCAACGCCTTCTACATCCTGGACCTGTACTTCCGTATGAAGCAGGACCCGAGCCTGCAGGTGCCCAAGCGCGTGTTCATCTTCGGCGCTAAGGCTGCTCCCGGTTACATCCGCGCCAAGGCCATCATCAAGCTCATCAACACCATTGCTGAGCTGGTTAACAACGACAGCGACGTAAACGAAACCATCAAGGTGGTCTTCGTTCACAACTACAACGTCTCCCCCGCCGAGCACATCATTCCTGCTGCGGATGTCTCTGAGCAGATCTCCATGGCCGGTAAGGAAGCTTCGGGCACCTCCAACATGAAGTTCATGATGAACGGTGCGCTAACCATGGGTACCCTCGACGGCGCCAACGTAGAGATCCTCGACGCCGTCGGTGACGAGAACGCCTACATCTTCGGTGCCACCGAGGACGAGCTGCCCGCCCTCAAGCGCGACTACGACCCGCGCTGGCACATGGACAACGTCCCTGGCCTGCGTCGCGTGCTGGACGCCCTGGTGGACGGCACCCTGGACGACAACGGTTCGGGCTGGTTCTACGACCTGCACCGCAGCCTGCTGGAGCCCTCCTACGAGCCGGCTGACGTCTACTACGTGCTGGGTGACTTCGCTGCTTACCGCGAGGCCAAGGACCGTATGGCTCACGACCACGACGCCGACCCGCTGGGTTGGAACCGCAAGGTGTGGGTAAACATCACCCGCTCCGGCCGCTTCTCCTCTGACCGCACCATCAGCGACTACGCTCGCGAGGTGTGGAAGATCAAGGGTGAGCCGATCGCCTGATTCGCAAGCTGATTAGCTTAGCAAGCTGATATATAACGTGGGGGCCAGTTCCTAGGAACTGGCCCCCACGTTTAGCTGGAAGTGGTTTTTATTAACGCGTCAGGGTGCTTACTAGCGCCTGCTAGTGCCTGGCAAACAACTGGGGGGCCTGCACAAAGCAGACCCCCCAGCGTTGGACTAGCTGGCTTAGTACAGCAGCGACGCTAGTGCGCGACGAGTTTTAGACACGCGCGGGTCGGTAGTGCCAATTAGTTCAAACAGCTCTAGCAGACGCACACGGGCCTGGTCACGCTCATCGCCAGAGCTGCGACGCACAGCCTCTAGGCCACGTGCCAAGGTGCCCTCAATATCGCCCATAGCCAGGGCGGCGTCGGCCCCAGCTAGTAGCTGGCGCCAGGTAGCCTCAGGCTGGTTTGAGGCGGCTAGAGCGGCGTCTAGATCAGCCCCTTCTACGCGCTGGAGCAGCTTAACTTGCTCTAGGGCTAGACGTAGATCATCATTAGCCGGGTCGTTAACCAGAGCGTGCTCGTAGATGCTTTGTGCCTTGGCATAGTCGCCGGCCTCAATGGCTTCGCGCCCTAAACGCTGCTCCTCGGTTTCAACCGGTTCGCTTTGCGCCGCCGGAGCCGCATCTAGACGTACTCGGCCGGTTATGCCGTTAGCCTGAGCCATCTGCATAACCTGCTCAAAGATCTGCTCTAGATGCTGAGCGTTGGCCTGCCCCTGGAATAGGGGCACCGGCTGACCACCCAAGACAGCTACCACGCTGGGCACGCTTTGGGCAGCGAACAGCTCAGCAATTTTGGCGTTAGCGTCGACATCCACTCGGGCCAGCTGGAAGCGGCCCTGATAGCGGGTGGCCAGTGCCTCTAGCGCGGTGTTAACCTCAACAGAAACCTGGCTACGCGGTGACCATAGTGAAATTACTACCGGCACCTGCATGGAGCGCTTTACAGCGTCCTCAAAATTGGTGACGTCAACGTCAATCACTAATGGCGAGTCGATTACCCCGCTGTCAGCGACGCCAGGGGCAGCCCCAGCCTCACTGCCAGCCCCGCTAGCTGCACCCTTAGAGGGCGCTAGGGTGGATAGGTCAACAGCACCAAACATCGACATGGATTACTTCCTTACTTAGGCGGGTTGGAGTCGTCACGGGTCACTGAAGTGAGTACCACGCCGGTTCCCAGGGCGGTGGGCACCTTAGCTTTAGCACCCTTGGGGGGCAGGTAGAAAGCCACCATAGCCTCGTAGGTAGCCATCACTTTACTGGTGACTTCTTTATTTCCACCCATGTAGGCAGCCAACTGCTCAGAGACCGTGATGGTGCTCTTGGCGGAGGTGCGCTGGTAGGTGGTGGTGAAGCTCAGGGAGCCGACCGCAATAGCCCCATTGTCGCTGGTAACTAGGCCACGGAAACCGTCGTTACCGGCACTAACGCTAACCGTGACGCTACCGGCGTCCTTTACCTGACTGGCTACGGCCCGCTCAGAGGCTACAAGCTTGCGTAGGCCATCATCGGGGAAAGCCTTACCGTTAGCCGAATCGGGCTTGTTTAGGGCCTCCACGTAGGCGGCCATGGCCTTATCGGGTGAGAACAGGAACTGGTTGGAGTCTGCCTCGATCTGGGCTGAGCCCACAGCCGGGCCGGCAGTCGCCGGGATCTTAGCGCCTGCAAATAGACGCACCCAAGCCCACATCTCATAGTTACTGCGGGCATCTTGTTGGTCTAACACCAGCAGTAGCGGCGAGTTATTTTTGCCGCTGATAGCAGAGACACTGATAGCCGTGCGCGGGAAGGTGGAGGTAGCGCCCACCGCAGACATGCGCGCATTGGTGTTTAGCGTGGCCACCGAGCCACCGCCAGCCTTAACCAGCTTGTAGTTGGCTGTGCGCAGGCGCAGCGCCGGGCCGTTTAGGTAGCCGGTTAGCTTGGCTGGGTCACGGTCTTTATCGGCGGCGGTAAGTCCAGTTTGGATGCGCTTCAAAATGGTTTCTAGACGCGTAGAGTCCAGCACTGGCTTAGCAGTGGCGTCAGCTTTAGGCGGATGCGGCTTGGGTAGCTCCTGGCCACAGGCGCTTAGGCCCAAACCGGCAGCCGTGGTTACCAGGGCCCCTAGGGCGCCGCGTCGAGTCAAATTCATCTTAGTTTTCCTCCTTGGCCACGTCTTCGCGCTGGGGCTCATCTGCCTGTTCCGGGGTGGGCGCGCTTGCCGCCTCGACGCCGGATGCACTTGCTGCGTCGACGCCGGGCGCACCTGCAGCGTCTGCGCTAGAGGCGCTAACCGTGCTGCCAGCGCTAGGGGCGCTGTCTTGCGCGGGAGCGGTGTCTACCTGAGCTTGGCCGTGGGCCGGGGTAGGCGCACTGTTTGCGCTGGAGCTGCTGGCAGCGCTCGGGGCAGAGATCACTGGCTCATTAATGGGCTCAAATATGTCCGTTGAAGCACCTGAGCGTTCCATTGCCAAGGCAGCATTACCGACAGCCGGGGTGGGGCTGGGGGCCGAAGCTGGCTCATCAAAGATACTGGAGTACCTAGGCCCAAACGGGTTAGTGCCCGGGTGCACTGCGAAGGGGTTAACTGCCGCATGTGCAGCGCTGGCGGCGCTTAGGGCAGATTCTTCAATGGGCGCCGTGGGGGCTTTGGGGGCAAAGGCAGCGCTGTTGGGCGGAGCAAACGGGCTGGCTTGCGGGGCACCGCTCACGCGGGGACCAACCGGGGCCTGCTCGGCACTGGCCGCGCTAGGGCCAGAAACTGGCGCCTGCGGGGCGCTAGGGGCACTGAAGGTGCTTTGCCCAGCCGCCGGGGTGGGGTCCGCCGCCGGGGTGGGGGCTACAGCGGGGTTAGCGCCCATAACCGGGGCGCCGTTACCGGCCGGGGTGCCCACTAAACGGCGTGGCACTGCCGACCGGGGCACCATTAAACGGAGTAAACGGCGTGGCACTAAACGCAGTGCCCGGCAGATGCGGTACGGCGTCGCCTTCCTGGGGGGCCACCTGGTCTTGGGCAGCAGCCACACGGTCTACGCCCCCAGCAGCCTGAACGGCCCAGATGCCGCGTGAATCAGTAATCGGGTTAGGTGCGGCCGGGATGGTGCGGTCGGCGTCGACGTCGGCAGCGCTTTCGCTGGGCACGTCACGACGCGGGTCAATCCAGACCTTACCGGCTGCCTCAGCCTGGGCCTTTTCGCGCAGCTCCAGACGGGTCAAGGGACGGTTGGGGTCCCTGTTCAGGCGCGCGGCTGCTTCTTCTTGGCGACGACGACGACGCTGGGCATTAGCCAGCTCCTGGTGGCGCATCTGAATATCGAGCATAAAGATGAACACACCGCCGGCTACCAGCAGACCACCTACGATCAGGCCGGGAATTAACCAGGGGGTGCTTACGCTACGCTTCCACGACAGGCTAAAAGTGGGAGCAGGTTGCTTACCGTCAGTGGCAGCCAACACTACGTAGTTAGAGGAGCTGGGGTCATAAGTGAAGGACACTGAGCCCTTACCGGTCTTGGAGGTTACCCACATATCCGAGCCGTTTAGCGAGGCCTTGGAAGCAACCGCCTTAATGCAGCCCTTAGCGTCAGGGGTGGGGGTAGCGGTGGCCTTGGCGGTGGAGGTAGCCGTGGCCTTAGCCGACGCCGTAGCGGTGGCTTTAGCAGTAGCTGCGGCAGTACCAGTTGCCTTAGCAGTGGGGGTGGCGGTGGCCTTTACGTTACAACGCTCGGTAATTGTGCGCCCCGATAGGGACTCCCAGGAGCTTAGACCGGTAACTTCCGTGTAGGGGTCGTTAGCCAGCCAGGCCTGAGCATCTTCAGAGCGAGCCAGCGCCAAGGTAACCGTAGAGTTAGCGTCTTTAGCTTTGGCAGTAATGGTGACAGTGGAGTCAACCATGTTTAGGACGCCGTCGCCAGTAACGACGTACGCCGTGGTGGCTGCCGGTTTAAGCGTGGCCACTGCTGTCTGCGAAGGACGCCAGATGGTGGCTGAGGCAACCGCCAAGATCACCGCCAACAAGCCCAAGACGATAAGCACGATGCTTAGCACTCGGGGTTTTACTAGGGAAAGAATTCTGTTCACTTAGGTTCTCCTCGGGTGAGCTCGTTCGCGCCGCGCTCTGCGGGATCTAGATATTAAAGCCGTAGCGTAGATATTCTTGCCGTCTAGCCTACACATTTGCGTGAGCTGATGCTAAGAGACAGGCTGATTTGTTTGCTTAGGGGGGAGCTGGGCATCAGTGTCTCATTTGCCGCAAAACCCGTTGCGACCCGCTAGGCTTGGACGGTGGGCACTATTCGCCCCGAGCTTTAACAACCGAGGAGTTAAACGTGGCTGAGGACCACAGTGAATTCGCTATCACCATGCGCGGCTACGATCGGCTGCAGGTGGACCAGCGTTTGGAGAGCCTGAGTCGCCAACTAGTGGAAGCGCGTAACGAGGTGGCCAGCCTTGACCACCGCGCCATGACTTTAGCCGGACAGCTAGCGGAAGCACAGCGTCGTCTACGCGAGAGTGACAAGCCCACTTACGCTGGCTTGGGCTCACGTATTGAGCAGTTGCTACGCAATGCTGAAGAACAGTCTGCCTCTATCTTGGCAAAGGCCAACCGCGAGGCAGATAGCCTGCTAACCCGCACTCGCACGAATGTGGCGCAAATGTCTGAGCGTGCTTCCACCGAGGCTGCCACTACCCTGGCAGATGCTCGCCGGGAAGCTGAAGAAGTACGCTCTAAGGCAGAAAACGAAGCCAGCACCACCCTGGCTAATGCCACGGATCGAGCCAAGGAGCTGGTTGCTGCTGCCAAGCGTGAGGCAGATAAGGTGCGCACCGCCGCCAACACGGAGGCCACCAACCTGACCAACACCAGTCAGCGTGAAGCGGAATTGGCTATTTCTAGCGCCCGCAAGGAAGCTACCGAAATCACCGTTAGCGCCGAGCAGGAGGCCGCTGCCACTCGCGATGAGGCTGCCCGCGCTGCTGAAGAGGCCACCACCAGCGCTGAGCGTCAGGCCCGCGAGCTGCTCGATAATGCCCGTAAGGAAGCCCGCCTGGTTACCGACAAGGCCAACACTCAGGCCGAGGAACTGCTGACCCAGGCCCGTAAGGAAGCTGAGACTACGCGCCGCGCCGCTAAGGATGAGGCTGAGGCTGCTCGCGCTGAGGCCGCCGAGCTGCGCCAAAACAGCGCCCTTGAGGTGGCCGCACTTAAGGAAAGTACTGCTAAGGAAGCTGCCGAGGCCGCTGAGGCTGCCCGTAAGTCCACTGAAGCTATGGTGGCTAAGGCTGAAGAGCAGGCTGCTGACGCCGAAGAGCGTCTGCGTGAGGCTATGGAGCGCGCCGAAAAGATGCGTGCTGCTTCTGATGAGGAAGCCCGCAAGCGCCAGGTGGACGCTAACCGCGCCGCTGAAGAGGTTATTGCTGGTGCCCGTGGGGAGGCTGAGCAGCTGATTTTGGATGCACAGATCCAGGCTGATGCGCTCACTGCCGCCGCTAAGCGTGAGGTGGAGGAGCTGCGCGCGCAGCGTGACTCGATCAGCTCTTACCTGGAGGAGATGCGCGGGGTGCTTGGTAGCGCCGCCGCTTTTGTGACCGGTATGCCTGCTTCAGTTACCCAGCCGCAGTTAAGCGCCGACTCTAGCTACAGCAGCGACTCTGCTGACTTGGCTGAGTCTGCTGACTCTAGCGAGTCGGCTGCTAGCGCCGCTAGCGCTGACAAGTAGCCCGAATATAAAACAAGGGGCGGATGGCCTGTTGGCAACCATCCGCCCCTTTCTATTATGCGTAACACTTAAATCACTGCCGTAGTGCTTTAAGCATCACGCATCAAGGTGCGGGCCACGCGGGATCAACGTTTTTACCCGCACCTTGGTTTTAACCCTGTCCTAGCTCCAGGCGTAGGCCAGGTAGTCTTGTGCTTCTTCTAGTGAGTGTCCTAGAGATTTCATAGAGCGCGAGTAGGCTCCCGCAGCGCGGTGAGTAGCTGCTTGGTCGCGATCAAGCACATAAGTGCCCAAGCGGCCTCTCCCCTGCACCACTCCGTGGCGCTCTAACTCACGGTAGGCCTTAGCCACAGTGTTTGTGGCTACCCCTAGCGTGGCAGCTAAAGTGCGCGTAGCCGGCAGGCGCGTGCCGGGGGTAATAGCCCCCTTTTCCACGCTTTTACTAACCGCATCTACTATTTGTATGAACACCGGGAGGCTAGAACCCGGGTCAATCTTTATGTTTAAACCCACTGTCTTGCCCATATGCAAAGTGTGCACCATTGCTAGAGATTTTTTCCAGTCCCAAGTTTTCACAAAACCCGCAGGTGAGAGCACATTTGAAGAAGATTTGCAAAAAATAAATAAGTACTTCTTATGGAAGCTAGTTAATTAATAAGTTGATCCTATAGACATTCCTCTTTGAACATCTCTAACGATATTAATTTATAGCAGCCCTCCCCGTCATTTCAGGGATTTATGAATTACTTAAAGCAAACATTGACTTGGATTTACTGCCATGGATCAAAGTTGTTTAATTCAGTCAAGCATAGGTAAACGCCATGAAGTTGGCAGTTAACCCAACAAACCCGCCACTACCTGCAAGAGCAGCCCCGCCCTTGGGGCTGTTATGCTCTGCGTGAACACGCACCAAAACTGCTGGTCAACCACGCCCAGCTGACACAATCGCTACCACAATTTGCGATTCCAACAGGAAGTATGCCAGTGACGGCGCTCTTCCAAACCACGCTCAGCGCCAAATAGCGACTCATTAGACCACGCCACCACATGGGGCGTACGCGGCGCAATCGTCTGGTTACAGCCCGGACAGGTATAGCTCTTATCAGCCCCGCGTACATGGCGCACCGTAAACTCCGCTCCCCCAGGCCCATGCTGTGAGCGCGGCAAGGAAGCTAGCCGGTCCATATTTAGCGGTACATGGGGCTGGTTATAGGGGCGTTTAGAGCTGCGTCGGGCCATAGGGACGATTATAAGAAGCCAGCTCGACGACGTCGCCAAAAACAGCGACGCCGTCGAGAATGTAACTCAGCCCTTAACTGAACCAGACATCAAACCGCCCACAAAGTACTTACCCAGGACGATATAAACCAGCAGCGTAGGCACTGAAGCAATTAGCGCCCCCGACATTGAGGCACCATAGTCGGCCAGAATCGAGCCATGCGCCAAGTTGCTCAAAGCCAGCGTCACCGGGCCGTTTTGCGCCCCGCCACCAAAGAACAAGGCAAACAGGAAGTCATTCCAGGCGCTAGTGAACTGCCAGATCAGCACCACCACAAAAGAGGGCACAGAAATAGGTAACACCACCGAGAAGTAGGTGCGCAGCATCCCGGCCCCATCTACGCGGGCCGCCTCAATAAGCTCATTAGGCAGCGTCTCGTAGTAGTTGCGGAAGATCAAGGTAGTAATCGGAATACCGTAAACCACGTGCATCAAGATCAAAGTGGGGATCCCAAAGCCCAGGTCAGCGTTAATCACCAGGCGCATCAGCGGAATCATCACCGACTGGTAGGGAATGAACATGCCAAACAAAATCAGCGTGAACACCACATTCGCCCCCGGGAAGCGCCACTTAGAAAGCACAAAGCCGTTAGCGCTCCCCAGCATGGCGGAGATCAGCGCCGCCGGAATCACTAGTTGCAGCGAGCGCACCAGGCCACCGCCTAGTTCTTCCCAAGCCCGCGACCAGTTTTTAGTTTCCCAGTGTTCAGGCAGGTACCAGGTGGTGGAGGGGTCAGCTTCAGCCGAGCCTTTAAAGGAGGTCACAATCAGCACATAGACCGGAATTAGCACCAGCGCCAGGGAGATAAATAGCAGCACGTAGCGCACGGTGGTTCCCAGTTGAAAGCGCCGGGGGCCATGAGCGCGCTTAGTTTAACTTTAGGCTCGCTCATATTCATTTCCTTGTCTTAGTGTCGTGGATCAGGTAGGGAATAACCGCGATAGCTACCAGCGCCAGCAAGATCACGCCTACGGCGGCGGCGTTGGAGTAGTCGTTGTCGGTCATGAAGTTGTACATGTCGATTGCGGGCACCTTAGTGGAGTAGGTGCGCTGGTCGGTGATCGACATGATTAGGTCGAAGCTCTTAAGCGACATGTGCCCAATGATGATCACGGCGCTTAGAGCAATGGGGGTTAGCTGCGGGAAGATAATGTTTTTGTATAGCTGCCATTCATTGGCGCCATCGACGCGGGCGGCTTCACGCAGGTCGTCAGAAATGCCCCTAAAACCGGCCAGGAACAGGGCCATCACATAGCCTGCTAGCTGCCAGATAGCCGGGATTGCAATTGCCAAGATGCCAAAGTGGACATTTGAGGCCCAGCTGTTTTCTAGGAAGGTCAGCCCGCACATTTCAAATAGTCGGTTTAGACCTGAGGCTTCGCTGCCGGTTTTGGAGTTGAGCAGCCAGCGCCACACCACACCGGAGGCCACAAAGGACACCGCCATGGGGAATAGGAATACCGAGCGGAAGATTCCCTCCCCCTTGATGGGCTTATCTAGCAGCCAGGCCCATAGAAAGCCCAGTACTAGTGTGCCCACTAGGAAGGCCACGGTAAACAGGATCAGGTTAATGAAGGAGTGCTGGAAGTTTGGGTCTTCAAAGAGCTTGGAGAAGTTCTCAAAGCCCACATACTTTGACGGGCGCCGTCCTGAGACCTGGGCAGCGCGGTGGGTGTTGTATAGGGAAGTTTTGAAGTTGGCGCCAATCATGCCGTAAACGAAGATTGCCACCAAGATTAGGGACGGAGAGATTAGCAGCAGACCTGGGCCCCACTGCTTGATCTTGTTTTTACGCCGTCGCGCCGCACGGGCCTGGGACATGCGTTGTCCTCCTTGACACTTGCTGATGTTAAAAGGTGGGCGACGCCGTCGTAGCTTTGACGACGTCGCCCACCGCGTTTATGCCGGCTGGTGCCCTAACCACCAAGAAAGGAACCAGAGAGCACTTGCTGACTTTTAATCAGCTTTTAAGGGCGCCAGCCGGAAACTTTACTGAGCTGCCTTGTAGGCTTCAGCCAGGGCTTTTTGCAGAGCCTTAGCATCTGAGGCACCCTGGGCGAACTTGCTTAGGGCGTCACCCATGGCATTGGAGGCCTTGGCCGGTAGGGCTGCGCCGTGAGCAATGGAAGAGACGATGGTGTCCTTGGAGAAGTCTTCCATGGCTGAGCGCTGGTACTCAGAGAACTTCTTCTTTTCCTCGTCCGTCAGGTCTGTGCGGGCGGGGATGGAGCCCTTGACGGTGTTGAAGGCAACCTGGCCTTCCTTGGAGGAGATACAGCTGAGCCAGTTCTTGGCGCCGCCGGGGTGCTTGGCCTTTTCCGGCAGAGTGAAGGAGTCGGCTAGGAAGTCAAAGATGCCCTTGGTGCCCGGTACTGGGAAGTAGACGTAGTCGGTGCCGGCGCTCTTCTTGGCGGCGTTGAAACCAGCTACCGCCCAGTCACCCATGACGTTGTAGGCGGCCTTGCCTTCCATAATGGGCTTGATGGCCGGCTCCCAGTCTTCGGTGTATAGGGACTTGTCGGTGAAGGAGACGATCTTGGCGTAGTGCTCAACAGCCTTGGTTACTTCAGCACCAGCCCAGTCGGTCTTGCCGTCGAACAGGCCCGAGTACTTTTCTGCGCCTAGGTCTGCAATTAGCACAGATTCGAACAGGCCCATCTGGGTCCAGGCCATACCCATGGTGATGGGGGTGTAGCCGGCGGCCTTGATCTTTTCCATGTCGCTGATCCAGGCGTCAATAGTTTGGGCAGGCTTGGCCGGGTCTAGGCCGGCAGCCTTAAGCACTGATACCGAGGCCCACACTACGTTGTTGCGGTGGATGTTGGAGGGCACTGAGTAGATGGCACCGTCTACGGTTAGGCGCTCCATTAGGGTCTTGGGGAAGGCGTCCTTGAGCTTGAACTCGTCGTAGAGCTTGGAGACGTCTTGCAGGTAGCCGGCGTCAATGTCGTCCTTGAGTTCAGCGCCGGCGTGGGCCTGGTAGGTGTCTGGCGGGTTGCCAGCAGACAGGTCTGCAGCTAGCTTCTGCTTGGCCTGGGATCCGCCGCCACCAGCGATGGCCTTGTTGGCGAATTTGGTCTTGGGGAACTGCGCGTTGAAGACCTTGACTAGGGCTTCTAGGCCGTCCTTTTCGCTTCCGGCCTGCCACCAGGTGACGACGTCGACCTGGCTGGCATCGCCTTCGCCTACTGCCTCGCCGGACTTGCCTTCCTTCTTGTCGCTTGAGCCGCAGGCGGCCAGGGTGGCCGCGAGTGCGGTGGCAGTGGCACCGATTAGTACCTGACGCCGTGACATGTATGTGCTTACGCTCATGATCGCTCCTGAACAGCGTTGTCCTAGAAGTTGCTACTTGCGTGCTAGGCCGATTGCTTGTCGTAGCGCTCAGTCAAGTCACTTGGGCAACAAATTTCCGTTCTGTAGTTGCAATTGTGCAACAAATTTTCGTGCGATGTTGGAAAAATTGGGTTTTGCGCAAAAATCGCTATCGATTTGTTATTTTTTGTGCACTTTTGTGCGGATGTTTTCTGTGTGTATCTGACTGTGAGGCAGCCCATAACAACAAAGCTGGCCGCCACATATGTGGCGGCCAGCTTTAGTAGCTAGCTGTAGTAGCAGTTAGATCAGATCAGACCTAGGCCCTTAACGGTGTCCTTCTCGTGCAGCAGTTCCTTGACAGAAGCGTCAATCTCAGCGCGGGAGAAGTCGTCGATCTCCAGGCCCTCAACAACCTTCCATTCGCCGTCAACGCTAATTGCCGGGAAGGAGGAGATGATGCCCTCGGGCACACCGTAGGAGCCGTCGCTCATGATGGCGGCGGAGGTCCAGGAGTAGCCCTTAACGCCCTTGACCCAGTCGCGCACGTGGTCGATGGCGGCGGAGGCAGCGGAGGCGGCGGAGGAAGCACCACGGGCTTCGATGATGGCGGCGCCACGCTTGGCTACGGTGGGGATGAAGTCGCCCTCAACCCAGGCGCGGTCAGCCAGAAGCTCGGTGATCGGCTGGCCCTTAACGGTGGCGTGAGTCAGGTCCGGGTACTGGGTGGAGGAGTGGTTACCCCAGATGGTGACCTTGTCTAGGTCGGTTACGTGAGCGCCGGTCTTAGCGGCTAGCTGAGCTAGGGCGCGGTTGTGGTCCAGGCGGGTCATAGCGGTGAAGCGAGAGCTGGGCACATCCGGGGCGTGGTTGGCGGCAATCAGGGCGTTGGTGTTGGCAGGGTTACCCACAACCAGGACCTTGATGTCGTCAGCGGCTACAGCGTTGATAGCTGCACCCTGAGGACCGAAGATACCGCCGTTGGCCTGCAGCAGGTCAGAGCGCTCCATGCCGGCACGACGCGGCATAGAACCAACCAGGAAGGCGATGTTGGCGCCGTCGAAAGCCTGCTTGGGGTCATCGAAAATGTCCACGCTGCCCAGGGTCGGGAAGGCGGAGTCGAATAGCTCCATAGCGGTACCCTCAGCAGCCTTAACAGCCTGGGGGATCTCCAGCAGACGTAGGTTTACCGGCTGGTCGGGGCCTAGCAGGGCGCCAGAGGCAATACGGAACAGCAGTGCGTAGCCAATGTTGCCAGCGGCACCGGTGACGGTGACATTTACGGGGGCGTTTGCCATAAGTTAAGTCTCCTTAAGGTAAGACAATTAAGGACTGCTTCCTTGCACAGCCACTGTGTATAAGTGTATGCCCTTGAGCATACAAAATTTAGGACCCAGCGATTTTGCCCAAATCAGAGCCTTTAGGGCGCACGCCGGTTAGCTAACTGTGTTCTATGCCCCCTAAGGCGCTAATGGCAAGCTAAGCTGTTAGCCGTGAGAGGCCAATCAATACCCACCCGCTCACCGCTGGGGCAGCGGGCTTATCGTCAAATCTGTGTGTTTAGTGTCGTGGCAGGCGCCAGCGGCGCACTAAGTTTGATTGGTTTTGGTAAGGGGGTAGGGGCACCTTTTAACTCCACTGTACTAGCCCATCAAATCTCTCCATTTTCAGCGGCCTGGCCCTGGCTGGCTACAGCCGTTATTTTTGCCAGCATCTGCGCCCTAAGCTACGCGGCAGCTGACTATATTGGCCGCCAAAGTGCGCTTGATGAAGAATCACGCCTGCGTGTGCGCACCCTAGACCACATTTTCGCGATCGGTCACTTGCCGCGCACCGGAGCGGGCGCCGATAGCGCTAAAACCACCGCCAGCGGCGCACTAGTGTCTACCTTGGTTGATGGCAGCGAGCGCGTTTCTAAATACGAGTTCACTTTCCTGCCCCAAGCAATCAGTGCCCTAATCACGCCGCTGGTGGTGCTGGTGCTAGCAGCTATCTTCATTGATCCCCTCAGCGCCCTAGAACTAACCCTAGGTATCGCCATCGCTATTGGTGGCAGCCTCGGAGTCAGCCGCCTCACCCGTGGCAGCGCCGCTGGCTCGCGCAAGCAGCGTTCAGCCCTAGCCGCCCAATATTTAGATGCGGTACAGGGCCTAAGTACTCTAGTACTGGCCCGCGCTGGTGAACGCTACGCCCAGCGTCTAGGCCAACGCGGCGAAGCTAACCGCCGGGCCCTAATGCGTCTACTGGCAGGCAACCAGCTAGTAATCCTAGCCACCGATCTATTTACTAGCGTGTTCATTTTGATGGCCTCGGTGGCTATTGCTGCCAGCGGTCTAAAATCTGGACGCCTAGATGCCGGTGACGCCCTGGCTCTAGCCCTAGTGGCGCTAGTGCTACTAGACCCGCTTAACCATGTAGGGGCCTTCTTCTATGTGGGTATGGGTGGACGCGCCAGCCAAAAAGCTATCCGCAACATTTTGGCCACCCCCACCCCCGCCAGCGCCGCCCCGGCGCCGGTACCCGCCAAGTCCAGCTACCAGCCAGAAGAGGTGGACACCGCTGCTATCTTCTTGCGTGACGTGAGCGTTGGTTGGGGCGATAAAGACGTACTTAAAAACGTCAACCTGCGGGTGGAACTGGGTGAACACATCGGTATTGTGGGCCGCTCAGGAGCCGGCAAATCCACGCTTATGGCGCTACTGGCAGGCCACTTACTGCCCCGCGAAGGCTACGGGCGCCTTGGCCCTATCCGCCTGCGCCCAGCCAATATGTCACGTGTGCAGCGCTCCAGTGCCCTAGTTAGCCAGCGCTCATGGCTCTTTGGTGACACGGTAGCCCAAAACCTACGTCTAGCTAAGCCTGAAGCTACCACTGAAGAACTATGGCGGGCCCTGGAAGTAGCCCAGCTTGACACCGAAATTCGGGCCCTACCTAAAGGACTAGAAACCATGCTGGGCGACAGTGGCATGGGCCTATCAGGAGGCCAAGCCCAACGCCTGGCTATCGCCCGCGCCGTACTAGCTGACCGCCCCATCTTGCTATTGGATGAGCCCACCAGCCAGGTAGATCTGGCTAGCGAAGCTGCCATCACTAAAGCCCTAGAAAACCTAGGGTGCCAACCGCACTGTGGTAACCATTTCGCACCGCCCAGCGGCGCTAATCCACACTGACCGCATCTTTAAGGTTTCTAAAGGCAAACTCCACGAGCTAACGCCGCGCAAACCCAAGGCTAAGCCCACCGGCCCAGCCCAACCCACCAAAGCCCAGGCAGACCAGCTCCTGGCCGCCAAGGTTAGCGGCGACGCCATGACCACTCCCTTAACCTCAGCGCTAGCCTCTCTAGCCCAGATGCAAAAACCCACTAAAACCAAGAAAAACTCTGCCAAAAAACCAACTGCTATGGATGCCAACTCAGCCCACAGCTCTAGCGGAGAGGACGACTGATGTCACGGCGTCGGGTTTATAACTGGATCCTAGAAGTAACGCGGCCGGCACTAAAGCCTCTGGCCCTGTCAGTAAGTGCACGCCTACTGGACCAGATCTTGCAGGTAGTTATCTACTCCCTGGGGGCCTATGCACTCGCGGTGGCGCTGCGTAAGCTCAGCGGTGGCGGCGGGCTCGATACTGGCCTGGTGTGGCTGTTTTTGCTGGCATGTTTGATCATTGCCCTGGTTAAGGCCGCGTTGCGCTACGCCGAACAGTTCATGGGGCACCTAGTTGCTTTCAAAGCCCTAGAGCTGCTGCGCATCGCGCTGTTTAAGTCCATGCTGCCCCAGTCACCACGCCTGTCTTTGCATACCCGCTCAGCTGAACTGACTGGGCGGCTAACTAAAGACATTGACCGCATTGAGGTGTTTTTTGCCCACACTTTGGCGCCGCTAGTAAGTTCCCTGGTAGTGCCGCTGCTGACCTGGGTGTGGATCGCCTTTGTGTCTCCGGCTACGGTTTCTATTTCGTCCTGGTGATGCTGGCGCTGACCTTAGTGGTGGTGCCGTTGATGGGGGCTAAGTTCTCCCTTGCCGGAGCCCAAAAGAGCGCCAAGATTCGCGGCCAGCTGCAGGCCCACGTAACTGACTCGGTGCAGGGCTACAACGAGGTGCTTTCTTATGGCGCCCAGTTGCAGCGTCTAGAGCAGCTTGAACGCATTGGTGATTCGATCACCGCCGCTGATGCTCCGGTACGGGCTTGGGCGGCGCTGCGTTGGGCAGCCGGGCAGCTTTTGATGGCCCTGATGCTGTTTGGGGTGCTGTTTATTTGGCTGCGCGACCCGGTTTTTGAGGCCGCTCCCCTGGCTCAGGCCCCCACAGTGGTGGCGGTGATTGCCGCCCTGGTAGCTCAGCGTACTAGCGCACGTACCTTGGAGGATATGCCTTCTTCAGTGTCGGTAGCTTGGGCTAGTGCTGAGCGAGTTTATGCCACCGCCCATGGTCCGGCTTTACTTGATGGCCCTAAAGCTTTGCCTGCCCGTCGCGACGACGCCGCCAAGTCTGGTTTGGAGGTCACCTGGCACAAGGTTTCTTATGCCTACCCCGGTGAGCGTAAACACCAGGCTTTAACTCAGGTTTCCCTGCACCTAAATGCTGGTTCTTGGACGGTGTTGGCGGGTGCTAGCGGTAGCGGCAAGTCCACGCTGAGCATGTTGGCGGCGCGCTGTGATGATCCTGTGGGCGGGCGCGTGCTGCTTGATGGGCACGATGTGCGCACGCTTAAGGTTGATTCGCTGCGTTCCCAAGTGCAGTTGGTAAGCCAGCATCCGTTCATTATGCGCGCCACTATCCGTGAGAATCTGGCCCTGGCTGCCCCGCAGGCAGATACTGCCCAGCTGTGGCAGGCGCTGGAGTACGCTCAGCTGGCTGCCGAGGTGCGGGCTATGCCTAAGGGACTCGACACGCTTGTGGGTGAGCGTGGCAGTTCGCTTTCTGGCGGCCAGGCTCAGCGTCTGGCTTTTGCCCGGGCGCTGGTAGCTAAGCCGCGTCTGCTGATTTTGGATGAGTTCACTTCACATATGGATCTGAAGCTGGCTGCTAGCGTGCGCAAGTCTTTGCGCCAGGCACTACCTGAAGCCACTATTTTGGAAGTCTCCCATACGTTGGTGGGCCTGGAACTGGCTGACCGGGTAGTGGTCTTTGAAAACGGCCAGATTGTTCAAAGCGGCAAGCCCCAAAAGCTAATGAACACTCCCGGCCCGCTGCGCCAGCTTATGGATCGCTAAGCCCGCTTGTGCACCACTGGGGCCAATAGCCGATAAACCCCAGCAATTACATAAATAGTTAGCGCTAACCGTAATGGTTAGCGCTAACTATTTTTTAAGGGTGTTCACTGCAGCAGTTATGGCGCCAGCGCATTAGACGCACGCTAGCCAGCTGCTGGGACAGAGCCTTGTACGGCCTTGTGGATGTCGTGACGCACTAGGCTCCCAGCTGCTGGGATAGGGCGCGGTCTTCGTCGGTAACTACCCCTTCCACCGAAACCTTGTCCAGGTAGGCCATGCCGTCAAAAGACAGCTCGCGGGCGTTTTCCGGGTCAGCTTTAGCATCGTTGAACTTACCGTGAGCCAGACGGTCAATCACAATGGCAATAGCGCCGTCGCCGGTTACGTTGGTGGCGGTGCCGAAGGGGTCCAAAGCGATGTAGGTGGCGATCATAAGGGCAATAGCGGACTCGTTAAAGCCCAGCATTGAAGAGAGCACACCGGTAGCGGCCATAATCGCACCTCCGGGCACACCCGGGGCGGCCACCATGACAATACCCAGCATGAAAATGAAACCGGCATACTGCATAGCTGAAACATTCATGCCCTGAGAGGCAATAATGGCCAGTGAAAAGGCGGTAATTTTCGAGGTTGAACCAGCCAGGTGAATAGTGGCGCACAGAGGCACGGTGAAAGCAGCTACCGGCGCAGATACCCCATTTTTGCGGGTCTGACGCAAAGTCACCGGGATGGTGGCAGCCGAGGAAGAGGTACCCAGGGCGGTGGTGTAGGCGGGCATCATGGTCCACAGCGCCTTTAACGGGTTGCGCTTGCCAATCAGCCCAGCTACCACAAACTGGGTCAGCAGGATAACCACTTCCAGCACCAGCACCACCACTACTACGCTCAGCAGGGTGCGCATAATGCGCCACGCTGCACCTGAGATAGCCAGGTTCAAGAAGGTACCAAACACGTGCAGCGGTAGCAGCGGAATAATGATCTTGTTGATCAAAGAGCTAATGATGGCCCTAAATTCAATGCTGGCTTTACGCAGCACACCCCTGGGCACCAGCGACAGGCCAATGCCGATTACGAAAGACAGCAGCAGCGCCGTCATGACCCCAAAAACCGGGGGCATTTCCACTTCAAAATATGACTTGAGGGTGCCGGCGTCGGCCTTACCCACATTAGAAGCCAAAGACTTGGTGATAATGTGCGGAAAAACGCTGACGCACACCACGTAGGTAAGGAAACCTGAAAACAGGGTGGAGCCATAGGCCAGGGCCGCAGTAATAGAGAGCCACTTACCGGCTCCACGTCCTAAATCTGCAATTGCTGGGGTTACCAAACCCACGATGATCAGCGGAATTGCAAAACTTAAGAACTGGGCGAAAATCGCCGAAAAAGTAACGAATACGCGCGCCAGCGGCACGGTGATCAGAGGGGAGGAACCCACCTTAATAGAGCCCACCACCAAAGCGGTCACTATCGCTAGAATCACCCAAAACAGGATGCCGCCAGCTTTTGCTAGCTTACGCACCGAGATCATGCCTTTTCCTTCGCTCGCGGCGAGGCGCCTGGCGAACGCGGTGCGCCGCCAATAGCGTCAGCGCCTAGGTGTGCAACATAATCTCAATATTTGGCTTATAGCGCTACATTCTCCGTATAGTGAGATTTTCTTACATTATTTTCTAAAATATGCATTCGCCGCATATAGCGAAATTTGTCAGTTTCCCATCGTTTTAACTGATCAATACGATTATGGTGAAGCCATGAGCGCTAAGCAGGTAAATTGGCCCCGTTCAAAGCACAGCTATGTTGATTTAAGCGACGGGCGCCGGCTGCATGTAGTGGAGCATCTGCCGTTTTCCGGGGCGGCTGCAACCACGACGGCGCCAGCGGCTGCGACACCTGCGTCGTTAGCCCCACCTGCGACGACGGCGCCAGCGGCTGCGACAAGCGAGGCTAAGCCACCGGTAGTGTTTGAATCCGGCTAGGGCTCTCGCGCCTACTGTGGGCAAATGTGGCTCATTTACTGGCAAAAGCCGGCTACCGCACGATCAGCTATGATCGCTCCGGCCTGGGTCGCTCACCGGCCGCAACAGAGCGCAACCTAGAGGCCCTGGTGGCAGACCTAGAGCAGGTGGTGCGAGCTTACGCACCCCAGGGGGCCATTATTGTGGGCCATTCCTATGGGGGCATCATGGCCCGTTTACTAACCGCACGCCAGCCACAGTTGGTTAAGGCGCTGGTGCTGGTTGATCCCTCAAGTGAATTTGTGGGGGCCCAGATTGGTCCCCTAGGTAAACGCCTGGAGGCACTTTTTGATTCGGCGATCACTTTTAGCCGCGACCTTAAACTGCTCCCCATTTTCCTAATGGCTGCAGGCTATAAGCATTTACCGGCGCGGTTGCAGCAAAAAGTGCGCGTCGAGGACGTCAGCGACGCTGCTTTAAAAGCGCGTCGTCAAGAAAATAAGGGCTACTACCCGGCGCTAGCAAAGCTGCGCGAGCAGCCCCTGCCCCATCCGCAGGTGCCGGTAGAGATTTTATTGGCAAGCTCTTCACCTGAGTCAGAGTGGTTTAAGGCCCACAGTGAGTATGCGAGCAAGCTGCCTGATGCACACCTGTGGCAGGCTTCAACCAGCTCACATATGGTGCCGCTACTAAAACCTCAGGAAGTGGCCTTGGCAGTTAAGCAAGCCGACGCTCGTCGCAGTGCTTAAACCAAAGGACGCCTAAAGCCGCAGGGCTACCTAAAGCTGCGGCGTCGGCTCTGGCAACTAAGCCAGCTGACGCCCCAAACCAGCCCAGTCAGCTACGCCGTCGGCCCCAGCGCAGCCAAAGCAGGTTTTAGTAGATGCGCGGCAGGTTAGCGTAAGTGGACAGCAGCACTAAACCAACGGTTAGGCCAGTGCCCACCACTAAATCTTCAAACCGGCTGCGGGCCTGAATCCAGGTGCCCTCGGGGCGCAGCAGGCGAATTATGGTAAGGGCGCCGGTCAGTGCAGCAGCCTCCAAAACCGCAAAACGTGAGTAACCCAGCAGCGCAGTGGCCACCACGATTAGCACGCAAACCGTCACTACCCCTACCCCGGCCACGCGATAGTAGTGACGCGGCGGCAACTGGTTAGGGGAAAGTACGCTTTCAGCTGTTTCTTCGCTCATTTCTCCTTGGCAACCGCTACAGCATACCTTTTACCGCGCCGTAGCTGGAGGCTTCAGCGGGTAGGTCACCGGTGTCGACGGCGTCGCTGATTTGTTCCAGCATCTGCTCTACCAGCTCAATTACGGCTTTTTTACCCTCAACTGGGCCACCGGCTAAGAGGCCGTCGGTACCCAAAAGCACGGCGGCGGGCACTGCCTCAATTGCCAGCAGATGGGAAACTTCCTCGTTAACGTCACGTAGATAGTGTCCACGCAGCGAGTAGGGGTCTCCCTTGGCGAAGTATTCCTCGGCGCTGCGTGGGGAAACCACCTTAATAGCCACCTGGGGAATAGCCTTGATCCAGCCGGGCACTAGGGCTTTAATATCGTCACAGTAGCCGCATTCCATAGATAGGAACAGCAACAGGTGAGCCTGGCGGGCTGAATAGGCGCGCAGGTTGTAGCCACTTTCAAACTCATCATAGAGGGTAGCGATGGGGATCAGGGCGCGCAGATACTCGCCTTCTTGCTGGCTGACGGGAGCGTCTAGATAATCTTGAGCAAAGCCGCTTTGCTCTACTGGCGCCGGGGCTTTACCCAGTGAAGCTTGGGCTAGTAGCCAAGTAACTGTCGCCACCGCCACCAGGGCTAGAACTGGCGGGTTAGTGACCACTTGAAGCGCGAAAACTGGTGTGCCCCAAGCTAACGCCACCAGCCACAGCAGGGCCAGGGCCACTAGGGCCAGGTTGCGGGCAATTAGCACCGGCCCCACTTCGGTGGCATTTTTAGCCCCAAAACAGTTACAGCTGGCCTGATCCTGGCGCGCTAAGCGCACAATCAGCGCCAGGTAGAAGCTGACCAAAACCAGCGCGGCCAGAGCCACCGGCCAAGCCAGTACTGCGGGCACAACCAGTAAAGCTAGCGCCAGGGCCAGCTCAGCCCAGGGGTGGGCGCGGCGCAGCCAGGTTTGGTTTAGGAATTTGGGTAGGCCAAGTTCACGCCAAGTATCGGCGTCATCGACGCCGGAGGTGAGCTTACCGATAGCAGCTGCGGAAAATACGGTCGCCAAAACTATGGGGGCGGCTACCAGTACTAAATCCATGGGGCTCCTTGTTTAACGCCTGGCTAACATATTGGTTTAACACGCTGGCGTGGGTGGGAACTTAAAGGGGGCGGAATTTAAAAGCGGCGGGACTTAAAGGGGTTGGGATATAAAGCGGGGACAGGTATAAACCTGCCCCCGCTAAATGTATCAGTGAGCGAAGTGGCGCGTACCAGTGAAGTACATGGTCACGCCGGCGGCCTGGGCGGCCTCAATCACTTCTGCGTCGCGGATAGAGCCGCCAGGCTGCACCACAGCCTTAACCCCGGCGTCAATAAGCAGCTGCAGGCCATCGGCGAAGGGGAAGAAAGCGTCAGAGGCAGCTACGCTACCCACCGCACGCTGAGGGGCGCTGGTGGCTAGGATCTGGCTGGCATCCGCCCCACCGGCACTGTTGGCCTGGTTGGCGGCGGCGTCGCCAGTGGCGCGCGCACCTAGGGTGTTGGCGCGCTCAATGGCCAGTTTGCACGAGTCAACGCGGTTAACCTGGCCCATACCCACACCCACAGTGGCGCCAGCGTGTGCCAGCAGCACCGCGTTGGAGCGCACCGAGCGCACAGCATTCCAGGCAAAACGTAGGTCAGCTAGGGTTTCGGCGTCGGCGCTGGGGCCGGCCACCAGCTGCCACTGAGCCGGGTCGTCACCGGCGGCGTCAACATTGTCACGCTCTTGCACCAGTAGACCGCCGGTTACCTGCTTGAACTCATAGCCACCACGTACCGGCTTAGGCAGGCGCAAAATACGTAGGTTCTTCTTGGCGCTGAGGATTTCTAGTGCCTGCGGTTCATACTCAGGGGCCACAATCACCTCAGTGAAAATCGGCTTAACCTGGGCGGCCATGGCGGCGGTGACGGTGGCATTAGTGGCGATTACGCCGCCGTAAGCAGACACCGGGTCGCAGGCGTGGGCCTTAGCGTGGGCCTTAGCCACATCCTCATCTACCGCAATGCCGCAAGGGTTGGCGTGCTTAACTACCACCACGGTGGTTGCCTCGCCCTGGTCGTAGGCGGCGCGCACAGCCGCGTCAGCGTCGGTGTAGTTGTTGTAGCTCATGGCCTTACCGTGCAGCTGCTCGGCGCCGGCAATGCCCTGGGCCTGGCCCTGGGTGTACAGAGCAGCGCTCTGGTGCGGGTTTTCGCCGTAACGCAGGGCGTGGGCGCGGGTGAAGGTGGCGCCCACAAACTCCGGTAGGGCTGCCTCGGTCTCTAGCTGCTGGGAGAACCAGCTGGCCACGGCGACGTCGTAGCTGGCGGTGTGAGCGAAGGCGGCGGCGGCTAGGGCCCGGCGCTGAGAGAGGGTGAAGCCACCTGCAGACACAGCCTGGGCTACCTCAGGGTAACGGGCCGGGTCTACCACTACCGCTACTGCCGGGTGGTTTTTGGCGGCAGCGCGCACCATGGAGGGGCCGCCAATGTCGATCTGCTCAACGCAGGCGTCAAAGTCAGCGCCAGAGGCAACCGTGTCAGTGAAGGGGTAAAGGTTAACCACCACCAGGTCAATGGGAGCTACCTGCAGTTCACGCAGCTGGGCCAGGTGAGCGTCCTTGCGGCGGTCAGCCAAAATACCGGCGTGAATCTTGGGGTGCAGGGTCTTAACGCGGCCTTCTAGGCACTCGGGGAAGCCGGTAACCTGCTCCACCGGGGTGACCGGAATACCAGCGGCAGCAATGGTGGCGGCGGTGGAACCGGTAGAAATTAGCTCAACCCCGTTGGTGTGCAGCTGGGTGGCTAGCTCCACCAGGTTGGTCTTGTCGTAAACGCTCAGCAGGGCGCGCTTAACCGGCACCTGATCAGGGTTTACTAGACCTTCCGTGGGCACGTGAGCAGTGGGGATTGCAGTCAATTTGACTCCTTGAAACTGGAAAATAACTGCCTAGGCACCCAGGCGGGCGGCGTCATGGTTTACCCCTTAAAACTTAAGTTTCAAGGGCTCGCCGCTCCCCGGTGGTGACCCACCCACGCCAGTTACAGCGATAACAACCCCAGTCTACTGTAGAGTTGGGGTTGCTTTAAGTTAGTGCGCGCACAATATTTAGCCGCGCTAACGCCAAAATCTAGCTGCGCACTAGTTTGCCCAGCTCAGCTACAAGCTGAGGAGTTTCGGCGGCCTTAATACGCTCAGTTAGGCTCTCGTGAGTGTCACCGGGTTTAACCGGCACCTGCACCTGGGCGATGATCTTGCCGGTGTCCACGCCCGCATCCACCCAGAACAAGGTGGCTCCCGAAACCGTGGCGCCGTCAGCCAAAGCGTCGCGTACTGCATGGGCGCCAGGGTACTTGGGTAGCAAAGCCGGGTGGGTGTTAATGGTTTTGCCTCCAAATTCAGCTAGGAAGCTCTCCCCCACCAGCTTCATAAAGCCCGCGCAAACCACCAGGTCGGGCTGGTATTTAGCGACGGCGTCGGTGAGGGCCTGGTCCCAACTGGCACGGCTGGGGTAGTCCTTTAGCGGCACCACAAAGCTAGGCACCTTGTACTGGGCGGCGTAATCGAGTGCTTTACAGGTTTTGTCGGCGCCCACTGCCACCACCTTGGCCCCATAGGTGGGGTCTTGGCAGGCCTTTAGGATAGCTAGCAGATTTGAGCCTGAGCCCGAAGCCAGCACCACCAGGCGCTTGGGTTCATTGCCGCTGCGGGCAGCAGCTTTAGATGCGCTCATGGAAACTACCTCAATCTTGTGTTTGGTTTGACTTGCACCTAGCCGCACACGCGGATGGGGCAACACCAGCCCCAGCAGGGTTGCGGCAAATAGTTGGGCAGCTAAAGCACCCACCACCGCCAGGGTTCTGGGGCCAGCTACGCTCATGCGCCCCGGTCCCCACAGAGCCACTAGCGGCCAGGCAAAGCAGCAAAATCACCAGTGAACTAGTAATAATCGCGGTTGCCCCCAGCGCCAGGGTGGCACGCAGGCTAATTAGCTTACTGTTGGCAGCCACTTTGCGCCCTATAGCCAGCCAGGTCACCAGGGTCAGCCCCAGTATTAGAACCACGATAATGATCCAGGCTGAGCCAAAGCAGTTTTAGGTAGCGCCCCCAGCATTGGCAGGGCCGGCACGCTACCGGCGCGCACCACCCCCGGGCTAAACAAGCTGCCTTGACCCAGGGCAAAACCGGGGCCCGCCAACCAACTAAGCGCCCAGATGGCGGCGGTAGGCAACCACAGAATCTGCAAAGTAAGTAGCGAAACAGTGGCCACAGTACCGGCCCCCACCAGAGAGTCATGCAAGGTGGAGATACGTGAAAAACCGGTCACTAGTGCCAGCGCTAAAACCACTAGCGCCGCCGTCGCTAAAGTCAGCAGCTCAAAGCCAGCCAGGCGCAACCCCAGGCCCAGCCACAGGGGCCGCCTAGCCCAGGCCTTACCTAAACGGGTGTCGTCTAAATGGCCGGTGCGTCCCAGTTCAACTGCGGCCACAACCGCCGCCAAAAGCGCACTAAAAAGCACCGCCGGGAAAAAACTACTTGATGAGGGGGCGGTAAATGAACCCACAAAAGCTGCCCCCGCACTAGTGCAGGCAGTTACCACAATGGCTGAAACGTTAAACAGCTGGGCGCGCCTAATAAAGCTACGCGCCAGCCAGAGGTTGTAAATAGTCAGCCCCAGCAGCGGCAAAGATAGGGTGCCATCAATTTCAGAATGGCGCGCGCCACCTAGACCCAGCAGCCACAAATTAGTGCCTGAGGCCAGGGAGGACACAGTTGAATACTGCACTGAGGGGGTGACAATCAAAGCCACCAATAAGGTGGGGATAACGACACTCAGCCACCCCAAGGCAACCCATTCGACGCCGGCGCGTACGGCTCCAGGCCAGTCGCTAGGGACAGTCAGTTCGGTTCTAGTTGGGGTGGCTGAAGTGCTCATCAGTTAGCGTGGAGCTCCTGGTAGGCCGCACGTGCTAGCTCGGCGGTTTCGGTTGGGGTACGACCTACCTTAACCCCCACAGCCTCTAGCGCTACCTTTTTGGCCGCTGCGGTTCCTGAAGAACCTGACACAATCGCACCAGCGTGTCCCATGGTTTTACCCTCAGGGGCGGTAAAGCCGGCCACATAAGCCACCACCGGTTTAGTGACATGCTCGCTGATGTAGGCGGCAGCGCGCTCTTCGGCGTCGCCACCAATTTCACCGATCATCACGATCACTTCAGTGTCAGGGTCGGCCTCAAAACCAGCCAGGGCGTCAATGTGGGTGGTGCCCACCACCGGGTCTCCACCAATCCCAATGCAGGTGGTAAAGCCCAGGTCGCGCAGCTCATACATGAGCTGGTAGGTGAGCGTACCGGACTTAGAAACCAAACCCACCGGGCCAGCGTCGGTAATGTCGGGCGGGGTGATACCCACATTGGACTTAGCCGGGCTGATAATTCCCGGGCAGTTAGGGCCAATGATCTGGGTGCCGTGGGCGGCGGCGTAAGCCCTAAACGCGGTGGCGTCAGCTACCGGCACCCCCTCAGTGATAACCACAACCAGGCGCATACCGGCGTCGACCGCCTCAATTACGGCGCTCTTAGTAAAAGCCGGGGGTACAAACACTACCGAAACCTCGGCGCCAGTGGCGGCCTTACCCTCAGCTACAGTGCCGTAAACCGGAACCGATACCGTACCGGCCTTAACCTCGCCGCTGCCCGGCCCAATGGGGCTAACTTCAAAGTCAACGCTGGTGCCAGCCTTACGGGGGTTAACCCCACCCACAACTTTGGTGCCCGCGCTTAGCATACGGCGGGTGTGCTTTTGGCCTTCGGAACCGGTCATGCCCTGCACCAGGACACGATCTGAGTGCGAAAGAAAGATGCTCATTAGTTTTCCCCTAGTTCCTGGGCGATGGCGGTAACGCGGTCGGCGGCGCCATCCATAGTTTCGGCAATGGTTACCTGCGGCAAGTTAGCTTCAGCCAAGATAGCGCGCCCGGCCTCAGCCTGGTTGCCATCTAGACGCACCACGATCGGCTTAGTGAAGGACTCCCCTAGCGAAGACACTGCCGCAACAATGCCTTCAGCCACTGACACGCAAGAAGTGATGCCGCCAAAAACATTCACCAAAATGGCGCGTACCTGTGGGTCAGAGGCAACTACCTCCAGGCCGGTGGCCATCACCTGGGCGCTAGAGCCGCCCCCCAGATCTAGGAAGTTAGCTGGGCGCATACCGCCGTGGCGTTCACCAGCGCCAGCCACCACATCCAGGGTGGACATAACCAGGCCAGCACCGTTACCCAGCACGCCCACCTCACCGGTTAGACGCACATAGTTAAGGCCCGCTGCCTTAGCGCGAGTCTCTAGCGGGTCGGCATCTACCGTGTCTACAAACTGCTCGTGGTCACGGTGGCGCATACGGGCGTTGTCATCCAAGCTGACCTTGCCGTCCAGGGCTAGCACGGTGCCCTGCGGGGTTAGCACCAGCGGGTTTACCTCCACCAAGGTGGCGTCCTCACCAGTGAAAACCTCCCACAGCTTAAGGATTACCCCGGCGACGTCGTCGGCCACCTTACCGGGCTCAAAACCAGCCGCAGCCACAATCTCAGCGGCCTTAGCGGCGTCGATCCCCACTAGCGGGTCTACTGCCACCTTAGCTAAAGCCTCAGGGCGTTCCTTAGCTAAAGTCTCAATATCCATGCCGCCTTCACGCGAGCACATCGCCAGGTAAGCCCGCTGGGCGCGGTCTAGCAGCACTGAGAAGTAGAACTCCTGCTCAATGTCGGCACCATCGCTGATAAGCACCTTGTGCACGGTGTGGCCCTTAATGTCCATGCCAAGGATTTCCTGGGCGCGTTCAAAGGCCTCCTGCGGGCTGCGGGCCAGCTTGACGCCTCCAGCCTTGCCACGCCCACCAGTTTTAACCTGGGCCTTAACAACCACTAGCTGGGAGCCGTTAGCAAATAGTTCCTGGGCGATCTCGCGCGCCTGCTGCGCAGTGCTAGCTACCTCACCACCAAGAACTGGCACCCCATGTGCCTTAAACAGTTGCCGTGCCTGGTATTCGTAAAGATCCACCGGCGTATCCTTTCAAGGGTTGACGGCATTTATTTCTATTAGGTTAACTCGCCTGTTCGCGCAGTGGGGACTAAAGGGCCAAATTAGTCTTTATTTGCGTGAATACATGGCGCAAGCCACTCTCTATATAGGACAATATTAGTGAGTTTTTTTACCCGGAAGGAGATGCAAGGTGGCTACAGAAAACACCCCGGTGCGTATTGGGGTGCTTACCTCCGGAGGTGACGCACAGGGTATGAACGCTGCCGTGCGGGCAGTGGTACGTACCGCGCTACGTCTAGGAGCACAACCCTACGCAGTCATGGAAGGCTGGGCCGGGGCAGTTGCTGGTGGAGACGGGATTCGTCCGCTCAACTGGGACAGTGTGGGTTCTATCTTGCACCGTGGAGGTACCATCATCGGCACCGCCCGTTCCAAGGAGTTCCGCACCCGTGAAGGTATGCTCTCGGCGGCAGCTAACCTACTAGAGCATGGCATTGACCGCCTAGTAGTGATCGGCGGTGACGGTTCACTAACGGGCACCAACGAGTTCCGTAAAGCCTGGCCCTCACTGCTAGCTGAGCTTATGGAAACTGGGCGTATCACCCCTGAAGTGGCCGCAGCCCACTCGCAGCTCATGATTGCTGGTCTGGTTGGTTCGATCGACAATGACCTGGTAGGCACGGACATGACTATCGGTGCAGACTCGGCTTTGCACCGCATTATGGAGGCTATTGACTCTCTATCGTCGACGGCGGCCTCCCACCAGCGCACCTTCGTAATTGAGGTTATGGGTCGCCACTGCGGCTACCTGGCGCTAATGAGTGCAGTAGCTGGCGGCTGCGACTATGTGTTTGTGCCTGAGCTACCCCCGGCTGATGGCTGGGAAGAAGACATGTGCAACAAGCTGCAGGCCGGGCGCGCTGCTGGACGACGTGACTCCCTGGTGATTGTGGCTGAAGGCGCCCAAGACCGTGAAGGCAACCGCATTACTGCCGCCGATGTCTGTGATGTGCTAGAAGAACGCCTGGGTGAAGATGCCCGCGTAACCATTTTGGGTCACGTTCAGCGCGGTGGCCGCCCCAGCGCCTATGACCGCTGGATGTCCACCCTGCTGGGTTACGCCGCAGCTCAGGAAGTTTTGCGAGCCACTCCTGAAAGTGAGCCGCACATTATTGGAGTGCGCCACAACCGTATTGCGCACCTGCCGCTAATGCAGTCGGTAGAAAACACCCGCGCTGTGGCCACCTACATTAAGGACGGCGACTATGAGGCGGCTGTAGAGGCCCGTGGCGCTTCCTTCGCGCAGATGCTGCAAATCTTTGAAAACATGTCCACCCCGCCGGTGCAGAGCTCTCACAACGAGGCCTCCCCGGTGAAGAACAAGCGCGTAGCTATTTTGCACGCTGGTGGCCTGGCTCCCGGTATGAACACTGCCGCCCGCGCTGCGGTGCGTTTGGGTATTGACCACGGGCTGACCATGCTGGGTATTGAAGGTGGTTTCCCGGGTCTGCTTGACGGCGCCGTAAAGGAGCTGTCTTGGGCCGACGTCGAAGGCTGGGTAGGTGAAGGCGGCGCGGCCCTGGGTACTCACCGCGACTACCCCACTATTGAGCAGCTTTACAGCATTGGGCGCTCCCTGGAATCCAACCACATTGATGGTCTGATTGTGATTGGTGGCTTCAACGCCTACCTGGGGGCCCACACCCTAATTAAGGAACGTGACCGCTACCCTGCCTTCAACATTCCGATTGTGTGTGTGCCCGCCTCGATCGACAACAACCTGCCCGGCAGTGAGCTAAGCATTGGTGCAGACACTGCTGTGAACTCCACGGTTTACACCCTGGACGCCATTAAGCTGTCTGCTTCAGCTTCTAAGCGCTGCTTTGTGGCTGAGGTTATGGGTCGGCGCTGCGGCTACCTGACCCTAATGAGTGGCCTGGCTACTGGCGCCGAAAAGGTGTACCTGCCTGAACACGACGCCACCCTTGACGAAATCGCCTCCGCCACCAGCGATATGGTTAAGTCCTTCCGCGACGGACGCCGCCTCTACCTGGTGCTGCGTAACGAGGCCGCCTGTGGCCTGTACTCCACCAAGCTATTGGCTGACGTTTTCGCCCAGGAATCCCACGGCCTATATGACGTGCGCGAATCTGTGATTGGGCACGTCCAGCAAGGTGGCAACCCCACTGCTTTTGACCGCCTGATGGCTACCCGCCTAGTCACCAACGCCATGCAGGTGTTGGTTGATGAGCTAGTTGCCGGCACCGCCCGGGGCCACTATGTGGGCCTGGTTAACGGCGAGTTCCGCGACAGCCCACTGGCCCACATGAACGACGAGCTTGACCTGGCTAACCGCCGCCCACGTGACCAGTGGTGGCTGCGCCTGGAGCACGTAATTCCGGTGGTCAGCCAGGATGAGGTAGCTATCGACAAATCCAAGCTGCCGCCTTTGTGAGCAACCAGGTAGTAGCTGGTGGGCGGCTAGGCCGCCCACAGATATCGGGTTGAACCCCAAATGGGTGGGGGGCACGTAAATTTCTTTACGTGCCCCCCACCCATTGTTAGCACTGGCTCTTGGCCAGATTTGGCTAGCGCCCATTCTCTGGGCGCCACCAGGGCGCCCAAGAGCGGTAAATGTGGGCGCCGGCGCTCGCGGGCTGCTGCCAGCCGTGGGCTGCTGCCCCGCGCCAGCGCCGGGCCAGCTAGAGCTTAACCACTGGCGCGTAGCGCAACATCAGACGTTTAACTACCCCGTCGCTGAACTCCACCTTGGCTACCGTGGATTTACCGCTACCCTCCAGGGCGATCACCGTGCCCACACCGTAGGCGTCGTGGCGTACCTTGTCGCCAAGCTTAATACCCGACTCCTCTGCCTCCGGCTCAGCTTTAACACCTAGCTTCTGGCTGCGGCGGGCCTTAGCGCGGTCTTTAGCGCGGTCTTTAGCGCTCTCAACGCGCCCCAGCTTCCCGCTAGAGCGCCGCCCGGCGCCAATTGGCGCAGAAAAATCATCGTCTTCATCCACTCGGCGCCCACCGCCATAGCCGCTACCACCGCCATAGCCACCGCCATAGCTAGATCCGCTACCGCCTTGGTAGCCGCCACCATCGCCTCGGCCCCCTCGGTAGCCCCCACCATAGCCAGCGCCGCCATAGCCACCGCCACCACCATAGCCGCCGTCGCCGTAGCCAGCGCTGAAACCACCGTAGCCGGCGCGCAAACTATCCATTGAGGACGCCTCCCGCTCCCAGCGCATAAGCTCGGGCGGAATATCGTCAAGGAAACGCGAAGCCACCATCACATTGGAAGCCCCCCAGGCGCTGCGCACCGCCGCCCGAGTCAGGTACAGGCGCTCACGGGCGCGCGTTAGTGCCACATAGGCTAGGCGCCGCTCCTCAGCCAGTTCAGCCTCGTCAGCTAAAGACCGCGAGTGCGGGAAGGTGCCGTCTTCAAAGCCGGTGACGAACACTACCGGGAATTCCAGGCCTTTAGCAGTGTGCACGGTCATGAGGGTGACTTGCCCCTGTCCGCCGTCGTCGTCGGGAATTTGGTCTGAATCTGCCACCAGCGATACGCGTTCTAGGAACTCAGCCAGGGTACCGGTGGGGTTTTCCTGCTGGAAGTCTTCGGCTACCGCGTGCAGTTCAGCCAGGTTTTCTACGCGGCTGGCGTCTTGGGGGTCGTCGCTGGCGCGCAACTCCGCCAGATAACCGCTGGTGTCTAGGGCTGAGTCGAGTAGCTCAGCCACCCCGGCGCCTTCACGCAGCTGGGTGCGTAACCCTTCCAAAATGTCGTCAAAGCGGCGCACCTGGGTGCGGGTGCGGGTGGCTAGCCCCGCAACTGGCGGGGCGAGTGTGATTTGACCGTCTGGGGTTTGCGGGCGCGCCCTGCCGGCGGCGTCGCTAATGGCTTGGCCAAAAGAGATACCGTACTGTTCGGCATGGGCGGCCAGGGTAGCTTCAGCTTTTTGGCCAAGTCCACGTTTGGGCACGTTGAAAATGCGGCGCAGCGAGACGGTGTCGTCTGGGTTATCTACGGCGCGCAGGTAGGCTAGTGCGTCTTTGATTTCTTTGCGCTCATAGAAGCGGGTGCCGCCCACTACCTTATAGGGCAGCCCGGCGCGCATGAAGGCTTCTTCTAGGGCGCGTGACTGGGCGTTGGTGCGGTAAAACACCGCCACTTGGCCGGGGCGCACCCCATTTTTCTTCACCCTAGGCGCTCGATTTCTTGGCTGACCCAGCGGGCTTCGTCGTATTCAGAGTCGGCTACGTAGCCCACGATTTTTTCGCCGTCACCTAGCGCAGTCCACAGGTTTTTGGCGCGCCGACCATCGTTTTGGCTGATCACGGCGTTGGCGGCGCTCAAAATGTTTTGGGTGCTGCGATAGTTTTGTTCCAGCAAAATCGTGTGGGAGTTGGGGAAGTCTTTTTCGAACTCTTCGATGTTGCGGATGGTGGCGCCTCGGAAGGCGTAGATGGACTGGTCTGAGTCGCCTACTACGGTTAGTTCTCCGCTGGGGCCTTGGCTCCCAACCCCAACGAGTTCGCGCACCAGCACGTATTGGGCGTGGTTGGTGTCTTGGTATTCGTCTACCAGTACGTGCCTAAAGCGGCGTCGATACAGCTGGGCTATGGCGGGTTTGGCGCGTAGTAGCTGGACTGTGCGCATGATGATGTCGTCAAAGTCGAGGGCGTTGGCAGCTTTTAGGCGCTGGTTGTAGGCGCGGTATACCTCAGCTAGGTGGCGTTCGAAGGGGTTGGAGGTGTTGGCGGTTTCAGCGAATTGTAGCGGTGTGATTAGCTCATTTTTTAGGTCGCTGATGCGATTGGCGAAGGCTTTGGGGGTAAAGCGTTTGGGGTCGATGCCTAGTTCACGCACGATCAGGGTGATTAGGCGTTGGGAGTCGGTGGCATCGTAAATGGAGAAGCTTGAGCGTAGCCCGGCGGCTTCGTGTTCGCGGCGCAAGATGCGTACGCAGGCCGAGTGGAAGGTGAGCACCCACATGTATTTACCGGCCCCTCCCACCAGGGTTTCTAGGCGTTCGCGCATTTCGGCGGCGGCTTTGTTGGTGAAGGTAATGGCTAGGATTTCGCTGCCTCGGGCCCGGCCGGTGGCTAGCAGGTAGGCGATGCGGTGGGTGAGCACGCGGGTTTTGCCTGAGCCGGCGCCGGCTACGATCAGTAGTGGCCCGCCTTGGTAGATGACGGCCTCGTATTGGGCTGGGTTTAGGCCCTGTAGAAGCTGCTCTGCTGCGGGGTTTGCGCTCTTGTTAACGACGGCGCCCGCGTGGGGCTTGCTTGCAGTGGCACCCGCGTTGTAAGCGGCGACGGCGCCCGTGTGGGTTGCGTTTGCTGCGCTGCTCGCCTGGCTACCTACCTGGCTAGGGTCAGCCGCGTCAGGGCCAGCTGTACCAGCCGCCGCGCCAGCGTAGTCGCCACCGCTGGTGAAGCCAGCGCCACCCGGAATGGCAGTGGGCCACTGTTCATAGTCTTGGGCCGCCCAGGCAGCCAGGGCTGCTTGATCTTGACTATCTAGTTCGGGCATGTCGTAGCCCTCTTCATAGTCAGCAGGGGGCTCAACCAGCTGCCAAGCTTCCTCGTCGGCGTCGCTAAGGGACGGTAGTACGGCAGCAGGGTTTAGTCGCATGGGGTCGCCAAAAAGATCCACGGGCCCAGTCTAGCCATCCGCGCCCCTCGCCGTCGTCGAGCCTAAAGCCGCCGCAAAACGCTACTTAACCGCCTGCAGGTAACGCTGGCGGCCAGTTAGATCCCGGTAGCACCCGCTCTGGCTAAAACCGGCTGCCTTAGCCGCCTTGACCAGGGCATCTACCTGGCTGGGGTCATGCTCCATAACCAGCACTCCCCCCCACTCGCAGCAAGCTAGAGGCCCGTTTAATCAGTTTTAGGGGTAGCTCCAAACCATCTACTCCCCCACCAAAAAGCGCCAGGGGCGGATCATAACTAGCGGTTTCACTATCCTCAATAAGCCCTGCGGGCACATACGGCGGGTTAGTTACCACCACATCCACCTGGCCCTCAATTTCAGCTAACTCAGTTAAGGGGCCGGTGGCGTCTGCTTCAATTACGTTCACGTTGGCCTGGTTTTTTTGCGCATTAACGCGGGCTAAAGCGGCTGCCTGGGGATCTAGCTCAACCGCCCACACCCGGCAGCCGGGCACCTCGCTGGCCAGCGCGCAGGCAATCGCTCCCGAACCAGTACACAGGTCAACCACCAGCGGCGCAGCCAGGGCGCTGGCGGCCTCGATCGCGGCCCCGGCCACCACCTCAGTTTCTGGGCGCACAATAAACACCCCCGGCTGGCTTAATAGCTCCAGGTGGCGAAAATACATGCGGCCCGTGATTAGCTGTAGCGGTTCACGCCCAGCGCGCCGGGTGATCACCTGCTCATAGCGGTCGAAAAAGTCCTGTGGCGCCTGGCTTAGCAGGTAGAGTTTTTGCCCCAGCACAAACTCTGCCAGTTGGCGCGCGTCACTGTGGGCACTAGCCACCCCGCTTTCAGCTAGGCGCGCAGTGGCCTGGGAGATAGCTTGCATAACTTGGGCGCGTCCCTGCCCAGCCAGCGAAGTTATTGGCGTTTTCTCGCTCTGCCCGGCCAGCGCCTGCGTTGCCCGCCCTGCGTTAGGGTCTGCTGCCAGCGGCTGATCCGCCAGCGGCGCACCCATTTCAGTTACCTACGGCAGCTAGACGCGCCGCCTCATCCATAACAATTGCAGAGTCAATTACCGGCCCTAAATCACCGTCAAGCACATTAGACAGGTTATAGGCCTTGTAACCGGTGCGGTGGTCAGCGATACGGTTTTCGGGGAAGTTGTAGGTGCGGATGCGCTCAGAGCGGTCCACGGTACGCACTTGGCTTAGGCGCGCCGCGTTAGCTTCAGCCTCAGCCTGGGCGGCCTGCTCAGCTAGCAGGCGGGCCCGCAGCACGCGCATAGCTGCTTCCTTATTTTGCAGCTGGGACTTTTCGTTCTGCATAGACACCACAATGCCGGTGGGCAGGTGGGTGATGCGCACAGCCGAGTCAGTGGTGTTAACGCTCTGACCACCGGGACCTGAAGAGCGGAACACGTCAATACGCAGGTCGTTGGGGTCAATTTCAATCTCACCGGGGTCATCAACTTCAGGCATCACAAACACACCGGCAGCTGAGGTGTGTACGCGGCCCTGAGACTCAGTCACCGGCACGCGCTGTACGCGGTGCACACCACCCTCATATTTCAGGTGCGCCCACACCCCATCCTCAGGGGCCACCGTGCCTTTAGCTTTGACGGCCACCTGAATGTCTTTAAAACCACCCAAGTCCGAGTCGGTGAAGCTTAACACCTCGGTACTCCAACCCATACGCTCAGCATAACGGGTGTACATACGCACCAGGTCTCCGGCAAATAGGGCGGATTCTTCCCCACCCTCACCAGCTTTAACCTCAATGATTACGTCACGGGCGTCGTCGGGGTCACGCGGAATCAAAAGCTTACGTAACTTATCTGCAGCCTGCGCCTCAGCGTCCTGCAAAGCCGGAATTTCTGCGGCAAAGTCGGCGTCGGTTTCAGCTAGCTCACGGGCGTCAGCCAGATCCTGTCGTAGCGAATCCCAATCCCTATAGGCAGCTACTGTCTGTCCAAGCTCTGCATAGCGGCGTCCTAGCTTACGTAGAGCCACAGGATCAGTGGCCGCACTAGCCATTTTCGCTTCAATATCAGTGTATTCATCAACAAGTGCGCGGGCGGCAGAGAAATCCTCAGCATGGGTATCAGACATACTTAAGCCTACCAGGGTCCTAAGGACGCAAAAATGCCCCGAACCTCTCGGCCCGGGGCACCATTTAGGGCAGTAAAACCCAGATCACTTCTTGCGCTTGCCGTAGCGAGCCTCGAAGCGAGCCACACGACCACCGGTGTCCAGAATCTTCTGCTTGCCGGTGTAGAAGGGGTGGCAGTTAGAGCACACGTCTACGCGGATCTCACCGGAGGTGACGGTAGAGCGAGTCTCGAAGGTGTTACCACAGGTGCAAGTCACCGTGGTGGGCACGTATTCGGGGTGAATACCCTGCTTCATTTAGGAATCTCCTTATAGCTTCAGAGGTTGCCGGGTCCTAAAACCGTTTTTTAGGTGAACCGGTCAACGTGGCGATTATGCCAGCCAATTACCTCGCATACAAGCAATGGGAACCTCACGCTCAGCGAGATTCCCACCACTTGTTTTATTCAGCTTTGCCGCAGTTGGCGTTGGGGCCACCTAGGCTTTGGCGTTAACTTCCTGCTCAGCAGCGCTTACTGCCGGTGTTTGACGTGAAACAGCCATCAGGAACTCAGCGTTGGAGGCAGTGTCTTTGAGCTTGTTAAGCACCAGTTCCAGGGCGGCCTGCTGGTCAAGACCAGCAAACAGGCGACGCAGTTTCCACATGATCTTTAGCTGTGCCGGGTCGATTAGCAGCTCTTCGCGGCGAGTACCCGAAGCGGCCACATCCACCGCCGGGAAGATACGACGCTCAGCCAGCTGACGCGACAGACGCAGCTCCATGTTACCGGTGCCCTTGAACTCTTCGAAGATCACCTCGTCCATCTTGGAACCGGTCTCTACCAGTGCGGTTGCCAAAATGGTTAGTGAGCCACCGTTTTCTACGTTACGGGCGGCACCAAAGAACTTCTTGGGCGGGTATAGCGCGGCAGCGTCCACACCACCGGAGAGGATACGGCCAGAGACCGGGGCGGCCAGGTTGTAGGCGCGGCCCAGGCGAGTGATGGAGTCAAGCAGCACCACCACGTCCTGGCCTAGCTCTACCAGGCGTTTGGCGCGCTCAATGGCCAGTTCAGCAACCACGGTGTGGTCGGAGGCGGGGCGGTCAAAGGTGGAGGCAATAACCTCACCCTTAACCGTGCGCTGCATGTCGGTAACTTCTTCAGGACGTTCATCAACCAGCACCACCATTAGGTGCACTTCGGGGTTGTTAACCGCGATAGCGTTGGCGATTTGCTGCAGCACAATGGTCTTACCGGCCTTGGGCGGCGAAACGATCAGACCACGCTGGCCCTTACCAATGGGGGCTACCAGGTCAATTACGCGCGGAGTTAGAGCCTTGGGAGTGGTTTCTAGGCGCAGGTGCTCTTGCGGGTAAAGCGGGGTGAGCTTAGCAAAGTCGGGGCGACGCTTAGCCGCTTCCACATCCATACCGTTAACGGTTTCTACCGAGTGGATGGGGTTGTATTTGGGGCGGATCTGGCGTTGCTGTTGCTGTTTGCGGCCCTGGTAGCGGGTGTAGGGCTCAGGTGAGCCTTCACGTACCCAACCGGTTACCGCGTCACCGGGGCGCAATCCGTTGGCTTTAACCTGGGCGCTAGAGACGTAGATATCGTTGGGGCCCGGTAGGTAGCCGGAAGTGCGCAGGTAGGAGTGGTTGGGGCCAACTTCAAGGATGCCGGCCACAGGCACTAGCACTTCTTCTTCGCGCTCGCGTGGCTCGTTGTTTACGTTGTCGCGGTTGCGTTTTCTATCACGGGGACGACGGCGCTCAGTGGGCTCTTCACCGTTAGCTTCGTGGCGGCGCTCAGTGGGCTCAACCGCGTTGGTGCCAGTCTGCTCAGCTAGTTCACGCATCAGCGCAGCCTTGGCGTTAATGTGTTCTTCAATGCCGCCGCGTTTGCCCGGGTCTTCCTCGGCGGCCTGGGCGCCAGCTAGACGACGACGCGGGCGACGGGTGCGCATTTCTTCACGCTCTGCCTTGTCGCCTCTCTCAGCACGGCGTGGACGCTCAATTTCTCGCGCAGCAGCGCGAGCGGAAGCACGTGCGTTCATCTCAGCTTCGCTACGCGGGGCCGGCAGGTCTCAGGCCTAGGTCCAGGCTGCCCAGGTCGGTTCGGGGAGCGGAGGCAGGAGCAGAAGCACGGCGGCGGTTCAGACGGCGAATACCTTCACCTTGAGGCTGCTCTAGCTCATTAGCCTCAGCTTCACGGCGAGCTGCTAGGCGCGGATTAATACTTAGTTCGGGAATTTCGTTTGTATGCATGGTAGCGGCCGGGTTTAGCGCAGTGGCGGTACTAGTGTTAGCAGCAGCGTTGCTTTTAGCAGCTAGGCGGGCGGCGCGGATTGCTGAAGTTAGCTCAACCTTGCGCATCCGCGAGGTACCAACAAGTCCCATGGAGGTGGCTAGCTCTTGCAGTTCGGCCAGACGCATGGTTGACAATGGTCGGGATGGGCCAGGATTGGCATTGGGGGTCTCGGTCACGAGGATCCTTCTATGGTTTTTACCACCTATTTAGCGCAGGTGGTAATGAGGATAATTCGAGTGCCGGATAAACGCGGACTTGTATTAAGCATCCAGTTGCGAGGACCTCGCATAAAAACTTGGGTGCTGAGCTTGAACTGCATCCAGTCCTTGCTCGTGCACCACTGTATCAGATAGATGCTAAAAACACCTATCTTCTACCATATTTGTGCCACAAATTCGACGCTTTCCAGCATTAAAGTAAACACTCTACTGTCCTTATGATACAGCTAAGGGCCGACGATTATTAAACCGTCAGCCCTTAAAGCTAAATTCAGCTGCTCAGCTGATCTAGTCAGCGCCTTAGGACGCAACTAGTACAGTTGCAGCGGCGACAGCGGCAGCTGCACTGCCCCCTGGGTGTCAACACCGGGGCTAAGCACGCTCCAGCCGTGGCGGCGCAAAGTGTTGCGGGTGTGGCTGGGGAGCTTATCTAACACCAGCACAGTTGGCCCAGCCCCACTAATAACCGCAGGCAGGCCCTCCTCACGCAGGGCGCGCATCACCGCCGTCGAGTCTTCAAGCACCCCAGCGCGGTAATCCTGATGCAGCCTATCCTGGGTGGCACTCATGAGCAGCTGCCTTTGGCCAGTTAGCCCCAGCATTAGCAAAGCTGCTCGCGAGATGTTAAAGATAGCGTCTTCACGCGAGACCATCTCAGGTAGTACCTCACGGGCCTTAGCGGTAGACAGGCGGATGCTTTCCGGGGGCACCAGTAAAGTCACCGGCAAAGAAGCGTCAAGGTGGATTTGGGCGCTGTGGGCTTTACCCGCTTCCATCCAGGAAACCGTGGCGCCACCGTAAATCGCTGGCGCCACATTGTCTGGGTGGCCCTCCATCTCGGTGGCCAGCTGCAAAATTACCTCGTCGTTAAGCGCTTCAGGCTCATCGATAAGGCAACGCGCCAGCATCAGGCCAGCCACTGCCGCACTAGCAGAAGAACCCATACCTGAGCCGTGGGGCACCCGGTTGCGGCAACGCATATCAAAGTTGGCTTGCGAGGCCCCAACCGCCTCTAACCCAAAGCGCAAGGCGCGCACCACCAGGTTGTTGTCGTCGGTGGGGACTTTACCGGCCCCTACCCCTTCAACATCCACATGGGTGGCGTAGGTTACCGGGCGTACATCAACCTCGTCATAAAAACGCACCGCCAAACCCAGGCTGTCGAAGCCTGGGCCCAGGTTGGCACTGGTGGCGGGAACACGAACTGAGGCGTATTCGGCGCTGATGCGCACGCTCATAGACCCAACAGCTCCACAGCAGCCTCTACGGTGGGGGCAATAGACTCAGTGGTGATTTCCTGGCGGCTAAGCGCGGTGGCGGTGTCCTTGAGACCATTACCGGTCACGGTGCACACAATCTTCCAGCCCTTTTGCACCAGGCCCGCCTCGCCGGCCTTGATCAGGCCAGCTACGGAAGCGGCTGAGGCCGGCTCTACGAACACGCCGGCTTCAGCGGCCAGTAGCGCCTGGGCGTCAAGGATTTCAGTGTCGGAGACGGCGGAAATAAAGCCGTTTGAGTCATCGCGTGCAGCCACGGCATAGTCCCAGCTAGCCGGGTTACCGATACGGATGGCGGTGGCTACAGTCTCGGGGTTGGCTACCGGGCCGCCGTGCACGAAAGGCGCAGCGCCTTCAGCCTGAATACCCCACATGCGTGGCACGCGGGTAGCTACCGGCGTAAAGTCACGCGGGTCAGCAGCGGCGGCGTCGAAGTCAGCGCTCATGGTAGCCGCAGTAGTGCGCCCAGCGTACTCGTTGTAACCCATCCAGTAAGCGGATATGTTACCGGCGTTGCCAACCGGGAGCATGTGTACGTCGGGGGCGTCACCCAGGGTATCTACCACCTCGAAAGCAGCGGTTTTCTGGCCCTGCAGGCGGTAGGGGTTAATTGAGTTAACCAGCGCCACCGGGTAGGAGCGGCTCAGCTCGCGGGCAATGTTTAGACCGTCGTCGAAGTTACCGTCAATCTGCACCAGGCGGGCGCCGTGCACAATGGCCTGAGCTAGCTTACCGGCAGCGATCTTGCCCTTGGGCAGCACCACTACACAGTTAACGCCGGCGGCCACCGCATAGGCGGCAGCGGAAGCTGAGGTGTTACCGGTGGAGGCGCAGATAACCGTGTTGGCTCCCGACTCGGCCACCTTGCTCATGGCCATGGTCATGCCACGGTCCTTGAAAGAGCCGGTGGGGTTCATGCCTTCAACCTTCACCCACACCTGGGCGTCAAGTTTCTTTAGAAAGCGTGGGCACGGGCACCAGCGGCGTGCCACCTTCGCCTAGGGTGACGATCGGGGTTGACTGCGAAACGGGCAGTCGGTCGCGGTATTCGTTAAGCAGGCCTTGCCAGATGTGGGCCATGTTTTCTCCTCGCTGGTTCCTTAAATCTAAGTCTGTTTTTAGCTTTTAGCGGCGAGCCACTAGGGCGCGGGCGGCAGCCACCACGTCACCCATAACTGCGCTGGCAGTGGGGGCGCCGCCGGCACCGGGGCCGGTTAGGGTCAGGCGCCCGGCGTTTTCGCATTCAATTACGACGGCGTTGCCCGGGCCGTGGATTGCGGCTAGGGGGTGGTCGTTAGCTACAAATACGGGTTCGACGACGGCGCTGGGCTGGCCGGCGGGGGCCTGCACCGTGCCCAGCAGGCGCAGCACTCCCCCCACGCGCGCCAGCCTGGTCAATGTCGGCCTTGGTGATCTTGGAAATGCCGGTGACCGACACGTCAGCTAAGGTAACTTCCTGACCAAAAGCCAAAGTTGCCAAAATGGCGGCTTTAGCGGCGGCGTCGAGACCTTCCACATCAGCGGTGGGGTCAGCTTCGGCGTATCCCAACTGCTGGGCGGCAGCTAAGGCAGTGTCGTAATCCAGGCCCTTGGTGGTCATTTCATCCAGGATGTAGTTAGTAGTCCCGTTCAAAATGCCGCTGATGGAGATGATTTTGTCGCCGGCCAGGCCTTCTTTAACGGTACGCACCACCGGGATAGCCCCGGCTACAGCCGCCTCAAAAAGCAGGTCTACGCCCTTGGCCTGGGCTAGCTCTAGCAGCTGGCCGCCGTGGGTGGCCAGTAGAGCCTTGTTGCCGGTAACCACGCTAGCACCGGAGTTTAGGGCGGTGGTGATTAGCTCACGAGCCGGGTTGATGCCGCCGATTAGCTCAATGACCAGGTCACATGAGCCGGCTAGGGCCATGGAGTCGGTGGTGAGCAGATCTGCTTCGGGCTGCCAGTCACGCTTAGCGTCAAGCGAGCGCACCCCGATACCTACTAGCTCTAGTTTTTCGCCTACTGCCTTTTCTAGGCGCTCGCCGTCCTGGGTGAGGATGCGCGCTACCTGGGCACCTACCGTGCCCAGGCCTAGCAAACCGATACGTACGCTCATACTTACATCCTCTCCGGGGCGCTAACACCTAGCAGGCCTAGGCCGTTAGCAAGTACCTGGGCGACGGCGTCGTTAAGCCACAGGCGGGCTACGTGTCCGCTGTTGACCGGCTCATCACCGCGCGGGGTGACGCGAGTGGCGGCGTACCAGGCGTGGTAGGCGCCGGCTAGCTGCTCTAGGTAGCGGGCCACGCGGTGCTGTTCGCGCAGGCTGGCGGCCTGGGCCACGATGGCGGGGTACTGGGCGAGCACCCCTAGCAGGGCGTTGTCTGCCGGGGTGTCTAGCTGGGCCGGGTCAAAGCCAGCGTCGCGGCTTACCCCGTGCTCGACGGCGTTGCGGGCCACGCTGCGGGTGCGGGCGTGGGCGTACTGGACGTAGTAGACCGGGTTTTCGTTGGAGCTGGAGGCCAGCAGATCCAGGTCAATGTCAATCATGGAATCCATGGAGGAGCGTGCCAGGGCGTAACGGGCGGCGTCTACCCCTACTGCGTCAACCAGGTCGTTGAGGGTAACTACCGTGCCTGCACGCTTGGACATGCGCACTGCCTGACCGTTCTTAACCAGGTTAACTAGCTGACCAATGAGGATCTGCAGGTTAACCCCGGGCTGGTCACCGAAGGCTGCACACATGGCCATCATGCGACCGATGTAGCCGTGGTGGTCGGCGCCCAGCAGGTAGATAGCGCAGTCGGCGCCGCGTGAGCGCTTGTCTAGGTAGTAAGCTACGTCGCCGGCAAAGTAGGCGGCCTGGCCGTCAGACTTGATTAGTACGCGGTCTTTGTCGTCACCAAATTCGGTGGTGCGTAGCCAGACGGCGCCGTCGCGGTCGTCAATCTTGCCCAGGTCACGCAGGCGGGCGATAGCGCGGTCAACTGCGCCGGACTCATGCAGGGAGTCCTCGTGGAAGAACACGTCAAATTCGCTACGGAATTCGCTTAGCTCCGCCTTGATCTGGTCAAACATGAGCCCTACGCCGACGGCGCGGAAAACTTCCTGAGCCTGTTCGTCTTCCAGCGTGGCAGGGTCGGGGTGACCGGCCTGAGCTTCAATGGCACGCACCTGGTCGGCGATTTCGGCGATGTAAGCGCCGCCGTAACCGTTTTCAGGAGTTTGCTCGCCGCGAGCGCTTGCCAGCAGGGAACGGGTGAAGTTGTCGATCTGGGAGCCGTGATCGTTGAAGTAATATTCGCGCGTTACCTGGGCGCCGCTGGCCTTGAAGATACGTGCTAGTGAGTCACCTACTGCCGCCCAGCGGGCGCCACCTAGGTGTACTGGGCCGGTGGGGTTGGCCGAGACGTATTCAAGGTTGATGTTTTGGCCGGCCAAGGAGGTGTTGCAGCCGTAGTTGGCGCCGGCGGTGAGGATGGTGCGGGCTAGCTCGCCGGCGCTGGCGGCGTCGAGGCGGATGTTGATGAAGCCGGGGCCGGCGATTTCGGCGCTAGCAATGCCGGGGTTTTGGGTTAGTCGCTCAGTTAGTAGCTGGGCGAGGGCGCGGGGGTTGGTGCCGGCTTTTTTGGCCAGCTGCATGGCGACGTTGGTGGCCCAGTCTCCGTGGTCACGGTTGCGCGGGCGCTCAACTTTAGGTTCAGGAATTTCTTCGCTAGCCAGATTTAGGGAGCCGTCTGCTACCAGTTCGTGCAAAATCGCGCCGATGGCGCCGGAGAGTTCTTCTGGAGTCACGTTTAATAGGCTACCTTTTGACAGCGCTAGCCACATAGCCGCTAAACTGAGACATAAAGATTTCGGGTACCCTAACTTTTTTATGGAAGCACCTAATGTTAAGTTCATCGATCCGCTCTGCACGAGCCCGACTGGGATTACTAGGGCCAGCGTTTGTGGCCGCCGTCGCCTATGTAGACCCGGGCAACGTTGCCGCTAATATCACTGCCGGCGCACGCTACTCCTATTTACTAGTGTGGGTGTTGGTTCTTTCCAGTCTGATGGCCGTGATGATCCAGTACCAAAGCGCCAAGCTAGGTATCGTTACCGGCCGTTCCCTACCCACCCTGGTTGGTAACACCCTGGGGCGCAAAGCCCGCCTGGCCTACTGGGCCCAAGCTGAGCTGGTGGCTGCTGCCACGGACCTGGCTGAAGTAATTGGTGGCGCCTTGGCGCTGCACCTGCTTTTCGGGCTGCCGCTACTAGCTGGAGGCATTATTGTGGGTATTGCCTCGATTGCTCTGCTGGCTATTAGTGAAAGGCAAACCCAACGCCACTTTGAGGCGGCAGTTATTGCGCTGCTGCTCGTTATTACTTTCGGCTTTCTGGGTGGATTGGTGATGGCCCCACCTAACTGGGGCGAAACCGCCGAGGGGATGATCCCAGCATTTAAGGGATCGGATTCAGTTTTGGTGGCCGCCTCCATGCTGGGGGCCACGGTTATGCCGCACGCTATCTACCTGCACTCCTCCCTGGTTAATGACCGTCACGGCAGCGAACATGACGATCAGCGCAAGTGGTCACTGATTCGCGCCACCCGCGTAGACGTTGTGGCCGCGCTGCTGCTGGCGGGCGCAGTAAATATTGGTTTGCTGCTATTGGCGGCCTCTGCACTTGGTGGCGTGGAGGGCACCGACACCATTGAGGGTGCGCACCAGGCTATCACCGCCCACCTGGGCCAAGGCGTGGGGGTTATTTTCGCAATTGGTCTGCTGGCTTCAGGTCTGGCTTCTACTTCTGTGGGCGCCTATGCCGGTTCAGAAATTATGGCGGGCTTGCTGCACATTCGCGTGCCGCTGCTGGCTCGGCGTCTGGTTACTTTGATTCCGGCTCTGCTGATTATTGGCTCTGGGGCTGAGCCCACTTGGTCGCTGGTGGTCAGCCAGGTAGTGCTTTCCTTCGGTATCCCGATGGCGCTGATCCCGCTAACTATGTCCACCGGCAATAAGGCACTGATGGGGCGCTACACTGACGGTTTGCCACTGCGTATAGCCAGCATCTTAAGCGCAACCATCATCATTATTTTGAACCTGTTCCTGGTTTACCTAACCCTTACTGGCCAGGACTAATACTAGCCATTTAAGCCACTCACACCGGGCCGGCCCGTTTTGGGGCCGGCCCGCGCTTTTCTGGGGCTGGCCCGAGTTATTTGGACCAGTCCGCACTTTTGGGCTGGACTCTTTGGGCTGGCCCGCATTTTTTGAGCCGGCCCGCACTTTCGGGATCAGTCCGCACTTTTTGGGGCCAGCCCACGTGGGCGTCGTCGACTTCCCCCTGAACGGCCCACAGGCGCCGTCGACCCCCCGCATACAGGCCCCACGGGCGCCGTCGAGCCCAAAACCACAAACAAAAGCGCACAGAACCACACAAATTCTTAGCTATTTTGGCTCGCTAAGCCCCTTTTAGCAGCTAAGATTGAGCCATGACTTCAACTGTGACAAAGGCTGTCATTCTTGCCCGAGGCCTGGGCACCCGGATGCGTGCCAACGATGGTTCCCCAGACCCCACCCACAACAGCGCCGCCGTAAACGCCGGTGCCAAAGGCATGATCGATGTCGGCCGCCCCTTCCTTGACTTTGTAATCAGCGCCCTAGCCGATGTGGGCATCACCGACGTATGCCTAGTGATCGGCCCCGAACACAACATTTTCCGCGACTACTACGACAACCTGGAGCTAAAGCGGGTACGCATCCACTACGCCATCCAGGCCGAGCCCCTGGGCACAGCCAACGCCCTAGCCGCCGCCGCAGAATTTGCCGGCCAAGACCGCGTTGTGGTGCTCAACTCCGACAACTACTACCCCATCGAAGCTCTAAAGTCGCTGGTGGAACTGCCGGGAGCGGGCGTGGTTGGTTTTGAGCGTGAAGCCCTGATCGCCAAATCCAATATTCCCGCCGAACGCATCGCGGCTTTCGCAGTTATCAGCGTTGATGAGCAAGGCAATCTCAGCGACATTATTGAAAAGCCCTCCCCCGCTGAGCTTGAGCGCCTGGGCAGCCACGCCCCTATCTCCATGAACGCCTGGCTGTTCACCCCCGACATCTTCCCCGCCTGCGCCGACGTCGATAAGTCCGTGCGCGGCGAATATGAGCTGGTGGACGCGGTGCGCCTGGCCCGCAGTCGGGGCCGCAGCTTCCGTGTCACCCCCGCCGCCCAAGGCGTACTAGACATGTCCCGACGCACCGACATTGACGCCGTGCGCCAGGCCCTAAGCCACACGCAGGTGTCCCTATGAGTCAGCACTCGGCATGGTTTGTGCCCGGACGCATTGAAGTGCTGGGCAAGCACACCGACTACGCCGCCGGGCGCTCGCTAGTATGCGCCAGCAGCCAGGGCATCACCCTGCGCGGGCCAGGCCATTGATGAGCCGGTAGTGCGGGTTCGCTCTGACGCAGCCAGCGACATGGTTGAAATTGGTTTACGCCAAGACCCGGTAGACCGACGTGGGCACTGGTCAGGCTACCCGGCCGCCGTGGTAGCCCGCCTGGTACGCAACTTTGGCGACGCCGTCGGGGGCGCCGAGGTGGAAGTAACCTCCACCTTGCCGCTAGCTTCAGGCATGAGCTCTTCCTCAGCCATGATTGTGGGGCTGGCGCGGGTGCTAATTGACCTGGGCGATATTGAATCCACTGAGCTGTTTAAACGCAATATTTGCTCTATTGAGGACTACGCCCACTACCTGGCCTGCATTGAAAACGGCCAGACTTTTAAGGAACTTGAAGGACACATGGGGGTGGGGACCTTTGGCGGCTCCCAAGATCACACCGCCATTATGTGCTCGCATCAAGACCAGCTCAGCCAGTTCTCTTTCTGCCCCACCCGGCGCGAGGCGGATATTGATTTCCCCTCGGATTACTCCTTTGTGGTGGCGGTTTCCGGGGTACTGGCTGAAAAGAGCGGGCAGGCACGCGAACTGTACAACCGTGCTTCGCTGGCCACAACCGAGATCGTTAAGCTGTGGAACCAGGCCACTGGCCGCAGCGACGTCTACCTGAACCAGGCTGTGCAATCTAGCCCCCAGGCCCCGGCGCAGCTGCGTGAAATTGTGGCTGGGCGCGAGTATTTACCCCAGCGTTTAGAGCAGTTCTTGGTGGAGGCACATGAGGTGGTGCCGGGAGCCAGTGCGGCTTTGCGCGACGGCGACCTGGCTGCTTTTGGGCAGATCGTGGACCGCTCCCAGTACTACAGTGAGCATTACCTGGGCAATCAGGTGCCTGAAACCGTCTATCTGCAAGCTAGCGCCCGCCGCTTGGGGGCTAGCGCGGCTAGTGCTTTTGGGGCTGGTTTTGGTGGCAGTGTGTGGGCGCTTGTGCCCAGCGCCCAGGCTGAAGACTTTGCCCAGCGTTGGCTTGGCGACTACCGCCAGGCTTATCCAGAGCCTGGCCAGCGCGCAGCCGCCTTGGTCACTCGCCCCGGCCCCAGCGCGCATCGGCTCTAAGTCGGAGGCTCTAGGCAGCTTGGGCAGGCAGCCAGGGCAGCCGGCACTTACGCGGGCCAAAGTGAGATCAGGCATGGGCGACGTCGAAAAATGCGCTTGTCCAAACACCCTGGTAAGCTTGGCCCTGCGCCCCAGTAGCTCAGTGGATAGAGCGTCTGCCTCCGGAGCAGAAGGTCGCAGGTTCGAATCCTGTCTGGGGCACTTTTCGTGCGCAAAATAGCACGGCGCACAAAATAACGCGGTGCGCAATTGACGAGGTGTGCCAATAGCACGACACACAATTAGCGAGGCCTGCCAATAGCGAGGCGCGCCAGCTTTTAACGCGGCGCAGGCTTGCGGCAGCTTATAACGCAGTGCCACCACAGCGGCTCAACGCATTAGCCGCACTAGTTAACCGCGCTAGCTAGCCTCGCTGGCGCATACAAGCAGGCAAGTTAAATCGCAAACAAAATTGGGCGCCTACCAAAGTAGACGCCCAATTTTTCTCGTTTAGCAGTCAGCTAGTAGCTCACATCAGTAGCTGGAGGGAGCGCTGCCGCCCTGGCCGTAAGGAGCCTGCGGACCGCCCTGACCATAGGGGGCCTGAGGGGTAGGCTGACCGTAAGGAGCCTGGCCATAGGGAGCACCCTGGCCAGCAGGACCCTGGGCGTACTCGGGCATCATCGGGGCGCCGTAAGCACCCTGAGCGTAGGGGTTAGCACCACCGAGCATGTGGGCCTGCAGGGCGCGCGCCTCGTCGTCGAGCCAAGAGGGGTTCCAAGCGGCGGGCTTAGAAGGCATGGCGCACAGAACTAGGGTCACAATACCCAGACCGACAAATTCAAGCAGCACAAAGAAACCTGAGTAACCAGCGTCGTGTAGACGGCGAATGGTCACGCCCAGTTCAGGCAGTAATACCGCCAAACCATACAAGCCAAGAATCAACATCACGACTACGGTCGAAGCCCCGGCAGCGCCCTTGTCACCGCCGCTTGCCGCAGTCCCAATAACCAGCACGAATACCAAGGAAAACAGAACACCGCGAACAAGGAGGTTAAACAGAATAAACCACCAGAATTCGGCAATGGAGGCCACGCCGTCGAACTTGGCGTACTGGCTAAAGGCTCGCTTAACGGAGTCAGCGAAACCGTAGTGGCGCGGATCCATGCCTACCGGATCTACATAAGGTTGATAGCTCATTTATTCCTCAGCTCTAGTTATTAACGCTTAGCTGCGTCTAGCCACAGTCTAACGCGGCCAACCTGGGAAAACCCTAAAGGTGGCACTAGACACATTCAATATCAGTCCGTCATGCGGACGGGTGCTTTAGGTGTTAGCGGTTTATATGTTATTTGTCGCAGCGGCTTATATATGTGGCTTAATACCTAGAGCAATTGCTCCACAGCAGGTATTAGCAGCTGGGGCGCGTTAATATAAAGCATGAGCAACGTAACAGCTTTTGATGATGGCGCTTCTGGTGTGCGGGCAGCCGGCATGCGGGCGGCCTGCACACGGGCGGCCGGCGTGCACACTTCTAGTGAGGGGGTGAACGGTGCACAGATGCCTGGCGCACGGGCGGCCTGCGTGCAGGATTCTGGCACACAAACCGCCGACGCACGGGCGGAAGATCGCGAGAACCTTACCTGGCAGGGATTTGGCGATGCCTGTCGACAAATCGCTCAGCAGATAGCCGATTCTGGTTGGATACCGGATCTGATTGTGGCCATTGCGCGCGGCGGCATGCTGTCAGCTGGGGCTATTTCATATGCACTAGGCGTTAAGGCTAATGGTGCTATAAATGTGGAGTTTTATACCGGTGTAGGCAAAACCATGGCGGAGCCGGAAATTCTTGAGCCATATATGGATATTTCCTCGCTTGAAGGCAAGCGGGTATTAATTGTGGATGATGTGGCTGATTCGGGTAAAACCCTGAAGCTGATCATGGATTTAATTTCTGAAAAAGGCCTATCCATGGGCGGCGACAGCGCCAAAGTGGATGCTCGTAGTGCCACAATCTATTTAAAGCCCACCAGCATTATTAAACCAGACTATGTTTTTAAGCAGACAGACAAATGGATTAATTTCCCCTGGTCTGTGCTGCCGCCGGTCACTGCCTAACTACAGGCACTACATACAAACACAGGCAAAATCGTCCCTTCCCTATAAAAATTTCATGGGGTTTTATAGGGAAGGGACGAAATGTCAGTATTTGTGCGGCCACTACTGGCGTATCCCAGCACTAGAGAGACTAGGTCTCAACAATTGGTATGCATGAACTTTTAGAGGCAACAAGCATCAACTAGCAGCTGACCTCTCCCCTAGCCAGAGACAAACCGCCAACGAAAGGCCGTATCTCTGCCCACACCTCACTTCAACAACCGGCCTCGGTTCTCATTTATGGCCCCAGTTTTCTCAGGCTCAACAACATCCCTGCCCCTAAGTGACGGCGTCGGCCCATCCAAACTGTGGCGTCGGCCCAACCGCCCCAGCCGGCCCGGCGTCGTCGGTAACACCCAAGCACATGAGGACGCAAGCCAACGCGCTCTAACAAAATTAACCACAGGTGGATAAAAACCAGGCGTAAATATACTTATCCACAACCCCCAAGCGCTAACTAGCGTTTAGGTCTCATCATTGTTCTATGAACATCAAGGACATCCCGGTATACCGCAGCAGCGACCTGGCCACCACCAATTACCGCATGGACTCCTACTCGCGCCAGTCCAAGGGCAATGATCCGCAGCTGGCCAAAATCATGCCTGGCTGTTACATCCCCATCAGCGATTATGAGCGCGTCACCCAGGAGGAGCTGCATCTTTTGCGGGTTTATATTGCTGCCGACGCCGCTCGACGCCGCAACACCCCAGCTCGCAAGCTTGCTCAGGCTGGCGCTGAGGTACGCGGACAGTGTCGCGAGGAAGGCCCCTGCCCGTGGCCTGTGTTTGCCGGAGAGTCCGCCGCGTTGCTTCACGGCCTGCCCATGGTTGGCCCCATGCCCAATCAAGTGCAGGTCATTAGCGGCTTGAAGATCCACGCATCGGTCACCACCTGGCGGCGCACCCGCAGCTGGCATTACGACTCTCAGCCGGTGCAGGTCGAGGGGCTGTACTGCACCGATGTTTTATATACACTCGCGGATTTGCTGTGTTCGCGTGATTTCTATTCAGGAATTGCAAGTGTGGACTATGTTTTGCGCGAAAAAATAGCTACAAAGCAGCAAATTTTGACTGAATTGGGGCGGCGCATCGGTTGCAAAGGAGTTATAAAAGCTCGCGACGTTGTAAAACATGCCGATGCCCGCAGTGAATCGGTGGGCGAATCCCTTAGCCGCGCAGTCATGCTCAAAGGGCACCTACCTATGCCGCGCCTGCAAGAAAACATCTACGATCACGGCAATTTTGTGGGCCGAGTTGATTTTTACTGGCCGGATTTTAATATAATCGGCGAATTTGACGGCCTGGGTAAATACAACAGCGGCACTTACAGCGATCTTTCGTCTGGACAAATAGCCCAAAATGAGCGTCAACGCGAAAATGCCCTGGAACTGGCCACCGGCGCCCGCGTGGTGCGCTGGACTTGGAGAGAGGCCGTGGACAAAGACGCGCTGCTAGTTAAGCTGGGCCGCCTCGGTATTGAGGGCTATTAATCGGCATCGAGGGCTACTAAAGGGTCACCTACTAAGCACTCACCTACTAAGGGCCGCTAAATTCACCAGCCACTTTGGGGCTGTGTTGCCTATTGCAGCTTCAGGGCTGCACCGCGCGAGGTAGCCTTGCCATCAGTTTCAGTCTGCCGTGCCGCGCGAGGCAGCCTTGCCGTCAGCTTCATGCTGCGCTGTGTGAGGTAGCCTTGCCCTCAGCTTCAGTCCGCTGCGCCGACGACGCCGCTAGCAGACCGCCCCTCCCCCCGCCCACACAGTCACACACAGATACGCAGATTTCGTCCGTTCCCTATAAAACCCCATGAAATTTTCATAGGGAACGGACGATTTTGTATATAAATAGGTGCTGGCACTGTGCTGCACAACCTGGCGGCGCCGTCGCCGCCGTCGATGTTGCCGGCACTGTCACCGGCGTCGGCGGAGTTGCCATCTTCAGCTTGCACCGCTCAACAGTTAAGACCCACCGTCTCCAATACTGGGATACAGACCTAGTGGCCGCACAGATACTGACATTTCATCCCTTCCCTATAAAACCCCATGAAATTTTTATAGGGAAGGGATGATTTTGCCTGTATTTGTATTTTGCCTGTAGTCCTGCAGGCAGTGTGCTCAGTTGCCGCCGCTGGTGGAACCATCGGAGTTAGATTCCCCGGTGTTTCCCTCAGAGGTACCAGTGCCGGTACCGTTAGCCCCGGTACCACCGTTAGCCCCGGTACCACCATTAGTGCCAGTGTTGCCACCGTTAGTGCCAGTTCCAGAATCATTAGTGCCAGTGCCCGAATCACTGGTGCCGGTGGAACCGTTTGAGTTATCGTTCAAACCAGCCGAGTTATCACCAGTGCCAGTGCCGCCGCCAGTGCCAGTGCCATCGCTAGAACCACTGTCAGTGGTGCCGCTAGAGCCGTCACTAGTGCCAGTACCGCTACCGTCACCAGTGCCAGGAGTGGAGCTATCGCCACTGGACTTACAGTCAGTAGACAGCTCAACCGCATTGTGGTCACTGAGCCACTTCATCGGGTCAACCGTGGAAGCATCCGCCGTGTCGTTCTTGATACGCACCTCAAAGTGCAGGTGAGGGCCGGTTGAGTAACCGGTGGAACCAACTGCTGCGATCAGCTGACCAGCCTTAACCTGCTGGCCCTTCTTGACGAAAATACCGTCCTGGTACATGTGCAGGTAGGAGGTGTACCAGATCTTGCCGTCAAGCACGTGCTTAATGGTGACCGTACCGGTGGAATCGACCATACCGGCCTCAACCACCTCGCCGGCAGCCGCCGCATAGATAGGAGTACCGGCCGCCGCTGCCATGTCCTGACCAGCGTGCATCTTGGATGTGCCCAGCACCGGGTGGATACGGTAACCCCAAGGGCTAGAAAGCGTATAGGTACCGGCAACCATCGGCTTGAACACTTCAGGCGTGGTGTTGAAGGCCGTGGTGTCACCGCTGGCACCCTGCTGCGGGGCGCAAGTAACCACCGGGTTCTCGTAAGCGGCCCGGATACGTGCCTTGGTGGCCGCGTCGGGCACGTTACGCAGCTTCACATCAGAGCTTTCTAGCGGCGAGTGGTCAACACTTCCAGCCACCGAGTCCTTACCGCTGATGACCTGGCGTGAACTTTGGCCTCGGTGCGCGCCCAGCGCAGTGTTAGCGGCGAGTCGGATCCCATAATGGCTGCCGACACCGGCGCCACAATCGTCACTAGCGCCAGGGCACTGACCGCGCAGATCTGCCCCATACGGGCAAACGCGGCACGACGGCGAGCTGCCGCTCCCTTGCGTTTAGCTGGTGGCGTGGTGCCGCAGCCTAGCTGAGTGGGCTCGCCCAGGGAGTTGGTCTCTAGTGGGTTACTGGTCTCTAGTGGGTTGCCGCGCGCCGGGGTCTGGTCTGCCTGGGGTGCGGAAGCCTGAGGAGTTAGGTTAGCGCTATTAGCTGCTGCCGACGTCGCCTGAGCAGCTATGTTTAGTCCTTGCGCTCCAGCCGCCGAGGCTGCTGTGTGCGCACTAACGGCGCTGGTCACACTAGCTGCGCTAGCCACACTGGCAGTACTGATAACACCGGCGGTGCTGACAGCGTCGGCTGCCTTAGCAACCTTGGCGGATGCGGCTGCGCTCCAGTTACGGATAGCGACGTCGTCGATAATCTCGTCTTTAATTGCTGAGATTATCTGGGTGGGCTGGTAGTCCACACCGTCGTCATCAACAGGATTTTGGGCGGCGCCTAGCTGTGCACCACCCGGCTGGGCACCACCCAGCTGGCTAGCGGCTGGTTGGCCAGCACCCCAAGCAGCGCCTGCAAAGCTAGAGGGGGGCACTGGCGGCAGAAACGGCCGCATTGAAAGTGGACGGGGCACTAGCCGCTGAGACCGGCATCGTAAAGCTAGAGGGGGCACTGGGCGCGCTTGCCGCCGTGGCACCGGCAAAGGGGCTTGGGCCAAAGCTGGCGGCTGCAGCGGGAGCACCACCGGCAAAAGGACTGGCACCAAAAGTAGAGGCAGCGCTGGGCGCGGAAGCGGCAGTTCCACTGGTAAATGAGGCCGCCGCACTAAAAGTTGAAGGCGCGCTTGCAGCAGTAGCAGCGTTGAAGTCAGTAGCCGGAGCACTAAAAGTAGATGGCGCACTAAAGGTTGAGGGGGCGCTAAAGCTTGAAGGGGCACTAGCCGCCGAGGCCTGCGCCGCAGAGCCATAACCCCCGTTATAGGAGCCGCTATACGCACCGCCGCCTTGGAAAGCGTCGCCGCCACCCCAGGAATTGCCGCCCTGGAAAGCGTCGCCGCTACCCCGGGGAGCAGCAGCGCCACCCTGGGCAGCGGGAGTCTGAGAAAGTAACTCGCGGGCGTTTTCTCTTTGCAGCTGGGCCTGTCGCTCGCGCTCAAGCTCACGTCGCTGGCGACGTGTCATCGGCTGATCGCTCATCCACACCCAACTTTCTACGGACTTATGTCATTCGAATACCACTGGTATCAGCGGTATCATACCTTGGTCACTTTAGCGAGACGGCTAAACTGACGCATCTAACACTTAGCGTAACTGGTGGCGCTGCAAAGCGTCACGCACTTCCCCTACCAGTTCTTCTAGCACATCTTCGAGAAAAACTACACCGACCATCTGCCCATGCTCATCAGTTACCCGCCCCAAGTGGGCGCCGGTACGCTGCATGGCGGCCAGTACATCTTCAATCTCATCATGAGCACGCACGGGCACCAAAGCCCGCAAACGCCACGGCGCTACTGATTCTTCACGCTCATCAGCACTGGCATAAAGCACATCTTTAAGGTGGATATAGCCACTGATTTTGCCCTGCTCATTAGTGACCGGGAAACGCGAGTAACCAGTGCGGGTTACTTCCGCCTCCACCTGGGCCGGGGTGCACTGCTCCGACAGGCAGGTGAGCTTATTTAGCGGCACCATCACTGAGCCGGCGGTTTCCTCAGAAAATTCCAGCGCTCCAGCCACCAGCCCAGAGTCATCCTTGAGCACGCCCTCATCGCGTGAGCGCTCCACGATTGAAGCCACTTCTTCCATGGTGAAAGCCGTTTCAATCTCATCGCGCGGCTCCAGCCCAAAGAGTTTAAGCACCACATTGGCCAGGCCATTTAAGGCGGTTACCGCCGGGCGGGTTAGCCGCTCGCAAGCCACCAGGGCCGGGGCAAAAATCAGCACCGCCTTATCGGGCATGGAAATAGAAACATTTTTGGGCACCATTTCACCCAAAACCACGTGAGCGGTAACCACCAGCAGCAGCGCCACCACTACCGCCAGGCCGTGGGCCACTTCAGCCCCTAAACCCACCGCATGCAGTGGGGCTGCCAGCAGGTGCGCCAGCGCCGGCTCGGCAATTACACCCAGGCCGGTGGAGCATAAAGTCACTCCCAGCTGGGCGGTGGCTAGCATCTCGGAAATATGCTGCACGGCCCATAGGGCTATGCGCGCCCGCGAGTTGCCCTCAGCAGCTAAAGGCTCAAGTTGGCTGGTTCGCGAGGAGGTGATGGCAAACTCCGCGCCCACAAAAAATGCGTTTCCAGCCAGTAGCACAACTGTCAAAATCAACGCCAAAGTGGTGTTCACTGTAGAGCCTCCAGCTCCTGCTCAACCGGGGTGATGCGCACGCGGGTGACACGCCGTCCTTCCATGGCGTCAACCAAAATAGTGCAGGTGGGCAGGGTTACTTCGTCGCCAATTTGGGGTATGCGTCCCAGCTCATTCATGACCAGGCCGCCCAGGGTTTCGTAAGGGCCGTCGTCGGGAATACGGATGGTAGTGCGGGCCGTGAATTCGTCAGGGCGGCTCCAGCCAGGGGCGATCCAGCGTCCAGCGGAGTCTAGGTGAATGCCGGCGCGACGGCGGTCGTGCTCGTCAGATACTTCACCCACGATTTCTTCGACGGCGTCCTCTAGGGTCACCACTCCGGCCGTGCCCCCATACTCGTCCACCACGATGGCCATTTGCAGCCCGAAATATTCCTGCTCACCATATCCGCGCAGCTCCACCAGCAGGGAGGCTAGCGGCATGGTTTCTGGCACGCGCGGGGCGGGGGTCATGATTGAAGAGGAGGTCACTGGCACTTGGGCGCGGCGCTCATAGGGCACGGCGATAGCGCGGCGCAGGTTGACTAGCCCCAGTACGTCGTCGGGAGAGTCACCAAATACGGGGAAACGTGAGTGGCCGGTTTGGCTAGCTAAAGCCACCAGGTCAGCGGCAGTGGAGGATTCTTCCAACCAGTGAATGCGTCCACGGTCAGTCATTACGTCTACGGCACTGAGCTCGTCGACGCCGATCGAGCGGGTAAGTAGGCGGGCGGTGGCGCGGTCTAGTGTGCCCTCTTCAGCGCTACGACGCAGCAAGGCGGTTAGTTCGCTGGCACTGCGCGCGCCACTGGCTTCCTCGGCGGCCTCAATACCAAAACGCTTCAATATAGCGTTGGCCATGCCGTTTAGCAGGTCTACTAGAGGCCTAAACAGCCAGGTGAAACCGGTAATGAAGGGAGTTACGAAACCGGCAGCCGCCAGCGGATCAGCCAGAGTGGCGTTTTTGGGGATCAGCTCGCCAAACACCATGGAGAAGGCGTTAACAACAATTAGGGCGCTAACCACGGCGATGGTGGCCGCCAGGGTTTGGCCCAGCCAGGGGCTCAGCCATTGCGAAAGCAACTCGTTAAGGGCGGCCTGCATGGTGTAACCAAGCAAAATGGTGGTTAGCGTAATACCCACCTGCGCGCCCGAAAGCAGAGTGGATAGGTGACGCAGCGCCTTGGATACTCGCCCGGCACGTTTATCTCCGGCCTGGGCGCGGGCGTCAACAACCGATGGGTCTAGGGCCACTAGGGCGAATTCTCCGGCCACAAACACCGCAGTTCCAGCGGTAAGTAGCACCCCCAGAACTATCATTAGCCATTTAATGACCATGCAGCGTTTAGCTCCCTATCAAAAATCTAGTCGGTATCACTAACGCTATACCAAGCCCGCAGCTTTAGCACGCAGGCAGGTCACAGCCTTGGCATCGGCGGTATTTCTTCACGCTAGCGACGGCGCCGGCCTCTACCCTTCCTTAGCCCTGGCGTCTTGTTGCGGGCTACCCACCCGCGCCCGCAGCTATAAGCAGGGGGCCGGGCGCCGTCGTCGCAAGCAGCTAATTTCAAACCTAGCGGCCCCAAGCAATGCTCAACATGCGAGAACATTTAAAAAATGTCTAGGACCAAAGGCTACAAAGTGCTCTGCAAGTCAGCTTTGCAGTATTAGACTTAAACCACAGTTTTAGCACGCAATGCCATATAAGGAGCAGCTAACCGTGTCTGAGAACGACTTCGCTCAGGGCTTTGGCACCAACGAATGGATTGTTGAGGATATGCGGGAGGCTTACCTAGCCGACCCGGCCTCGGTAACCCAGTCATGGCGCGAGTTTTTCAGCGAAAACCCGCAGTATCTAGCAGGCCAGTTGCCGGCCACGCCCTCAAAGCCGCTTAGCGCTAGCGTTGGCGTGCAAATCCCCGGGGCTGCCACCGCTTCCGCTAGCCGGCGCCCCGTCTTGGCCAGTGAGGATGTTTCCCGCTCTGACCTACCACCCGCACCCACAGCCCAGTTCAAGTCCCCCACCTCCCCTTATGCCTACAACCAGGCGCATAGTGACGCTAGCGAAACCAGTAACGGCGTGGTGGAAAGCGTTGACACCCTAAAGGGAGCCAGTGCCCGCACCGCTAAGAACATGGAGGCTTCCCTCCAGATTCCTACTGCTACTTCTGCCCGTGCTATCCCGGCTAAGGTGCTGATTGAAAACCGTCTGCTAATCAACACTCACCTAGCTTCCACGCGCGGCGGTAAGGTTTCCTTCACTCACCTGATCGCTTGGGCCCTGGTGGAGTCGCTGGCAGAGATGCCGGAAATGAATGTGGCTTACACCCTGGACGAAAAGGGCAAGCCGGCTCTACACAACCCCGCCCACGTAAACCTGGGTCTGGCAATTGACGTGCCCAGCGCCAACGGTGAGCGTCGCCTGCTAGTGCCTAGCGTTAAGAACGCCGACACTCTGGATCTAGCCAGTTTCATCGATGCCTATGACGCGCTGGTGGTTAAAGCCCGCAAGGGGCAGCTAACTGTCGATGACTTCAAGGACACCACCGCCACCCTGACCAACCCCGGCATGATCGGCACCCTTAACTCTGTGCCGCGCCTAATGCCCGGCCAGGGCTTGATTATGGGTGTAGGCGCTATGACCTACCCGGCCGCGTTTGCTGGTGCCAGCCCCGAAACCCTGGCCCGCCAGGCTGTAGGCAAGGTCTTGACACTGTCTAACACCTACGATCACCGCGTCATCCAGGGCGCCCAGTCCGGCGAGCTGCTACGCCTAATGGAACGTAAGCTCATGGGCCTAGATGGCTTCTGGAACCGCTCCTTCAAGGCCCTGCGTATCCCCCACGAGCCGGTGCACTGGGACCAGGACGTCACCTACGACCCGCTAGCCGACGCCGGCAAGCCCGCCCGCGTAGCTGAGCTGATTCACGCTTTCCGTCAGCGCGGACACCTAGCCGCCGACACTGACCCGCTGGCCTACCGCCTACGCCGTCACCCTGATCTGAACTTCTCCTCCTACGGGCTAAGCCTGTGGGACCTAGACCGGGTCTTCCCCACCGGTGGCCTGGGCGGCAAGGACCGTGCCACCTTGCGCGAAATTTTGCAGATGCTGCGTGACGCCTACTCGCGTTATGTGGGCGTGGAATACATGCATATCCAAGACCCAGCCCAGCGTCGCTGGTGGCAAGAACGCATGGAAGGTGTTACTCCCAGCATTGATACTGCTGAGCGCCGTCGCATCCTAACCAAGCTGATGCAGGCAGAAGCATTCGAAGTGTTCTTGCAAACCAAGTACGTGGGCCAAAAGCGCTTCTCGCTAGAAGGTGGCGAGTCACTGATTGTGCTGCTGGACCGCCTGATCGACGACGCCGCACATGATGGCATTGAAGAAGCCGCTATTGGTATGGCTCACCGTGGCCGCCTAAACGTGCTTACCAATATTGCCGGCAAGTCTTACGGCCAGGTCTTTGACGAGTTTGACGGTAACTACCTGACCAACGGCCAGGGCTCTGGTGACGTCAAATACCACCTGGGCACCACCGGCACCTTCACCGGCACCGATGATGTGACCACCAAGGTTTCCCTGGCCGCTAACCCCTCCCACCTGGAAACGGTAGATGGGGTGCTAGAAGGTATTGTGCGCGCCAAGCTAGATCGCAGCGGCTCCGGCGCTGACGGCAGCTACAATGTTTTGCCGATTTTGGTGCATGGTGACGCCGCATTTGCAGGCCAGGGCGTGGTTTACGAAGTGCTCAACATGAGCCAGCTACCCGGTTACCACACCGGCGGCACTATCCACGTGATCGTCAACAACCAGATCGGTTTCACCACCGGTAACGCGCTGGGACGCTCCACCACCTACCCCTCGGACCTGGCTAAGGGGCTACAGGTGCCGATCTTCCACGTAAACGGTGACGCCCCCGAATCTGTGGCACGCGTAGCCCGCTGGGCTTGGGAATACCGCCAAGAATTCCACAAGGACGTCATTATCGATCTGGTTTGCTACCGCCGTCGTGGTCACAACGAGGGTGACGACCCCTCAATGACCCAGCCGGTTATGTACAACCTGATCGACCGCAAGCCCTCCACCTTCTCGGTTTACACCACCAACCTGGTGGGGCGCGGAGACCTCACTGAAGAACAGTGCGAGCAGCTACTGGACGCCTACCGCGACAACCTGGAGCACATCCTTAACGAGGCCCGCGCCGGTCACCTCAATGCTGACACCCCTGCCTACAGTGGCCCTAAGGCTGGCGAAACTTCACATTCACAGCCCACTGCGGTAGCCCGTGAAGTGATTGAACGTATCGGTGACGCCCAGGTATCTGTCCCTGAAGGCTTCCAGGTACACAGCAAGCTGATGAACCTGCTACGCAAGCGTCAAAGCATGAGCCGCCAAGGCGGCATTGACTGGGGCTTTGGTGAGCTGCTGGCCTTTGGTTCGCTGCTGATGGAAGGCGTACCGGTGCACATGACCGGTGAAGATGTACGCCGCGCTACCTTTGCCCAGCGTCACGCCGTCATGCACGACCAGCGTAACGGTTCAGAATGGACCCCGCTGGACTACCTGACCCCCAACCAAGCCAAGCTGTCAATTGTTGACTCGCTGCTAAGCGAATACGGCGCTATGGCTTTCGAATACGGCTATTCGGTAGAGCGCAGCGAGGGCCTAAACATTTGGGAAGGCCAGTTCGGCGACTTCGCTAACGGCGCCCAGACCGTAATTGATGAGTACGTCTCTTCCGCTGAGCAAAAGTGGGGCCAGCACTCTGGCCTGGTTCTGCTGCTGCCGCACGGTTTGGAAGGCCAGGGCCCGGACCACTCTAGTGCCCGCATTGAGCGCTACCTGCAGCTATGCGCTCAGGACAACATGCGCGTGGTGCAGCCTTCCACCCCGGCTAACCACTTCCACACCCTGCGTGACCAGGCTCGGCGTGAACCGCACCGGCCTTTGATCCTGATCAGCCCCAAGCAGATGCTGCGTTTGAAGGCTGCCGTCTCGCCGGTGGAAGACTTCATCAACGGCTCCATGCAAACTGTCATTGGTGAAACTGATCCGGAAGTTTTGGCCGCTGCCGCTGCGAACAAAGTGGATCGAGTGCTGCTATGCTCAGGCCGTATCTACTGGGATCTGCTGGCCCACCGCCAGCACGCGGAGGATAAGCACACTGCCATTGTGCGTCTAGAGCAGCTCTATCCTCTCGACGAGCCGGCCCTGTTGGAGGCCCTGGCTCCGTTTGCGGGAGCCGAGCTGGTTTGGGTCCAGGATGAGCCGCGCAACCAGGGCGCTTGGCCTTGGCTGGCTCTGCACCTGCCTGACTCGATCACGGCTGGACGCTTGCCGCGAGTGGTGGCTCGCCCTGAGGCTGCCGCCCCGGCTGTGGGTACTTCAGCAGCTCACGTAGCTCAGCAAAAGCTGCTCCTAGACGAGGCTTTTGCCCGCTAAGTAGGGCTTTGCTCGCTAAAGACACGCGCGTATTGGCCCGGTCAGCATCTGCAGGCCGGGCCAATGCTACGATTTTTCCCTAGTCAAGCAGGAAGGATGCTGGCCGTGAGTGAGATCAACCTGATCTTCATCGGCGATGAGCTGATTACAGGTCGCGGAGATGCACGGGCCCTGGGCTGGGTGGGGCGCGTTATGGCGCGCACCAACTCGCTAGAGGTTATTGATGCCCCCTCCTGGTCTACGCTGGCCGTTCCTGGTGAAGTTAGCGCCCAGCTGTCTAACCGTTGGCGTGATGAGGCTGCCCGCCGGGTTGTTCCTGGCGCCCGCAACCTACTGGTAATTGGGGTTGGGGTGGCAGATGTTACCCACAATGTCAGCACGGCCCGCTCTAGCCTGGCTTTAGCCAATATCATCGACGCCGCCGTAATGTACGAAAAGCTTGAATGCCTGATGGTTGGCCCGCCGCCGCTAACCGTAGCCAACCCGAAGGCGCTGGCCGCTCTAAACAATGCAGCCCGTGAAGTGTGCCGCCGCCGCAACGTTACCTACGTGGACACCTATACCCCGCTGGTTAAGCATGAGCAGTGGCTTACTGACATTGCGCTTAACGACGGCGCCTACCCCGGTCAGGCCGGTTACGGCCTATTGGCTTGGCTGGTACTGCACCGGGGTTGGAACCAGTGGCTGGGGCTGTAAAAGCTGTAAAAGCTAAAGCTCGGCCGCGCTAGGGCTCGCCGCCGACCCCACGCGGCCAGCCACCAACTGCATAAACAAAAAGCGCTGAGCACCTTGGGTGCTCAGCGCTAAGTTTTACTCAGGCGTTGGGACGCTTACCGTGGTTAGCGCCGCCCTTGGCACGGGCCTTACGCTTACGACCGCGCTTGGACATACTGGCCTCCTCGTAATAGGGACTAACACCCCACGAGGGGGCATATAACTAGGCTATTTTTACACATTCAACGCCATGCCACCAAGTGACAAGCGCCGCTAACTGCGGTAGGTCACTGAGCGAGACACACTCGCTACAGTCGAATCGCTAACCAGCGTGGTGGAAGTAGCCAGCGTAGTGGTGTGCCTTTCTGCCCGTCCATGGCCGCATTCGCACAGGCCAGGGGTGCATCCGCAAGTGCTAACCACTGCCAGTTGGGTGCGTACCCGCTCCACCAGGGATTGCGGGGCTTGCTCAGCACACCGCGAGCGCAACAGACCCTGTAAGTGACGTACGGCGTCGGCCTGGGCTTTGCAGTGCGGGCAGCTGGCCACATGCGCCTGTAGGCGGGCGGTGAGCTGTTCGTCGCATTCGCGGTCAACAAAGGCGTGTAGGTGCGCCAAGGTTTCGGTGCAGGAACAGCCTTTCGCGGTGGTTTCAGGCATGAGTTTTCTCCTTCGCAACGGCTGCGCTAGTTTCAGCGTTCTGCTCGTAACCGTAGTCACGTGCATAGTCGGCTAGTAACTCGCGTAGCTGGGCGCGTCCTCGGTGCAAACGCGACATAACCGTGCCTAGCGGGGTATCCATGATTTCGGCGATCTCTTTGTAGGAGAAACCTTCAACATCCGCTAGGTACACGGCCAGGCGGCGGTCTTCGCTGAGCTCTTGCAGGGCAGACTTGATTTCACTGTCGGGCAGAGAGTCCAGGGCGAAGTCTTCCGCACTGGGTAGTCCTACCGAATCGTGGCTGGCGGCTCGATGCAGCTGCCAGTCCTCAACAGAGTCTGAATCTGCCTGCATGGGCTGGCGTTGCTTTTTGCGGTAGGAGTTGATGAAGGTATTGGTCAAAATCCGGTACAGCCAGGCTTTAAGGTTGGTGCCGTCCTGGTACTGGTTGAAAGCTGCGAAGGCTTTCATGTAGGTGTCTTGAACCAGGTCCTCGGCGTCAGAACTGTTACGGGTCATGCGCAGGGCAGCCCCGTAAAGCTGGTCGAGGTAAGGCAGAGCGTCCGCCTGGAAACGAGCTGAGCGCTGCGCGTCCGTTTCGGTTGTTTGTTCACTCATCACTTACCAGCCTAGCGGTTGCGGGCGCGACGCGCCGGGTGGATCGTGATTTCATGCCGGCTTAAACGTTTTGGGGGCGGTGGTGATTCCCGTTCGTTTAGGGTTTCTCTATCAGCAATGCTGGCCTATTTGAGACAATGGGGTTTATGAGCGTGCTTTTGCCTTTCTTGCGTCCTTTAGCGGCTATGCCTTTCATCATTGATGGTTTGGATGCTGTGGTTAATAGTGATGAACATGCCCAGCGTGCTAATGGTTTGCTGGAATATGCAGGTTCCTATGGTTTAACCACGCCGCCGGTGGCGCTGGTTGAAAAGGCTGCTACGGCTACTGGGGCGGTTAGCGTGGTTGCGGGGACGGCTTTGAGTTTGTCGATTGCTCCTGCGGCTAGTGCCTATACGTTGGCGGCTTTGAATGTGCCGGTTACGCTGATTAATTCCACTTATTTCAATGGCCGGCAGCTGGTGGTGTCGCTGACTCCGGCGCTGCGTGGGGCTGCGCTTAGTGCCGGTTTGTTGGCTTTGGGGGTGGCCGCTTCCCAGCGTCGCAAGCTTAAGCGGGCTGCTGCCAACGACGACGGCGCCGGCCAAGGGTGTAACGGCAAGGCGCATGGCTCTCACCCCGGTCACGGTCACTGCAACAAGCACGCCCAGCAGGGCCAGTGCCACAAGCACGGCGAGCACCCTCACGGCCATGGGCCTCAGGGGCACGGCCATGGCCCGGGTCGCTGCTGCCGGCGTCGTCGTAAAGAGCAGGACTAATGCAAGCTTGGCGCTGCCCTACCCCAAGCGAGCCGATTGACGCCACTGTTTCACTGCCGGGCTCTAAGTCTTTAAGTGCGCGCGCCCTGCTGGCGGCGGCGCTGGCTGATGCCCCTAGCCAAATTGAGGGTCTGCTTGAAAGCCGCGACACGGCTTTGATGCGTGCGGCGCTGGAGACTTTAGGGGCTCGTTTCAGCCAGTGCGGCTCTACACTGCAGGTAACCCCGCTACCGGCGGCTAAAACACCGGCAGGCCCAGCCTCGCCTAAGGCAGACTCAGCCGCTCCAGAGGCAGCCCCAACAGAAAAACCGCCAGCAGGCCTGCCGCCTGACAACTCCACCCCGGTTATTGACTGTGGGCTGGCGGGAACTGTGATGCGTTTGTGCCGCCCCTGGCCCTGGCCCTGGGCGTTAGCTTGACTTTCACCGGTGACCAGGCTGCTTTGGCACGGCCTATGGAGCCGCTAACCGATGCCCTGGCGGCGCTGGGGGCCAGCTTTGACTGGCATGGGCAGCGTGGGCGTTTGCCTTTCACTATCCATGGCGCTGGTTTAAACCCTCAAGAGCATCTACAGGTGCAGGTTGATGGCTCTAAATCGAGTCAGTTTGTCTCTGCCCTGCTGTATTTGGGGGCGGCTTTGCAGCTGGCTGGCAAGGCACAAAGCCTAACTGTCAGCGCTAAGCAGCCTTTGGTATCTGTGCCGCATTTGCAGATGAGCGTGGCTAGCCTGCGCCAATGTGGCGTGCAGGTGCAAGCACCCGAGGATTACCGCGCCCAGCAGCTAAGCTGGCGCGTTAGTGGGCGCCCGCGCGGAGGCCGCAGCGTGATTGAACCTGATCTTTCTAACGCGGGGCCTTTTATTGCCGCGCCGCTGGTATCCGCCGCAGGTGGGCGGGTGCGGATTTTGCATTGGCCCACCCACACCACCCAGGTGGGGGCTAACTGGGTGGATATCCTTAAGCTTTTTGGCGCCCAGGTGCAGCTAGAGCAGGGCACGCTACTTAGCTCCAGCGGCGTCCTGCGCGGTATTGAGCGTGATGCCAGCGCTGAAGGCGAGCTGGTGCCTACCATGGCGGCGTTAGCTTTAGTGGCTGCCAGCCAGGGCCAGACCAGCAAGATTTGGGGTATTGGGCACCTGCGTGGTCACGAAACTGACCGTTTAGCGGCCATCGCCACCCAAGCCCGCAAACTTGGGGGGCGCGTGGATGAGGGCCAGGATTATTTAGTTTTCCACCCCTGCACTTTGCACCCAGCCCACTTGGAGGCCTACGCCGATCACCGTATGGCTACTTTCGCGGCTATTATGGGTTTAAATCTGCCGGGAATTAGCCTGGATGATGTGGGTGCCACCACCAAAACCATGCCCACATTCACCCAGCTTTGGGACGCCATGCTTAAGAGTGCAGGAGAGGCTATTGGCTAGACGCGATATTGGTACCGATGATCCGCGTGTGCGGGTGCGTCCCGGTAAGGGTTCGCGTCCACGTACTAAAGTGCGCCCGGCTCATGCTGATGCCGTCACCGGCATGGTTACCCGTATTGATCGCGGCCATTACCGTATTCACCTAGATGACCCATCCCTAACTGAGGATGGTAGCGGCGATATTACCGCCATGAAGGCCCGCGAGCTGGGCCGAGGCAAAGTGGTTGTGGGCGACCAAGTGGCGGTGGTTGGTGACGTGTCGGGGCGTAAAGATACTCTGGCCCGTATGGTGCGTATTGAGCCCCGGCGTACCCTGCTGCTACGTAGCGCTGAGGATGGAGACAGCGCCGGCTCACAAAAACCGGTGGTGGCTAACGCCGATTTGTTGGTGGTGGTCACGGCTTTAGCTGATCCACCGCCGCGTCCACGCATGATTGACCGCTATTTGGTGGCCGCCTACGACGCCGGCATGGAGCCACTGCTGGTGCTGACTAAATCTGACCTAGCTGACCCCACCGAGCTGCTGAGCCTGTATCAGCCCCTGGGGGTGCGTTGTTTAGCAACCACTATCACTGAAAGTGGCATTAGCGGCATTGAGGTGGTGCGTCAGGCCCTGGCCGGTAAGGTTTCGGTGCTGGTAGGCCACTCTGGGGTGGGTAAATCCACCCTGATTAACGCCCTAGTTCCGGCTGCTAACCGAGTAACTGGGCATGTCAATGAGGTTACTGGGCGTGGCCGCCACACCTCCACTAACTTGCAGGCTGTGGTTAATCCTGATGGCGGCTGGGTAATTGACACCCCCGGGGTGCGTTCCTTTGGGGTGGCGCATGTGGCCGCCGACGACGTTTTGCGCGGCTTTGCTGATTTGGCTCAGGTAGCTCAAGAGTGCCCACGTGGCTGCAGCCACGAGCTTGGCGTGATTGACTGTGCACTTGACCAGTGGGCGGATAAAGCAGACGAGGCTTCTACTCGCGAAACTCGCTGCGGCCGGGTAGATTCCTTTAGGCGCCTGCTGACAGCCTCCTTGGATGCTCAAGATCCAACTAAGGCTTAAAAACACTTGTAACGTAGACTGGGACTAAGGTCCACCCACCTAGCAATCTGGCGAGGCATCGCATGACCCATTCACCGCTTCCATACCCAACTAGTGTGCGTTCATCATTGCATGATATTCGCTCGCAAATCAGCCTGTTGCCGGCGCAAAGGCGAGTTTTAGAAGTAGTTGAGGGCGCTGGCCAGCCTATTTCCAGTGCTGAGGTGGCTAAAACCTTAAAGCTGCATCCCAACACTGCCCGTGAGCATCTTGATGCACTGTTAAACGCTGGCTTGGTTACCACGCTGCCGATGCGCACTGGTAAGCGCGGACGTCCGACCTTGCTTTACAGCGTCACCACCCTGGATCCCAACCAGATTTTAAGCACCTACCTGGATGTTATTACTGCTACCGCGATTTCTTTAGCTGAAGGTAGCGACGGCGTAGCTCAGGCTATTGCGGTAGGTAAAAACTGGGCGGGCCTGACCTGCCCACAACCTGCCCAAACCGGCTTCCAGGGCACCAGTGGCGCCGTCGCCCCCAGCGCCGTTAGCAGCGCAGAAGCGGCAAGCCCAGCCGCAGCAACCAGCGACGCCGTCGCCGCTGAGCCCAGCCACCTAAGCGAGACGGGGGCCAACACAGCCGCTGAAGCCAACATGACCCAGCGCCTAGAAAACGCTATTGCCCAGCTCAGGCCCATCTTCACGGTTATGGGTTTTGCGCCGGAACTAGCCAAACAAGCTGGTGCTGCACTCATGCCCATTCGCTAAAGGTGGCTGGCCCCACCCCCTGGTGTGCATAATTCACGAGGCCTATATTGCTGAGCTGCTGACGCGTTCCAGCGGCGTGAGGGTGGTTTCTAGCGCTGAGCTCAAGCTACACCCGCAGCTGGCTAGCACCTGTCTGGTAGAGCTAAAACGCAACAAAACCACCTGCTCAGTAGGCGTTTGTGACTGCTCCCAACCAACCCCACACGCAGCCAGCAGGCACTGAGCAGCCGCCTTCTGCGCCGACCAGCTACTGCACCTGCAGCACACCCACAGCGCCTTTTTCCATGTCGGCAAAAGCGTGGGTGACAAAGGTGTAGTGGCCCGCCTGCGGCGGCACAAATTCCACAAAGCCACCCTGGCAAGGCCCCAGGTTTAGCGCCTGCGAGCCACCTGACCAGCGCGCACCAATCTGATCGGGCCCGCCCAGCGTCCAGGCGCCCTCATAAAACACCTGGTCAAACTGGCCCCCCACCACGTGGAAAGTACACGGCAGCGAAGGGCCCGCGTCCATCAGCCAAAAACGCACCCGCTGGCCTGCACTCACCTGCAAGGGACGGTATTTGTATTGGAAAGCCATGCCGTTAAACGCCATTAGATCTGGGGTTTTGGCAGCCACCTTAGCTTCATCGGTGGCCCCGCCTTCAGGCCCTAGGTAAATTTCCGACTGGATCAGCACAAATTCGTGATCCACCTGGCTAAGCTCGGGTGGATCAATGATCACCGCGCCATGCATACCTGCTGCCAAGTGCACACTCATGGGCGCAGTTGAGCAGTGGTAGAGCCAAATGCCGCTGCGGGTGGCAGTGAAGTTGTATTGCAGGCTTTGGCCCGGCGAGATTGAACGCATGGGTTTATCGGGGGCCAGCACTCCGGCATGGAAGTCAATGGAGTGACTCATGGTGCCGTCATTGACCAGGGTGATTTCAAAGTGGTCACCTACCTGGCCGCGCAGCACCGGGCCTGGCACGCCGCCGTTATAGGTCATGCGTTTGGGTTACCCCCGCCCCCACCTGGGCGGTTATTTCGCTAACGCGCAGAGTGTGGCGGTGCACTGTGCCCGGCGCCTGGGGGCGTGGGGCGCGCGCGTCATGGGCTTTAAAGTAGCTGGGCGGCTGCCAGTTTAGATCCACCTGGGCGCTTTGGCTGCTGGCCGAATGCTGGTGCCCACTGTGGCTAGTGTTGCTGGAAACCCCAGCCACTTTCACGTCAAACACCATCCCCATGGCGCGGTGTCCGGCCACCGAGCACCAGCCAGCAATTGGCTCACGCACATTGTTAACCGTAATGGTTTTACTCTCCCCCACCGCTAAACGCCCGGTGGTTTGCCCGGTTGCCAGCACTAAATCATGCACTTCAGAGCCGGTGTTTTTCAGGGTTAGCCGCAGCGTCGCCCCCACTGGCACATCCACACTGGAGGGCACAAAGCTCATGCCGCTAATGGTGATGTTGGCGTTGACCACCTGGCCGCTGCCGCCAGCGCTGGCACTGCCCTGCCCGGAACCTAGCCCCATAAGCCCGCCCGGGGTTTGGGTTGAGCTGGCACTTGCACCAGCCACGACGGCGACGGCGGCAGTTACCAGCCCGGCTAGGCCCCGCGTCGGTCCGGGGTTTGGGCTGCGCCAGTGGCCCCCGCACTCTGCGCGGTCGCAGTTGGCGCGGCGGACCTAGATGCACTCTGCGCGACCGACGCCGCTGCCTTACTAGATGCCGGTTTGCTCGCCACCTTGTTTAAGGTGACGGTGGAGGGCGGGGCGGCGCTAGTGTCGCCCTTGCGCCGAGCCTGAATAGCTTGGCCTGCGGCCACAAAGAAATAAGCCCCGGCCAGAGCCGCGCTCAAACCGGTTACGCCCCGCACCGCAGGTGGCAGCGGCAGGCAAGCTAGCGCCAGGCACAGGTTAATGGTGGTGATCCGCCACCAGGTGTAGCGGTCCATAATGGCGTGGGTTAGGCGGGACATGGCCGGGCCTCCCCCAAGCATCACCGGGGTTAAGAAACTAAGCGCCGCCAGCAAGATTTGCAGGGCAAAACCGCTAACCACCGCTAAACGCAGGCCGTGGGCCACCGCGCGGGCGGCGTCGTCGTTAGCGGCGTAAGAAACCCCCCACTCCTAAACGAATTACGCACCAGGCCAGCCAAGCCAAGGCGGCGGCGGTAGACAGGCCCGCATAGTTAGTTACCCCTTTGCGCGCCCCGGTACGCCACAGCGGCGCCACCACGGCGACGGCGCTTAACAGATAAAGCAGAGCCCCAATCCCAGCCAGGGGCCGCCACAACCCAGAAAAAGCAATCACCGCCACCGCTAAAGCCAGGCCGGGCAGAGCTCGTTGCGCTTGACGCGGGGCTGTCGGCTCCATCTTGGTGCGCAGCATGGTAGGCCACAGCACCACCAGTGTGCCCAGCACGGTGATGCCCAAAACCCCCAGTACCATGATCGGCACATGGGCTAAATACATGCGGTTAGACCAGGCCGCTTGCCCTTTAAAGTCAAAGTATTTAATAGACCAGCCGGCCAGTGCCCCCACCATTAGGTAGCTGAGGGAGCAAATGTAGTAGTCCACCAGCGCCGCCATGCGGGCCGCCACCGCGCGGCGTTTGCACCACCATGGCCACCACGCCCAGCGTCGCACTCACTGCTACGCAGCTAGCCCCCACGCCAATTACGATCTGGCTATTAATGCACACCCCGGTGATTACCAGAGCGGCGCCCACGCTGTGCAGGCCTAGGCGCCCATTTAGCATCAGCGCCCCACCCCAGGCAGGCCGGTGTAGGAGGGTGTCGGCAAAATGGGCGCTCCAAATAGTGATAGCGCTACCCAAGGCCCCCAGCAGGGCCGCATGTAGTGGCGCCCAAGCATCTAGATTGGGCCACAGTTGGGCGTATTTGCCAGCTAGCAGCACCAGGGCAGTAAAAATCCAAGCCACCACCACGGCGTTGCGTTTTATCTGGGTGGTGCGCCGATGCGGTCGGGGTTGGGGGCTTTTGGCTGGGGGCTGGGTGATTTCCATGGCAGTTTTCTTGGTAGCGAGGCGGGCTTGGAAGCCAGAAGCTTGGTTGCTTAGCTGGGCATAATCGGACTATTTGGCAGTTACCGCGCGGGTAACTGCGATAAGTAGGAACAGCACTATTGCGGCGATGGAAACAGCTCCACCTACCTGCCAGGATAGGCCACCAAGGTTAGCGGTTAATACCCTTACAATCAGGCCGCCATGCAGGGCGCCAAGGGGCAGATACATAAGCGGGTGGTAGGGCAAGCGGCGGTGCAGCACCCCGGGCAAAATAATGGAGGCGTGGGCCATCACCATTGAGAGGGCGTAACCGATTGTGACCGTGTGGATGACGACGTCGTAGGCAGCCCCATTAAAACCGTAAAGGCACCAGACCGTGGCGCTAATAGCCAACCAAAAGTAGCCGCTGAGCATGGCGGCCCCAGCAAAACGCACTTGGCCACTCCCGCGCACAGTGCGCCGAGCTACATCGTGGTAGCCCATTATGAGCGCTAGGGCTAGCAGGGCTGCGGCCGCCAAAATTTGGGCTGGCACCCACACCAGGGACAGGGCGCTAAATGAGAGCACCGCTAGGCACAAGCCCAAAACCCACCCCTCAACTTTGCCTATAAAAGCCACGCGGGCTAGTTCCAGGCGCTCGCCGATAATGGTGAAAATCAGAAATTCCAGCCAAAGCGTGGCCACGGTTTCAAGAGGTTTATCCATTAGCCACAGCCAGGTGCCCAGCGTGAGACTGAGCGCCCCTAGGGCTTCAATTTGGGTGGCTACGGCCCCGGCGCGGGTGCGCAAAATATATAGGTAGACGGCGTCTAGGCCGAGCGCCCCCACCAGCAGCAGCCCTTTACCTACCGCGCTTGGGGCCCCGGCCAGCAGCGCTAACATGCCGACGGCGTGCGCATAGGGGGCCACCCAAGCCCAGCGCCTACGCGCAGCCACGGCCCGCTCTAGGCTGATAACTGTGCCCAAGAAGCCTGCCAGCATCAGCGGCCCATGCAGCGCGGCCAGGTGCGCCCCGGTTACAGGAGCGGGCAGGTTTAGCCGCAGCAGGGCGGCGTCGAGCCCAGCCATTACGCAAACGCCACCTAACAATAAAGCCAGGTAGCGCGGCGCCAGGGCAGCGCGTTTTTCGCTGTTGGCGGCCTTGGGGGCAGCCGACTTATTTTTCATAGTTAAAACCGTAATAATATTTCTAGTGGGCTGGCAATCTATGCTAGTTACAGATACTTTCGTCCCATTGCCCGCCCCAATCACAACAACTCAAAACTTTTAAGGACTCCAATGAGCCAGAACCAGATCCCTGTTACCGACGTTTCTAGCCAGGGCCACGGCGGTTGCGGCTGCGGCTGCAGCTCCGTGCAAGATGAACTGCCGCGCCTAGACGCCCGCCCCTTCCCGCCCAAGCTACGCCACGCCGCCATTTTGGGTGCAGTGGCCTCCCTGGCTCCGGGTGAGGGCATGGAGCTGTTTGCCCCGCACGTACCGCGCCCGCTGTTGATGCAGATTGACTCCCAGATTCCTGGCGACTTCAGCTATGAGCTGGTTTATGAGGGCGACGACGGCGCTATCGTAGCCATCCGCCGTACTGCCTAAAGACTGCGCGCTGCCTAACTCATTCGCCGCGCTAATTCACCGCACCGACTAAAGGTCATAAACCACCGTGAGCGCTCCCAGCTTAGCCACTGCCCCACCCGCCCTAAGCGCCCCTGGCGCCGAGGCGGGTGGGCAGCTGGTTGACCGCTATGGTCGCCGGGCCAGAGATTTGCGTTTATCTATTACCGATAAATGTAATCTGCGCTGCACCTATTGCATGCCTGCACAGGGCCTTGAGTGGCTAAAAAATGAGCAGCTACTAAGCCTTGAGGAACTGGTGCGCTTAGCGCGCATTGGGGTGGAACGCTTAGGCATTGAACGCATCCGCATTACCGGCGGCGAGCCGCTACTGCGGCGTGATTTAGAGCAGCTGGTGGCGGCCCTAGCTCAGCTGCGCACTCACGCTGGCATTAAGCCCGACCTGGCCCTTACCACTAATGGCTTGGGCCTGGATCGGCGCGCAGCCCAGCTGCGCAGCGCCGGCCTAGACCGGGTTAATGTGTCGCTGGATTCTGTCGATGCCAGCGTTTATGCCACTACTACTCGCCGCGACCGTTTTGCTGACGCCCTACGTGGTATCCAAGCGGCTGCAATGGCGGGATTAAACCCAATTAAGGTCAATGCCGTAGCCATGGCGGACACAATCGAGCAGGTAGCACCAAGCCTGCTAGATAAGAGTCTGCGTGAAGGCTGGCAGCTGCGTTTTATTGAGCACATGCCGCTAGGTGCGCAGGCTTGGAGTCGCCAGGCAATCGTTAGTGCCCAAAGGATTTTGGATATTTTTGCAGCTAACGACTTTGAACTAACCGAGTTGGGTCGCCCTGACCGGCGCCCAGCCCAGCTATGGCAGGTGGCCCCCACCGCCACACGCCCCGGCGGCACAGTGGGCATTATTGCCTCAATTACCAGGCCATTTTGTGATGACTGTGACCGCACCCGTCTAACCGCTGACGGCCAGCTAATGACCTGCCTGTTTGCGCAGGCAGAGACAGATCTGCGGGCTTTGCTACGCGGCGGGGCCAGCGATGAAGAAATTGCTAGCACCTGGCAGCAAGCCACCTGGTTTAAGCCCCTAGCTCATGGGCGCGACGCCGGCCCTAATGCGCAACCGCTAAATCTAACGCGCCGCTCAATGTCCACTATCGGCGGCTAAATCCGCTACGGCTAAAAAATATTTACAAGGAAACCATGCAAATAACTGTGCGTTACTTCGCTGGGGCCGCCCAAGCTGCGGCCACCACCAGCGAATCTGTTGAGATTAGCCCCGGCACTACGCTAGAGCAGCTACTGGCCCAGCTTTCACAGCGCAGCGATGAGCTGGCCCGAGTGCTGGCGGCCAGTAGCTACCTGATTAACTCACGCCCCGCCACCGATCGCAGCAGCGTTCTAGAAGAGGGCATCAATTTGGATGTACTGCCGCCCTTTGCCGGAGGCTGAGCCGCCAGGTGGGCTGAGCGCCGGGTGAGCTTAAGCGCCCCAGGGACACGCCACTCACCGGGCAGCCACGCCGCTCACCGAGCAGCCGCAGACCATTCGCGGGCGCTTAGGGGCAGTTGCTCCACTCCTGGCTGCCGTCACTGTATGCCTGTAGCTTCCATACCGGCAGTTTGGCTTTAACCAGGTCCACGGCGTCAGCGCAGGCTTCAAAAGCTTCACGGCGGTGATCAGCGCTTACGGCTACACCTAGAGCCACGTCACCGATAGCCAGGTTACCTACCCGGTGCACAATGGCTAGCGCTCGCAGCCCAGGGCGCGCACTAATCTCGGCGGCAATTTCCTCAACCACCTGGGTGGCGATGGGGTGAGCGCTGTATTCGAGCCGGTCAACTGCCCGTCCGCCGTCGTGATTGCGCACCACCCCGGCAAAAGTGACGGTAGCCCCGGCCCCCGCATCCCCAACCGCTTGGGCCAGTGCGTTTACGTCAACAGCACTTTGAGTCACTTGGGCCGCAATCACCTTAGCCATTGGCTTTCCCTTCTAAAAACAACCAGATTTAACACTAATATTAACGTTTCATTTAGGTGGAAATTTTGGATTCTCGTTATCGTGCCACTCGTCACCAGCGCACCGCTAGCGTGCTGACAGATGCGGGAGTTGATCTGCTGCAAAAGTCGCGGGTGCTGGTAGTTGGCTGTGGGGGGCTGGGTTCACCGGTGCTTACTTACTTAGCTAGTGGCGCTGTGGGCACGCTCGGTTTTGCCGACGACGACCTGGTAGAGCCCACTAACTTACATCGCCAGGTGATCCACACCCCCAGCGATATTGGCCGCCACAAGGTTGATTCAGCCATTGACTACCTCACCCGCCTGGCTAGTGAAGTGAAGCTAGAGCCCTACCACCGGCGCCTGGCTGTAGATGAGCGCGACGACGCCCTACTGGCCAGCTACGACCTGGTGCTGGACTGCACCGACTCGTTTAGTTCCAAATATGCTTTGGCCGACGCCGCCGCCCGCGCTGGGGTGCCTCTGATTTGGGGCACAGTGGTGGCCCAGGTGTTTCAGGTGGCCGGGTTCTGGTCGCGGCCCACTCGCGCCGGCTATGCGCCTAGCCAACTGCGTGACCTCTACCCCGCTCCCCCACAGGCTGGCCTGGTAGATCCGGCAGATGTTAGCGGGGTGCTAGGCGCGGTGGTGGGCCAGTGCGGCTCAGTAATGGCTAATGAGGCCATTAAATTCCTAACCCACACCGGCAGGGGCCTGTTTGGGCGCCTACTTATAGCCGACGCCGCCGCCGCGCGTTGGGACACTATCGACTGGCAGCCGCTACCCTAAAGACTATGCGCAACGTTGACGACTACATTGCTACCCTCACGGCGGGCATTGGCGCCCTGCCTATAACTGAGCAACCTATTGCTGCCTGCATCGGTAAGGTGCTGGCCAAGTCAATTACTGCCTTAGCGCCGGTGCCGCCGTGGACTAATTCAGCTATGGATGGTTACGCCGTGCGCGCCAGTGAAGTAGCTCAGGCAAGTGAGCAAACCCCGGTTTGCCTACCAGTAAGCGGGGATGTGGCAGCGGGTGCTAACCCAGCCCCGCTACCTGAAGGCACCGCCATGCGTATCATGACCGGGGCAGCCATCCCACCCGGCGCCGACGCAGTGGTGCAAGTGGAGTTAACCGACCAGGCCGCTGGCGCCGCCCCCCTACCTGAGCAGGTAAAGATTTATCAGGCCCCAACGCTGGGGCGTCATATCCGCCGCGCTGGTGAAGACACCGGCCTGGGTGAGCCAGTTTTGCCGGCTGGAACCCGCCTAGAAGCACCTCAACTGGCGGCCGCCGTCGCCACTGGACACGGAACCTTAGCGGTACGTCCCAAACCACGCGTAGCAGTTATCAGCACCGGCTCTGAGCTGACCCAACCCGGACGCCCCCTAGAGCCCGGCATGATCCCTGACTCTAACGGCCTGATGCTAGCTGCCCTGTGTGAACGCTGGGGCGCCCACTGCGTTTGCACCATGCGCGTGGATGACAATCCTGACAATCTGGTGCGCGCCCTACGTGAAGCTGCCAGCCAGGCTGATCTAGTGGTGACCAGTGGCGGGGTCAGTGCCGGAGCTTTCGACCCGCTTAAGGCCCTAGCTGATCAGGCAGTAGATGGCATCAATTTAGGTTTTGACAAACTGGCCCTGCAACCGGGTAAACCCCAAGGTCACGGCACTATTGCTGACGGGCAGCGACAGGTGCCGCTAGTGTGCTTGCCGGGTAATCCGGTAAGTGTGCTGGTGTGTTTCACGCTGATTGTGGTGCCGGTACTGGCTGCTTTAGATGGGCGCACCCAGGTGCTGGCTTGGGGCCAGGGCGTGGCCGGGGCGTCTTGGCGCAGCCCTGCCGGTAGGCGCCAGCATGTGCCGGTGCATTTGCACTGGAATGAGCAGGGTCAGGCAGTGGCCACGCCTTCACACCGGCTGGGTTCTGGCTCGCACCTGATTGGTTCGCTGCATTTGGCGCAAGCTTTAGCGGTGGTGCCTGGAGAAATTGAAGCGGTAGAGGTAGGCCAGCCTTTGCGTTTGCTAAGCCTTACCCCCGCTTGGCAGCTAGGCCCCGGCGCCCTAACCGACGTCGCCCCTAGCACTCCCAGCGGCCCTTCCTGCACTACTGCCCCTGCCAAGACAGACAACTGCGACGCCGTCGCCCCCAATAGCCATGCCCTAGCCCCCAGCAAGCCGGCAAGTGGAAACGAGAAGTAACTATGAGCCTTGAATTTACCCACCTAGACTCTGCCGGCGCCGCGCGCATGGTGGACGTGACCGCCAAAACCCCAACTGTACGCAGCGCTAGCGCCGAGGCTTTAGTTACCTGCTCACCGCAGGTGGTTGCGGCTTTGCGCGAGGGGCGCGTACCCAAGGGGGACGTGTTAGCGGTGGCCCGCATTGCCGGTATTGCCGCCACTAAAAAGGTGCCTGAGCTGCTGCCCCTGGCCCATGTGATTGGGGTGCATGGGGCGAGTGTGGACCCGCAAATCACCGACGCCGGGGTACTGCTAAAAGCTACCGTGCGCACCGCTGACCGCACCGGGGTAGAGATGGAGGCGCTTACGGCGGTGACTGTGGCGGCTTTGGCCGTGGTGGACATGGTTAAGGGCGTGGACCGCTCAGCTGCCATCGACTACGCCTATATCACCGCTAAATCCGGGGGCCGCTCAGGCACATGGACCCGCGCAGACCTAAACGCCACTGCCACTACGAGCGCCGCCCCCACCGAAAGCGCGCCGTCAGTTGTCGAGCCTGCAAGCCAGGCAGCTGCCACGCCCGCCACCCCAGAAAGCTAGACATTGTCAGGTCCGGCTTATTTGTCGCCATTAGCAGCCAGCTCTGCTACTTGGCCTGCTGCAACAGCTAACCCAGTTGCAGCGGCGGGCCCTGCTTCAGCTAGCCCTGATTTGGCACCCCGAGTGCAGGCAGTGATTTTGGCTGGCGGCACCGCCAGGCGCATGGGCGGGATTTCTAAGGCAGACGTGCCCATCAAGGGCAAGCGTATGCTCGACTACCTGCTTGAGGATCTAGCCGCCCAGCAGATCACTAGCGTAACCGTAGTGGCCCCGCCCAGCGTGCAGCTACCGCCTGGAGTACAGCGCAGCTTGGAAGACCCACCCCTGGGTGGGCCGGTGGCCGGGATTGCGGCAGGTTTAGCCTGTTTGCGCCCCGCCAAGGAGCTAACGCTGCTACTAAGCTGCGACGCCCCCCTGGCCGCCCGCTGTCTGCCGGCTCTAGCTGGCGCTTTAATTCACGACGGCGCCGTGGCCTACCACGAAGGGTATAGGCAACTACTAGTGGGGCTGTACCGCACCGAGAAACTGCGCGGCGCCGTCGCCCCGGGCGGCCAGGGGCTACGCGACATCAGCGTCAAACGTGCCTTGGCCGGCCTTGACTTAGCTACCTGCCCAATCGCCTGGCTGGCCACAGACCTAGACACCCTAGGTGACGTGGAAAATTTTGCCGCCCAGCTTTAGTGGTCGCCGCCGCCTAGCTGCTCAAGCACATGCGGCACTAGCGGACCAATAACTTCCACAGTGTCCTTAACCCCACCACGCGAGCCTGGAGCGTTAACAATAAGGACGCCGTCGGCCTCACGGGAAGTAACCCCCACCAGGCCGCGAGACAAACTAGCTAGCGGAGTTTTCGCTAGCCCATAGGCACGCACCTGCTCAGCTAGCCCATCCAAACGCACTGCCAACAGCGGCGCGGTACCTTCCGGGGTCAGGTCTCGCGGAGTTACCCCAGTACCCCCGGTAGTAAGAATTACTCGCGCCCCAGCTGCAATCGCCTCACGCAAAGCCTGGGTGACTTCCTCAATGCCGTCAGGAATCAGCTTTACTTCATCAACGATCACATCGTAGTCAGCCAACAGTTTGGCGGCCAACGGGCCTGAAGCGTCCTCGCGCGTGCCCGCATAGCAACGATCAGAAACAGTAATTACCGCGCCCTTTACCGGCTCGGGGAGCTTGTGAAAGCCCTTTTGCTTAATTGGTTCCATGCACTCAGCTTAAGCCCACACTCAGACTAGATACAGACAAAAGGTGACCCAGGACCTATTTTCGCCACACCGGCGTGACGTAACTCGGAGGCACTCACCCCTTAAGCCTTTCAGTTTTCCTTGATTTTCTGCGGGTTTAAGGCGCCTATACCGCCCGTTTTAATTAGCCCGTTAAAATCCGAAACAATTACAGGGACTAGTAGCAACGAATGCAGGAGTATCCGTGTCCGAATTGGAAGTTACCGGTACCACCCTTAAGGGTTGGGACCCCCAAGACCCCAATAAATGGAGTTCATCCATTGCTTGGCGCACCCTCGCCATCACCACTTACTCATTGATCCTAGCTTTCTGCGTCTGGTTCCTACCTAGCGCTATCGCTCCGAAGCTAACCCTTCTAGGCTTCCACCTAAGCAAGTCCCAGCTTTACTGGCTAACCGCCCTGCCGGGACTTTCTTGTGGTCTGCTGCGCCTGGTTTACATGTTCCTGCCGCCGCTGATCGGTACCCGCAAGCTGGTAGGTCTGACCTCTCTGCTATGCGCTCTGCCCATGCTGGGTTGGTTCTTCGCCGTGCAAAGCAACCAGACCCCCTACTGGGTGCTGCTAGCCCTGGCTTTTGCCTGCGGTATTGGTGGCGGGGCCTTCTCCGGCTACATGTCTTCTACCGGTTACTTCTTCCCCAAGCGCCTATCTGGCACCGCCCTGGGCTTGCAAGGTGGCCTGGGTAACCTGGGTATGAGCATCATCCAGCTGGTAGGACCGATCCTGATGGGCTTTGGGCTGTTTGGTCTTACCTGGATGGCTCCCCAGCGCACCCACACCGGTGAGCACATTTGGGTTTACAACGCCGCTATCTTCTTTGTGCCCTGGTGCTTGGTGGCCGCCGCTCTAGCTTTCATCTACCTGCGTGACGTGCCTGTAAAGGCCAACATCAAGCAGCAGCTAGACATCTTCTCCAACCCCAACACCTGGTACATGACCATCCTCTACGTGATGACCTTCGGTCTGTTCTCAGGTTTCTCGGCTGTCTTTGGTCTACTGATCAACAACCAGTTCGGCCGTGCCTCCTCACTTAACCTGCCTGTTCTGGGCGCAACCTTCGCTTTCCTAGGCCCACTAATCGGCTCAGTTATCCGCATGTCGTGGGGCCCCTTCTGCGACCGCATGGGCGGCGCCATCTGGACCTTCATCTCCGGTATCGGCATGGCCGTAACCCTGGCCGCTACCGCCTGGGTGCTTTACAACCCTACCGGCTGGAACGACTTCTACCTGTTCCTGGGTCTAATGCTGGCCATGTTCCTGTTCTCTGGTTTCGGTAACGCCGGTACCTTCAAGCAGATGCCCATGATCATGCCGGCCCGTCAGGCTGGTGGCGCCATCGGTTTCACCTCTGCCATCGCTTCGCTAGCCCCTTCCTGATTGGTATGGCCCTAACCGCCATCGCTCCCTGGGTCTTCTTCCTGGCCTGCGCCGTGTTCTGCGTGCTCGCCTCGGCTCTGTGCTGGCGCCAGTACGCCCGTAAGGGTGCCCCCTTCCCGGGCTGATCCCAAGTGCGGCCTCGGCCGTTTCTAAGACCAACTCACGCCAGCTACAGCCGGCGTCAGGAAAATTTGAAGGAATTAACCATGACCGATTCAGCCAGCAAGGCACCGGACACTGAGTCCCTGCCTAGCCTGCTAAAAATGGGTGGCTACCTGCGTAAAGGCCAGGTTAGCGACGACGCACGCCGCCTATTTCTAACCGGTGGACGTGACGCGGATGTGTTCTACCGCGAGCGCTGGAAGCACGACAAAGTTGTGCGCTCCACGCACGGGGTTAACTGCACCGGTTCGTGTTCGTGGGAAGTAATGGTCTCTGACGGGATCATTACCTGGGAGCAGCAGGCTACCGACTACCCCACCACCGGCCCCGATATGCCAGAGTATGAGCCGCGCGGCTGTCCGCGTGGGGCGGCTTTCTCCTGGTACACCTACTCGCCCACCCGCATCCGTTACCCCTACATTCGCTCAGCGCTGCTGGACCCTTACCGTGAGGCTAAGCAGCGTTGCAATGGCGACGCCGTCGCCGCCTGGGAGCAGGTAGTTAGCGACCCGGCCATTGCCAGCGCTTATAAGAGCGCCCGTGGTCGCGGTGGCATGGTGCGCGTGAGCTGGGATGAGGCTCTGGAGCTAATCGCTGCTGCGCATGTGCACACTATCCGCCAGTGGGGTCCGGACCGTATTGCCGGTTTCTCGGTTATCCCGGCTATGTCAATGATTTCCTATGGTGCTGGCTCGCGTTTCCACGAGCTAATTGGCGCCACCATGCTTTCCTTCTATGACTGGTATGCGGACCTGCCCCCGGCCAGCCCGCAGGTGTTTGGTGACCAGACGGATGTGCCCGAATCCGGTGACTGGTACAACTCTCAGTACCTGATCATGTGGGGTTCTAATATTCCGCTGACACGTACCCCTGACGCACACTTTATGGCCGAGGCCCGCTACCACGGCCAGAAGGTAATTGCGGTTTCCCCCGACTATGCGGACAACACTAAGTTCGCTGACCAGTGGCTAAAGGTTGCTACCGGTACCGACGGCGCCGTGGCCCAGGCTATGGGGCACGTAATCCTCAAGGAATTCCACGTGGCTCGCCGTGAGCCATTCTTCCTTGACTACATGCGTCGACACACTGACTCTCCTTTCTTGATCAAGCTGGAAAAGACTGAGCAGGGGTATGTGCCCGGCCAGTTCCTAACCGCCGCGGATGTTAAGGATCTGCCTGGTTATGAGCACCTAGCTAAGCTAGAAAACCCCGACTACCGCACCCTGGTGTGGGATGCTAAGCGCGGCCCGGCTGACCCGGGTGGCACTTTGGCTGACCGTTTTGGCCCTGGCGGTAAGGGCAAGTGGAACCTCAAGCTTGAGGGTGTAGACCCGGTTATGAGCGCCATGGATGTGGCTAACTGGAAGCCCCAGTTGGTTAGCCTGCCGCGTTTTGACCTGCCTAGCTCCACCACCCCCACGGGCACGGCCGGTGGCGGCGTGGTCAACTATGGTGTGCCCACCTTGCGTGTGGGTGACACCCTGGTAACCACGGTTTATGACCTGCTGCTAGCCCAGTATGCGGTTGAGCGTGAAGGCCTGCCGGGCCAGTGGCCTAGCGGCTATGAGGACTCCTCCGTGCCGGCCACCCCGGCTTGGGCGCAGGAGATGAGTGGTCTTAACGCTAACGCCCTGATTCGTGTGGCCCGTGACTTTGCCACTAACGCCATTGAATCTAAGGGCCGCTCCATGATTGTTATGGGCGCGGGCATTAACCACTACTTCCACGCTGACGCTATCTACCGCACCGTTTTGGCGCTGACTTCCATGTGCGCCACTCAGGGTGTTAATGGTGGCGGCTGGGCCCACTATGTGGGTCAGGAAAAGGTGCGTCCGATTGCGGGTTGGAGCCAGTTTGCTTTTGCTCTGGACTGGCAGCGTCCGGCCCGTCAGATGATCACCACCGCTTTTTGGTACCTAACCACTGAGCAGTGGCGCTACGACCGCACTCAGGCTGACCGCATCGCCTCCCCGGTGCATCCCGGCTCCATGGTGGGCAAGTCCAACGCGGACCTCATGGTGGAATCCATGAAGCGCGGCTGGATGCCCTCCTACCCCACCTTTGACCGTAACCCTCTGCTCCTGACGCAGCAGGCACGTGAAGAGGGCATGGATGTTAAGGAATACATTGTGCGCGAGCTTGAGGCTGGCAAGCTGCATTTTGCTTGCGAAGCCCCCTCTCGCCCCGAGAACTTCCCGCGCATCCTGGCTAACTGGCGTACCAACCTGCTGGGTTCTTCTGCTAAGGGCACCGAGTTCTTCCTGCGTCACATGCTGGGTACCGGCAATGACGTAAACATTGACGAAACCCCGGAGAACTTGCGCCCCAAGACCATGCAGTGGGATGAGCCGGCGGCCACGGGCAAGCTGGATCTGATGTGGACTGCGGACTTCCGTAACACCTCCACCACCTTGCACTCCGACGTCGTACTGCCGGCAGCCACCTGGTATGAGAAGGAAGACCTGTCCTCCACGGACATGCACCCCTACATCCACTCCTTCAACGCGGCTATCAACCCGCCCTGGGAGGCACGCACCGACTTCCAGGTGTTCCAGTCCCTGGCGCAGCTGGTTTCCCAGATGGCAGTCAAGTACCTGGGTACGCAGACCGATATTGTGCCTGCACCCCTGATGCACGACACGCCAGATGAGCTGACCATGCCTCACGGCAGTGTTGAAAACCTGCCTAAGCAGTGGATCCCGGGCGTAACCATGCCCAAGCTGGTGCCGATTGAGCGTGACTACACGCAGATCATCGACAAGTTCAACACGGTTGGCCCGCTGGTTGAAAAGGCCGGTATGCCCCTTAAGGGTGTGCCGTTAAGCGCCGCCGGTAACGGCATGGAGTACCTGGCCCACAAGAACGGCGTGGCCACCACCGGCCCGCAGGCTGGGCGCCCGCTGATCGACACTGCGGTGAAAGCTAGCGAAATGGTACTTACCCTTTCGGGCACCACCAACGGCGCCGTCGCCACTGACGGCTGGCGCAAACTGTCTGAACGCACTGGCGTTAAGACCTGGGACCTATCCGAAAGCTCTGAGGAACGCCACATCACCTACGCTGACACTATCCAGCAGCCCCAGTCGGTAATCACCTCCCCCGAGTGGTCCGGTTCGGAGCATGGTGGACGACGCTACAGCGCTTTCGTGGTTAACGTTGAGCGCGCCAAGCCCTGGCACACGCTAACTGGTCGTATGCACTACTACGTGGAGCACGACTGGATGCGTGACCTGGGTGAGTCCCTGCCGATTTTCCGTCCCCCGCTAGACCTGGCGGCCCTGGCCGGCGAACCTGAGCTGGGCCAGGTAACCACCGACGCTAACGGCAGTGCGCAGGTGGCCGTACGCTACCTGACCCCGCACAACAAGTGGGCGATCCACTCCCAGTACTACGACAACCTGCACATGCTCACGCTGGGACGCGGTGGCCAAACCGTGTGGATGAGCCCTGCTGACGCTGAAAAGATCGGCGTCAAGGACAATGACTGGATTGAGGCAGTCAACCGTAACGGTATCGTGGCGGCGCGTGCGGTGGTCTCCCACCGTATCCCCGAGGGCACGGTGTTCATGCACCACGCCCAGGACCGCCAAATCAACACTCCGCTGACAGAAACCAGCGGTAAGCGTGGAGGCACGCACAACTCGCTCACGCGTATCTTCCTCAAGCCCACTCACTTCGCGGGTGGACATGCGCAAATGAGCTATGCCTTCAACTACATTGGCCCCACCGGAAACCAGCGCGACGAAGTCACCGTGATTCGCCGTCGTCGTAACCAGGAGGTAACTTTCTGATGCGCGTAATGGCACAAATTTGCATGGTGATGAACCTCGACAAATGTATCGGCTGCCACACCTGTTCAGTGACCTGTAAGCAGGCCTGGACTAACCGTGAAGGCACCGAATACATGTGGTTTAACGATGTTGAAACCCGCCCAGGCGTGGGCTACCCGCGCGGCTGGGAGGACCAGGACAAGTGGCAGGGCGGCTGGAAGCGCACCAAGAACGGCAAGCTGGTGCCCCGCTCAGGTGGGCGTTTGCGTCGCCTAGCCAATATTTTCGCCAACCCGCAGATGCCCACGGTTGAGGACTACTACGAGCCCTGGACCTATGAGTATGACCGTCTGCTCTCGGCCCCTAAGGACTCGCCCGCTATTCCGGTGGCGCGTGCCAAGAGCCAGCTAGATGGGCGCTACATTAACCAGCCTGAGTGGGGTCCCAACTGGGATGACAACCTGGGCGGCTCAATGGAAACCCTGGATCAAGACCCGATCTTGTCGCAGATGAACCTGAGCGTGAAGAAGGACATTGAGTCCACCTTCATGTTCTACCTGCCGCGTATCTGCGAGCACTGCCTCAACCCCACCTGTGTGTCTGCCTGCCCCTCGGGCGCCATGTATAAGCGCACTGAGGACGGCATTGTGCTGGTAGATCAGGATGCTTGCCGTGGTTGGCGCATGTGCGTGTCCGCCTGCCCCTACAAGAAGGTGTACTTCAACCACTCCAGCGGTAAGGCTGAAAAGTGCACCCTGTGCTATCCGCGTCTGGAGTCCGGTCAGCCCACGATCTGCTCGGAGACCTGCGTGGGGCGCCTGCGCTACCTGGGTGTTATCTTCTACGACGCCGACCGTGTATCTCAGGCCGCTGCGGTGGAAGACCCTCAGGATCTGTACATGGCGCAGCGTTCAATCATGCTCGACCCGCGTGACCCGCAGGTGGTGGCTGGCGCCCGTGCTAGCGGCATTCCGGACACCTGGATTGAGGCGGCTAAGTCCTCCCCCATCTGGGATCTGATCAACACCTATGAGGTGGCTTTGCCGATCCACCCCGAATACCGCACCATGCCCATGGTTTGGTATGTGCCCCCGCTCAGCCCGGTGGTTGATGAGGTGGCTAACGCCGGTTTTGACGCTGAAGATCACCGCGTGCTGCTAAGCGCCGTGGCCGACATGCGTATTCCTATGGAGTACCTGGCGGGCCTGTTTACCGCCGGTGACGTAAATCTGATTGAGCGTACGCTGCGCCGCTTGGCCGCTATGCGTTCACATATGCGCGCCCGCAACCTGGGTCAGGAACCTGACCCGCAGATTGCCGCCAGTGTGGGTATGGATGGTCAGGCCCTGGAGCGCATGTACCGTCTGCTGGCTATCGCCAAGTATGACGACCGTTTCGTGGTGCCCACCACCCGCCCTGAGGTACCTCGCGGCATGGAGGCTATGGGCGACGACGTCGCCGCGCTGCTTGGTGAAGGCGCCCCCAGTGCCTGCGCTAGCGGCTGCACCGATGTGAGCGGCTTCCACGGCGCCGATGTGCGTCGCAGCGGACGCGTGTCCTTGCCGCTACCTAGCGTGCGTTCACGTCGCACCGCCGGCTCAAGTGGGCCCGGCGCCCCGGCCACCACCGGAGCACGCCGATGAGTCCTGCTGCCGTAGGTGCCTTGGCGCTAAGCGACACTCAGCGGCGCACCGCCCATATGGTGTGTTCGCTGCTGTTGGACTATCCAGATGAGAGTTTTCCCCAGCGCCTGCAGGCCTGCCGTGACGCGTTGGCTGAGCTACCTGAGCAGGTAGCCGGCCCTCTGGAGCGGTTTTTGGCCTCAGCCACCCAGCTAGGTCAACGCGCTCTAGCTGAGCACTATGTGGAAACTTTTCGACCGCCGTCGTCGCTGCTGCCTGTACCTGAGCTACTACGCCGTGGGCGACACCCGTCACCGGGGCGCCGCGCTGCTGGCCTTTAAACAGGCCCTAGCCGGCGCCGGCTGGGAGCAAACCAGCGATGAGCTGCCAGATTACCTGCCTTTAGTGCTGGAGCTGTCGGCTCGTAGCGACGACGAAATCGCTGCTATTTTGCTGGGCAGCCACCGTGAAGGCATTGAGGTACTTTTGCGGGCGCTGCGCAGCTACCACAGCCCCTATGCGGCAATTATTGAGGCCCTAAGCGCCACCTTGGCGCCAGTGGATAAAGCTACTGCCGCACGGGTGGCGGCCTTGATTCACGCCGGGCCGCCTACCGAAACCGTGGGGGTAACCAATATTTTGCCCTTCCCAACCACTGCCCCCAGGCTTGCAGCCCAAAATGAGGCGCCCGCTGTGGACGCCGTGCAGGTCTAAATCCACGCCCGAAAAGAGGAGAACATGTCTACATCCGCATTACTGGCGTGGGTGGTCCTGCCCTACGTCTCTTTTGCGCTGCTAATTAGCGGCCTGATTTGGCGCTATAAGAAAGACCAGTACGGCTGGACTTCACGCTCTAGCCAGTGGAATGAATCAGCGATTTTGCGCTGGTCTTCCCCACTGTTTCACTTCGGTATCTTGTTTGTAGCTGCAGGCCACATTGTTGGTTTGTTAATTCCCAAGAGCTGGACTGAAGCGGTGGGTGTGCCCGAGCACCTGTACCACCTGGGTGCTGTCAGCATGGGTTCAGTGGCTGGCGCGATGACCATTGTGGGCCTAGTTGGTCTGCTTTACCGTCGTTTCGTGGTTGGTAGCGTGCGCGCGGCCACCACCCTTAACGACAAGATCATGTACGTGCTGCTGCTACTACCGATTGGTTTGGGTGCTTACGCCACCGTCACCACCCAGCTGTTTGGGCCGCACGGGGGCTATGACTACCGTGAAACCGTTAGCCCCTGGCTGCGCTCGATTTTCCTGCTGCAGCCTAAGCCGGAACTGATGGTTGACGTGCCCATGTCTTTCAAGCTGCACGTGATTGCCGGTCTGCTGCTGTTTGCAATCTGGCCATTTACTCGCCTGGTGCACGTGGTTAGCGCCCCGGTGGGCTATGTGAACCGCCCCTACGTGATTTACCGTTCACGTAAGCCTGCGATCCAGGCCGACCCGGTACGTCGCGGCTGGCAGCCGGTACACACTCAGGGCACCGGCAACGCCTCCAAGCCTGGCTTTGCCACTGAGGCTCCCTCCCAGGGCGCCTAGGCTATAGCCCCCGGGCGTCTGAGCCTCAGGCCAGGGCGCCTAGGCCGCGCCGCCATCCAGACAGTTAGGGCCTCGCCCCTAACCAAAGCCTTAGCGGGCCGATAAAAACGCTATTATCCCTAGTGGAGCCGTTTTTATCGGCCCGCTTTGTTTCAAGGAGTAGATATGTTCACATCGCTGCGTAAAGTTGCCAGTGCAGTTCTGGCAGCCACTGCCGCCGTGGCTTTAGCCGCCTGCTCTGGCGGCGCCGCCCCCAGCTCTTCCTCTACCAGCGCTGCTAGTGAGCGCACTATCACCGTATTTGCGGCTGCTTCACTGAAAGGCACCTACACCGAGATTGGTAAGAAGGTGGAGGCCGCTAACCCGGGTCTGAAGGTTAAATTCTCCTTCCTAGGCAGCCAGGATCTAGTCTCTCAGCTCAGCAATGGCGCCGATGCCCAGGTGCTGGCCACCGCCAACAAATCCACCATGGATGACGCCACCAAGGAGGGCGTAGTGGGTACCCCAACCGAGTTTGCCACCAACGTGCTAACCCTGATTGTTCCCAAGGGCAACCCCGCCAAGGTAACCGGCCTGGACGCTTCCCTAGATAAAGCCAAGCTGGTTATTTGCGCCCCGGCCGTGCCTTGTGGTGCAGCCACGGTTAAGCTGACCAAGGCCGCCGGCATCACCCTCAAGCCTGTCTCTGAAGAGCAAAAAGTAACCGACGTACGCACCAAGGTAGAAACCGGCGAGGCTGACGCTGGCCTGGTTTACACCACTGACGCCAAGGCTAGCGGTGACAAGGTTGAAACGATCAAGATCGACTCTCACGGCGTGGTCAACCACTACCTGATCGCCCCCACCAAGTCTGCCGCTAACAACAAGGACGCCAAGATCTTCATCGACTACGTCAACTCCAAGGACGGTCAGGCTATTTGGCTAAGGCCGGCTTCGGCGCGCCCGCCACCAAATAAGGCCCGGTTCAGGCCATTTAAAACCTGGTAAACACCACTATGCGCAGCCCCAGCGATAATTCTTTATCCTCCCTTCCGCTAAGCGTGCGTGTCTTAGGCATAATTGCCGCTTTAGCTATTGTGACGCCACTTATCGGGGTGGGGCTGCGCGTGCCTTGGGGGCAAATTCCTACCCTTTTAGGCGGTGAAAGTGCCCAAATCGCACTGTGGCTTAGCCTGCGCACCGCCCTAATATCCACCCTGGTCAGCCTGATTTTGGGGGTGCCTTTGGCGCTAGCTTTAGCGCGCCAGTGGCCGGGAGTGGGTTTGGCCCGCATTGTGGTGGTGCTGCCTATGACTATGCCCCCGGTTGTGGCCGGTATTGCGTTGCTGGCCACTTTCGGGCGCCGGGGTTGGCTGGGTCCTAGCCTGCAAGAGGCCGGGATTTCTATCGCTTTTTCGACGACGGCGGTGGTTTTAGCCCAGGTGTTTGTGTCCATGCCGTTTTTGGTGGTCACTTTGGAAGCGGCTTTACGCAGCCGTGACCGTCAGGCTGAACGCATGGCCCGCACCTTGGGGGCAGGCTCTTTAACCGTGCTAATGCGTATCACTTTGCCTTTGGTGGCTCCAGCTTTGGCGCGCGGCACAGCCTTGGCGCTGGGACGCGCGCTGGGTGAATTTGGGGCTACGCTAACTTTTGCGGGCTCGCTAGAGGGCACTACCCGCACTATGCCGCTAGCTATCTATTTGGAACGCGAATCTGATGCGGATACTGCCATGGCTCTGGCAGTGGTGTTGGTGGTTACTTCCGCGCTGGTGGTGGGCTTGACGGCGCTGCCTGGCGGCTGGATTTACCGCCTGCGCACCTGGGCTGAGCGTCAGCTATTCAAAAAGATTGATGAAGCTGGCGCCGTCAACACTAAGTCAAGCCAGCTAGCAGCCCCCGCCGCCCCTGGCTCCAAGATTGAACTGGTGGCTAAGCTGCCTGAGCGATCAATTGATAATGCCCGCCTAGAGGTTAGCCCCGGCCAGTTCCTGACTCTGATTGGCCCTAATGGCTGTGGTAAATCCACCCTGTGTTTAATGATTGCCGGCCTGCTACGCACTCAGGGATATCTAAAAATTGCTGACAAAACCCTTGATGAGCCCGGCTGGCACGGCACTTTCGTCTCCCCCGGTAAACGTCCTGTGGCACTGTTGGCGCAAAACCCTGGGATTTTCACCCATATGAGTGTGCTAGACAATGTGGCTTTTGGCCCGCGTTGCCAGGGCCAAGGACGCCGTCGTGCCCGCCAACGCGCCTGGCAGGAGCTGCACGCGGTGGGAGCCAGCCACCTGGCTTACCGTCAAGGCGGAGAGCTTTCAGGTGGTCAGGCCGCCCGAGTGGCCTTAGCCCGTGCCCTGGCCACCAGCCCCCGAGTGCTGGTGCTCGATGAACCCATGGCGGCCCTGGATGTGCAGGCCCGCTCCCAGCTGCGCGCGCGGATACGCGAGCGCACCCGTACCCGTGCTATCACTGTGGTGATGGTCAGCCACGACCTGGTAGATATTGCCTCCCTGAGCGACGCCGTCGCCGTCATGGACGCCGGGAAACTGATCACCCAAGGCCCCACCACCGAGATCCTTTCCACCCCCAGCACCGAGTTTGTTGCCAGCCTAACGGGGGCCAGCCTGCTAAACGGCACTTTGGCTGGGGATGAGGCCACCCCGCAGCTCAAGCTTGGCCAGGGTCTGAGTCTGCGCCTGGCCCAGTGGCCCCAAGCCAGCGCCGACGAACCAGCCTGGCAGGTGGGCGCCAAGGCGGTTGCACTTATTAACTCCGACGCTATTGCGCTTTACCCGCAACAACCTAAAGGTTCGCCGCGTAACGTTATCCCGGTGAGCGTTAGCAGTTTGGATGGCGACGGCGCGGTAGTAAGTTTGTCCTTTGCGCCTAGCTGATGGGCAGCGTTTACGCACCCGCCTAACCGCCGCCGCCATTGCAGAATTAGGCATCGAGGTGGGCACTAGTCTGTTTGCAGTTATCAAGGCCACGGCTATAACGCTGGAAGCACGCTAGAGTTACCTAAGCAAATATTTATCTGACCAGAGGGACCTTTACATGAACTGGATCGACGCCATCATCCTAGGCGTGATTGAGGGCATCACCGAATTCCTACCGGTGTCTTCCACCGGACACCTCAACATCGTGGAAAAAGCTGCTGGGCTACCAGATCAACTCTGCTGGTATGACCGCGTTTACCGCTATCATCCAGATTGGCGCGATCCTCGCTGCCGTAGTTTATTTCTGGTCTGACATCGTACGCATTGCTACGGCCTGGATTCGTGGCCTGCGCAACAAGGAGCACCGCACTGACCCCGACTACACCCTGGGTTGGGGCATTATTGTGGGCTCCATCCCGGTGGCTGTGCTGGGCCTGGCACTGAAGAACTTCATTGAGACCACTTCGCGTAGCCTGTGGATTATTGCCGCCGCGCTAGTGGTGTGGTCGCTGGTGATGTGGCTGGCTGACCGTAAGAAGAACCTGGACCGTTCTATGAGCCAGGTGACCATTATGGACGCGCTAATCATTGGTCTGTTCCAGGCTTTGGCCCCGATTTTCCCGGGTATTTCTCGCTCTGGCGCCACCATCAGCGCGGGCTTGTTCCGTGGCTTTGACCGCGTAACCGCTACTCGATTGTCTTTCTTCATGGGTATTCCGGCACTGGTGGCCGCAGGTTTACTGGAGGCCGTTACCGCCAGTGAAGATATCTCTTCTGACATTGGTTGGGGCCCCACCATTTTGGGTACCGTGGTTTCGGGCATCGTCGCTTATGCCACTATCGCCTGGCTACTCAAGTTCGTCTCCTCCAACAAGTTCACCTCATTCCTGATCTACCGCGTGATTTTGGGTGCGGTGATTGTGGTGCTGGTGCTTACTGGAGCTGTAGCCACTTCCTGATCAAAACCCACTGAGCCTAGCTTTAGGCGCCGTCGTCAGTGTCCTTTCGCCGTTAGTAGGCGGATTACTTCACTGGCGGCGGCGTCTGGTTCTAGACGGGTGGCCCGATGGCGCAGCACCACTTTGCGTCCGCCTAGTCCAGTTAGGTGGTGTAGGACAACTCCGGCAGGTGCAGGGAAACTACCTAGAGCCAGATGGGGTACCAGGCAGTAGCCCAAGCCTTGCGCCACCATGGTTAGCCCAGTGGAGTAGTCGTTGATTTCGTGGGTGGAGTTAAAGCGATGACCCAGGGCCCCCTCTAGGCGCCGCATGGCCGCACCGCCCGCCGTCGAAATATCCATATCCAGCCAGTTGAGTTTAGTTAGCTCGCTAAGTGAGGTCGGCACGGGCTGGTGTGGGGGCACTGCCAGCACCCAGGGGTCTGAGGTTAGGGGAATGTCTTTGGTGGAGCGGGTGGGGGTAAAAGTAATTGATTCATCTGCCTCTAGTAGCATCATGTCTAGCTCACCGCTGCGCAGGCGCCGGCGAGAAACTGCATCATCAAGCTCGTAAATGCGTAGTTCAATACCTGGATGCAGCTGGCTAATTTGTTCACGTACCGGCAGTAGCAGTGCCAAAATACCGGTTTGGAATGAGCCCACCCGCACCATACCGGTCACGCTTTGGCCACTGGAGGCTAACAACTCACGCTGCGCCCCTGTGATTTCAGCCTCTATACGTTCTGCGGCGTCAGTTAACAGTCGGCCGGCACTGGTTAATTGTGCACCCCGGGGCGTGCGCTCTAGCAGTTGTACCCCGGCTTCTTTCTCTAATAGCCTGATCTGCTGCGAAATAGCACTGGGGGAAATACGCAAAGTATCGGAGGCGGCCACAATTCCACCGTTACGATATACAGCCAGCAGAATAGCCATGCGTCGCGGATCCAACTGCATGAAGTAATTCTACATACCCAATGCGTTTATTTAATTGATCTTCACTCTAAAAGCGCGTAAAAATATCTGCGTGACTTCCCTTGTTGACATCAGCGTCGCCGTTATCGGCTGGATCGGTTCCCTAGCTCTTGTAGCCGCCTACTTCCTAGTGGCGCGCGGCGTGTGGGCCGGCGATTCCCTAAAGTACAACGCTCTGAACATGTCTGGTGCGGTTTTGCTGATTATCAACTGCGCCTACGTAAACGCTTGGCCTTCGGCTGTAGCCAACCTGTTCTTCCTGGCAGTGGGCGTATACACGGTTGTCACTGTTAAGCGTGCTTATATGAAGCAGCTAGCCAAGCGTCAGGCCGCAAAGCTGCGCCGTCGCAACAGCGAGCTTGACCTGCCGGTAGCCGCCTAAAATCTATTCAAAGCATCCGCTGATGCCTGCCCTGCCAAAATATTGGCAGGGCAGTTTTATTACTTAGTAAATAGGTCTGGAGACATATACCGATCTAACGTTGGCCCCACCAGGGCAGCTACTTCATCTCTTGGCATTGAGGCTAGAGGCTCAAACTTCATGATGTAGCGCACGCTTATTAGGCCTAAAAGCTGGGTGGTCATTAGATTCATGCGCACTGGCACCTGATCTAAACCCAAACTGGTAAATGTTGGCAGAGCTACACGCGAGGTAATGCGGTCTAGAAACATTTGTCGCACCTGCTCTTCAGAAGACAGTGCGCGCACCATGGCCACATAAGCTGGCCCCGATTCATTAGTTTCCACAAAGTTCAGCAGCTGGCGCAGCACCTGCGTTCCCCCACCCCCACCTTCCTCGGCTTGACTTACCCACCACTGGGCAATCTGCAGCGATTCCATTACCTGCGAGATAGCTTCAGCGAACAGTTCATCTTTGGAGCCAAAGTAGTAGTGAATCAGCTTGGCATCACACCCGGCCCGGCGCGCCACTGAGCGCATGGTGGTGCCTTTGTAGTCATGCAGCGCAAATTCTTCGCGTGCGGCAGCCAAAATTTGTTCTTTATCTACCCCACCCTTGCGCGGGCCACGTTTGGCTCCCCCGACGGCGTTAGCAGCTGAAGTCACGTCCCTACCGTATAGCGCGTCACATTACAGAGCAAGTATTTCCACAGTTGATGAAATATCTTAATATTTTCATCAAGCGATGAAATACCGCGCCTGCTGCCCTACTGGACACCAGACACAATCAAAGGAACACACCATGAGGGCCTTATTCATCAAGGAATTTCAAGAACTCAAGCGTGACCGGCGCACGCTAGCCATGATCATCATGCTGCCACTGCTACTGCTGCTAGTGTTCGGCTACGCCGCCAACTTCTCCGTTGACCACATCAACGTCAAAGTCATCGGCCCCCAGGCCAGCTCAACTGTCAGCTATCTAAAATCCCTACCGGGAGCCGACAAATTCAACTTTGTGGCCGACACTTCAGCCCCTGCCACCCCCACCCAGGCCCAAAAGCTACTGCGCTCGCCCAGCGGCGACGTCGTCGTTATCCCCAAAGCCAAGGCGGGAACCTTAAGCCAGCGGGTGGATGTCTACTTAAACGGCGCCAAACTCTTTACCGCCCAAAGCGCCAAGGCCGACCTGGTGCAAATGCAGGCAAATGATATGCGCGCCCAGTTAAAACAGCTTTCCAGCGCTGCCACCCAAGCCCAGCAAGCCGCGCAGGGGCTACGCACTAACCCCGCTCAGGCCGCCCAGGCCGCCCAAGCCGCTAAAGAGCAAAGTCAAAAGCTGCAAGCCCTAGCCAAGCAGGCTCAGGAAACTAACACCAACTGGATCAAGGTGGAGTTCAACCCTGATCTAAAAACCTCTTGGGTGATGATTCCTGGTCTAATCGGCCTGGTGATGGCGGTTATCGGCACGCTGATCACCTCTATCGGCATGGTGCGTGAACGCGAGGCCGGCACCCTGGAGCAGCTGGCGGTTATGCCGATTAAGGCCCGCTCAATTATTGCCGGCAAAATTTCGCCCTACTTTATGCTGGCGATTGTAGATATGAGCGCGGTGGCGCTGGCCGGCGTGTACCTGTTCGATATTCCCTTCAACGGACAGCTGTGGCTATTTGCGCTGGCCGGGGGGCTGTTCCTGGGCGTGGTGTTAGGGCTGGGAGTGCTGATCTCCACAGTTTCGCAGACCACGGCGCAGGCGGTGCAAATGGCGATTATGACCATCATTCCCCAAACACTGCTTTCAGGCTTGGTTTTCCCGCTGGAATCTATGGCCGCCTGGGTGCGCTGCATCGGTTATCTGCTGCCGCTGACCTGGTTTGTGCAGGTTTCGCGCGGGGTGATGCTTAACGGTTCTAACGCCGCGCAACTGTGGCTGCCGCTTAGCATTATGGCGCTGCAATGCGTACTACTTTTCGGGGCGGCCACGGCCCGCCTGGCTCGTTCGCTGCGCAGCATTTAAGGGGTTAGCCATGATTAGTTTTGAAAATGTGCGCTGCTTAGGCCTGGAGGGTACCTGCCTTACTTTTGCTCCCGCTAGCGTCAGCAGCATCATTGGCGACGGCGCTAGTGCTAAGGATGCGATCTTGGCGCTGCTTAACCGCCGTCGTCACCCCACCCAAGGCAAGGTCAGCGCCCTGCCCGAGTCCACCCAGATTGGCTATATGCCTAGTGATTCGGGTACCTGGCCTAATTTGAGCGTGGCCGAGAACTTACGTTTTGTGGCAAAAATTTTTGGTCATTACGACGACGCCCGCGCCCAGCAGCTGTTAAAGGCAGCTGACCTGGATCGTTTCACTGACCGTCTGGCCCGTAACCTCTCTGGGGGAATGCGTAAAAAGTTGGGCGTGATTATGGCGGCCCTACCTGAGCCGCAGCTGCTGGTACTAGATGAGCCCACTACCGGGGTTGATCCTGACTCACGTACAGCTATTTTGTCTTTAATTAAGGCTGAAGCGGCCCGGGGCGCCACGGTGGTGGTGGCCACCACCTATATTGATGAGGCTGAAGACTCTAGCCAAATTATTTTGACTTTGGGCTCACGTGTGATGGCCACCGGCACCGCTAAGCAGCTAATTGCCTGCGCTCCTCAGCTTGATGAACAAACTGTGGCCGACTTGGGCGAGCCCTGGCAGCGCAGCGCGCCGCTAGAGAGAGCCTGTATTGCCTGGCAGCTTTGCGCCCAAAGCGGCTCCGATTGGCAAGGTTTTAGCGCAGAGCTTGGTCAATCAAGCCAAGCGGGAGCTAGCGACTCAGTCCCCGCACAGCCCGCCAACTCAACCCACCCGCTGCCCGCCAGCTCAACCCAGGCAGGCAGCGGCAAGTCAGCAACGGCCCCCTCCCCCAAAGCGCAGGATTTGATTAGTGTGCAGGAACTGCGCAAACGTTTTGGCGATTTTGAGGCTCTTAAAGGCGTGTCTTTTGCTGTCTCGCCGGGTGAAATTGTGGGTTTAATTGGCGCTAATGGCGCCGGTAAATCCACCAGTATGCGCATTATTTTGGGGTTGGAAGCAGCCACTTCAGGCCAGGTTAGCGTGCTGGGCCAGCGCCCCGGCAGCTTGCAGGTGCGCAAGCATTTAGGGTACGTGCCCCAGTTTGTGGGTTTGGCGCCGTCGTTGAGTGCGAGCGAGAACTTAAGTTTCAATGCACGCCAGTATCAGTGCCAAGTTCCCGCGCAGGTGGGTCAGTGGGCTAGCAGTTTTGGCGCCACCCCGGTAGCCAACTTGCCACTGTCTACCAGGCGTATGTTGGCCTGCGTAAATGCCACTATGCAGGCTCCGCAGCTGCTGATTATGGATGAGCCTACCTCCGGCATGGATCCGCTAGCCCGACTGCGGCTTTGGCAGTATCTGCGTCAGTTGGCCTCCAGTGGGGTGGGGATTTTGATTTCCACTCACTACTCCTCTGAGGCGGCCCAGTGTGATCGAGTGGTGCGTATGCGTGCCGGTCAGGTTATTTAGGGCTGGGCGCCGTCGAGCCTTACTGGAGCAAGCTGAGGCGAGAAGAGGCGTTAGCATGCAGGTTAAAGCCACTGGCAGGCAGTAGCCCCCAAGGAATCAGGGCCGGGCTGGTGCGGGCCGAAAGCTGCACCTGCACCTTGTCTCCCTGCACGCTTAAACCAGTAAGACTAACTGAGCTAAGGCGCGAACCAGCCAAAGGGCCATTAGGGTCACTGCCTTGCTGTGCCACGCACGAGCTGGCTGTTTTTTGGGCGGCAAGCGCATCTAGCTGACCCTCACTGCCAACTTCACGGGCCGCTAAGGCCACGCAGTTGTCGGCCAGGTAGGTTAGGCGTTTAAGGTCAAGGTAAATCGCAGTGGCAGTAGCCAAAATCAGGATCAAAGCCAACACCACTGCCCCTACCCCAATTCCTAGCAGCATGGTGCTGCCGGACTGGCTGGCACAGGCCCGGCGCATTCGAGAAGGCACTTGACAGTGTAAAGGTGCGCATTATTTAGCCCCTTTCCAGCCGCGTGTATCAGCTACCTGCACCTGCCGAGTAGCACTTAAACTCACCGGAGCTAGGCCCTGACCTGCCCGGCCAGTTCCCGGCAGGGCCACTTTGGCGCTAATCGAAATGCTCACACGCCCATCGCCGCAACCTGGGCTAAGGCAACTAATGTGCATGGCTTGGCGGGCATCAGCCTGCACATCTTGATCATCCAAGGCCAGTTGGGCGGCGGTGTAGGCCTGCGAAACCTGTTCCGGGGTGCGTGCGTGCATAGCCACCTGACCAGCTGCCTGCACCGCCGACTCTAAAGCCAGCGCCGTGGCCTGCAGATACGACAGGTAAATAATGAAATACACCAGTGGGATCACGATTATGGCGGTCCAACCAATAAATTCCACTGTGGCACTGCCGCGTTGAAAATCTAGCTTGCGCATGCGAGCCCCTAACGCTGATAGCTACGCTGATCAACCGCATGGCCGCGCACCACCACGCTACCCGTGGGAGACCATAAGCCAATCACCGGTAAAGGGGCACTGACCTGCACCTGTACCAGCGATACTGAGCCGCGTTGCAGGTGAGAAACCTCAGATTTAGTCGGGTAGTTGGCACGCAAAGCCCCGTGGCACAACTGTTGTACACGCGCATTGGCTTCAGCGTCACTGGCCCCCACCAACGCAGCGTGACGGGCGGCGTCGGAGGCGGCGTCGGCCAAAATATTGCGCACGTACAGGCTAAGCGTCAGCTGCAGCAAGGCCGCAGTTACCGCCATGACCAGCACCGCCACTAGCGACCATTCCACCAGCACCGAGCCTGCCTGGTTAGAGTGCACCACCTGGTTAGAGTGCACTACCCGGTTAGAGCCGCCCTGGTTAGCGCGCACTTGGCGCAGCCGGAAAGCCTGGCATGCCCGGTAAACCGGATGTAGCCCGAAAACCTGGCGCAGCTGGTCGCTAACCCATGCCAGCGACTTTAGAGATGGCATTGTTGAACACTTCCACAAGTACCTTGCCGGCAACAGTCCACAACGCCACCACCAAACCGGCGCTCATCAAGGTGACCAGCACCCATCCGGGCACATCACCGCGCTGGGAGCCAACGGCCCCACGCAGCGCACGCAGCTTTGAGGCAGCCTTAACCACCATGTTTTTCATCAGTCATTCTCCTTTGAATTTCTTTATGGGTGCGCCCGCCCCGCCTTGAGACGGGCGTAAATTTCACAGCTTAAAGTGCAACACCGCCAATCCCGGGTAGAGCGCAAACACCACCGTTACCGGCAGCACTAGGAAAACCACCGGCACCATTTGGGCGATCTCTTTACGTCCGCCCTCCTCCATCAGGGCACGGCGGGCAGCTTCACGCGCGTCATAGGCTTGTGCGCGCAGCACCTCAGCCATAGGCGTGCCGCGTTCAATAGCCACAATCATGGCCTGACAAAAGCGGGTAAGGGCCGGCAGCTGGTTACGTTCAGACAGATCCTCCAGAGCCACAGCCAAGCGGCTACCGGCACGCATCTGCGACAAGGTGGCTTGCAGCTGGTCATGCATAGGCCCGCTGGACTGCATACATACGCGCTCAATCGCGTTTTGCGGACTCAGCCCCGCCCCCACCGCCAGGGCCAACAGCTCTACCGTGTCAGGCAACTGATCCACCAGCTGCTTTTGGTAGCGGCGTACTTTAACGCTCAGGTACCAGTCGCGCGCAGACAGTCCCACAACCGCTGCGATCAACGCCAACACCACTACCCCCAGCGGGGCCACATGGGTGAAACGGCTCGCCCCCACCCCAAAGGCGATGGTGGCTACCAGCGCGGCCACAGCGCAGGCCAGCTGTTGCAGGCGGAAATCCTCCACGCTCAGGGGGCTGTTAATGCGGTTTAGCCGACGACGCACCGAACCAGAGGAGGAACCAGTATTTTCTACCGCCCGCCCCAACTGCGCCACCAGGGCCCCCATGAAAGAGCTGAAAGAACGCGAAGTTTTCCGCGCTAACGCTACGTTTACGCAGATGCACATAGGGCTCCACGCGGCTAGCCAAGGTAGGTGGGGAAGGGAAAAGGGCGCGGTAAATCAGCCACACCCCGCTAGAACCCAAGGCGCAGATAACAAAACCCAGTGCAGTTACTTGTCGCATCATCACCGCACCCGCTGTTCTTCATGCAAACGCCCCAGGCGTAGCATCAGCCAGTAGGCTCCCGCGCAGGTAAGCGCCCCAATCAGTAGCACCAGGGCACCTTGGCGGGTGGCGTAGGCACTGGCGGCACTAGGTTTAGTGGAAAGAAGCAGCAGCACAATCCAGGGCGCAGCCACGGCCACCTTAGCGCCGTTAACTGTCCAAGATTGGCGGGCTTCCAGCTCGCCGCGCGTATGTAAATCAGCGCGCAGCATTTGCGAAAGTGACTGTAGTACCTGGTAAAGATCGTTGCCGCCCACCTCATGAGCCAGCGCCAGGGCTTGGGCAATACGGTCAGCTACCGGGTCTGCACTGCGACGCTTGAAAGCTTCCAGCGAGTTTTCAAAGCTGGAGGAAACCGCATAGTCCACCGCAAAGGCAGCAAATTCGCCGCGCAGCTGCACCGGGCCATGCTCAGCTAAGTTAGCTAGGGCTTCGGGCAGGCTTAACCCGGCCCGGATGGAAGAAACCAGGGTGTCAATTGCGTCTGGCCACAGCGTGCGCAGCTCAGTGCGGTGTTTGCGGGCCCTAGAGTTAATCCAAACCACCGGCATGATCAAGGTGATTAGCGCAAATGCTAAAGCAATCGGCCAAGCTCCACTGACACCTAAAAAGACCAGGCCCACCACCAGCGCCCCCACCAGGCAGCCTGCACTAAAAGCAGCTGGCGAGGTTTTACCTACCCCGGCTTGACGCAAGTTGCGTTCCATGGCTTCGTTTAGGCGCGTTAGGCGTGGATTAGGTTCCGAAGTGCACGCGGCCAGAATGCTTAAACACCCCAGCGCAAATATCAGGCCTATGACTATCCCCATGGGCGCTCCTGTCGCAGTAGCTCACTTAGGTCAAAACCGGCGCGGCTAAAGCGCTGTGCATCAGGCGCCCCTAGCCCCCGACGCAGCACGCCGTCGCTATCGGTTTTATAGACACTGGCAAGCTCTATCACACCATTCTCAACGCGACCTGAGAGTGAAGCGATTTCTTCTACGCGCCGCCTGCCACTGCGATCCTGGTTTAAATGCACCACCAAATCCACGCAGCTAGCTACCGTGGGCACAACGAATGCGGCAGAGACGTTTTCGCCAGCCAGCAGCGGCAAAGTGCATAGTTTCACCACGGCTTCACGCGCAGAATTAGCGTGAATTGTGGACATTGAGGGCAGCCCCGAGTTCATGGCGATCAGCAAATCCAGGGCTTCAGCTTCACGCACCTCGCCGATAAGCAACCGGTTGGGGCGCATACGTAAAGATTCTTTAATTAGGCGTCGCAGCGGAATTTCACCGCGATCTTCAATATTGGCGCTGCGCGTTTGCATAGCTACACAGTCGCGGTTACGCAGCCCCAGCTCAAAGACTTCTTCGCAGGTCACCACCCGTTCTTGGGGTGGAATGGCGGCCGCCAGGGCCCGCACCATGGTGGTTTTTCCGGCTTGCGTGGCCCCTGAAACCACCACGTTTAAACCCACGGCCACGGCGGCGTCGAGAAAGCGGGCAGCTGGGGCGGTTAAAGAGCCCAAGCGCACCAGGTCGGCTGTGCGCGCCACTCTAGCTACGTGTTTGCGGATATTTACCGCCCATTTACCTGCGGTGATAGGTGGGATCACTACGTGCAGACGTTCGCCGCCGCGCAGTTGGGCGTCCACGAAGGGGCTAGACAGGTCTAGACGCCGTCCAGAGGCGCGCAGCAGACGCTCGATTATTTGCTCTAGTTCCTGGCTTTCGAGGATGGTGGTGGTTAGTTCGCTGCGTCCGCCGCGCGAAATAAACACCTGGCCGGGGACCGTTAACCCAAACTTCTTCAATGGAATCGTCGTCCAGGTAGCCTTGCAGCACCCCGGCGCCGGTCAGTTCGGCGCAGATTTGGCGGGAAAGCTGGTCTAAATCAACGTCGCTGGGCACCAGCCCGGCATCTGCGCGCGCTACGTATTCTTCACGCACGTAGTTGATGATGTTATTGAGCTCGACGCTGTCTTTGAGCGGGTCAATTCCGGCCCGGCGCACAGCTTTGCGTACCTGCGTACCAAAAAAGTCTGTTGCCACCTTGGCCCCTAACTTCCCGCTCGATACCCCTATGAGCTGGGTAAATACCTTTCCAATTCCAGATTAACGCGCCCTTTAGTTTCCTGCATCACTTTTTTTGATACTTTGTCCGATTGTGACTTGATTGTGTCTTTCTTAAGGTAAAGCATGTGGGCATTACTTGGTACTAAAGTCCTATTTTGTTGCTGCTTGCTTCTTCGTCAACGACGACGGCGCCCACCTGGCACCCGCCCGGTCCGGCATTTGAGCCCACCCTGGCACCCGCCCGGTCCGGCGCTCACCCAGCCTGGCACCCGCCCCGACCGGCAACCACCAGGCACCCAAGTGTGTCCCCCACAGCGACCCACCCCGGCCCAACGCTCGCCTACCCGGTACTAGCGACGCCGTCGAGCTTGGCCACCAGGCGGCGTCAAGCTTGCCCCCCAGGCGCCGTCGAGACCAAACTGTGCCGGCGGCGTCGGCCCTAGGACCCAGCAAACCAGCCCACCAGCCACGCTAGCAACAGGCGTATCACGGGGGCTTATTCCCCAAGCGGCGGCGCGGCAAGGGTGCAACCACTAAGCTGTGTTTTACGCTATAGGCATGTCTCGTGAGCGTTCCTACCTGAACCTGGCTGCGCTGGCGGTTGTTGCCGCCCCCAATGTGATCCCCGCGCGGTTGGCCCTTCCCCAGCACCGAGACGCAGATCAGACCCTCACTGGACTGATTGACGTGCAAGGACGGCACTGGGAAGTAATCCACACCACCAACCCCACCATTGGCGCCGCACTGATTGCGGAGTCGCGGGTGCTTAAACAGATTGGCCGGCGTGTAGACGGTGGCTACGTGGACTTTGACGTGCCGCGCCCTGAAGGTGGGGTGACTCTTCCAGACAAGTCGTATGTGCAGGTCCGTAGCCACATCCCCGGTCACCCACTAGCGATTGAATCCCTGCGACCTGGCCCCGGCCTGGCTGCCGGCCTGGGACGCGCGCTAGCTCAGCTGCATGAAATTCCCCCCACCCTGATCGAAGAGGCCGGCCTGCCGGTGCTCACTGCCGCCGATGTGCGCAGCAACTGGCAGTCTTTATTTGACGACGCTGCCATGACCGGCAAGGTTGATTCCAACCTGTTGGCACGCTGGGAGTCGGCGCTGGATGAGGATCTGTGGTGGCGCTTCCACCCCGTGGTAGTGCACGGCGACCTGGCCGAAGAGAACATCATTACCGGCGGCGGCTCGATTTTGGCTTTCAAAGGGCTAAGCCAAATGCGTGTAGGTGACCCGGCTGAGGATCTGGCCTGGGTTTATTCCAGCGCCCCGATTGACACTTTGGATGTGATCGAGGAAGCCTATGACCGTGGCCGCATTGAGGGCGTGGATAAATACCTGCGGTTGCGCGCGGAACTGGTCAGCGAGCTGAACCTGGCGCGTTGGTTGCTGCACGGGGTGCGTACCAAGGATGACGCAATCATTGATGAAGCTGTAGAAATGCTCGAAGACCTGGCCGAGCAGGTGGGCGACGAGCTATTTGTGGAGCGCTCAAGGCCCATGGCGGTGGTGGCTTCCAACGCTTCGCCAGATATTTCCCCTGATGACGACAGAGACGACAGTGCTTATAGCGACGACAGTGCTTATAGCGACGACGGCGATGACATGTCTGGCGACAGCACTTACGGCACTGATTACGACTCTGATGCCAAGACAGTTGGTAAAGAAGCTAATTACGACGACGCCGGGAACTATGCGAGTGCTGACAGCGCAGATGACTACCACACTGCGGATGGCTACCACACTGTGGATGGCTACCACACTAATGCGGGGGGCCAAGACGAGTCTGGCTCTGGGACTAGGGCCGCTGAAGACTACTACGACGATTTAGATTACGAATCCTACTCTGGCAACTACGGTAGCTCTTCTGGCCACGACGAAGAAAAACAGCCCGAAGCTAAGAAGTCTGAGAAGCTCAGTGTTGGCGCTCTGGGGTCAAAACTTAGCGCTAGCTTTAGTTCGAGGTTCAGCGCTGGCACTTGGCGCGGGCGAGAACCCAGCACGGAGAGCAGCTCTACCTTGGATCTAAATACCGGGGGCCGCAGCGCAAGAAGCGCACAAGATGCAGCAGAGCAAACCCCGGATGTTCACAGCCCAATCATGGGGCTTAGCGCAGCTAGCCCAGATCTAGGTTTTGACACCTCAAGCCTGGGTATTGCACGCAGTCCTTATAGCCCCTACAGCCCGTACACGCCTGCAAGTGCACAGATCGAAATCGTCAGTGAAGAAAAGTTTACTGGCGGCGTCGATCTGCTGGCCCAGCGGGAGAAGAGCGCTAAAAACCAGGCCTGGGCGCGGCGTCGTACAGCCACACCAGACACGGCCACGGAGATCTACCGCATGGACACAGCGCCGATTGAAACTGAGGAGCGCTGAGCTTGCTGCCCTGAGTGATATCGGGCCGGGGCTCATGCATTGGGGCTAGACCTAGGCTTGCGGGGACGCAGGCTTGCCAGCCACGATTACCGGCTCAGCATTTGATAACTGTGGGTCACATTTTGAAATGCCGCCCACAAATACTGACATTTCATCCCTTCCCTATAAAACCCCATGGAATTTTTATAGGGAAGGGATGATTTTGCCTGTGTTTGTTTACCTGTGTTTGTCTGTGCCTGAGTTAGTGCTGAGCGCGCAGGGTTTCTAGGCGCTCCTTGAAGACATCTAGGCCAATGATTTGGCGCGGTCGCAGCTCATCAACATGGCCGTCTTGCACATACACATAGGCCGCGCGCACCTGGCTGATATCCACACCTTGGCTGGCCGCCCAGGCATGCACATACAGCGAAAGCTGATCTACCCGCACGCGCTGACCACCGGTTTTCCAGTCCACAATCAGCCACTGGGCGCGGCCTTTTTCAACCGCTTTAAACACGGCGTCAATACGACAACGCACATTGAATCCAGCCAACCTAATTTCCTGGTCAATTTCGGTAGCGTAGGGACTATAGCCTTGCAGTATCTCCAGGTCAGCGACGTTATCAAGCCAGTCGTTAACCTGCTTGCGGTCAGCGGGGCTCAGGCGGTCACTGCCGGCTTCAGCTAGCGAAAGCAAAGTGCCTTCACTGTTTAGACGCTGCGACATTTCCTCATGGAAGGCTGTACCTAACCGCGCTGCCTTGGAAGGTGGCGGCGGCAGGGGGCGACGCAAAGACATGATGAAGTCTTCTTTACCCACTTTGGCCATGGCCGTGGCAGCCAGGTGACTAGGCAAAACAATTTCCTGCCCGTTTTCTTGGCGGATTTGGCGCTCTTGCAGCAGCAGGCGGGCTTGGCGCCACCAATCATCAAGCTGCGGCGCTAAACCTTCCGGTATTTGTAAAGCCTCTTCGGAGCCAGCACCCTGGCAGCCGCCCGCCGCGCTGACTAGGGCAGCTGCGCGCAGCCGCAAACTCAGCCCAGCCTGCTTGCCCAGCACAGCTTGGCCCGGCGCATCTGCAACGCCTGGCTCTTCCAGGCTGGCCAGGGCGTCGAGCTGGTGCGGCCATACAGACACCGAGCTTTGGTCTAAGGCACGATTGCTTAAATCATCGTCGCGTTCATCATCTGCTAGGAACTGCACCATCTGTGAACGCTCTAGCTCTTTCAAAAACCGGCTGGTCATCTTGGGGGTCTTTGAAAGCGCCGCATAGTGGCTGGTAGTCAGCAGCAGCTGGCTGCGGGCCCGAGTGTAGGCCACATAGGCCAGGCGCCGCTCCTCAGCCACCTCCCATTTACCAAGCTCACTGCGGTATTCCTCGCCGGCAGCCAAAATCGCATCTTTACCGGCCTGGGGGCTAAGCCCAATGAATGGGCACGGCGGCAGTGAGTCATAGTCGCGGCGCAGGGTATGGGGGAATTCGCTCACCTGGGTGATCCAGCTGTTTGCCAGCACCGTGTAGTCCTCTTTAGGCCGGCTACGGTAGCTGGGGAAATTGGCTTCCACCAGGCCGGGAACCACCACTATGTCCCATTCCAAACCTTTGGAGGCGTGCACGGTTAGCACTTGCACCGCGCCGGGGGCGGGCTCAACTTCAGGTAGTTCCAGCCCGCGTTCTTGGTCTTGGGCCGCGTTTAGCCAGCCTAAGAACACTTGCGCCCCAGCTTCAGGGTTTTGGGATTTGAACGACGTCGCCTGGGCTCGCAGCGCTGCTAGCGCCCGCGCCCCCACCTCATTTACATCCACGCGCGCAGCAGCTTCAACATCCAACCCCAGGGCGCGCTCAGCCCAGGAGATGAAGTCCACCAGTTCCAAGTTGGCGGCCCCATTAGCTTCTTGCAGTATGCGCCCTAGGCGTTTGGCTTGGTATAGGCCCGCCGGTGACAGCGCGCAGGCATATTTTTTGCAGAAAGCTTCAAATGCCCCAAAGTTAACCACTATCTCGCTTAGGGCCTCAGCTAGCAGCGGCTCAGCGCTACTTTGCCCAGCGCTGGCGCGGGCGTTAACCAGTTCGCGGGCAAAGCTCCACACCACGTCTAGATCGGCGGCGTCGATCCCTACCAGGTCAATTAGCCGCATTAAGCGGTCGGCGCTGGTGGGGTCTAAAGCCACACTCATCAGGGCGCGCACGTCAGCCACTTCAGGCACATCCAGCAGGCCACCTAAACCCACCACCTCTACCGGGATGCCACGCTCAATCAGGGCGGCCACGATCGGGGTGAATTGGCTGCGGGTACGGCATAGCACCGCCATGGATTTGCTTGGAGACCAGCGTTGGGCCAGGAATTTGGCGATCAGCTCAGCTTCAGCCAGGCCATCTTGCACTCTGGCAGCCCACACTTTGCCGCGCTCATCGCCCACCCCGGGGCGTTTAACCAGTTTTTCTACTTTCACCTGACCACTGGCACGCAGCGGGTCACTGATGCGGTTGGCTGCCTGCAAGATTTGTGGATCGTTACGCCAGGCAGTGGATAGTTGCAGCACCGGGCCGGCGCCGTTGCTGAAGTGGCGGTGGAACTGGCCTAGCGCCGCTGAGCTGGCGCCGCGCCAACCATAAATGGCCTGGTTGGGGTCACCCACAGCCACCACTCCGCACCCGGCAAAGAGGCTGGAGAGCAAAATGGTTTGCGCCACCGAGGTGTCTTGGAACTCATCTAGCAGCACCGCTTTGAAGCGGTCACGGTATTGGGCGATTACGCGCGGCCCCACCCGCTCATCAGTAACGATCCGGCATGCCAGTGCCACCTGGTCGCCAAAGTCCACCAGTGAGTTTTCACGTTTGTAGTCAATGTAGCGCTCCACCAGATCCAGCACTTGGATACGTTTGGTCATGGCTGGCAGGCTTTTGGCGTCAATGGCTTTGGCTGCCCCGCGCACTGAGCGCAGGTCTTTTAGGTTCTGGCCCAGATCTGCCATCAGTTCGCGGGCTTCATCTACGCTAAGTAAATTTTCGTTAAGCGAGTTGGCTACCTGCAGGGCTAGTTCGGTGGCTGAATCTAGGGAACTGAAGGGTTCTTCAAATTCTTGGCCCCAGTTTTCCATCAGCTCATACATGATCTGCCAGGAGCTGGCGGGGGTCAGTACGGCGGTGTCGGTTTCCAGGCCTACTTCCAGGCCCCATTCGCGCACTAGGGAGCCGGCAAAGGAGTTGTAGGTGGCTACGGTGGCCTCCCCCGCCACTGCTGTGAGCTCTTGGACTTGGCTGTTGCTGCCCCCTGCCTCGGCAGCCGTGGATGGGCCGGCAGCTGTGGACGGGGCGTCAGCTGACGCTGACTCATCAGTGTTAGAGCGAGTACTTGACGATGTCCAGCCAGGATAGCGATACAGCTGGCCCGAGTCGGTTTTCGATGCGTTCGCGCAGCTCATGGGTGGCTTTACGGGTGAAGGTTAGACCCCAGTACTTGGCTAGGGTCCACCTGCCCACTGGCCACCAGGTAGGTTACGCGCGCACTCATGGTGGCGGTTTTACCTGAGCCCGGCCCCGGCCACCACCAAAGTTGGTTTTAGGGGCGCAGTAATTACCTTTCTCTTGCTGATCAGTGGGCATATGCTTTTTCACCCAACGCAGTAAATAGCTGAGCTGGGGGTTAAGCGTTGCGGCGGCGTAGGTAGGGCTAGGAACTGGGCCCCGGCTGCTGGTTTTGGTGCGCTCATAGGTAGTTCCGATCGCTTAGGGCGGGGCAGAAATCTTGGTAGGCGCAGTGGCGGCAGTGTTCGCCGGTGCGCGCCTGATAGCTGGGCCCTAAACTGTCGCGGGCGGCGGCGCTGATCAGGTCCGTGTCCCAGCCTTGGCCAGTTTCTAGGTAGTCACTGGGGGCTAACTCGCGCGAGCCGGGATAGGTTAAAGCATCCACCTGGGCTTTTTTGTTTTCTTTACCCAGCATGATGAGCGCCCCGCCGTGCACGTTTTCGCCGCGTGCCTGCAGGGCTACACGGTAAGTGGCCAGCTGAGCGTTGGTTTGGGCGCCGGCAGAGTCCACACTGGCACCGGTTTTAAAGTCGATTACGTCTATGCCTTGACTGGTGTGTTCTAGGCGGTCTGCGCGCCCGGAAATTTTGATTTTAAGCGGGGCGCCATCCACCTCTAGTTCCACCTGAGCGCGCACTGGGCACTCCACTTCTACCTGCATGTTTGCGGGACTGTTGGCCAGGTAAAGGGCCAGGTTTTCCACCATTTTCTCTACCCGCTGGTTTTCTTGGCGCCCATACCAACCCCCGGGCAGCTGCAGGCTGGAGCGTTCACGATAGAACAGGTCTAGTAGCTGTTCGCGGCTCAGCCCATGTTCTTGACCTTGCTGGGCCAGCCAGTGGATTAGCGCCCCGATCTGCTGGGCGCTGGAGCTTGCCGGCGAGCCCCCGTGGCGTTGCAGGTACCAGCGCAGCGGGCAGGTTTCAATGTTTTCCACGTCTGATGGTGACAGCCTTGCCCCGCGTTGGCGGGCTTGGTTTACGCGCTGGGCTTGCAATTGTTTAAGGGCGACGACGGCGTGGGTGGCCACCTGCGTGCCCAGGCGGTCTTGGCTTTCTAGCTGGGCGGGCAGCTCGGTGAGAAATTGACTGGCCCCAGCGATTCCCCAGCCAGCTGCGTGGATCGGCTCCGGGCACCCCACGCTGAGCCAGGGCGGCTAGTAGCGCGGCGATTTGGGGGGCCTCGGTACCGTTGTTGTGTTTTAAATCAAGCATTAATTGCCGACGTAGCGTAGCTACCAGGCCGCGCAGAGTGTAGGCTCCGCCGGGCTGGATTGGTTCAACCGGTATGGCGCTTTGGCGGCTTAGGTAGTTGAAGAAACTGGAGGGGTCCCTTGCTCGCCGCCGTTAACTGCTCCCAGCCACAGTTGACTGTTGGCCCGTGACATGGCGGCCACCAGCAGGCGCATCTCGTCACTGCAAATCTGGGCGCGGGCTTGAGCCAGGGCTTGGGGGTCCAAGCTGGCAGTTAAGCTAGCTAAGTTGACAGTGTCAGCTATACGTTGGGAGACAATGTCGGTTAGTAAACCGGTTTGGGTAAGGCTGTCACGTAGGCGCAGGTTAGGCCACACGCCGTCGTCGATACCTAAAACCGCCACAAACTCCCACTGACGCCCCGCGCAGGCCGCCACCGTCAGCACCGAAACACCCTGTGGACGCGCCCCTAGAGACGCCACCGAGTCTGAGGCCACCTGCTGGGCCTCTAGCTCATCAAGGAACTGCTGGCCGGGGGCTGAAGGATTGCGTTCACTCCACACCTCTAGACGTTTAAACAGGGAAATAACCACGTCCAGATCATGATCGGCGCGTTGGCGTAGCAGCGAGTCGGCCTCAATGTCTAGGGCCAGTTGGCGCCAGTATTGGGCTTTGCCGCTGGCCTGCCAGGCCCCCCACACCAGGGCCTCTAGCCCTTCGCTGCGTTCTTTAGCCAGGGCCTCATTAATGGCTTGGGCTACTTTAGCTTTGGCTGCCAAGGTGGGGGCTGCTTCTAGCTGGTCAAACAGCTCAGTGTCGCTAAGCACTCGGGTGCTTAGGTGATCTGGGCTCTCCCCCAAAATACGTCGCAGCCGACGTAGCTCAATGGCACTAAAGCCCACCAGGGGACTTAGTAGCAGGGCGCGGGCTGCTTCTTCTTGCACCACCGGTACGCCCAGTAGCTGCTCTAGGGCGGCGCGGGCGCAGTCAAGTAGGGCCTTCGCGGCTGGTTCACTGCGCAGCAGTAGGGCAGGGGTGTCTGGGGCTAGGGGTACTCCGCCGCGCCGTAGTTCTTGACGGATCAACTCCACCGAGCTGCTTTGGCGCACAATCACCGCCATTTGCCCCCAGGCCAGGCCTTGCTCTAGATGCAGTGAGCGCATATGTGCGGCCACGGCACCCACCTGGACAGTGTCATCTGGGGCTATTTTGAAGCACACGCTTTGGCTGTTTTGCGCCAAATGCTGGTAGTTTGGGGCGGCGTTGGCTGATGCATCCGGCTACCTGTACTTGCTGCACGGCCAGTTCAATTAGAGCAGCGATTTGGCGTGAGCCGCGATGTACTTGCGGCAGGGTTAGGGCCACGGCGTCAAAGTCGCGTGCGGCGCTGGCCAGCATTAGTGGGTCACCGCCACGGAAGGTTTCAACCGCCTCGTCGGGGTTGCCTAACACCACTATTTGGGTGCTGCGTCCGTCCTTGTGCTCGACGTCGCCGGGGACTAGTCACGCCGACGCCGCCAGGCTCCCCCGCACCAGTGGCGTCACCAGATCCATTCGCACTGCTGCGGCTGCCAGGTCCTTGCGCACCACTGGCGCCACCGAGGCCAGCGCTTGGCACCTGACCAGCCGACCAGCCTTGTCCCCTCAGCCTCGCCAAGGTTTAGGGCAGCTAAAGCGTGCAGTAGGCGGGCGGTGGCCGCCGTGCAGTCTTGGTAGTCGTCTACCACCACCAGATCTGGCAGCTGCGGCGGAGCGGTTACATCGGCTTGATACCAATGCTCTAGTGCATATAGGGCCCGATCTTGCAGGCGGGCAGTGTCTAGTTTCAGCGCCATGGCCCGGTTGGCGGCGCTGATGTCACTTTGGCTGTCCCACAGTTTTAACAGTGGCGCCGCCTCACACCACAGCTGTACCTGGGCGGCCTGGCCCAGTTGCTCTAGCAGCTGGTAGTCAACCCCCAGCTCACCGCAGCGCGAGAACAGGTTACGGATTTGGGCGCGAAAACCGCGTGTTTGAGTTACTTCAGCTGGTTGAGACCAGCTGACCTGGCCAATTAGCTGCTCTAGGGCGGCGTCCTCATCAGCGCCCATCAGCAACACCGGGGCTGGCAGGGGTTGTAGGCGCTGGCTAAACCACTGGCTTAGGATGCGCAGCGCAAAAGCCGCCGGGGTAAACACGCGCGGGGTGTCCACCTGCACCGACGCCGCCGGGCCGGTCTGGGCCGGGCCGGACTTATCCGCTGGGACGCCTGAGGCTGCCGCCGGGCCGGTCTGAGCTGGGCTGGACTTATCCGCTGGGACGCCTGAGTCTGCCGCCGGGCCGGTCTGAGCTGGGCTGGGCTGAGTTTGGGGTGACTGCGACGCCGCTTGGCCCTGGCGGCTGGCCAGCTGGGTTTGAGCTTGCACCAAATAGGTGCGCAGCTGATCTGCACGCACGCGTGTGGGGCTAAGCAACACTGCTTGACGTCCCCTGCGCCACCGCCTGGGCCACCAGGGACACCGCTAAAGTAGTTTTGCCGCTGCCCGGCGCCCCCAAAGCCACCAAATTTCGCCCTTCGCCAACTAGCTGGGAGGCTTTAGTGGTGAAAGCGTCTGGTTGTGGCAGCTCAAAGCGCTGCGACGGCGGCGTTAAGCAGAATTTGCTCATGTAACTATTGGAACACAGCTTATACACGCCAATTCGTGTATTTTTTGCATTGCAGTAGCATTATGTAAGTAAATTTCCCGCATTCCCTGCCGGCCCACTACTTCTTTATTAGGAGCTTTACATGCAGGTCACCATCGGCATCACCAACGTTGCGCGCGAGCTAACCTTCGAGACCAATGACAGCCAAGAGCGCGTACTTTCCACCATCAAGGCCGCTCAGGGCTCCCCCGCCGTAGTTCTCGACGACGACAAGGGCCGCAAGGTTTACGTGCCCACCTCCGCTATTGCCTACGTAGTGCTGGGTGAAAGCGAGCCGCGTCGCGTGGGCTTCGCCCTCTGATTCTTCAGGCGCCTTCTTTAGACTGCTGCTGGGCGCCACTTTTTAGGCGTCCTAGGCGCCGCGCCGCCAGCTAGAGGCGCGCACAAAACCCCACCGGCTAGGCCGGTGGGGTTTGTTTTTATGCAGATAGCCTCATACGCGCAGGCCCAGGCCCTTCATGCGGGTGGCCGCCCCAGCAGACAGGGCGTCGTGGTAGCCCTGGCGGGCGGCGTCGTCGGCAGCTAAACCCTTAAAACGTGCCAGCAAAGCGTGGAAAGTACCCACTTCCTCACCAACCACGCGCCGCCCCCACAGCCCCAAGCGGGCCGCCAGCTGCGGGTCAGAACCGGCTGCACCCAAAATACTGGCAGAAGCAAAAGCATCCAGCTCACGGTGGTCCAGATAGGGCGCCAGCTCAGAGGCCAGCGCCGGGGGCAGCAGCGAAACCGCGTGGGCCGCAAAGTCGCCCAGCAAACCCATACCCAAATAAGTCTTAAGCACGCGCTCAGGCCAGTCAGCCGGGCGAGTACGCTCATCGTAATCACCCAGCGCCCCCATAAACGGCTGCGCATTATCTAGCGCATCAACCCCCAGCTCGCGACTACGGGTAGAAACCGCCTTAAAATCCTGCGTGGTTTGGGCACTTAGCCGCATCAACGCGGCCCGCGTGACCATGTCGGGAGCCATATAAGCATCCTTGCCCAGGCGAATGGATTGCACCGATAAAGACCAGGTAACCAGCCCAGCCACCAAATTAAACGCGGGGGCCCCAGAGGCTGAAACATTAGAAGCAGTGTCCATGGCAACAGTTTAGTCAAAGCCGCTCACATTAGTGAGACGCTGACGTGAACTACCCCATTTACACTGCCATAAAGCCAAAAAAGCGCCTAAAGTTGAAGGCATATATGAGCGAGAACAATACTGACATTGAGGCCACAAACACTGGCCTAATTAACTCCGCTGCCGCCACCGCTGTGCGCCCCGATGAGGTAGACGCAGACATCAGCGCCACCGCCGACAGCCTTGATTTAGAGACCAAAACCTTCGCCCAGTACGGCGTAGAAGAGGAAATCACCAAGGCCCTCGACGAACGCGGCATCACCCACCCCTTCCCAATCCAGGCATTAACCCTGCCGGTGGCGTTAGATGGGGCAGACATTATCGGTCAAGCCAAAACCGGTACCGGTAAAACCCTAGGCTTCGGTATTCCCGCTGCTAATGGACACCCTAGGTCCCGGCGAGGAAGGCTGGGATGAAGACCCGGCCTCCGGCAGCGCCCAGGCCCTGGTTATTCTGCCCACCCGTGAGCTGGCCAAACAGGTAGCTGAAGAGCTCAGCGCCGCCGCCAAATACCGCACCGTGCGCATCGCCCAGGTTTATGGCGGGCGCGCCTATGAGCCCCAAATTGAGGCCATTAAAGCTGGTGCGGAGGTTATTGTGGGTACCCCCGGGCGCCTGCTAGACCTGATTAATCGCGGCATTTTGCGTCTAGACCACGTCACCACCGTGGTGCTTGATGAGGCCGACGAAATGCTTGACCTGGGTTTCTTGCCCGATGTGGAAAAAATCCTGGCCGCCACCCGCCCCGACCGCCAAACCATGCTCTTTAGCGCCACCATGCCGGCCGCAGTGATTGCCCTGGCCAGGCGCTACATGAACCAGCCCACCCATATTCGGGCCCAGGAAGATCCCGCAGACGACACCCTCACAGTGCGCAGCGTATCCCAGTACGCCTACCGCGTGCACGCCATGAACAAGGTGGAGGTTATCTGCCGCATTTTGCAGGCCCGCGAGCGCGAAGGCTGCATTATTTTCTGCCGCACCAAGCGCACCGCCGACACGGTCACCCGGGAGCTGGCCAGGCAGGGTTTCGCCGTGGCCGCGCTGCATGGTGACTTGGGCCAGGGCGCCCGCGAGCAGGCCATGCGTGCCCTGCGTAACGGCAAGGTGGATGTGCTGGTAGCTACCGACGTGGCCGCCCGCGGTATCGACGTCGACGACGTCACCCACGTTATTAACTATGAGTGCCCCGAAGACGCCATGACCTACGTGCACCGCATCGGCCGCACTGGGCGCGCCGGCAAGCACGGCACGGCGGTCACCTTTGTGGATTGGGAGGACCTGCCGCGTTGGCGCCTGAACTGCAAGACGCTGGGCTTGGAGTATAAGGAGCCGGTAGAGACCTACCACACCAGTCCCCACCTCTACAGTGACCTGGATATTCCTGAGAATGTGGGTAACCGCCTGCCGCGCTCGCAGCGTAAGCGTGAGGGTTTAAGCGCTGAATATATTGAGGATCTGGGCACCACTGGCTCTCGCTCTGCCGCCCGTTCTCGCGGCCGCTCTCGGGGTCGGGGGCGCGCTCACCGTAAGGCCGACGACGCCGTGCGCACTAAGCAGGCTAAGTCGCGTCGTCCCCGTAAGCGCACTCGCGGTGCTCGCCGCACTAAAGCTGAGTAAAACCAACTGGACAAAACCAGCTTGAAGCCGGCTAGAAGCCTGCCGAAAAGCCTGCTTAGCCAAGCCTGCTGGTTAAGCCTGCTAGCCAAGCCACAAAAACTGGGTAACTTCTTAGAACCCACTGAGTGAGCTCTAAGGAGTACACTGGCTCAGGTAGGCTCCTTTAAACGCCGCAAACCCCCGTGCTCGGTTGAGCCGGGGGTTTGTTCTTAGTTTTGCAGCCAGCAGCATACGGTTTTGATTGGCCACGCGCCAGGCGCCCTGAGCCGGGCCCCTGGCCTCCCGCACGGCGAACGGTTTTGGCCGCCCGCTCGGCGGGCTGCTTGTTGCGCACGGCGGGGCCAGCCGCTATGGACGGGCTAGTCCCAAGGACAGGGCCCACCGCTGAGGCTAGGCCCCGAACTGCTTTACGAAGGTCTCTACCGCGTCCACCATCATCTGCACCGCAATAGCTGCCAGCAGCAAACCGGCAATACGGGTTAGCAGGGTGATACCAGACTGCTTAAGAATCCGGTTAAGCACCGTGGAGAAGTGCAGGGTGAGCCAAATGACCACGTGTGACACCACAATAGCCACACCCACACTAATCCAACCGGCGGTGGAGCCAGAAGAATCAGCTGCCACCATGGCGGCCACAATCGCACCGGGCCCAGCCAGTAGGGGCGTGCCTAGGGGCACTAGGGCTGCGTTAACTCCGCCGGTAGCATCAGGGTCAGGATGCTCATCCATTTTATCAGTAAGCAGCTCCAAGGCCACCAACAGTAGCAACAGACCACCAGATAGCTGCAAAGCGGGCACGCTAATGCCTAGAAACTCTAGAATGTAACGTCCAGCTAAGGCGAATACTAAAATTACGCCAAGGCTAACTAACGTAGCTGTGCGGGCAGATCTTTTACGCTGCGCATCAGACTGTTTTCCAGTTAGTGATAGGAAGATCGGGATGGCCCCCACCGGGTCTTGAATAACTACCAGCGTAGCTAGCGAGGTAGCAAACACATGGGGTTCAAAGATTTCCACTACCCCTCCAAAATGGGTAGCAGCCCCTGATCCACAATGAGCTCATAAAACTCTACCGGCATTAGGTTTTCGCCTAAACGGTTAGGTTTACCAGCCCCGTGATAGTCGCTTGAACCGCTAATTCCCAGCCCCAGATCCTTAGCAAGACGCAGGGCCTGCGCACGGGCGGCGTCGTCGTGATCGCGGTGATAAACCTCAAGACCAGCCAAACCAACCTCAGCCATGCGGGCAAATACCTCGTCGGGAATTAGGCGCTTGCTGCGGCTAGCGGCGCGCGGGTGAGCTACCACCGGCACTCCCCCAGCCTCGCGTACCAGGGCACAGGCTTTGACCGGGTCGGGGGCGTAACGCTCCACGGTGTAGGGCGAGCCAGGCTTAAGCGGGCCGGCAAAAACCTCGCTGCGGTCTTTAAAAGCCCCGGCAGCTACCAGTGCGTCAGCAATGTGGGGGCGCCCCAAAGTGGCCCCGGGAGCTGCCTGAGCGACAACTTCTTCCCAGGTGATGGGGTAGTCCTTGCTTAGCTTCTCAATCATGAGGCGGGCGCGCTCATGGCGGGCTTCATGTGAACGCCTAAGCTCCCGATTTAAAGCCACATTGTCGGGGTCGTGTAGGTAAGAGAGCAGATGCAGGGTAATTCCCTGGTAGGAGCAGGAAATTTCCATGCCGCGCAGCAGTTTCAGGCCGGTGCCTTCGATTGCTTGCGCAGCTTGGTGCCATCCATCTGTGGTGTCATGGTCGGTCAACCCAATAACGTCCAGGCCGCATTCAACGGCGGAAGCGATTAACTGTGCTGGGGTTTGGGTGCCATCGGAACAACTTGAGTGAGTATGAGGATCAATGCGCACAATTGGATTGTATGGCCTAGGTGGCCCAGGCGCCGTTAGACTCACCCGGTTGTTAAGATGCCGGCCCTAGAAGTCTTAACGCCTCACTGCCAGCGAGGTCCCAGCCGCGCCGCCCCCGCACTAGGAGCCGTAGCGCCCAACCCCACCGCCAGCGAGGTCCCAGCCGCGCCGGGGTCCAGCGTTTAAACGGCTTAGGGCCCAGCGCGTTAAACGGCTTATGATGGCTTTATGACTGAGGAAAAATCCGCCGCTTCCAGCGACAACCAGACTTTAGCTGACCGTGGTAACAACCGCTCACGTCAGCCCGCCAACTCCGCTTTCCGCGAGTTCATTGGTTCCAACTGGGGCCCGCGCCCAGAAAACACGCAGGGTCGTAACGAGTCTGCCCCTTGGGCTGCTGCCCGCCGTGAGGCTTTGGGCAAGCTGTTCCCCAACAAGCGCCTAGTGATTCCCGCCGGCCCGCTTAAGGTGCGCAACAATGACTGCGATTACCGCTTCCGCCCGCACTCGGCTTTTGCTCACCTGACCGGTACCGGCACTGATTTTGAGCCCGACGCCGTGCTGGTGCTTGAGCCCATCCGTGACGGCGGCGAGGGCCCCACTCACACCGCTGTGCTTTACTTCCGTCCGCGTGCTTCACGTTCAAGCGAAGAGTTTTATGGCGACCCGCGCTACGGCGAGCTGTGGGTAGGGGTGCGTCCTTCCCTGGAGGAGGTTGAGCACGCCACCGGTATTGCTTGCGCCCACATTGACTCTCTAGGTGATGCCCTAGCTAAGGATGCGGGCACGCTAGAACTGTGTGTGGTTAGCGAGGCCGACCCCAGCATCACTGAGCTGGTCAACCAGGTGCGCAGCCAAAACGGTGCAGTAGACGCCCAGGTTAACGCCGCTAACGACGCCAAGCTGCTAGAGGCTTTGGCTGAGCTACGTTTAATTAAGGACCAGTGGGAAATTGAGCAGCTGGAACTGGCTGTCTCGGTCACCAAGTCCGGTTTTGAAAAGCTGATTCGTTCCCTGCCGCGCGCCACTGAGCACTGGCGTGGTGAGCGTGTGCTGGAGGGTGCTTTTGGCGCCGTGGCCCGCGAAGAGGGTAACGGTCTGGGCTATGACACCATTGCTGCCTCCGGTAACCACGCCAACACGCTGCACTGGATTAACAACGATGGGCGCGTGCTTGAGTCTGACATGGTGCTGGTTGACGCCGGCGCCGAGGTGGACTCGCTCTACACCGCTGACGTGACCCGTACCCTGCCGGTTTCGGGTACTTTCTCTGCGGCTCAGCGCAAGATTTATCAGGCAGTTCTCGACGCCGCCGACGCCGCTTTCGTTAAGGCGAACGAGCCCGGGGTGCGTTTCCGTGACCTGCACAATGCCGCCATGGAGGTGCTGGCTGAGCGTCTAGAGTCTTGGGGCTGCCTGCCTGAGGGCGTCACTGCTGCCCAGTCACTTTCGGCTGAGGGCCAGTACCACCGCCGCTGGATGGTGCACGGCACCAGCCACCACCTGGGTCTGGATGTGCACGACTGCGCCCAGGCACGCCGGGAAATGTACATGGATGCGCTGCTAGAGCCGGGCATGTGCTTCACCATTGAGCCGGGCCTGTACTTCCGCGCCGATGACCTGCAGGTGCCTGAGGAGCTGCGCGGCCAGGCTGTGCGTATTGAGGACGACATTGTCATTGACCCTGATGGCAGCGCCCGTCGCATCACCGCCGATATTCCGCGTGACACCGACGACGTCGAAAACTGGGTACGTTCTCTGCGCGGCTGATACGTAGTTAAGACCGGCGAAATTTAGCCATTAAAACTGTCTTTACTGGCTAATCTAGGTTTTGGGGTGGCACTTACTAAAGAGGTGCCACCCCAAAACTATTTGTTTTATTTAGCCGATCTTTTCACACTTTTGAGGTTAGCTCTGGCCATAGCTAGGGGGCTAACCTAAGACCATGGAGGTTATGCGCACCCATTCCACAACCCGCGTCTACATCGCTCGCCTAGCCGGCACAGCGGTCTTTGACCCACTTGGTGATCAGGTAGGCAAAGTGGTTGACGTGGTCGTTTTAATTAACCTACGCTCAGCCCCCCGCGCAGTTGGGCTGGTAGTTGAGGTGCCCGGGCGCCGTCGAGTATTTGTGCCCCTTTCCCGCGTAACCGCCATGGAACCGGGGGCGGTAATTACTACCGGCGTACTTAACGTGCGCCGTTTCTCCCAGCGTTCACTAGAGACCCTGGTGGTGGGTGAGCTTTTAGATAAGCGCGTAACCCTGCGTGACGGGTCGGGCACCGTGGAAATTCGCGACGTGTGCATCGAAAAAGACCGCAACCATGACTGGAATGTGACGCGCCTATTTGTGCAGCGCCCGGTCACTGGGCGTCTGGGGCTACGCAAGGGCGAAACTTTCACCGTTGAGGTGGGCGACGTCATCGGCCTGTCGCTACGCCCCAATGAGCAGGGGGTTAGCGCCCTGCTGGCCACCATGGAGGATCTAAAGCCTGCTGACTTGGCTGATGCCCTGCACGAGTTACCCCCGGTACGCCGCCTTGAGGTGGCCACAGCCCTAACCGATGAGCGCCTAGCTGACGCCCTGGAGGAGCTTTCGGCTGAGGATTCGCTAGCTATTTTGTCTAAGCTTGAGGCCCCCCGCGCCGCCGACGTTTTGGATGTTATGCAGCCTGACGACGCCGCCGACCTAGTCTCCGAGCTGCCCCTACCTAAAGCTGAAGCCCTGCTGGCCCTAATGGAGCCCGATGAGGCTGCCGACGTGCGCCGCCTGATGGCTTATGACGACTACACCGCCGGTGGTTTGATGACCACTGAGCCTATTATTTTGCCTCCCGAGGCCACTGTGGCCACCTTCCTGGCCCACGCCCGTAAGGAGGAAGGCAGCCCGGCCCTGGCCACCATGGGTTTTGTGGCTCGCCCCCCGCTAGAGTCACCTACCGGCCGTTTTATCGGCGTGGTGCATTTGCAGCGGGCCCTACGTGAGCCTCCCCAAACCCTGGTGGGCTCCATTATTGATCGGGATCTGGAATCAGTTTCCCCGAGTGACTCTATTGGTACGGTTACCCGTATTTTGGCTACCTATAACCTAACCGCCTTGGCTGTAGTAGATGATGCAGACCGCCTGGTGGGAGCCGTCAGCGTCGATGACGTTTTGGACCACCTCATGCCCGATGACTGGCGTGACGCTGACGATGACGTAACCGATGAGGCCATCGAAAAGAGTGCAAATGGCTGACTCTCTAGACACTCCCCTAGACCCTTCACAGCGCGGCTGGAAGCCGTGGCGGCGCGGCGGCGGCGATAAGGACGGTTTTGGCCGTTTTGCTGAGGCCACCGCTCGCTTTATGGGTTCACCCTCATTCGTGCTGTATATGACCATTTTCGTAACCGCCTGGATCGTTGCGAATGTGGCCCTAGCTAGCGTGGGTTATGCCTGGGATGAGTACCCATTCATCCTGCTTAACCTGGCTTTTTCTACTCAGGCTTCATATTCAGCGCCGCTGATTATGTTGGCGCAGAACCGCCAAGATGACCGTGACCGCGTAACTGCTGAGCAGGATCGTCAGCGTGCTGAGCGCAACCTGGCTGACACTGAGTTTCTGACCCGTGAAATTGCGGCGCTGCGTCTAGCTATGAACGATGTGGCCACCCGTGACTTTGTGCGTTCAGAGATGCGTGACTTGCTGATGGAGATTGTGGCTGAGGAACGTAACCTGATCCAGGCCGCCGCCCAGCAGCAAGCCGAGTTTGCTCAGCGTCAAGCTCAGCTAGATGCGCAGCAACAGTTAGATCAGCAGTGCCAACAGCAAAACAACCCTACTTCCAAGCGCGACTAGACGCCGTCTATTGGCCCAGCTAACACCCTTTTGGGGGCGGCAGCTTTTTCGCTGCTAGATATCTCAAATGTGATCTATGACCGCACAGGTTCAATAGAAGTGTTAGCTGGGCTTTAGTATTAGCTCATGACACTACCCACCCAAGAGGCTATTGAGGCCGCTCTAGAGCGCGTCATCGATCCTGAAATTCGCCGCCCAGTTACGCAGCTGGGCATGGTGCGTTCTATTGATATTGCCGACGACGGCGCAGTTACTATCGGTTTGAACCTCACCGTGGCAGGTTGCCCGCTTAAAGACACCCTAACCGCTGACACCCAACGCGAGGTTGGCGCCGTCGCTGGCGTAACCAGCGTCAAGGTGGAGCTGGGGGTTATGAACGACGAGGAGCGTGCCGCCCTACGCACAAAGCTGCGCGGTGGCGTGGCCGAGCCGGAAATTCCTTTCACTAAGCCCGGCAACCTGACCCGCGTCTATGCGGTCACCTCCGGTAAGGGCGGCGTTGGTAAATCTTCTGTAACCGCTAACTTGGCTGCCGCCATGGCCGCCCAGGGGCTCAACGTTGGCGTAGTTGACGCCGACATTTACGGTTTCTCTATCCCCCGCATGTTGGGCGTGGACCACGTACCCACCCAGCTTGACGGCATGATTGTGCCCCCGGTTTCCCACGGGGTGAAGGTTATTTCTATCGGCATGTTTGTGGGAGAACACCAGCCAGTGGTGTGGCGTGGCCCGATGCTGCACCGCGCCGTGCAGCAGTTCCTCACCGACGTGTTCTGGGGCGACCTAGACGTGCTGCTGCTAGACCTACCTCCGGGAACCGGTGACGTGACCATTTCGGTGGCTCAGCTGCTACCTAACGCCGAGATTTTGGTAGTAACCACCCCGCAGGCGGCTGCCGCTGAGGTAGCTGAGCGTACCGGCCTGATTGCCAGCCAAACCAAACAGAAGGTGGTTGGGGTAATCGAGAACATGTCTTACATTGAGCAGCCTGACGGCACCACCTTAGAGATTTTCGGTTCCGGCGGGGGTGCCCAGGTAGCCGCTAACCTGAGCCGCGAGCTGGGTTATGAGGTGCCGGTGCTAGCGCAGCTGCCGTTGGATATTAATGTGCGTGAAGGCTCTGACTGTGGGGTGCCGGCTTCTATTGCCGACGACGGCCGCCCCGCCGCTGGCTCTAGCGCCGCCCAGGGTCTAGCTGGGGTGGCGCGCAAGCTGGGTCACCGTGCACGCGGCCTGGCTGGCCGTAGCCTAGGCGTCAGCCCGGTTTAAAGGCACTGCGTCTTAATCTGCGCTTTTACAAATGCTCCTTTAGCAAACCAAACCTTCACCAAACCAAGCCGTGGGGGGCCCGCTTGCATTGCAAGCGGGCCCCCCACGTCTAACTTGATTTCGGACCTGATCAGTTTTAGACCTACTCGGTTTTGGACCTAACCAGTCTTGAGCCTAACCAGTTTTGGCCCTAATTGGTTTGGCTCTAATTAGGTTTTGAGCCTAATCAGTTTGGGTCTCTAGCCGGGTTTGGCTATCTAGCTGAGTTTGACGCTAACTAGCAAGCCGTCGCCCACTGGCAAGATATTGGTCAGCAGCTGCTCGTGAGCGATAAGTTCACGCCCCAGTTGACGCATGATTACGGTTTGCGGATCGCGACGGGCCGGGTCAGCCACATTGTCGTTCCATAGCGCGCGCGTGATGGCTAGGATGCCGCCTACGCGCAGCATACGTAGCGCCATGTTGACTAGGTTGGCGCTTTCGCTGGGGCCGCAGTCCAGTACCACCATGTCGTAAGAGTTGGCTGCCATACGTGGCATCACGTCGCTGGCGCGTCCGTTAATCATGCGGAAACGCGAAGCTTGGTAACCGGCATTCATAAACATGCGCCTAGCTTGGCGATGTAGTTCAGCCTCCAGATCAATGGTGGTTAGTACGCCGTCGGAACCCATGCCTGAAAGCAACCACAAGCCTGAGACTCCAACCCCGGTACCAACCTCAGCTACAGCCTTGGCTCGCGATGCGGCTGCCAGCATACGCAGCGCTGCACCTGTACCGCTGGAGACCGGGGTGGCCCCCAGTTCAGTGCCGCGCAGACGGGCCAGCGTCAGCACCTCGTCTTCGAAAGCCTGCTCCTCGGTATAGACCCAGGTGAGGTTTTTATCAGCACGCAACAGACACTCCTGGCATATGACGGGTGGGAACAGCGCTTACATAGTATCGCCTTAAGGAAGAAAATATGGCCAACTAGCTCACCAGGTGGGCAAGGCCATCATTCCTAGGGCATAAATTGGCCCCGGTTAGGCGCCGCAGCTGCATAGGGGAATTTATACTAGGAGACGTGTTTGGTATTAGCGGTGGCGAGTTCCTAGTAATCCTGCTGGTGATCATGGTGGTGATCGGCCCCTCCCGGCTGCCTGAATACACGCGTACTTTCGCCCAGTTTGTGCGTAAAGCCCGCGTGAGCTTGGAAGGCGCTAAGGCTTCGGTACGCGAGGAGCTAGGCCCAGAGTTGTCAGATCTGAAGCTGGCTGATTTGACCCGCGCAATTACGACCCGCGCAAAATTGTGCGTGACGTTATGGGTGAGGATCTTGAGGCTATTAAGCGTGATCTGAGCAATCCGCTTGAGGCCCTTAAAGAAACTGTCACCGACACGGTTTCTGTAGCCGACGACGTCGCCACTAGCGGCCGCGATGCCCTGCAGTCCCAGCCTGGGCAAGCTCCCCTGGCTGAGCCCACTGATACTAATGACACCACCGGGGTTAACGCTGAACAGGCCAGCGCGGCTGGCACTGACGCTGAACAGGCCAGCGACGGCGCTAGCGCACAGGCTACTGACAGTAACGCAGCCAGCGCTGAGACTGATTTTGCCCCTGCCGTTACTGACACCCCCGAGGCCGCCGACAGCGGCGAATTTGATGACACTGCCTACATAAACCCGCCCGACTCGGTCACTAGTGCCCAAGTAGACACCGACAACTCCGCTAGCTTGGTCAGCCCGACGCTAGCTGACCAAAGTCTTGACGCTGAGCCCAGCAACGCTGACAGCGACGCTGTAACCAATGCTGACGCCCCGGCGGACACCGCCCCCACTGCGGCGGCTGTAGACGCTGCCGCAGCCAATATTGCGCTGGCTCCCCTAAGCGATGCTGATGCGGCTCTGCTAGCGCAGCTACGCAGCCAGGTGGAGCTAAGCCCGCGCGATATTTTGCAGGCCGCTAACGCGGCCAAGCGCCCCGCCCCGGCCGCAGCCGGCGTCGAGCTTTAAACTACGCAAAATTGGCTTAAAACCGCTATTTATAAAGCAAAAGGGTCACTCACAAAGAGTGACCCTTTATGTATGTTAGCGCTGAGACTTAGATGGCCTCTAACGCTGCGGCGAGGTCTTTGACCTCTTCGGGGCTAATTTCAAGCACCAGTCGGCCGCCGCCTTCTAGAGGCATACGCATAATGATGGAACGACCTTCCTTGACTACCTCAAGCGGACCGTCGCCAGTCCGAGGTTTCATGGCTGCCATGGCATCACCTTTCGCTAATCACGAGTATGGATCCCAAAACGCACACTCAACTGCTGCCAGTATAGTCTTGTAAACCTTTAAATGTGATCGCTAGGTGCGCAAAAACACCAAATTTCATGGCTGATATTTAACGCTATCAGCCCTGCTCAGCACGGCGATGAGCGCGGTTTTCTGCGGCTTTAGCGGCAATCCTGGCGCTAGCGCCAGAAACCACCAGGTCAACCGCCTGCTCAGCATTATCAGCTAGCTGCAATAAATTCATGTCATCAGCACTAATCATGCCTTCCGCAACCATTGTGGTAGACATCCAATCTACCAATGGCCCCCAATAATCTTGTCCCACTAACACAATTGGGAAAGAGCGGGCCTTTTGAGTTTGCACTAAGGTAGTAGCTTCGAACAATTCGTCCATGGTGCCAAATCCCCCTGGCATAACCACGAAACCATCCGAATACTTAATGAACATAGTTTTGCGTGCGAAGAAATAGCGGAAGTTAACGCCTAAATCAACATATTCATTTAGGCCTTGTTCGTGCGGCAGTTCAATTCCTAAGCCAACACTTAAACCGCCTGCCTCATGGGCCCCACGGTTAGCCGCTTCCATCATGCCCGGACCACCACCGGTGATAACCGCATAACCGGCATTAGCTAAACTGGCCCCTACAGCGCGAGCTTGCTCATAGGCGGCCGTGTCTTTAGGAGTGCGGGCTGAACCAAAGACGCTGATAGCCGGGCCAATGCCAGTAAGCGCCCCAAAGCCTTCTACAAACTCAGACTGGATACGCAACACCCGCCAGGGGTCCTCATGCAGCCAGGCGGCGTCGTCGGAGCTAGCTAGCAGGCGAGCGTCGGAGGTGTCTCGCGGGATCTGGCTACCACGCAGCAGCACTGGGCCACGGCGATAGGCTTCACGTTTGCTCAATTATAATTTCCTAACCTTAGGGCAAATGCCGTTCCATTACTAACAAAGTGCCACTAAAACCATACCGCCGATATCACTATCTGAACGCTTTTTGCGCCACCGGCGTGTAACAAAGTAAGGGTATGCAAATCCCCTGAGGTTGATTTGTATTACAACACGGTCTCTTTAGGACCTAATCGCTAACAGCCTTTTATCAGCTTTGCTAGGATACACACAGGTTAATTACTCCCTTAAGAGAGGAAGCCATGGTCCCGTCGTGGTTACTCGCCGCAAACCGGCGTCGCAGCAGTGCGCTAGCTGGGCTTTGCGTTGCAGCTCTAGCACTCCCCACGCTAGCTAACGCAGCCCCCGAACAGTCTGTCGAGAAAGAGCGCACCTGGGTAGGTACGCAGATCGGCTCTACCATCGCCAAGGATCGGTTCTGTGATGTCAATGGCGATAGCAGGGACTATGGCTATACCACTGGTAAGCAAGACATCGTTACTGCCTCCCCTTCCGGTCTGGTTACCGTCATTCCGGGTGCCAACCCCGGCGGCAAAATGCCGGTGGCGGGCACAAGCAGCTTCAAGATTCCTGCTTCACCTAATGTTTCTGTGTCCTGCGTAGTTGACGTTGACCATGATGGCAAAGATGAGATACTGGTCTCCTCATCAACTGCCGGTAAAGCTTGGCTAATTTACGGCAGGACTGACTTTTCTGACGTTGATTACACCAAGCTCTCAGAAAAAGGTCAGGGCTTCACTATCACCGGTACCCCGGGTACCACCAACTTCTCAGCCGTCTTCGCGAATAGAAAATACGACGGCGAGTACACTAGTGACATCGTCGTACTTAACCCTGAAGGCAACCACTCAGTGGCTTATCTTCTGCCTGCTGAAAGGCGGGGCGATATAGATTTAAACAAGCCCGAACACTATACGACCAACCAGAAGTTGTACAGCCCTACAGGCATGTTCTTTGATTCCATTCAACCCGTCAGCAATGTTGATGTTGGTGGCCATACCTACTACGCGATTACCGCCTCTGATGCTAATGGCAAGCACGGTAAAGCTTGGTTAGTAGCCGATATTATAAGCTATCCTGACCTAGACGACCCCCTCCGTAGGGCCGTTGAAATCACTCTGGAAGGCAACACCTACCTGGGTAAGGCCACTACAGCTGCTAGCGCCGGAGACGTTAACGGCGATGGCTACGATGACACCCTGATTGGTTTTAATGGCGGCGTGGCGCTGCTTTATAGCGGTCACAGCACCTACACGATTAACAGCGCTAACCAGACTGACCCCAATGTTGCGGTGCTTACCGGCACCGGCTCTGGCTGGTCAGTGGCTTCTTATGCCCGTGAGGGTAAGCCTAATTTGGTGGCTGTAGGTGCCCCCCATGCAGGCGACGGCGAGGTCTACTACTTCCCGACCACTGCTTTTACCGCTGGTTCTCACCCCATCAGCGGTTTGGGTGACCAGGTGACCACCATTAAGGCTAAGCAGCCAGGTACTCGCTTTGGTATTTCTGTGGCCTTCTCTGGCGCGTGGCCTACCGAAACCCCTATTTTGGTAGCTGGCGCAGACAACGCCACCAAGGAAACGCCTGCTAGCGCCGCTGATTTTGGCCCCAACGCCTATATTCAGGCTGTGTATTTAGGCCCGGCAGCAACCCCCACACCTGTCCCCCACCCAGACAGCGCCAGCCGCCCCCACCCAGGAGCCCACTGCGGAACCTACCCGGGAGCCTACTGCGGCCCCCACCCAGGAGCCCACGGCTATCGCTATCCCGCAGGAGCCTAGGACCCCGCTTGCGCCGCTGCCGGTTGTGCCCGCTAAGCCTTCACCGCTACCTGCCCCGGTTGACGCTGGCGTGTTGGTAACTGACAAGCTGCCTAGCGCTAACGCCAAGGTTAAGACTGGTGCTGTGCACTCTTCTAAGCTGGCTATCACCGGTTTGGATGCCGCTAGCGGCCTAGTAGCCCTGGCTCTGTTGACTACTGGTGCGGGCGCGCTGGTTTTGCGCTCTCGCCGTAGCGCCTGAGCTGAGTAAACTGAGGGCGTGAAAGACCCTCAGATTGCTCGCCGTAATCTATATGTACGCGTAGCCGCCTCACCTGGTTTCAGTGGGGCGGCTCGTGCTAAACGCGCACGTAGACGCGCGCGCCACGGACGAAACCTGGGTCTACCCCTGCTGCGCCCCAACCACCCGGGCTGGAATACTCGCTCAGCCCAGTTTGATCAGGTCGCAGTGGAGATTTTTAGGGAGCTATCCCAGCATCACCCTAAGCTTGGCCAAGTTGAGCTGGCAGTGGAGGCAGTGCCGGCTTCAGATCCGGCCCCCTGGGAGGATGCCACCTGCCTGGCCCGATTCTTCCCGGCTGAACATAAAGCAGGTTTGCACGCTCGAATTGTGCTCTACCAGCGTCCTATCCGCTCCCAGTGCATTAGCCCTGAGCAGCTGCAAGAGGTGCTTTATATCGTGCTGTTAGAGCAGTGTGCCCAGGCCCTTGGGGTTTTACCCCAAGACCTGGACCCTGATTACTAAGCACTACAGCCGAATACGCCGCTGGGCGGTGGCTTCAGTTACTTCAATGCGGTCAATCACCGAGATCAGTGTGCCCGCCTGATCACCAGAGGTTTCGCGGCTAACCAAAGTGGCTGGAACTGCGCCGCTAACACTAACCGCCTGTACACTTTCAGGAACCTGCGCCACCTGGGTTGACAGCGCCGGCAAGGTCAGCGTGCTGGTCCAGTTAGAGCCGATCGCGCTAAGCGTGACCTGCTTGGACTTGGCTGAGGGGTTAGTTAGCAGCAGCTGGCTAGTTACGTCTTGGCGCGGCAGCATAGCCACCCCACCTTGCCCAGTTTGAGCCTGAGACCAGGTGAAATCGTGGATGTGTTGGCCTGACAGCTCCGGGTATTCACTACCCTGCGAGGTAGACAGCGCGGCGGCGCTTACCGGCTGGTCAGAGTCAATTTTGACGCCGTAAGTGCCCTGGCTTAGCCCCCCTAGCGGCAGGTCAGCCACTTGGCCAGCCTTAACGTTTAGGCCACTGGCGGGCGCGAACTGCACCGGCCCGCTTTTACCCAGCAGGGTTACTTTCACATGCGCAGTTTTGTCCCCGGGGTTAAGCACCCGCAGGCGCGGCTCGTTAAGCGCCCCGCTTAGGTCCAGGCTGTCTGCGCTTGCGCTGGGCGTGGGCGACGGCGTCGCAGCGGCTGTGCTAGCAGCAGCGCTGGGCTTAGCAGTAGCGCTGGGGGTAGCTTTGGCAGTGGCTTTAGCGCTGGGGGCGGCACTAGCTTTACCGCTAGCTTTTGCACTCGCTTTGGCAGTGGCTTTAGCGCTGGGGGTAGCTGTGGCGCTGGTAGTTGCGCTGGGCGACGGCGACGGCGTCGCAGTGGCATCAGCCGCAGCTGCCTGGGGGGTGATTTGCGAGGCAGCCTTATCAATACTTAGCGCCCCAATGGTCAGTGAAGTACCTGTTGAGGACGTGGAAGTAATAATGTCACTGCCTGCCGCAGATTCGCCGTCGAGCTTTTGTGAGGCTACCCAGGCGGCCACGCGACCACCTTCAGCCTGCACCCGCAAAGCTAGCTGAGGGTCGGCGTCGGCAGAGTTCTCCAAAGCCAACTGGGTGGCTTTACCGGGAGCAATAGACAGCTGGCCGTCGCTAGGCAAGGAAATCTCGCCGCTAGCACCCCAGGCGGTGACCTTAACGTTAACAGTGGTGTTACCCGGGTTGGCCACATACAGCGTTGAGGAGCTACCCACAATAGTGGCCCCACCAACAATCCAGCTGGTTACTGAGCTTTGAACGCAGCCGCCGGCAGTTAAAGAACGCAGGTCTCCACTATCGGAGTAAGCCACCATGGCCCCACCCGCTTTAGTGCGGGAGGCGGATTGATCCAGCTTAATGGTGGCGCCTGAAATGTCGTAGCTAGAGACTACTCCGTCTTTAATGGAGGCCTGGCTACCGCCGGCACGTTTAATGTCGCCAACGCTTAGGGTGTAGCCCACCGGTTGGGTGTAAGCCGGGGCCTGTAGGTTATTTTCGGCGCTAGCAGGGCAAATCAGATCATCACTGGCACTGGTAACCGTAACTGTTTGCTCAATACCAGGCGCATATTTATATACCGACCAACCATTAGCTTGCCAGGCCAGCGCTCCCCCACTGCAGGTCAAGGCTAGGGCCCCCACGCTAGCTAGGGCACCTTTCCAGGTCAGACGCTCAGGGCGGGTAAATATTTTGAGCTGCTTCATGACTGCTTCCTAAACGGCACGGCTGCCAACACGTAGAGCCCGGCAAAAACCATCAGGGCCAGGCCCAGCGGGGCGCTAGTGCCGTACTCGATTTCAACGCGTCCAGCTTGGGAGGGCAAAACATAGGCTTGACGCCACTTATCCACCTTGGTGGGGGTTAAAGCCTGACCGTTGAAGCTAGCTTTCCAATGGCTAGAGGCACGTTCGTTAAGAATCAGGGTGCGGCTAGCGGAGCTGGCTGGCAGCTGAGCTCCAGAAGTGAGCATGGAGGCAGAAACTGCTTTGACCGTATTATCTGCGCCCTGCGCATGTACCCGCGCCGACAGGTCCGCATGGGAGGGGTTAACGCGCCAAACCATGGCGGTGGGGGTGTCAGCTAGACGCTCCAGGCCCGGGGTAGCGTCCAGGGCGCTGGCGGTATCTGCCGCGATCGCGGTGGACTGGCCTTTTTGCAGCAAAATCAGGCTAACACCGTGGCTAGCTAGGCTATCGACAGCCCCTGACTGCTGGCCTTTAAGTAGCGCACCAACACTGTTGAGCAAAGCCAGGTTAGCTTCGTCGTAGCTGCGGGCCGCGTTAATGACACTGGCCGGAGCTACATCAGCCAGCTGGACGCCGTCGCCACGCCACAACTGCACCCGCAGCTGATCTGCCTGGCTGGAAAGGTACAAGACCCGCTGCTTAGTGGTTGAATGCTGGGACTCTAAACCAATTGCGTTTAGCTGCGTGGAGCTTTGGCTAACCTCCAGCTGGGGTGCACTTAGCACGCCACCCACGCCGGCAGCCAAAATCGCTAAGGCGCTAAAGGCGGTGATGGTGCGGCCGGGGCGCGCCAGGGTGAAACGCTTAGCGCGGCTAAACACGTCGGCGCTTACCAGGGCCCCTGCCAGGCTCAGTGCGAAGGCAAAACTGACCAGGCCAAAGGGGGTCTGCCCGAAGCGGTGAGCAAACACCACCAGCGCCAGGGCGAGCACCCAACCAGTTAGGGTCAGTCGCGCTAAGGCCAGCGCCCGCATTCCACTAAGCGCCCCAATAACCATCAAAGCCAGCGCCAACAGCACGGTAAAGGCAGCCAGCACCCAGCCAGCTGGGCTCAGATCAGTACCCACCAGCAGTTGGTAGAGGCTGCGAGGCGGGCCGTTCAGCTCCCCGGCTTGTCCCCAGGTAAGCGCCAGGGCACTGCCGCGCATACCGCTGCGCAGCAAGGACAAGCTGGCACCAATGGTGGGGATTAACACCACTAGGGTGGGAGCGGCCAGAACCCCTAAACGCACCCACTCTTTGTGATGCCACAGCCCATATAGCAGGGTCATTAGCACTACCACCGGGCCCACTAGCGGGGCCAGGCAGGTAATTAGCGCCCAGGCTAGGGCGGCGCTGGCCAGAGCGTGGTAGTTAACGTCCCAACGCTTGAGCGGGCGGGCCAGGGCCAGGGGCAGGGCTGTTTCGGGGGCTTCAGCTTCAGTGGCGTCCTCATCGTGTTCACGTGAGCCCACGGTTCCGGGAGCCACCGCTTCCCGGCGCGCCCAACCCAGGCCGCGCAGTGTGGTAGCCAGGGCGAAGGGAAGCAGTAGGTGCACTAGCGCCGAGTTAATACGCCCCTGCATCAGGTAGGTCAGGCTCAGCGGGTTAATCACCCAGGCAGCCGCCGCCCAGGCGCGCAGGGCGATACGCCGGGTTAGCGCCCCGGCTGCTATCCAGGCGCCTAGCAGGCTCAGCGGCAGGAAGGCCACCAGCAGCACATAGTTCAGGTTTGCACTGGTTAGGGCCAGGGGCGCGGTGATTGTGCGTAGCAGTGCAAAAGGAATGAAGGTACTTACCGGCCAGGTGGCCACGCCGTCGCCGCTGGGCAACCAGTTACTGGTGACTAACTGCCAGCCTTCGCGCACGGAGTAGTCGTAACCAAAGGTGAAGTGGCCAGAAACTGCGCCTGCTAACGCCACTGAACGCAGCAACCAGCCGCCCACTCCTAGCGTAAGCACTAGCAGCAGGCTAAAGACTTGTAGACGACGGCGGGCAATGAAGGCTAGTTCGCGGCTTTCAAGCTCACTGGGGGCCTGTTCACGTTCACGCTGTTGGCGCAGCTGACGCACCTGGTCGCGATTGACCTGGCGAATTTCGCTGGCAGGCAGGTACAGCTCGTTTAGGGCGCGCCTGGGCAGGCGGGCGTTGCGCATAAGCCGGGCGCGCAGCCCGTGCACTACACGCGGGTGGCTTAGCAGCCAGTAGGCTGAGGCAATTTCGTCTCGTGCCAGTTGTCCCTGGCCAGCCAAGGCGCGGGCCAGGCCACGGCCTAGGCCTAGGGGAAGAATCCACAGCCACACCAAAATCGGTGCGGGCACTGCACTTACCTGCAGCCAGTTCAGCAGCTGGGCGATGCGGCGCTGACGGAAGGAAAGTTCCGGGTTGGGGGTGGTTGTCGCCTTGGCGCGCTCAGTAGTTTCGACGTCGCCCGCCTCAGCGGTATCTGCCGCGCCCGTTGCGTCAGGCGTAGTTTCTGCCGCCTGCGCGTCGTCGACGTCGCCGGGGCTGCCTGCGCTCTCAGCGTCTGTGGCGAGCTTAGCGCCGCTGTCAGCTTCTGACGCATCTGTAGCGGCGTCGGCGTCAAACCCACGCAAGCCTAAGTAGCTGGCTTGCCGGTGGCGGATCACAGCCTCGGGCACCACAATTACACGGTAACCAGCCAGGCGCATGACTTTAGACAGTTCTAGGCCGTCACCGAAGGGGCCAAAGTGCTCGCTAAAGCCACCAAGTTTAATGAAGGGGTGGTAATCCACCAGGACGCCGGCGCTACCGACTGCCAGCACGTCAACGCGGTCATCGTATTGGCCCTGGTCGATCTCGCCGGGCACGATCTCATTGGCGCGGCGAGCACTGGCGGTAACGCGCAGGCCCACCTCTAAAAGTTTCCCGGGGTTGTCCCAGTCCACCTGTTTAGGGCCCGGCCATAGCTACCGAGCGGGCATTGGCGGTGGCGCTTTGTAGATTCTCTAAGCAGTCAACCTGTGGGGCACTGTCGTCATGGAGTAGCCACAGCCAAAGGGGCGTGTTGGTGTTTACGTGACTGCGGTAGTGTCCGCTTTCAATTAATTCGACGGCGCGCGCTACAGCCTGACCAAAATTCATGGCTTCGGGGGCGTTTATCAGCTCTGTATGGCTTAGCGCGGTTAAACCGGAGGCTTGCACCAGTGCCTGTAAATCTGCGGTAGAGGCACTGGTGGCCTCAACATTAACCACCAAGGTCAACTGCGGGGTGCGCGTTTGCAGCGCCAGCGCAGTTAAAGTCTGGTTCAGATACGGGCTAACACCCGACGTAACCAGGATGGCAATGGTTTGGGTCAGGCTTTTAGTCGTTAGCACACTCATCGATTCTGCTTAATATCACGCCTTTCGCGCTCAGACAAGCCACCCCAGATACCGAAGCGTTCATCATACGCGAGTGCATATTCTAAACATTCGCGTCGCACCTTACAGGTCTTGCACACGCTCTTAGCGTCGCGAGTGGAGCCGCCTTTTTCGGGGAAGAAAATATCTCCGGGCATGCCCTCGCAAGGTGCGCCTGCCTGCCAGCTTATATCACCCTTTTTGAAAATGGAGGTGAATACGATGGCTGGCTTGCGCGAAGAGTTTGAGGAGTCATCAGTTGACTGAGTACCGACACCACTGTCGGTGGTGTCCTCATCGCTGAGGCCACCACTAGCAATCGGTCCATTCGAGAAGATCTCGTACATAACACGCCCTAACGTTTTGTAATGATGAGCATAGTTGGGGTCAGTTAAAGACACATAGGTCTAGCTGGGACTAGATACCTACGCATCATTGACGTGATCCGCGTGTGGGGGAAAGGGGGGAATCTGGTCTAATTTTGCCATGGTCTCTAGAAGCTTGTCATTTGAACATTTGTTCGATTTGTTACCGAACCTTTATAAACCGGCCGTCATCTGGTATGGGATTGACGAGCGCATCGAATTGAGCGGACACGTAGTCAATATGTGGTCTTCGAAGGTGGCCGCGCTACTAGATAGTGAGATTGGCGCCCCCAGTTTAACCGTTCATATGGCTCTGCCACCACACTGGCGCTCGATTGTGTGGGCAGCCGGAATTTGGCGCGCTGGCAACGTTTTAACGCTAGACAGTGACCAGGAAGCAGAGTTGTCACTGGCTTGCAGCGAGGAAAATTTAAATCCTGGAGCTGAAGTTAGCGTGCTCACTCCCCTGGCTTCTTTGGCACCACGCTGGCCCGGAACGCTGCCGCCACTTACTCTCGACGGCGCCGCCGATTTGATGTCTTATCCCGACAGTTTTACGCCAATCGCCTGCCCGTCAGATGCGCCCGCTTGGCTAAGCAATGGTGAGCTTGAGTCTCGTCAGCAGATTTTGGATCGAGCAGGACTTTATGCCCAAACATTAGTGGACATTAACGATTCACAAAAACCCCAGGAGATAACAGCTTTAACAGCATCAAGCCCAAATCAAGCCACTATCAACCCCGGGCAAACAAATAGGACCAGCCAGTCTTTGAGCCTGAGCTCCAAGACGACACGCCCGAACAGCAAAGAAAGTTACACTAACGAGATTACGCCGTTAGCGATATCCACTTCGGATACCCGCCAGGCTTTACTGGCAACCTTGGGGGCTTGGCTAAATGGTCGCACCGCTCTACTGCTGGACCCGCAACTACCGGCAGACCAGATGCGGCGTGCCCTAGTCCAAGAAGGCTGCAGTTAGGCACAAACTATAGGGGCGAAAGCTAAGCTTTCGCCCCTATAGCACGCATTATGAAACGTAGTTGCCGTTTTCCTTTAAGAATTCGACCGCCCTAGCCTGAATTTTCTGCGATTTCTGACGCAATGCAGTCAATTCAGATAAGTGCTTTTGCACATATATATAGCTAGCACTCCATTCGGTTTCATATTGCAGTTTGGTGTATCCGCTTTCTGTGCGACACTTTGCATCTTGGGTAGCGACTTTTAATTCATAAGCCGATACAGGGTGCACAAACGGATCCTTGTACTGCACTTCACCTGAAACCCCATTGAATTTGTCGTACAGCGATTTGGAAGGTATTCCATCAGGATGCTCTGCTAAATCAGTTATCCCTAATGGTTCCATGCATTTACGCCAACGTTGGGCAGCTTCTTTAAGGCCGTCAGGTTCAGAATACTGCGCTGAGGAAGGAGAAATTCCTCCGTCATGTTCTATCTGCTGTGCAAGTGGCTCTTTAGTAGCCTCTTGCGAGCACTTTTCTTGAGCTTGTTTCCAAGCCCGGGGTTGCTGATCCTGCTTTTTCCAACGATCCAAACGTGGCTGGATACTGTCTTCACGCGGAACTGAATAGCCATACTTTGCGGCTATCTTTTCGTTAAATAGCAGCCGCCCGCCACCTGAAGCCATAATTGAGGTTCCTTGCGAGGGGCTATAAGGCTCTACTTCGTATGACAAGCCCTGTTTATTCATGCAAATTTGAATATAGGTTTCAGTAACCGCGACTATCATGCCGTTATTGCTGCCAACATAAGGATCTGTAGCAAGCGCCCAAGTTTCCTGATTCTTGGTAACTAAACCATCTGGAGAAACGGTAGCGGACACACTTGGAGCGGATTGTTTAGAACCGATAATTCCGCAACCGCAGCAGTAGATGCATAGGCATAAGCAGAAAAACGCAGCAACTGGGCGCGAAATTACAGCTTTTGCGGTTTGCATGACATCCAGTTTTCTGTATAAGAACGGAAATAAGCGGATTTTGCTTTGTCATTCCAGTAGTACCGACTTAGGGCTACAGTGTGATTACCCTTTGCGAGCTCCAAATGGGTACCATGTCCGCCAGTTTCTGAAAATAGGCAGGCATTATAAGTAGTCCCAAGATTTATTGTGGAGGATACTTCTTCTCCGCCCCAGGTATAGGTACCTTCGAAAAAGAAATTATCCAGGTTTGGAATGTACCACTGAAAGTCTATCTGTCCACCACTATAACCTGCATCTTTATATAGACAAGTGTAGCCGGTAGTGCAGCCGTGATCACTTGCCGATGCCGTAGGAACAACAGAAACAGTAAGCACTAAGCTAGTGTCGCAGCAAATAAAAGTCGCAGGCATTTGCTTAACAAGGTGTTCATGGTAATTCTCCTATGAACTAGAGGGATGGGGCCTTGTGATTAACATCTTAGTTGTGACGAACGTTCGTCATACAAGAGATTTTTATAAATGTGATATTTATAACATTATATAACTTAAAGTAGCTATGTTTGTACATAAATTTTTGTACATAACCGCAGGTCAAGACCACTTTGACTATAATTACAGCACTACCAATCGAAATTATGTCAACTAGGATGACTGCTAACACAAGCATGAAAAATGTTAGCAACTTACTTTAATGTTTATCGCCCTCCTTTAACTGGACCAGATCATATTTGTTACATAGATCGACAGCAGCCTAGTAACAATATAGGGCACCCGCCTACCAAATAGGGGGGCGAAAGCTAAGCTTTCGCCCCCCCTTGTTTAAACGCAGCCTTTAGAGCCCGCCGTACTCGTACTTACGACGTGAAGCTGGCCGCTTTAGCTGGCTTATGGTACGTCAGCCTGGACCAGGGTGCCGTGACCGCTAACGCTAACGGCGCCGTCGTCGGCACGCACAAAAACAGCCTGACCGCGACGCAACGGCAGACTCTTACCGCCCGCATTAACAGTTAGCTCGCCGTCAACGTTTAGCAGCGTGCGCGGCCCACGTCCGGGCACCTTAACAGAGCCATCTGCCTCACTGACTGTGGTAACTACCAGTTCAAAATCCTCCACCGGCACGTTATAGGCGCGGCAGTGCTCGCTGAGGCACTCTGGGGCCGGACGCATAGGCGGGGCCGCCACATAGTCCACGCAGGCCAGCATCTCGGGGGCATCAACATGCTTGTGAGTCAGGCCCGCACGCAGCACATTGTCACTGGCAGACATGATCTCCACAGCCAAACCAGAAATATATGCGTGCACCGCACCTGCGGGCACAAACAATGCCTCCCCCGGGTTCAAAGTAACCGGGTTTAATAGCAGCGCCGCTGCCACCCCCGGGTCGCCGGGGAAAGCCGCCTGCATAGCCATGATGTAAGCATCAAGGCGAGGAGACGGCGAGGCCCCCGCCGCTGCTCGCGCCGAAACCTCATCCACCAGCTGCTCAACCTGCTCAGCTGTAGGGCGAGTCTGCGGGCTAAGCAGCCAGCTAAAAGCCTTCTTAATCCCAAAACGAGTGGGGTTAGCATGCAAGAACTCCGCTACCGCGCAAGCCAACGGCGACTTAAGACCGTCAACCACCTCAATGGCACGGCGGGGAGTACGGAAGCCACTGACCGCCTCATAGCGGGTCAAGGCCAGCACCATTTCCGGCTTGTGGTTGCGGTCCTTGTAATTGCGGTTAGGGGCGTCAATGGCGATGCCAGCTGCATTCTCATCATCAAAGCGAACGCGTGCCCGCTCAATATCGGGGTGCACCTGCAGCGACAGCGGCTGGTTAGGAGCAATCACCTTAAACAAGTAAGGCAGCTGATCGCCAAAGCGCGCCACAATATCAGCGCCCATCACCCCCACCGGGTCGCTAGCTACCAGCTGGTCCAAGGTGGTAGGCGAGGTGGTTAATGCACTGCCATCATCTGCGAGCAGCTGGGTTGGGCCGCCAGCATGGCCGCCAAACCACAGCTCCCCGAAGGGTTTACCGTCTGCGGGAACATTCAAACTCGGGGATAGCATTTGGGGAGCCCCAGTCATAGTTCTTAACCGCACCACTGAGTCGATCCATCAAATTTGCTTTCATCTGGTGTGTAAGACTAGATCTACGCTAGCTGATAAGTCCTAAATTGTCAGTTAAACGTGGCCCGCTGTACCCGTTTTGTGGCGCACACAAGCCTTTAACCAGCATTTTCGCCTTAACAAGACCCCTTATGCCCCAGCCACTACCCGCATTTAGCAAGCCCACCGGGGCAAATAGGTGCATTTAGAGCGCAAATAAGAAACAATGGGACTTATGCGTGGCATCGTACTAGCCGGTGGTTCCGGCACTCGACTAAACCCCATCACCCTTGGCACCTCAAAGCAGCTGGTGCCCGTCTACGACAAGCCCATGATTTACTACCCGCTGAGCACTCTTATGATTGCCGGCATTAGTGAAATCCTGGTTATCACTACCCCCCACGACGCACCGGCTTTCCACCGTCTACTAGGCGACGGCTCGCAGCTGGGCGTAAACCTGTCTTACACCGTGCAAAAAGAACCCAACGGCCTGGCTCAGGCTTTCGTGCTGGGTGCAGACTTCATCGGTAATGAGTCTGCCGCTTTGGTACTGGGTGACAACATCTTCTACGGCCCCGGCATGGGTACGCGCCTGCGCCGCCACACCCAGCCCGACGGCGGCGTGGTCTTTGCCTACCAGGTGGCCAACCCCCGCGATTACGGCGTGGTGGAGTTTGACGCTGACTTCAAGGCTCTATCCATTGAAGAAAAGCCGGCTAAGCCGCGCTCGAACTGGGCTGTGCCCGGCCTGTACTTCTACGACAACGACGTGGTTTCCATCGCCCGCGACCTCAAGCCCAGCGCGCGCGGCGAATACGAAATCACCGACATTAACCGCACCTACCTTGAGCAAGGCCGCCTGCAGGTAGAGCCGCTACCGCGTGGCACCGCCTGGCTAGACACCGGTACTTTCGACTCCCTGGCTGACGCCACCAGCTTCGTGCGCACCATCCAGGCCCGTCAGGGTCTGAGCGTGGGTTGCCCCGAGGAGATCGCCTGGCGCAACGGCTTTATCGACGACGACGGCCTGCGTCAGCGCGCCGAGCCGCTGGTTAAGTCCGGTTACGGCCAGTACCTACTAGACCTACTAGAGCGCGGCAAGTAAATCAGCGTCCTATTAGCGTCGCACCAGCTAACCGGCTTTAGCTGAAAGCTACTAATGCCGGCTAACGCCACAGCCTTTTAGGCTCCTAGGCCCCGTCAATGGCGGGGCCTATTTAGTGCTCACCCAGGCTTTAACTGCGCTTTAAGCGGGCCATAAGCGGGCCTAGCACAAGGCAACTTTGTACAGTGTGACACTTTTAGAGCCTAGCCTGTTCACATTTGCTGCCCGTAGTAATATATTCGAACGCGCAAGTTAGTAACGCTACGGTGAACGGATTGTTATGAGTTCCTCCAGCCCCAACACACTATCGCAGTTGCAGTTTGAGGTTTTACGAGCCCTACTGCACGCAGATAAACCCCTCACCCAGCGTGAACTGCACCAGCTCACCGATATCTCCCTGGGCAGCGTCAACTCCACCGTGCGCCAATGCGAAGCCGCCGGTTACATCAGCGAGCGCACCCTAACTGAAGCCGGTCGCCAAGCTCTAGCCCCCTATAAGGTGGATAACGCCATCATTATGGCGGCAGGCCTATCCCAGCGTTTTGCCCCCATCTCCTATGAGCGCCCCAAGGGTACTTTGCGCGTGCGCGGCCAGGCCCTAATCGACCGCCAAATTGAGCAGCTGCGCGAGGCTGGCATTAATGACATCACGGTAGTAGTGGGCTACAAGAAAGAGCATTTCTTCTACCTGGCTGCCAAGTATGGGGTCAAAATCGTGGTCAACTCTGACTACGCCACCCGCAACAATAACGGCTCACTGTGGCTGGTGCGTGAGCAGCTAGCTAACACCTACATTTGCTCCTCGGATGACTACTTCACGGTCAATCCTTTTGAAGACTATGTTTATCAGGCCTACTACTCGGCCCAGTATGCCCAGGGCCCCACGGCTGAATGGTGCATTACTACCGGCGCTGGTGGACGTATTACTGGCGCTAGCGTGGGCGGCGCTAACGCCTGGTACATGCTTGGTCACGTCTACTTTGACCGGGCTTTTTCAGCTGCTTTCCGCCGCATTTGGAAAGTGTCTACCACCTGCCTGAAACTGCTCCCAAGCTGTGGGAGTCAATCTACCTAGACCACATTCGTGAGCTGAATATGGTTATGCGCCCCTACCCGGAGGGGGTAATTAACGAGTTTGATTCAGTCGATGAGATTCGCTCTTTTGACCCGATGTTCCTGGAGAATCTCGACTCTGATATTTTCACCAACATCACCTCCACGCTGGGTTGCCAGGTTGATGAGATCACCGATTTTTACCCGCTTAAGCAGGGCATCACTAACCTGTCTTGCCACTTTAGGGTGGGCGATCAGGAGTACGTCTACCGTCACCCAGGTGCGGGCACAGACAAGATCGTGGACCGTGCCGCTGAGTTTGAGGCCCTGAATTTGGCCCGCGACCTGGGCATTGACCACACCTTCATTACCGGTGACACGGTTAAGGGCTGGAAGATTTCACGTTTCATTCCCGACGCCGCCAACCTAGACGTTAACGATCCGGCCCAGCTCACCCGGGCTATGGATATGGCCCGCACGCTGCACAGCAGTGACATGCGCCTGTCGCGCCACTTTGACTTTGTCACCGAGGGCCTAAAGTATGAGGCGATTTTGCGCCAGTTTGGGCCGATTGATGTGCCCGACTATCAGGTGATGCGCGACAAGATCATGCGTCTAAAGCGTTTCACTGAGGCCGATGGCTACCAGTTGGTGCCCAGCCACAATGACTTCTTCCCGCTCAACTTCCTGGTTTCTAACGATGCCTCTAACAATGAAATCGACCTGATCGACTGGGAGTATGCGGGCATGTCAGACCCGGCCGCCGATTTTGGCACCATGGTGGTTTGCGCCAGCTTGAGCCGGGCCCAGTCCGACGCCGCCCTGGCCGCCTATCTTGAGGCTGAGCCCACCGCCGCTCAGCAGCGTCACTTCTACGCCTACGTGGTTTTCGCCGGTTGGTGCTGGTACGTGTGGTCTTTGGTTAAGGAGGCTGAAGGCGACGACGTCGGCCAGTGGCTCTACATCTACTACCAGGCCGCCAGTGACAACATTGACTGGGTGCTAGCCGCCTATGAGCAGGCCGCAGCCGCCGCCCAAGCCGAGACCGCTAGCGACGCCGTCGCCACGCCGGATCAAACCAGCACAAACCACTAAAACCAGCGCAATAAGAACGCAATAAGTAGGAGTAAAACCATGCGTTACGGAATTGGTTCAGGAGCCCTGTGGGGCCTAGACACCGTCATTTTAGCTATCGCGCTGGCGCTTAACCCCTTCGCCACCGACGCCCACGCCTCCCTAGTCTCAGCGGCTTTACACGACGCTATTTGCGCCCTGATCCTGCTGATCTTTATGGCCATGCGCGGGCGCCTAAAGGACACTTGGCGGGCAGTGCACACGCGCAGTGGCCGCGCCGTTATGGTGGCCGCGCTGCTGGGCGGGCCTATCGGTATGAGCGGTTACCTGCTGGCTATTGACCAGATCGGCGCCGGTTACACCGCCATCATCTCCACCTTCTACCCGGCTTTGGGCACGGCCCTGGCAGTGCTGGTGCTTAAAGAGCGGATGCGTCCGCGTCAGGTAATCGCCCTGGCCGTAGCTATTGGGGCCATTATTGCCACCAGCTACACCTCCACCAGTGTTTCTGGCTCAGCGCTTTGGGGTGTGCTCGGCGCCCTGGCGGCAGTGGTCGGCTGGGGCTGTGAAGCCGTGATTTTGGCTTGGGGTATGCGAGACGACGCCGTCGACAATGAGACGGCCCTGCAGATCCGCGAAACCACCTCGGGGCTAACCTACCTGGTGCTAGTGGTGCCGTTAGGTGGGGCTTTAAGCAGCACCGGGCAGGCTTTAACCAGCCCCGGCGCCATGGGCTTGGTGGCTTTGGCTGCCGCTGCCGGCACCGCCTCCTACCTGTTCTATTACAAGGCCATTGATCTGCTGGGGGCCGCGCGGGCCATGGCGCTTAACATTTCCTACTCGGCTTGGGCAGTGCTGTTTGCGTTCCTTTTGCAGTCGATCGTGCCTGCGCCTATCCAAATCGTGCTGTGTGTAGTGATTTTGGTTGGCACCGTACTGGCGGCTACTGAAAACTGGCGTGAGCTGACTTCTTTCAAGCGTCAAAGCCGCTAGAATCGCTGTATCGCCCACCTGCAAGTTAGGAAACCTATGAGCGACCAGCAGCTCCTAGACAATATTCACGCCCTGCTGAAAGAAATTTTGGCGGAGTTTGACCGTGTATGCACCAAGCTGGAGATTCCTTACGCCGTCTATGGGGGCACCGCCATTGGCGCGGTGCGTCACCAGGGCTTTATCCCTTGGGACGACGACGTAGACGTGCTTATGCGGCGCAGTGACTATGAACGGTTCTTAAGCCTGGCCCCCCAGGTTATAGATGAACGCTTTGCGCTACACAACACGCGCACAGTAGTTAACTTCCCGTTCATGTTCACCAAGATGGTGCTTAAAGACACCCTGCTGATTCCTGACTTCGCGGTGGACAGCGACTACCGGATGCCTTTCTTTATCGATGTATTGCCGGTAGACAATATTCCAGCTGATCCGGTTGCTTTTAAGCGCATGGCTAGGGCCTCTTGGCTGTGGGGACGTCTGCTGTTCCTGCACGGCACTGCTAAGCCTTTCCTGCCCGGCATTAGCGGCACTAAAAAACAGCTCATTTACACCGCCACCACCGGCGCTAACTGGGCCCTTAAAGCCGCTAAGCTCTCGCCGCAAACCTTGCAGCGCCGTTGGGAAAAAGCTGTGCGGGCCTGGGAGCACACCCCCACCACACGCATGGCTGACTTCACTATGCGCGACCCGGAAAACTGGATTATCACTAACTCTGAGCTGCTGCCTACCGTGCGGGTGCCCTTTGAGGACATCACCGTGCAGCTGCCGGCCCAGTATGATGCCTGGCTGCGACGCGGCTACGGCGACTATATGCAGCTGCCCCCACCCGAGGCGCGTATCGGTCACATTCCGCGCATCGTAGACTTTGGCCCCTACACGGATCTACTGCCCTACCCGCAGGTAACCGGTATTGGTTTAAAGGACTCCCCTGGTGCGGCTACCAGCCCCGCAGCTAACGGGCAAGGTAGGCGCAGCACCGGCGTCGACGTCGGCACTGGGGCCGCTGCCAGCAGCGCTATTGACCCAGATGAGGGCCTGGACCTAGCCAGTTTGCGCCAGGTGCAACTGGCCACCACCTACGTTCTAGGTGAGCTTGACCGGGTATGCAACCAGCTGGGGCTAAACTACGCGGCCTACGGGGGCACTGCCATTGGCGCGGTACGTCACCAGGGCTTTATCCCTTGGGACGACGACGCCGACGTGTGCATGGCGCGCGCCGACTACGAAAAGCTACTGGCCCAAGCCCCGGCCCTGCTGGGTGAAGACTTTGAGCTACTAAGCCACCACAGCCACGCCAACTACCCTGGCACTGTGGCCGTACTGGGGCTTAAAGGCACCAAGTTCATCTCGCAGGCAGCTGCCGGACGCGACTTTGAGATGCCTATCGGGGTGGATATTTCCCGCTTGATGCGCGCCCAGCTAACCAGCGGGCTTTTAAAGCCCAATGCGCCCGCACCTGGGTGTGGTCGCGGGCCCTGTACCTGCGCGGTAGTGCCACCGCCTCCACCGGTTTAAGCGGCGGCGTAGACAAGGCTGTGCAACTAGCTATGCGCACGGTACACGCAGGCCTTAAAACTGCTCATCTAAGCCAAGCCAAACTCATTAAGCACTGGGAACGCGCTGCCCGTAGCTACGAAAAGCAGGCCGGGACCAAGACGTGGCTGGCAGATTTCTCCACCCGCAACCCCCAGCAGTGGTCGCTGCCCGCAGCAGAGCTTAAAAACACGGTTGAGCTGCCTTTTGAGCACCTGACCATTAAACTACCGGCTAACTATGACACTTGGCTTAAGCGCGGTTTTGGTGACTATATGACTCCTCCCCCGCCCCAGCAGCGCGTAGGTCACCGTCCCTACCGGCTAGAGTTTGGTGGCTGGCACTTTAACGAAGACGGTAGCCACAGCCGGGATCCCCAGTGAGCGCTTCGCAGCTTAGCCGCGACTATTTTGGAACACCGCCTCCAGCCTGATCAGCTCATTTTCTATTGTGATCATGCTGGCGGTGGTTACCCATAGCGCCGGTGTGGCCGCAGGTGGGGTGTTCTCACTGGCTATCGCTATTGGTCAACAATGGCAGACCCTGGGCATGTATGAGGTGCGTACCTTCCACGTCACCGATGTGCGTCGCGAGTTTGATTTCCCTATCTACCTGGCCACACGCATACTCACTGTGGCCGCCATGATTGCTGGTATTGTGGTCTACTCGCTATTTTCTGGCGGGTTGAGCACCAGCGTGGGGTTGGTTATTGCGATTGCTTTACTGCGGGTTTTTGACGCCTATGAGGATGTTTTTTACAGCGAGTTTCAGCGTGAAGGGCGCCTAGATTTAGGAGCGCGCGCCTCATTTTGGCGTATTTTCACCACCATGGCGGTTTTCTGCCTGCTGGTGGTGCTAACCGATTCGCTGTTTATCGCTTCCCTAGTTTCCCTGGCGGTTTCAGTGGTGGCCCTGGTGGTGGCCTTCTACCCCGGCGCACGTGCCAGTTTTGGTATCACCCCCAGCTGGAATTGGGCGGCTATTAAGCGCCTCTTGATTGAATGCGCGCCCCTGTTTTTGGCTTCATTTACAGCCATGTACCTGTCTAACGCCCCGCGTTATGGCATCAAGTACTTTATGGATTTCACCGCCCAGGGCTACTTCGCTATCATCTACATGCCGGCGGTGGCCATTAACATGCTTTCCCTGCTGGTGTTTAGGCCGCTACTGACGCGCATGGCCACCTACTGGGTGGAGAATAACTGGGGCGGTTTTAACGCCATTGTGCGCCGGGGGCTGCTAGCAACTGTGGGGGCCTTCGCCATAGTGGCTTTAGCTACGGTAACTATTGGTGTGCCCATCTTGAATCTGTTCTTTGGCCAGGACGTTTCCGGCTACCGTCTGGAATTGGTGGTGCTGGTAGGGGGCGGGGCCCTCAACGCCGCCGCCGTAATTTTGTATTACGCACTTACCACCATGCGCCTGCAACGGGCTGTATTCTGGGGTTATGCTGCTGCCGCTGTGGTCATTACCGTACTGGTGGTGGCAGCTATCCCGCCATTAGGGTTGCTTGGTGCCTCACTAGCCTACCTAGGCGCAATGGCCACCACCGTAATCTGTTTTTGGCTCACTATGCAGCTGCGTCGCCCTAAGGAGAAGTAATGCGTTTCGCAATGGTGTTGAACACCTACCCGCCGCGTTTAGGCGGCGTAGAGATGCACGCATTTAACCTGGCTGATCAGCTCACCCAGCTGGGCCATAAGGTGTGGGTGCTGACCTTAGACTCTGAGCGTTCTATCCGCCAAGACGGCAAAGTGCAGGTGCTTACCGGTATCGGATATCTACCTATTGCTGAGGTAATCAGTTACCCTGCTCTGGGCAGCGCCGCCGCTATTAGCCGCTTCCTTAAAGCCAAGCGGATCGATGTGGTTTCCACCCACACTCGCTTTTTCCCGATGAGTTTTGTGGGGGCCCGCGCCGCACAAAAAGCGGGTATCCCCTATATCCACACCGAGCATGGCTCCAACTTTGTTAACAACTCCAACCCGATTATTGCTATCGGTTCGCGGGTTGTAGACCTGAGTTTAGGCCGCTACATAACCACCCACGCCGCCCAGGTTTTGGGGGTTTCTGAGGCTGCCGCTAACTTCGCTGGCCGTCTAGGCGCCAAAGACCCACAGGTGTTCTATAACGCCATTAACCTGCCTGAGACCTCCTACAGCGGCCCGCAGCGCCCCAACCACCTGGTGTTTATTGGTCGCATGGTGGAGGGTAAAGGTTGGGAGACCTACCTGCGTTGCTTGGCTCAGCTGCGCGGCGCAGGCCAGCAGCTAACTGGCCAGATGCTTGGTGACGGCGCTCAGCTACAGGCGGCCCGTGACTTGGCGGCTCAGCTTAAGCTAGACGACGTCGTCGACATCCCCGGGCGCGTCACCCCAGCCCAGGTACGCCAAGCCATTGCTGGAGCCACTCTAGTAAACCCCACGGTCTTGTCTGAGGGCTTCCAAACCACCCTGCTGGAGGCTATCGCTGAAGGTGGGCGGGTAGTTACCTTCCCCGTGCCTGGAGCCCAACTGCTTGAGGCTCAAGGAGCGCCGGTAAACATCACTAGCGCCCGCACGGTTGAGTCCCTTAGCAAAGCTGTCACCGCTATGCTGCGCGCCCCCAAGGCTCCCGCTAGCCGTGAGCTGCTTGAACAGTGGAGTTGGCCGGTGCGTGCACGCCAGTATGAGCAGATTGCCGCCCGGGTGCTGGCTAGCTGAGTTTTGTTTGGCGGCTAGCTGAGCTTGGTAGGTGGGCGCTGGTCGCGTTCTTGTTTTAGCTGCTCCACTTCTTGGCGCAGTAAGGCGATTTCTTCAGCTAGACGGCGGCGTTCGGCGTCGTCGTGAGATAAATCCACGCTTAACCGCAGCGATAGCAGCAGTAGCACCACCCCGGCGCCAAAAAACGCCAGGTTCATGGAGGAGAGCACCCCCAGAGCCCGCGACAAGCCATTTAGCAGGTTGGGAAACACCGAAAACAGCACTGAACCAACCGCAATAACAATCCACCAGGTGCAGTAGCGTTCCTTCATGCCGTAGTTACGCAGGCGAATAAACACCGTCACGAACACAATGACGCCAAAAACAACGCCTAACCAGTAGCTTGACTGATGATGCATTATGCCTCCACAGTGCTAGCTTTGTTTTGGGTTAGGGCCACGCCCAAAGCCAAAATAGCACGCAACAAGAACTTGGCAGCCCTAAAGGGGTTTTGGGAGGGTTCTCCCCCGGCGCGCGGACGCATATGCACCGGCACCTGGGTGACTTTTAAGCCTGAGCGGGCGGCAATAACCAGGGCTTCTACCGTGTCGCCTAGATATTCCGCCGGGTAGTTGGCTGCAAACAGTTTAATTGCGCGCTTATCGCAGAGTTTAAAGCCGCTAGTGGTGTCAGTAAGGCGGGTATGGGTTACCCGTGAAAGCACCACTGAAAGTAGCTTCATAGCCCAGGCACGCGGACCGCGTACCTTGTAGTTACCCTGGCCCGCAAAGCGGGCCCCAATCACCACATTGGCGCCGCTTTGGGTGGCTGCCTGTAGCAGCTGGGGAATATCAGCTGGGTTGTGTTGGCCGTCGGCGTCAAGCTGCAGGGCGTAGTCATAGCCGTGGCGTTGAGCGTACAGGTAGCCAGCGCGCATAGCTCCACCCACCCCCAGGTTGTAGGGCAGCTCCAGTACTTTAGCGCCATGGGCGCGAGCCACCTGGGCGGTGGCGTCAGTGGAGCCATCAGAGACCACCAACACCTGGGCGTCAGGGTAGAAATCGGTAAGCTCTTCAAGCACTGAGCCAATAACCTCAGCCTCATTCCAGGCCGGGATAATAATCAGTAAAGAGTTAAGCACTAATTTCCTTAGGATGCGCTGGTGGCTTCAGAGCCGACGGCGGCCTCAGCGGTGCCAGCAGGCTCAGGGGCGCTGGCCTTGGCAGCAGCGGCCTTGGCAACAGGCTCAGGGGCGTCGTCGGCTATAACAGCGCCACTTGGGGCTGCTAACTCAGCCGGCGCGCTAATAGCTCCAGGCCCAAACAGCAGCCAGATAGTAATAGCTGAGGCCAGCGCGAAAGCCAAAGCCCCCACCATCCAGGTGCTCATAGGGGTCAGCTGGGCGTCTTGCCACCACCATTGCACATCAAAGTTGAGGTTTAAGAAGTGGCGTCCACCCACCAGACCGTGGGTGTAGCGGAAAATCAGTTTATGCATGAACACCGCGTTGACGGCCACCATACCAGCCCAGTACAGCGCGGCCTGTGAGCGGCTCAGTAGCGGGCGTTTAATACCCAGGAACAACCAGGGCAGCAGCCAGGCAAACAGTAGCGGCTGAGCGTAGCGCGGCTGGTAGGCAAACATGCTGGGGAAAGCCGGCGGGGTAGCTACCAGCACCGAAATACCGACCATAGCTCCCAGGGTAATAATCGCCCCCATAGCCTTGCGCCAACCAATACGCTCAGCGCCCAGCATGACAATGAAGCCCACCAGCAAAATGGCGATCATGCCCGAGTAGCCGTCAGAAGGAATATCCTTCCAGCCGGCCCCAGCCCACAGACCCCAAAAACCAGAGAAGAACTTAGCTAGGTGGGTTACGTTAAGTTCTATAGCTTCAAGCTTCTGCTGCGGGGACACCGCCTCAGCGTGTCCCTCAGCGATAGTGGCTGACCCCGAAGAAAGCATCAGATACACGCCAATTACACTGGCCAAGGTGGCCACAGCCAGCTGCACCTTATGTGGGCGCCACTTAGCGCAGGCAACGCAGATAGCTAGCGCCACCACAAAAATGTGGAAGGAAGCATCTGCCCGCGAGGTGTAGCACAGCAGCGCCCCCACGCAAGCCAAAGCCAGCAGGTACCAGCGCCGTCGTCCACTGGCATAAAGGGAGGCCAGCAACCCTGCGCTAAAGCCAGCCACACCCGTAATTGACCAGCTGGAGGGGTTATTAGAAGTTATGAAATAGATGCCAATAGGCATCCAGGCCGCCCCCATCGCCAGCAGGTAAGCCCCGCGCAGCTTTGGCGGTGCCAGCAAGCCAATTGAGCCCAGCAAAGCCAAGGCTATAACCATATTGGCGGTGCGTGAAGCTATCACCAGGCCCTGCACACCCAGGGGCTTAAACATGTGGTGGAAGTGGTAGTAGCCGTAAGGGTAGTTACCGTTGTCGTAACGCAGCGAGTAGCTAATGAGCTTATCGGAATAGCGGTTACACATCGCCTGCGACTTATCGACGTGGAAAGAAGAGCAGGTAGCACCCGGTAAGGCCGCGGGCACACCCACCCGCAGCTGGCCCTCAACCACCTTAGTAGCGCAGCTTTCAGTAACCGGACGCGGACACCACATGGACACCAGGTGGTAGTCGTCATCGGGGCTAGAGCCAGGCGCAGAGGCCACAACCCAACTAAAGCCGCTGACTAATGCGAAGCAAAAAGCCAGCACCACCAATGCTGCTCGGGGTACACGCGGTAGCTTCACGAGGCCGCACCTTTCGTATATAAATTTAACCCTGGACCTAAATTAACAGGTCCAGGGTTAATTCATGCGTTAGGAACGCAGGGTTTGCACGTATGCTTCTAGCAACTGCATGGAATCAGAAGGCTTAAAACCAAGGGCCTCAATCTTGCTCAGATCCATGGTGGACACCAGCGGGCGGGGAGCTACCTGCTTACCCGCAAAGTACTCGGCGGTGCTGATGGGGGTTACGTCAGCGGGGTCATGACCAGTTAGCTCATAGACACGCTTAGCTACTTGCGCCCAAGACACTACCTCGCCACCACCGGTGAGATTGTAGGTGCCGTAGGGGGCCTGCTGATCCAGCAGGTAGATAATGCCGCTGGCCAGATCGCTGGTGAAGGTTAGGCGACCCACCTGGTCATCAACCACGGACGGCTTAACGCCGCGCTCAGCTAGGCCAGCCATAGTGCGGATGAAGTTCTTGCCTTCACCCACCACCCAGCTGGTGCGCACCAGGTAGTGCTTGGGGGCGGCGCTAACGGCGGCGTCACCACCAGCCTTGGACTGGGCGTATACGCCTAGCGGGCTGGGCGCCTCAGTTTCGGTGTGGGCCTGGGCGGTGCCGTCAAAAACATACTCGGTGGAGATATGCACCAGGGTGAAGCCGTGCTTGGCGGCGGCGCGGGCCAAGTTAGCCGGGCCGGTAGCGTTAGCCTTCCAAGCTAGCGGGCGGCCCTGGGCAGTTTCAGCACCATCCACGTCAGTCCAAGCGGCGGCGTTAATCACCACGTCATAGGCGGAGAAATCAAAAGCCTCCATGGCCTCAGTGTCAGAAATGTCTACCTCAGGTAGATCCACCCCGGTGGCCTGGTAGCCGGCCTGGGGTAGCTGACGCATCAGCTCGCGGCCCAGCTGGCCGTGGGCGCCGGCTACCAGGGCGCGCTTAACTGCAGGCGGGAAGGGGGTCACTGCTTCTAGGCGCGGGTGAGCCAGATCTTTGTCAGACAGGATGGCTTTATCCAGGCTGATGGGCCAGTCAATAGCCACAGTTTCATCAGCTAGGTTCAAGAAGGTGTATTCAGCGTCCGGCGACCAGTGGTCATTGACCAGGTAAGTGTAGGCCGTGTTGGGCTCTAAGGTCTGGTAGGAGTTACCCACCCCGCGCGGCACATAGACGGCCACGCCCGGCTCAATGATGGTGGTGTAGACCTGGCCGAAGCTAGGGCCTTCACGCAAATCCACCCAGGCACCAAAAACCTTACCGGTGGCTACCGAAACGTACTTATCCCAGGGCTCGGCGTGAATACCACGGGTAACACCCACCTCATCGTTAAATGAGATGTTGTTTTGCACCGGGCCAAAATCGGGCAGACCCAGCGCCACCATCTTTTCACGCTGCCAGTTTTCCTTGAACCAACCGCGGTTGTCTCCATGGACAGGCAAAGTCAGGCGTAGGAATCCGGGGATAGGAGTAGATTCAACGGTTAACTGATCGGGCATTGCTTTTCCGTTCTCAAACTGACGCGGCCTAATAATAGGTTAGCCGCTACCGTGACTTTATGCTTTAAAAAGCTAGAAATATTACACATAGAAGCGCTCGAAGATAACCCCCAGCCCCGCTAAGTTCAGCGCCATGACTGCGGCGAAAACCACTAAGGCCACGGCTGGCACTAGTTTATCTAGCCACGCGCCACGCACTGGACGCCAGGGATTATTTTGCAGGCTTTGCACTGCTGCCTGGGTTAACAGGGCAGGCAGAGCGTATAGCCCTGCCACGGCAGGCAGGATATAGCGGCCTTGGAGCAGGTCGTCGTGTCCAGCCATGATGGAGTAGATAAAGCCCAGTAGGTTAATAGCTACCAGGTAGCCTACAGTTAACGCCAGGCACCACCAGATCCAGGTGGCGGTTTGGTTGCGTTTAGCTCCCAACTGCCGCTCTGTCCGCTTTTCAGTAACGACGGTGCCCTCCTCTGCGCTCTGAGCAGTGTCCGTAGCCGCAACGTCACCACTTACCCCAGCAGCGTCGTCGGCCTTTACCGCCAGGGGACGCAACCGGTTAAGCACCAGCCGCACACAGCGCTGAACCACCCAGATCAGGCAGATAATCGCAAACAACTCCATGGCCTGAGCCAGCAGGTGATAGACGCGCGTTGGGTAAAACACATCCAACCACCCAAAGTTACCGAAGAACTGCTTAATCCAGCGAGCCTTAAACAGGGTGTAGTCATCTGCACTCTGGTCATTCCAAAACAGCTGCCACTGCTCCCACAAGCTACGCTGACGCACAGCCCCCATAGCTAGGCCTCCCCCGGCGTTTACCAGGTTCACCTGTGGGCGCGGGGCGGCAATCACTGAACCAAAACCCACTATGACGCGATAGATAGGCCACCAGATATACACGGCTATAAACCCGCCGGCGCTAAGCGCCGCACCTTTAAAAGCCAGTTTGAAGCTGCGGGCACGCACCGACACCACAATGAGTGCCAAAGCCACCATGGCCGCAATCAAAATACCTTGCGGTTTAGCCATGGCCACGCCTGTAGCCAGGCCCGCACCAGCCAACCAGCGTAGGGGACGGCGCGCATTTAGGGCGCGGGTAGCCAAAGCCAAGGCCCACATGCTGGCGGCAATCACCAAAATATCGTTGTTAATAATGGCACTTTGGTGGGCAATCATGGGGTGAGCCAGTGCCGACAGCGACACCAGCGTGGCCACCAAAGCCCGGCGCGGGAACAGCTGACGGGCAAAGTAAGCCATACCCAGCGCCCCCACTACCGCTAAAGCCACTGATAGTAGGCGCACATCGTAGTACTGGCTCAGGCCCGTGTGCGGCGAAAGCTTATACACCAAAGCCCCAGCCAGGTAATAACCGGGCGGATACTGGGTCACTTGCGGACGTACCAGGGCGCGGTCAGGCAGCTGATTGAGCTGTCCGTTTAGCGAGGAGATCTGGCTGTAGTCAAAACGGTCCGCGCCCCAGGCGTAGAACAGGTTGGAGGCCTCATAGACATGCACTAACTGCGGAGAGTAGTTAGCTTGTCCCCGAGTTAGGCCACTATCTGGGCCATTGTGGGTAGCTAAATACTGGATATAGGACACATGCTGGTACTCGTCCATCCCGTTGAAAATAGGGATAACTGCCGCCCACACTAGCGCCTGGAACAGGGCAAAAGCCCCCACCAGCGCCACAGTCCACCGCGAGCGCCGCACCGCTAGAACGGCGGCGGCTACGGCACTGACTGCTGTGGCCGCAAACCAAATCACTAATGCGGGGGTGCTGACCCACCAGGGCCCTAGCGCTTGGGAGCGTTGCAGGCCGCGCTGTAAAGTGCCCCACCAGCCGGCGTCTGAGTAGATGGGTAGTAGGGAGGTGGCGGTGATTTCTCCGGTGCCGCGTAGGTTTTCTTCGCGCCCGGCTAGTTCTTGGTTGTTGAGGGTGGCCCCGCCGGCTTTAAGTACCTGTTCACCGGTTTTGACCTGGTAGTTGGGTTGGTTGTCTACGTGGCGTTTGCGTTTTTCGTTGGGGCGGTCGGGGTCTGTAGCTGAGACCGGGTTGTAGTAGCGGGTGACTACCACGGTGGGTTTGTCAGCTTTAACGCTGAGCGCCACTTGGTAGGTTTTACCTTTGGAGTTGGCGATGGGTTTAAAACCCATAATTTTGGTGCCTGACTCATTGACCATGGCTTGGGCGCAGGGCAGGCTTTGGCTGGCTACTTGCGTGGTGGTCGGGCTGGGGGTGGCTGCAGCGTTTTGGCTAGCCGCGTTTGGGGCCGACGCCGCCGCTTGCGCTTGGGTGCTGCCTTGCGCTTGGGATTTACTCGGCGGGGGCAGCAAAGCTTGGGTGCCGGGCTGGGCGTGGACTTCGCTTAGCCGCAGCTCTAGACGGCAACTAGAGTCCATAACGCCCGGTTTGAATTGGCCTTGTAGTCCGTTTAAACCGTTTTCAGCGGCAGTAAAGCGCTGTTGAATGGTGTCACCGTTTTTGACTGACACAAAACCGCCCGAAAGCGAGTCGCGCAGCAACTGCTGTTTATCGGACAGGTGCCCGCCTTTGACGGGAACAATTAGCGCCGCTGCCGCGAAAGCTGCCGCCAGCGCCGCCACTACCGCCAAGGCGGTTAGAAAAGCCGCGTTTTGCCGCAGTTTTACCAGCACTTTAGGCTTTAGCTGCAACGGCATACTCATAGGCCTTAATGTGTTCTACCGCCGCGCGCTGCCAGGTAAATTCGCTGGCCCGCTTTTGGGCGGCTGCCCCTAGCTGCTGGCGCAAGGTGGCGTCAGCGCTAAGTGAGCTTAAAGCCTCGGCGATAGAGTCGACGTCGGGTTCACAGTAAGCTACGGCGTCGCCACCCACCTCAGGCAAAGACAGCTCCCGGGTGGTTAGCACGGCCGCGCCGCAAGCCATGGCTTCTAGCACCGGCAAGCCAAAGCCTTCGCCCACACTGGGGTAAGCCAAAACCTGGCAACCGGAGAGGAAACCGGGCAGATCCTCTAGCGGCAGGTAGCCCGGACGCAGCACGCGCATGTGGCTGGGCACGCCCGCCAAGGCCGGCTCGATTTCTTCATCCCAGCCTTTACCGCCCGCTAGCACCAGGGCCGGCGGGTTGGGCTGTTGGCTAAAGGCCTGCACCCAGGCGCGTACCAGTGCGGGCACGTTCTTACGCGGCTCTAGCGTGCCCAAGAAACCAATATAGGGCTGGCCGGTTAGACCTAGGGAGGCGGCTACGCGCTCACGCTCAGCGTCTGAGACCGGGTAGAAACGTTTGGTGTCTACCCCGTGGTAGGCCACGAAGTAGTTTTCGGGGCTACCCCCGGCGTATTTGATGGACTCGTCGCGGGTGGCAATGGAGGGCACAATCAGCGCGTCGGCGTGGTTGGAGGCGCGGGTGATGGCGGCGGTGAAGTACCGCTGCTTTAGCGGCGAGTGAGCCTGGGGGTGGGAGAAGAACGTGGCGTCATGCAAGGTTACGGCCACGCCCACATGGGGTAACGCCAGGCGCGTGGGGTAAGTGTAGTGAGGGCAGTGCAGTACATCTGGGCGCCACTTACGTACCAGGGCCGGCAGGCCCGACTGCTCCCAAGCCATACGCACCGGGCGGCGTTCAAGCAGGTGCGGCACGGTGATGATGTGGGCGCGCGGGGCGCGGGCAGCGAAATGCTCGGCGTCGCGGCTTTGCACCGCCAAAGCCAAACTAACGCCCTGGGATACCAAACATGGCACCAAATCATCTACATAACGTCCCACGCCGCCCAAATTTGCAGGGATGGCCGTGGCATCTAGCAGCACCTTCATGTCACTAGCATAAAGGTAAAGCCATGGGCGGTAGTCTTGGCACATGCGCTTGTCGTTTGCTTCCGCCCCCGCCACTGAGTCTTCAACCGCTAAAGAGGCCGCTCAAGGTGCTTTTCAGGCGCCTAATGATGTGCGCGTGGCCATGGTGGTAGAGCAAATGTGGCAGCCGGTACCTGGCGGTTCTGGCACATATATCACTAATCTGGCCCACAGCCTGCGCGCCCAGGGGGTGAAGGTTGCCGGCATTGCCGCCCGCCGCAGCCATAATGATCCGGGCTCCAGCGCGGTGGGTTTGGAGACTATGCCGGTGCGCTACGCGAACTTTGCCGCGCCCGGCCCTGTATGAGTCTTGGAACCGTTTGCACTCTCCCCTAGCTGAAGCTATTTTGCCGGCCTCTGACCTGGTTCACGCCACCACCTGGGCTATTCCCCCCACTCGCAAGCCGCTCGTGGTGACCGTGCATGACCTGGCGTTTTTGCGTAACCCGGAGCATTTCACTAAGCGCGGTAACAGCTATTTCCGTAAATCTTTACAGCGCACCATTAAAGAGGCCCAGGCGGTGATTGTGCCCTCCCAGGCCACCGCCGATGACTGCTATGAGGCCGGAATTGACTCTGAGCGCGTGCATGTGATTCCTCACGGCGTCAGCGTTCAGGAGGTAAGCGCCTCCCAGATTGATCTTTTCCGCACTGCCTATGGGCTTTCGCGTCCCTATGTGCTGTGGACTGGCACCCGTGAGCCGCGTAAGAATCTGCCCGGCCTGCTGCATGCTTTTTCCCGTATTGCCGGCGAGTTCCCGCAGTTAGATCTGGTTTTGGTGGGTCCCAGCGGGTGGGGCGACGACGCCGTGGAGCGCCAGTTGATTCAGGCTATCGGCACTTCCCGTGTGCACGTGCTCGGACACCTGGCCCAAGACACCCTGCAGCAGGCCTATGCGGGGGCGCGCGCCTTTGTGTTCCCCTCCTACTGGGAAGGTTTTGGCCTACCGGTGCTTGAAGCTATGGCTCATTCGGTGCCGGTGGTGACTTCGCTGGGTACTTCCACCGCTGAGGTGGCCGCAGATTGCGGAATTTTGGTGGAGCCTAGCGACCCCGACCAGATTGCTGCCGGGCTGCGACGGGTGCTTGGCCGCGAACATGATCATTTTGCTTTGGCCGGCTATGAGCGCGCCCAAGCTATGACTTGGAAGGCTTGCGCTAAGGCGCATCTGCGCGTCTACCAGCAGGTTATGGAGCAGGCCCAAAAGTGAGTCAGCAGCGTAAAAGCGTGCGGGTAGTAATCGTTAACTGGCGTACCCCGCTGTTAACTGAGCGCGCTGCCCGCTCCCTGTGGCCCCAGCTGCAAGCTGGTGATGAGCTGGTGGTGGTGGATAACGCTTCTGCCAGCGCCGATCCTCACGATAATTCCCTGGCCCACCTGCGCCGCCTGGGTGCCAAGCTGGGTAGCGCCGGCCCGGCTCGTTTTGGCCTGGTGCAAGCTAGACGTAACGGTGGTTTTGGCTATGGGGTTAACCTGGGGGCGCGCAACTTGCGCCAGGACGCCTTGGTGCTGCTAAACAGTGACGCCTATGCGCTAGAGGGCTTTGTTGACGCCCTGATCGCCCCGCTGGGTCACGATCTGGTGGAGGCCACTACTGCCCGCCTGCTTTTGGAGGGTAGGTGGCGTCTTGTTGGCGACGGCGCCGAGCCCCCCAACCCGCAGACCCCCATCTCGCAGCCCTCCAGCGGCGTCGGCCCTAACAACCCCGACGGCGTCGAAGCCCAAACCGAACCCGCCGCTACCACCCAAAGCACCGGCTCAGCCCAGCTGCGGGGTCTAGATGGCGGCATCTGGGTTAGCGACCCAAGCGGCGTGGAGCTAATCAACTCCACCGGCAACGTAGTAGATGCCTGCGGTAACGGCCATGACCGCTCCTGGCTGGCCCCAGCCAAGCAGGAGCATGACAGCCCTGAAGTGTTTGGTATTTGCGGCGGGGCCTGCGCGATTAGTGCCCGTGCCTGGCGTCAGTTGGGTGGGATGCGTCAAGACCTGTTCATGTACTACGAGGACACCGATTTTTCTTACCGCCTACGCCGCTCTGGCTACAGCGTGGAGTATGTGCGCCAAGCCCAAGCCCGCCACGCCCACGCGGCTTCATCCGATTCGGCCTCAGAGGCTTTTACCACCTGGAACACCCGCAACCGGCTGCGCGTAGCCGCCCGCTATGCCCCGGCCTCGGTGGCGGCTCGGGCCCTGGTTAATACCGGTGGGCGTATGCTTTTAGGCCCCCAGCGTCAGGCTCGCGCCCAGGGTTTAGTTCAGGCCCTAGCCCACGCCCCGCAAGATCTGTACGCACGTATCGGCTAGTTTTAGCTAGTTTTAGGAGAAAACCATGAGCGCGCTAGTTAGCGTGATTATGCGTACCCGCAATCGCCCCATTTTTCTCTCCCGCGCCCTGGCCAGTGTGCAGGCCCAGCAGCTGGGTGACTATGAGCTGATCATTGTTAATGACGGCGGCGAAACCCAAATTGTGCAGGCGGCCCTGGATAAAACCTCCCCCGAACTGCAGGCGCGCACCCAGGTGGTGAATAACCGGGTCTCTAACGGGCGCGAGGCTGCCCTGGAATCTGGTTTGGCCTGCGCCAGCGCCCCCTTCTTCGCTATTCACGACGACGACGACACTTGGGACCCGCAGTTTAAGCCAAACTGTGGCATTTTTGCAGGCTCATCCCCACCTGGGGGCGGTGGCTGCACGCACCCAGCTAGTTAGCGAAAAACTTGAATCTGACGGCACTATCACTATTCTTGAGCGGGCCGATTTGGCTTTAGAACGCCACAGTTTCAATCTGATCGATATGCTGGTGGGTAACTATATTCCCCCTATTTCCCAGCTAATTCGCCGCACCAGCGCTGATCTGGTGGGGCATTGGGATGGGCGGCTGAGCACCCAGGCTGACTGGGACTTTAACCTGCGTCTATTGCAGGCTCAGCCGGCAGGTTTCCTAGAGGGGCCGGCGCTAGCTTTTTGGCATCAGCGCCCAGGTTTGGCTGGTGAAAGTGGCAACTCGGTGATCACTGCCGCTCTAGAGCATCAGCAAGACAACCTGGCTATTAGGGAAAGCTATCTGCGTACCGACTCCCCCAGCCCGGCTTTAGGCCAGGCGCTGGTTAGCGCCGAATATTATCGCCGCTCCCAGGCCCAGCTTGAGCAGGTTTCCCAGGGTGTACATGAGGCTCTAAACCTGGTACACGCGGATTTAAACCAGCAGGTAGCCGCCTTAACTGAGCAGGTGCAGCAGTTAAGCGAGCAGGTAGCCCAACTGCAAGAACTGACCGGGCAGCTACAAGAGAGCACTTTAAGTGCCCGGCTGGGCAAGCTGCGCGGGTCAGTTAACACAGACTAAAGGCTGCGCAGAGCTGCTGCGCACTGCTGCTCAGCTGCAGGTCCGTCAGTCTTGCTTTTGTTCAGCTTCGCGTTCGGCTTCCTTCTGCTTGCGCAGTTCTTCAGCTAGCCGGATCTGCTCACGAGCTAGTTGTTCAAACTCAGCCTTACCGCGTGGGGTGATCGAAAGCATTTCGCGCTCAGGCTGCAGGTTGCCATAGCTGGCCCCCAAAATCACTATGCCGCCGCTTTCCATGCCCGGCCCGGGCAGTACATCAAAGCGCCGTCCCCTTTGCAGGGCATCAATAATCGCGGTCATTTCCTTGTTCTGGATGGCTGCGGAGATAGTGAAAGAGCCCGGCGAAAGGTTCAGGGCTGGAATGTGGACCTGTAGGCTGCCACGACCGGGCTCAATAGAGCGGGGCACAAATCCGGCGTCGCGCCCATGCAGGCCCCACACCCATACGCCGTCGCGACTGTCGATAGAAACCCCAAAAACGGGCTCCTCAATGCGCTCATGGGCTTCATAATCCAGGCGAATATTTACTGCCTGGCCCGGACGCACCATAGTTACCGGCGCACCGGACTCATCAAGCACTTCAATCTTGGTGATCTGTGCCTGGCCGGTACCAAAGCGAGTACCGCCGCCTTCAACCTTAATGGCCTGGTGGGCCACGTCAGAGTAAGTGTCCACCACCTGGGCGGCGTTACCCACCTCCACCAGTTTGCCGTGATCTAGCCAAGCTGCCTGGTCGCAGAAGGAACGCATCTGCTCAAGGCCGTGGCTAACCACCACCACTGTGCGTCCGTCCTGCTTAAGCTGGGCGAACTTCTCCATGCACTTGTTTTGGAACTCTAGGTCACCAACCGCAAGTACCTCATCAACCAGCAAAATATCGGGCTCTACGTGAATAGAAACTGAAAAGCCCAGGCGCACATACATGCCTGAGGAATAGTTTTTAACCGGCTGGTCAATAAAGCGCTCCACACCGGAAAAATCAATAATGGCGTCAAGTTTAGAGTCAATCTCTTTAGGGCTCATACCCAAAATGGCGCCGTTCAGGTAAATGTTTTCACGCCCCGATAGTTCCGGGTGGAAACCCGAACCAACCTCCAGCATGGCGGCCATACGACCGGTTGCATTAATAGAGCCAGTGTCGGGGGTAAGAATTTTGGCAATACATTTAAGCAGGGTAGATTTACCCGAACCGTTATGCCCCATCAAACCGAAAGTTTTACCGGCAGGAATATCGAAAGTAATATCCTGAAGCGCCCAAAAATCCTCATAATGGGCCCGGCGTCCCTTCAAAAATGTACCTTTAAGGGACTGGTTACGGTCTTTATAAACCCTAAACCGTTTAGAAACGTCGTTAATAGTAATTGCGTTAGTCATTACAGTTCCTCCACAATGCGTGCACTGTAGCGGCTAAAGACCCAGCGTCCTACTGCAAAAGACAGTACGGCCCAGCCTAGGCAGCCAAGCCACACACCCAGCGAAGGGTTAGCAAAATCGTATAGGCAGCTACGGTAGGCCTCTAGGAACAGCTCAGCCGGGTTCATGCGGAAAGTGGTAGTCAGCGGCAGGGGGTGACCATTAATTTGCCAGCCCTGGTTAAACAGTCGGTTTTGCAGCTGATCAAGCATAGACAGCGGAAAAACCACACCCGAGGCATACATCCACACCTGGTTAAAAATCTGCCAGAGGTGAGAGATGTCGCGGAAATAGACACTAGCAATAGCCAGCATCATACCCAGACCAGTAGTAAATACGGCCGCTAAAACGGTAATAGCAATTAGCTGCGGAATAAACAGCAGCACTGTAGGACCACCGGCAATCAGCATAATTACCAGTAGCACCGTTAATTCAAAGGCGAAATCATAAACCAAAGCCAATACCGCTGAATAAACCAGGGTTTGGCGCGGGAAATACACCTTAGTTAATAGCCCAGCGTTACCCACTAGGGAATCCATGGACCGCATAACTGAGTTAGAGATAAAGTTCCAGGCAATAATGCCCACGCCGATCCACAGCGCGAAAGCATCAATTCCTGAGTTTTTACCAGGCTCTACCCCGCCCCGGAAAACCAAACCGAAAATCACGGAGAAAACCGCGATAGTGGCTAGCGGGTTGATAAACGACCAGGCACGGCCCAGCGCAGTTCCCTTAAATTCTGAGGAAATAGAGCGCCGAGCCATCCTCCAGGTCAGATCAATGACCCGTTTACGCTCGTTCATTACCCTCCTTAGTGTCGATGTAGCTTACGTACAGTCGCGGCACCTTTACGAACTAAGCGATACGCGGGTTTAAGCGCATTGCCTACCTTGGGTTGGCGCAACATGATGTTGACTTTGATGCTTGCCAACACGTTGGGTATCGGACCGCCGTGAGCTTTAAGGTAGGGAACCTGATCAATAGTGAAGGGAGGTAGGAAGGATGAGACTGCGGCCAGCTTGTACTCCAAGTAGCCGTAGTAAACCTCAGCCCACTTGGGGGCTAGTACCGGGCGCACATAGAAGCCTTCACTCAGGGCAGCGTAGGCCATTAGGCGCTCTAGCACGTGGGCCAAAGAACCATCCTTATAGCCGCCCTCAACGGGGAAGTTTTCGGGCTTGAAACCGGCGTTAACCAGCTTGGCTAAGGCTTGGGGACGAGCAATGAACATGGAGCCATAGGTGGCCAGGGGCATGTCCTTATCGAAGGGGACGTTAATCCCCAGGCGCTTGGCCACAGCCTGAGCCGGCTCACGGTTAGTGAACCAGGCGTGGCCCATGGTTGGGTAACCCATGTGCGGCAGCGGCGCTAGCACCATCCCCAGGGCGGGGTGGGCGGCAAATTCAGCCAAAATATTGGCCACATGCGCACGTGAATTTAGCAGGTTGTCGTACAGGTGAGTTTTAAACAGCTGGGCGGCGTTGTAGTCATCCTGCACTGATTTCTTGGAGTGAATCTTGACCACAATGTCCCACTTGCCACTGGCCAGTACGTCATTGCAGTCAACCAGGAAAGCACCAATGTCGCGGCCCCGGTTGGAGGCCACTACGCGCACTTCACCTTCAACCCCGTAGCGCTCCATGACGGCGCGAATCTGGGCCTGGTTTTCCTCATTAGAGGTGGTGGCCACCAAATAGTAGCCCTTGGGTAGCACCGATAGGCGCTGCAGGATTTCCTCAGCCATATCGGCATAGAAAATGTGGGCTACAGCCAAAATTTTCTGGGTGGCGGCAGCGGCGTAGGTTTCCTCACTGGCGCTTTGGGGCACCACCCAGGTCAGGCCAGCGTTAGTGACCAGGTCGCGGGGCTTAGAGGTGCGTGCCAGGTTAGACAGGATCAGATCCGTGTCATAGCCGGCCGCGCGGGCTTGCTCCAGCATGTCTGCACCAATAATCGCAAAGCGGTCTAGGTGCAGGGGGTTGTGGAATAGGTTGCGGCGCTTAAGGATGGGGCAACCGTCTTGCAGTAGCAAACTGGCGTTATCAAACACCGGGTTAGCTGAAGGGTAGTCGTCTACGTTGTAGGCCACTTCATGACGGTAGCCCAGAGCGTTGAAGTAGCCGGTGAAACGGCTTTCGTGCCACTGGATAGAGTCGTTGTAAGACTCAATTGGGGGCATGTCTTCCCAGTAAGCACGCCAGTCTTTAGTGGTGCACAGGCTGGAACGCACCGCAATCCAGTGGGACTGGATGTGGCGGGGCATAACCAATTTAGGTAGGAAGGGGTGGGGGCGTACTTCATCGTGTTCAGTGATACCCCAAAAGTCGGTGTCCCACTTGTCTGTGCGCTCAAACAGGCTGGCCCAGGGGTGGATGGGGGCGAAGAAGGTGTAGTTAAACAGCACCAGCTCGTCATAGTCGCCCATATGGTCCCAGCCCAGGTGGCGTAAACCGTCACGGTAAGCGCCGACGTCGTAGCCGACGTTTTTGCGCTCAATAACCTCGCTAGATACTGACTCTAGACGTTTACGGTTAGTCTCATCCAGGGGCGAGTTAGACACCACCAGCAGGTAGTCCATGTGCTGCTGGAGTGAACCCAAGCAGCCCAGGATGTAGTCGTCTACTTTGCCTTCAGGGTCATAGAACAGGAAAATACCGGCGCGTTTCACTCAGGCCTCCAGGCTTTCGCCACTTAGCGCCAGGATCTGCGCGATCTTGGTGGCGTCTCCCCACACTCCAGGAGAGTCGTAGGGGCGGTCAGGGAAAGCTCCATACTGCAGGGTTAGACCCAGGTTGTTTTCGTGGATGTAGGCCTCTACCCGCTCGGCTAGGCTCATGGGCTTGCCGGTGCAGACGTTGATAATGCCGTCGATCTGGTCTTGAGCTACCACTGCGGAGATCTGACGGGCCAGCTCGGTGATGGAGATGAAGTCGTATAGGTTCTTGCCGGTAGTGAAGGGGAAGGTGGTTTTACCCTCATTAGCGGCGGCAAGCAGCTTGGAGAAAATGGAGGAGCCGTGGGCGTCGTCGCCAACAATGTAGTAAGCGCGAATCCACTGCATCTGCGCCCCATACTGGCTGGCTAGCAGGGCGGTGATTTGGCGTAGGGAGTTCTTGGAAACCCGTAGAGAGAAGCCGGATTGCAGGGGGTGTCGGCGTCGATGGCGCCTTCCCAGTAGCCCACCTCGTGCATGGAACCCATGACCGCGATCTGCTTTAGCCCACCCTTTAGTAGGTTTTCAATCAGATGGTAGTGCTTGGGTAGATCATCAATATGAGCCGGGGAGTTGTGCACAAAACCGTCACGCCAAGCCAGGTGAATAACTGCGTCGGGGCGGCCAAGCTGGTCGTAAATATCCTCACCAGCGTTGAATAGGTCTACATCCACGCGGCGAGCACGTGGATCTACTTCATCTAAGCGCAGGTCAACCACGCTTACGTCAAGCCCGCGCGCGAGTAGGGCTCGCACCACGTGGCGTCCGATATAGCCACCAGCACCAGTTACCAAGACAGTTTTCGCCATAGTTGGTAGTTTACCAATCAGCTTTAAGCACGTCAGCTTTAATGATGTAGAGACGAGTCATGCGAGATATGGCATTATTGACATATTCCGCATGTTTTCCCAGGCATAGAAAGTGAAAGCCCATGCACGTTCTAATTACCGGCGGTGCTGGATTTATCGGCGCTAACTTTGTACACCAGACCCTGGTGCGTCACCCTGACGCCAAAGTCACGGTCCTAGACAAGCTAACCTACGCCGGTAACCCGCTGTCGCTAGCGGATGTAGCCGACAAGGTAACCCTAGTTGAAGGCGACATTGCTGACCGCGACACGGTTGACCCGCTAGTGGCCGACGCCGATGTGGTGGTGCACTTCGCCGCTGAGTCCCACAACGACAACTCTCTGCTTGACCCCTTCCCCTTCATCAAGACCAATCTGGTGGGTACTTTCACCCTGCTAGAGGCGGTACGCGCCCACGACACCCGCTTCCACCACATCTCCACCGATGAGGTTTACGGTGACCTGGAGCTGGATGACCCCTCCAAGTTCACCCCCACCACTCCTTACAACCCCTCCTCCCCCTACTCCTCCTCCAAGGCCGGCTCTGACCTGCTGGTACGCGCTTGGGTACGGTCTTTCGGGGTTGAGGCCACTATCTCTAACTGCTCCAACAACTACGGCCCCTACCAGCACATTGAGAAGTTCATTCCGCGTCAGATCACTAACCTGATCGACGGCGTGCGCCCCAAGCTCTACGGTGCCGGCCAGAATGTGCGTGACTGGATCCACGTGCTAGACCACAACGACGCCGTATGGGACATCATTGAGAAGGGCCGCATTGGTGAGACCTACCTCATTGGTGCTAACGGTGAGAAGAACAATAAGGAGGTTGTGGAGCTGATCCTGGAGCTCATGGGCCACGACCCCAGCGACTACGAGCACGTTGCTGACCGCCCCGGTCACGACCTGCGCTACGCCATCGACAACTCCAAGCTGGTTGAGGAGCTGGGCTGGCAGCCCAAGTTCACTAACTTCCGCTCCGGATTGCAGGCCACCATCGACTGGTACCGCGACAACGAGGCCTGGTGGCGTCCGCTCAAGGCTGAGGTTGAGGCTAAGTACGCTGCTCAGGGCCAGTGAGCACGTCAGTTAACTAGCGAAATCCCCCGGGAGTAATTGAGCTCTCGGGGGACTTTTTGGCGGCGCAGCCTTTAGCGCGCGGCTTTCAGTGGCGCGCCAGAGGCGAACCAATTCGGCGCAGCAGGGGTAAGCCGCCCCCTTACTAGCAGCGCAGCTTGTATAGGTAGGCCCCGCCTTGCTGATCTACCAGCTCCATAGTGTCGGTAGGCCAGCGCACCAGCGAGTTATCCCAGCGCAGTGGGGCGCGCCCATCTGCCAGGGGCCCGCTGCGGTAGGGCCACAGGTTAGAGTGGGCGTCCTCAGTTAGGTAGTGGGTTACCCCGTAGCTGCGTAGCAGCTGGCACGAGCGTGAGTCTGGACCAAAGTAGAGGTAGGCCTTAAGGATTTTGGCTTCCGCTGAGGTTTGGCTGGGCTCGGCGCGGGTGGCGTACATGACACGCACATTAGCTAGCGGCCAGGCGTAGGTTTCCCCACGCGAAGGGGCACCAATTAGCTTATCTCCCGGCCCCATGTGAGTGGCAGAGCGTTGCAGCAGGATGCGGGCGTCGTCGGACAAGATGGTGCCGTAGTCGATATGCCCGCTTAAATAGACTCCCTGCAGCTGGTGGATATGTCCGTTTGCAGTGCCGACGACGCCACCGGCCCCCAGCAGCACTAGGACCAGCGTAGCCGCTAGGGGGCGGCGCAGAAACACTTTTTTACCCTTGGCTAGCAGCCACTCAATAGCACCGGCAATCAGTAGCAGACACAGCAGTAGCGCTAAGGGTTGTAGACGACTTTTTTGGGTGTACCAGGGGGCACCAACTAGGCGACCAATCCAGTTAGGCCCGTCGGTTAGCATAATCAGCGTCAACACTAGCGCCCAGGTGCCCAGCAGCAGTTTGCGCCGGCGCTTATAGGCCTGCCAGGCACCAATTAGCACGGCAGTTGCCACTAGCGGCGCAGCTAGCACATTGGCGTTGGCGGTAGGACCATACATGCCCCGGTCAGTTAGGCTTTGTAAAAGCCCCACAAGCCCTATGCCGCCGGGGCGCTCAAAGGCAGCCATAGCACTTAAAGTAGCGCGCATAACCCAGGCTCCCCCAGCCACCAGCGCAGCGGTTAAACCCAACAGGCTAAACACTAGTTTGCGCGGCAGTGCACGCAAAGCCAGCCAGATCCACACAGCTAAGGTGGGGGCCATTAGCACGGCCATATTGAATGCGGCCGTGCCGTGAGCCATCAGCGCCCCAAAAGTGCCTAGCAGGCAGCTAAACACTAAAGGCCACCAGGTTTTAGGCGCCTGCACTGTGCCAGCTAAAAGCCCAGGTAGTTGTAGGCGCTGGCCCAGGGCTGCTAAGGCCAACAAGGCACCGGGCAGCGTCAATAGCGATAGACCGTAGGGCCACACTGCCAGTGAGGTCATGGCTGTCCAGCCCAGACCTGTAGCCAGGCAGCCGGCTACCACCAAGGCGGCGCTAGCCCAGGGGCGTGGGCGAGTAAAGGCACTTTGCACTAACCCCAGCAGCACGCAAGGCCATAGCAGCCCTAGGCAGGCATAGACCGCAGCCAAGCTAGCCACTGAACCATTACCGGGAATCAGTGCCACTAAACAATGCCACAAGGTGGGATAATAAGCGCTTTTATCGGTGAAATAGAGAGAATTTAGGCCCCCAAATGGGGAGGTATTACCAGCGTTACGAATAGCCATTACCGCGCTTTGGTGAAACACCGAGTCAAAAGCTTGGGCGGGCGCCCCCCAATCAGGCAGGCCAAAAGCAAACAGAGCCAGCGTCGTCGTGGCTACCAGGGCCACAGCCACCAGAGCGCTTAACACTGAGGCATTAGCCACTGAAGCATTAGCCAAGCGGGTGCGGATCTTGCCCACACAAGCCCGCTTAGGGGCGAAAAGCCAGGTTCCACGTGAAACAATTGCCGCCGCCGCAGTAGCCAGGAAAATTAGCCAGTAGCCCGCTGGCAGCGCCCCCAGAACCGGCACCCTAGAGAGCCAACCCAGGCCGGTCAGCTGACTAAAGGGGCGATACCAGTGAATCCCTGCCGCCGCGCAACCCACCTGGGCCAGGCTCGCCACCCCCAGACCCAGCGGCACAGACATAGACAGGGCGCTGGCCCCGCGCCAGCCCGTTAACCGAGCCAGCCCGAGGCCAGGGAGCATTATCAGCGCCGCGAAGCAGACCGCAGAGCCGATAACTGTCAGCATTTACTCGCCACCACCGATGGTGATGCGCGGCACGCCGACGAATAATGCCGGGTTAGTGACGCGGCGGCCGTCGAGCAGCAGGCGCACACCCGGCAGGTCAGCCGGGGTCAGCTTGCTGTACTCGGGGTGGTCAGCCTGCACAATGGCCACATCCACGTTCTCACCTAGGTGGTAGGGCTGCCAGCCGAAGCCTTCCAGCTCCTCATCGGTGTACATCGGGTCCTGCACCAGCACCTGGGCGCCGGCAGCGCGCAGCGCGTCAACCGTGGGGAACACGCCAGAGAAAGCGGTTTCCTTAACCTTGCCACGGTAGGAGGCACCCAGTACCACTACACGCAGGCCGGTCAGGTCACCTAGGATCTCCTTGGCGCGGTCTACCACGTACTGGGGCATGGTGGCGTTGAAGGAGCGGGCGGTGCGCACCACGGAAGCGTCGGGGTCAGTGGACAGGTACAGGCGCGGGTAAACCGGGATGCAGTGGCCACCTACCGCGATACCGGGGCGGTGAATGTGGGAGTAAGGCTGGGAGTTGCAAGCGTCAATTACGCGCTGCACGTCCACACCGATCTTGTCGGCGTAAACCGCGAACTGGTTAGCCAGGCCGATGTTTACGTCACGGTAGGTGGTTTCAGCTAGCTTGGCCATTTCGGCGGCCTCGGCGCTGCCCATGTCCCACACGCCGTTAGGCTGGGGTAGGTCTTCGCGCACATCAAAGTCCAGCAGCTGCTGGTACAGGGCAATACCGCGACGGGTGCCATCCTCGCTTAAGCCACCAACCAGCTTGGGGTAACGGCGCAGGTCCGCAAAGACGCGGCCGGTGAGCACGCGCTCGGGAGAGAAGATCAAAGTGAAGTCGCGCCCCTCTTCTAGGCCACTGATCTGCTCAATCATGGGCTTGAAGCGGCCGCGCAGGGTGCCCACAGGCAAGGTGGTCTCGTAGGAGACGATGGTGCCGGGGGTTAGGTGGGCGGCCAGGGACTTGGTGGCTTCATCCATCCAAGCAAAGTCAGGCTGCCAGGTCTCGTCGTTGACGAACAGCGGCACTACCACCACTACTGCGTCAACCCCAGGGATAGCCTCAGAGTAGTCCGTGGTGGCGCGCAGACGACCGGCGGGCACCAGCTCGGCTAGCTTCTCAGCCAGGTGCGCCTCACCCGGGAAGGGTTCTTTGCCTTCATTTACCAGATCTACGGTGTGGGGGTTAACGTCAACCCCGATCACCTCATGGCCCTTGTCGGCGAACTGTACGGCCAGGGGTAGGCCAATCTTTCCTAGAGCGACTACCGCAATGCGCATCCGGTTTTCCTCACTGTTTAGGGTTTTCAGGCTGTTATCTATTTTAAGCATGTGCGCTCGCAGCTGCGACGGCGTAAATCTCTTTGTACTTGGCAGCAAATGCGCCTAAAGCAAAACGGCTCAGGCAGCTTTCGCGTCTGCGCTCGCGTCCAGCTTTATCGCGCGGCCAGGTGGAGACTTGCTTTATGGCCGCCCCCAGCTCGGTTGGGTCCGCGCTATCTACGACGACGCCGTCGCCGTCGCTAATGACCGTATTGGCACCCCAGGTGTCGGTAGCCACCAAAGCCGCCCCCGTAGCTAGGGCCTCAATTAGCACCATGCCGAAAGATTCAGTGATTGAGGGTAGTACAAATACGTCTAGCTGTTGGTTAAAGCCGGCCACATCCTTGACCATGCCCGGCAGTTCCAGTTGTTTTTCCACTCCTGCCTGGCGGGCGCATTGACGCAGACTGGCCTCAATTTCATCAGTTAGCGGGCCACCAATTATGAGCTGGGCATCTGCCCCCAGCTGGGCGGCGGCAAAAGACTTAATCACCAGCTCAGGGCGTTTAACCGGGTCCAGCACCGACAAATGCCCCACCACCAGGGGCTTGTGGCTGTGGTCTGATACCGTAACCGCCTCCAGCTCGGGCGGCAGTAAGTTGGGCACATAATCCCACTGGCCCCCCAGGCGCTGGGCAATGAAATCTGCGTGACCGCGCGAAACCCCAATGCGCTTAGCGGCGCTGGCAGCCACCTGCTGCTCAGCGCGACGGCCTAGGCCGGTACGCACCGGCATGTGGCCTAGTGAGCGGTGCTCGGTAAGCACCCAGGGCAACCCATATTTGGCGGCCAACAGGTGGGTCAAAAAACCTGCCGGGTAAAGCGAGTGGGCGTGCAGCACATCGGGGCGCCCAAAGCGGCGCACATAGACCCTAAAAGCCTGCTCTAACTGGCTAAAGGCGGCGCGGGCATCAATCCAGCGGGCTTTAGGCAGCCATGCCGGCAGATCCACGCGCACCACATTTAGGCCCTCTTCCTGGCTGACGCGTGGCCGCGAGCGCCGCGCGCTTAGGCCCCGGCGCCAGGCGGGCCCATAGACCGGGTGCATTTGCGGCGCTAACACGCCCATTTGCAAGCCGGCGCCGGCCATGGCTTGGGCTTGTTGGCGGAAGAAAATTCCGTGTACGTCCTCTGGGCTGGCTGGATACCAGGAGGGAATTACCAGAACATGCATTACTCACCCATGATTTTGGTGATGTAACGCTCCCAGATCAGCAGCTGGCTGTCGGCTGACAGCTCACGGGCGTGGGCGTGGGAGGCAGCCTTGAATTCCTGTACTTGGGTTTTGGTTAGACCTTTTAGTACCTGGGCTAGGTCGCTGGCGCTGTAGCCTGGCGCCACCACGCCTAAACCGGCTTCTTCAACGATGCGGGCCATCTCAGGGCTGGGGCCTACCACTACACCTAGGCGGGCCTGCACAAAGTCAAAGAGCTTGTTGGGCAGGGCGTTGGCGAAGTTGAAGTTAATGGGTGGCAGTAGGTGCACCCCTAGGTCGTAGCCGTTGAGGGTTTCAATTAGCTGCGCATAGGGCACGGGTGGGTGCACGGTGATGGCACTGTTCTCCTGGGCGCGCTGTTTTAGGTGTTCTAGGTGCTCAGGGTCGTTGGGGGTTAGGTATAGGTCTAGGGTGCAGTTACCGGCCTCGATGACGCCGTCCACAATAGCTTCAATGTTGCGTTCGCGGTGGGAGGTGCCTGAGTGCACTAGGCGGATGGGCTCAGCTACCGGGGTTGGGCTTAGCTGCCAGTAAGGCGTGGCGTTAGTGACCACACCTACCTTGGCGCCGGTTTGTACCTCATATTCCTGCGCGATGCGCTTGGAAACGGTGGTGACTGACTGGCAGCGCGGCAGGTAGCGCTGGCATAGCCACAGGTACCAGGGGCCAATACGCTTAGCCCAGGGGGCGTGTTCTTCCTGTAGGCGGGGGAAGTATTCGTGAATGTCGGTGTGTACCCCTAGGCGTGGGCGTAGGGAGAGGGCTAGCGGCACGGTGTCGATGTCGTCAGCTAGGACGGCGTCGAATTTGAGGCCCTTGAGGGCTTTGGCGGCGTTGCGCACATCTGGCATCAGCCAGTAGCCGGCTTTGTAGGCTTTTAGCTCTAGTAGCACATCCCAGGTTTTGCCCGGCAAGGTGGCGTGGGTTAGTTCCAGGTGGCGTTTGACGCCTTCGGGGGCGGGGCCAAAGCCGCAGGTAGTGACCTCATATTTGGGGCTGAACAGGCGCACTTGTTTAAGTACTCGCGCGTCGCGAGCAATGGGGGAAAACGAGATAATCAGTAGTTTTTTGCTCATATCTGCTCCTTAGGCCAAGCCCGCTAGGTGTGCCTGCACGGCGAATTCGGGTTCTTTTTCCACCAGCTCTTCGAAGGTGCCGCTGGCTTTGAGCTGACCGGTGCGCATGAAACAAATCATGTCGTTGTGGCGGATAGTTGATAGGCGGTGTGCCACTGAGATCACTGTGACTTGGCCGTGCAGCTGGGAGATGGCAGTGGCGACGGCGTCCTCGGTTTTGGTGTCTAGCGCACTGGTGGCCTCATCTAGCACTAGCACCAACGGGTCTGAGTACAGGGCACGGGCGATACCTAGACGCTGACGTTCGCCACCGGAGAGGGCCAGGCCGCGCTCACCGATACGCTCATTGATGCCCTCGGGGCGCCCGGCTATCACCTGGGAGAGCTGAGCCATTTCAATGACCTGCTTTACGCGCTCTTCGTCATAGTCATCGCCCCAGGTCAGGGCAATGTTTTGGGCGATGGTGGCGTCAAAGAGGGTCACTTCCTGGGGGACGTAGCCGACGCGTTTGCGCCAGGCACCTAGCACATCATCCATGTTTTGCTGGCCAATGAAAATCTGGCCTTGTTGGGGTACTAGTAGCCCCAAAATAATGTCTACCAGCGTGGATTTACCACTACCGGAGGTGCCCACAATACCCACGGAGGAGCCCATGGGGATGGTTAGGCTTAGGTCTTTAACGGCGCTGGTTTGGGCGCTGGGGTAGGTGAAGGTGATGTTTTCTAGGCGCAGCGCGTCAGGTTCACCCTGTAGCTGCTGGGTGCCTAGGTCTTCAGCGTTTTCCTGGTAGCGTTTGGCGTCGTTAATGTCGCGCAGTACGGCCTCTAGGTGGGGCAGGGAGTTGGCGGTGGTGGTCATAACTGACTGGAAGGTCACGATGGTGGGCATGATCCTAAAGCCGGCCACACCAAATAGGGCAATTGCGCTAAGCGCCCCGGTAGTGCCTTGGCTCCACCAGGCCACGGCCCCTACCAGCACGAATCCACCCACCATGGCGGCTTCAATTACGCGCTGAGGCACGGCCCCGAGGAACTGGATGTTGGCGCGGGCTCGGGTGGAGCGTTCACGATTTTGATGCACTACACGTGAAACATCAGCGAATTTGTCGCGCAGGGTGATTTCTTTAAGGGAGGAGACCATTTCGGTCATGAGTTTGGTGATGCGCAGCGAGTAGCGCATATTTACCCGTCCGGCCACCACGGCTGAGCGGGAAACCACCAGGTTCATGAACATGGCTACCAGCCCCAGGTACACCAGGGTGATGAGGGCGGTTGAGGGCTGCGCTACCAGCAACACCACCACTACCGCAATAAAACTGACGATCTGCTGGGGTAAACTCACCGCTGGCAGCAGCACACCGGAGATAGTGTTGGCGATACCAACGTCGGCCATGCGCACGATTTCCGCCGTCGAGCGCGCTAACCGCTCAGTCCAGGGGGCGCGGATGTAGGCATCAAAAAGCTCGTCACCAACCACCATTTCGTAGCTGGCAAAGCGACGGGTGGCGAACCACTGAATCACCAAAGCCAAAATGGCTTTCAAAATCATCAGTGCACACACCACTAGCAGCAACCAGGGGTAGCTACTGGGGCTAATCTTGCCGATCAGCGGCATAGTCATGGCCTCACCCTTGATCATGGGGGTGAGCATCAGGGCCAGTAGACCTAAAGCAACCGTATCCAAAATCGCCAAAGCTGAGGTGGATACCATGTATATCCACAAGAACCTATTAGTACCCTCCGGCAGCAAGGGTACTAGCTGGCGAATTGCGTCTATCAGCCGTTTCATTTGTCTCCCCGGTTGAGGGTGTCTAGCAATTGGTTTAGTTTACGTGCACTCCAATGGGCTACGCGGCTTTGGCGGCTAAACCAGCCGCGCGCGCTAACCGGAGCCACGGTATTAGCCGGGCCGCCTTGGTTCAAGTTGGCGGCGGCTTGGCGTGCACCCAGTAGGCGAGTTTGGCGCTCATCTGGGCTGGCGCCGTCGCCGTGGGCAATGATCAGGGCGTCAACCAGGCGCGCCTCGTTACGGCTAAGCACCTGATAGTAGCGCGGGGCTAGCAAAAGCACCCTGGTTAGTAGCGTGTAGAGGTAGTCAACATCGTCCAGGCTTAAATCGTGGCTGTGTTTGGCCACTGCCGGCAGGATGCTTTTCCGTACCAGACGCACGGCCAGGGCCTGGCGGGCAGCGGGTTTTAGCTGCTCAACCCAGGTGGAGTTGGCCACGATAGCCGCCCCGGCGCACTGTTGCTCAATGGTGAAGGGGGTGGAGGTGACTCGCACGCCGCCGTCGTCGGCCTCAATATATTTAGGTGCGCTAGCTGGCAGCAGGTCGATACGCTGGGCCACCATAAATAGGCGACTGGAGTAGGCCAGGTCCTCCCCCGTGCGTAGGCCTGAGCTCATACGGATTTGGTAGCGCTTTAGTAGCTCGGTGCGTACCAGCATCAGTGGCCCGGTGCGGTAGGTGAGGCGGTCTTTGACTGGGTCTAGGCGACGACGGCGCCCCACTCGCACCGGGGGTAGGTCTAGGGTGCCGGTGGCCGCCTCTAGGGTGGGTAGGATCAAAATATCGACGCTGGGGTTGGCTTTGAGGTATTTAGCCCAGGCTTTACCTGCGCCGCTTTGGTAATAGTCGTCTGAGCCCATGGCGGTTACGTAGGGAGCAGTGGCGGCCTCCAGGCCAGTATTTAGCGGGCCAGCCGGTGAAGGAATACCGTCTGTGCAGGTCAGGATCTGCACGCGGGAACCAAACTGTTCTAGGCGCTGACGAATAGGCTGCGGATCAATATTGTGCACCACCACGATTGCGCCATTAGTGGTATTACCTTCCACTACGCTAGCTACGGCGCGTTCAATAGGGCGCTCATAGCGGTGGGTGGCAATCACCACCTGCACTAGGGGGCGAAACTTTTTTGTCACTGCGCTCCCCCTAGCACTACCTGGTCTAGCAGCGGCAAGGTCACCTTGGCGTCAAGGTTAGCTAGCGTCCACTGGCTGACCTGCTCAGCTACCTCTGGCTTAGTTAAACCAGCCTCGGTGGTGTTATCCAAGATGCGTTGGGCGGCGGCGCGGGGGCTGTCCACCACCCAGTCAGCGGGGTAAACGGTCTCGGGCCCACCCAGGCTGGCCAGGCCCGGCCAGTTACGCACTACCGGCAGGCAGCCCGAAGCGGCGCCTTGCTGCACTGAAATATGTACGCCTTCAACCATAGAGGAGGACAAAATCACGCTAGCTTTACGCAAAACCTCGGGCATATCGCTGCGATAGCCCAAGCTTTGCACACCCAGCTGCTGGCAGCGCTGGTTAAAGCTATCCCAATAGCTACCCCCAGCTGTGGGCTCCTCCCCCACTAAGGTAAGCTTCCAGGGTTTGTCAGAAAGCTGGCGTAGCTGTTCAAGCACGTCCAGGGCCCAAGCGGGGTCTTTAACTAGGCGGTCATAGCCCACCAGCATGATGCTGTATGCAGCCGGCTGGAGTTTGGACAGCTTAAAAGAAACCAAATCCATACAGTTGGGAACATAGTTAATACGGGTGCGTTCAGCTAGCCCCAATACGGTTGAGGTCAGTGCCCGCGTCACCGGCGGGGCGATGGTGATTAGGTCAGAGACGTTTTCCCAACGGGTAAGCAGCGGCATCATAGTAAATGCCTCAAATTTGTGAACCCGCACCAGTAGACGCGGGCTACCTACGCTAGTTAAATCCGTGCCGCTTAGACGCGCGGCCAGGGCACTGCCCCACTCCACATAGACTGTGTCAGCCCACTGCAGATCTTTACGTAAAAATTCTGGAACCTCAGCGTCACGGTTTTCTAGCCGGTCACTAATGGTTTGCAGGGCTGAGCAAAAATCTAGTTCTTCGTCTCCCAGCTGGCGGATACGCACCTGGGCTTTTTGCGGCCAGTAGCCAATGATTGGCTCCATAAAGTTAAAGTTTGTGTCGGTAAGCACCAGTAAACGCTCAGCGCGCGGACGGCTAGCCTGCACCACATGGGCGCTTACCACCTGGTTACCCTCTGCCTCAGCCCAAGGCAGCTGCACGCCGGTGGTGGCCACCTGAGCGGGCTCCACTATGGCGCCGTCGCCGCGTAAACGCGCCACCACTGGGGAGGTAAATAGGTAATTACGCAGACGCGGATCCATCTCAGCGATAGGCGAATGGCTAAGCCCCTGCTCAATGGTGGGGTGGAAAATCAGTTTCAGGGCCTCTAAAACCTGTGCGGCGTCGCCTTGGGCCCCGGCGCGTTCAAGCAGGGCACTAGCGTGCTCTAGCCAATTGGGGGCTAGCTCCTGGTAGGAGCCATCTGGGTCTGCCTCTAGGCGTGACAAATCCAGCAGTACCTGGGAACGCGCTTGGTCTCCCATACCCGCCCCCTTCCACAGCATCCGTGAAATGGCGCCGTGGCCCTGGTTGGCGGCCACATAACCAGCTTTGACTAGAGTGTCAGTTAATTTACTCATTGGTATCCATTAGCGTCTTATAGTTCCTGAGCGCCAGCCAGTAATCATATTTGAGGCCCGGCTGGGGATCTGGGATACCATTGGGCTCCCATTCGGGGTCTGCGGGGCTAAGAGTTTTAGCCACTACTGGGCGTTGGCCCAGGTTACATACATCAATGCGCCACACCACGGCGGAGCCGTCAGAGGCGGCAGCTATCTTAGTGAAACCAGTCCAGGTGACCACGCCGTATAGGCCGCTGCGGTACTGGGAGGTGTTGTAGCCGCTAAAACGCCGGTTTACATCCTGGTAGTAGTAGTCAATGCCGTGTTTACGCAGCAGCTGACACACCTTGGGGTCAGTGTGGATTTTACGGAAGTTTTTAAGCAGGTAGGTGCCGTCCACGTCTTCAGCTTTAGTGCCGGCAAACACCCACACGCTACGCCGACCGGTCATAAAGGGCAGCAAACCTGCCCCGCTTACCGGGTCACCAATTACTACCGCCTCACGTGGCAGTACGTCAGGTAGGCGGTGAATCATAGCCAGTTCAGATTCAGAAACCATGAAGTTAGCGTCTGAGGTGTTGGGGAAAAACACCTGGCGGGTGTCGCCCAGCAGCAAGGGCGCGCTCAGGCTGGTAGCAGCCAAGAAAACCGCTCCGGCAGCAGCCAGTACTTCACGCCCATGCAAACTAATGCGTTTAGCTACCTCCAAGAAACCCAAGGTAAGCAGCGGTATTAAAGCAATAGCTGTCATGGCTTCAGTACGCAGCGGGTTGTTGTAAAACACTCCGGTCAGCTCAGTTAGCACCGGGATAGGCGCCATGGTGGCAAAAGTTAGCGGCAGGCAGCACAGCCACGCCACCACCAAAGAGCGGTACTTACAGTAGCGGAAAGCCGTGTAAATTCCCGCCAGCTGCAAGAAAGCCAACGCCCAGTGGATGGGAGTAAGTAGATTTTGACCCACCGTGCCGTAGGAAAGCAGCGGTAAAGATTGCAGTTTGGCACTTAAATAGTTCCAGTCACGCACTGTGCCCCGGTGGATGTAGTCATACCAAGGGCCGGGCACAAACAGTGCCACCGCCACCGCTATAACCACACCAAAAGCCAAGGCCAGTAGGGCCCCACCGCGCAGATGCTTGCCGCCGGCCACCATCCGGTAGCCCTCCAAACCGGTGCGGGCCCACGCCAAAATCACCAGCGGCCAGCCCAAAACCACCAGGGCTGAGGGGTGAGCTACCGCCACCCCGTAAACCGCCGGCAGCGGGGTTAGTAGGGCACATACTCCCAGCACCTTATGCCCGCTGCGCCAGCTAAAACCGCAGCGGTGTACGCATTGCAGCATAAAGGCGGCCACCGCCGGGCATACCGCCACCGCCAGGCAGTAGGGCCACATGGCTTTATCAATAGTTAGCAGCCAGGGGAACGCCGGGATCAGGGCAGTTAGCCCTAAAGAAACATAGGGAGCCAGCGGATGGTCAGTGAACAGCTCACGGCTCAAATAAACAATCGAAATGCACCACAGCAGGGCCACCAAAGCAATCAGGGAGTTGGTGGTGGCCACATTAGTTTCCCAGGAAGGAGAGGCCAAAGACACAATTTGGTGCCACACTGTGGGATAGAAACTGTGGGCCTCAGTTAGCCCAAATAGGCGCTGGTTAGCCGAAAACATAGAGGTGTTTTCGGTGTTAGTAATAGCCCACACCTGGTTGTAGTGGTAAAGCGCATCACCTAGCTGAATCGGCCGGTCACTGGCCCCACCATAGAAGAACGGAAAGGCGCTAAGCAGCCAGGTAACCACTGCTGCCCCAATTAGGGAGGCGTCGGCTCTAAGCTGCTCTTTCCAGCCGTCTAGCGCGCCGTCTCCACGAGTAACTGAAGCTGGGTCAGTGCCAATCCAGCGCCGCAAAGCCCAGCGCAAAGACAGCATCAACAACGCACACAAAATAGTGGCGTTAATAACCGGGTTCCAGTCCCAGTGCAAATGCGCCCGGGCCGCCACCACCCCCAGCACAGAGTAGAGCGCAAAAGAGAAAGCCGGCGCCAAAGCCAGACGTCGCAAACTCCCGCGCAAACCAGCTGATACCGCCAACACCCAGCCCGTCCCAAACAAAGCCAATAGCAGGGACGGAAGGGTGGTTAAGGTAGGCAGCCAGTTAGCAATCAACGGATCACATCCACGATTACCCGTGCTACGGCATCAGCAGCCGCCCGCTGGGAGCGATTTTCCACCACCCACTTGCGTAGCTGCTGGCGCCACTTAGGAGTCTGAGGGCTTTGGGCGCGTTCGAGTGCGGCCAGCATGGCCTGGGCGACGTCGTCCACACGGTAATCAACCGCCCAACGCAGATCCTGGCTACGCACCTCCTTAACGACCGGGCCTAGGCCCGCATAAATCACCGGGGTGGCGCAGGCCAAAGCCGAAAGCACCTTAGTGGGGTAAGCAAAGTCGTAGCCCTGACCGGGTTTAATCGACACCAGCGCCGCCACCGCGTCACTTTGCCAAGCTGCAGCCGAGCGGGGATCTTGCGGGGGCAGCACCAAGGCTGCCGGGGTTTGGGCGGAGTAAGCGTCGTTTATCTGCTCAGCCAGCTCAGTTAGCACCGGCCAATGCGAACCTTTACCAATGAAAACCAGCTGCGCCTGGGGGACCTGGGCACGTACCTGTTTAAAAGCCTCCATGAAAATATCGGCACCCTGCCACTCACTGGCCGTGCCAGCATAAATAAAGTAGGGGCCAGTAACGCCATGAGCCGCACCAATATGGCCAGAAACCGGGGTAAAACGGTCAGTGTCAATACCGTTATTAACCACCTCAACACGCCGGGCCCCCAGCTGACGGGCCCGGATAGCGACGCCGTCGTTAACCGCAATCACAGCCTTAGCCCCCCGCATCGCGAAAGACTCCATCAGCTGTACAGCTTTAGCCACCGCCGGGCTGACCCCGGTAGAAACCGTGGCGTCACTCCACACGTCAGGGGCGTACCACACGTAAGGGATACGTCGCAGCGTAGTTACCGCACGCACCACCACGCCGGTAGTAGGCGGGGGTTCTACCAGCAACACCGCCGGCTTTTTAGCCGCCAGCAAACGCCCAAACAAGGGCAGGTCAAAAGACATATAGGGCACATAGCCGCGCAGGTATCCAGATTTGTCACGCAGCACTGGCCAGCGGCTAACGCTTACGCCCTGGGGATCTTCAGGTTTAGGGCCATCAGCTGGGGGCTGGCTGGTAAGTACCCGCACCGGAATGTCTAGCCGCCGCAAAGCCCGCTCTACGCCGTCGAGCCTGAAAGAAGCCGCAGCCGCCTCCGGCAGATGAATCCGGGTGGCCAGGGTTACCCCCTTAGCCTTAGCGCGCGCTAACTTGTCGGCAAAAGGCTGGTGCGCCTGACTTGCCATACCGGCTTGCTGATCACTCACGCTTTAGCCCCCTTTTGTCCTAGTTCAAAAGCTACCTGCTGGGCGCGCTGAGCCCAAGTGTTGGCCTTACCTGCAGCCTTAGCCTGCCGATGTAGCTTGTTTACTTCCTGTGGATTAGCTTGGAGACGGCTCAGTAAAGTAGGCAGCACCCCAGCCCCATAAGGAGCCACCCAGCCGGCCTCATTATCGGCTACCACCTGAGCTGCCAAGGTACCTGCAGAAGCAATCACCGGCTTACCGTGACCTAAATATTCAAAAAGTTTAACCGGCGCCGCAAACTCACGATACGGGTCAGGCTGCACAAACAGCACGCAAGCATCAGCATTGTCATAAAGCTGCTCAAGCTCAGCCCCACTGCGGTGCACCACCTGCACCGAGCTATCCATGAGCGGCTCATACTCACCGCGCATCTGCTCCCACTGCTGCTGGTGAGTGCAAATAGTTAGATTCACGCCGGGCGTGGCCGCCACCGCTCGCACGCATTCGTGCAGCTGGTAGTGACCAGAAACCGAGCCAATATAAAGCAGGTTCAACTGCCCATTATTGGGGCTGGCGCTATCCACCAGCTCGCAGCTGGCGGCAGCGCCGCCATACGCTGGGGCGGGAAGATGGGCACATGCGCCCCCATAGCCATACTGGGCAGGTAAAGCACATCCACATAGCGCTTATACCAAGACAGGTCATAGTTGTAGACCGCGCTCATAATGGTGGCCATAGGCTCACCTACGCGCTCGCGGTAGTCACCAAATTTCCAGTAAATGTCGCGGTAAAACAGCCCCGAAGGGATCTGATAGCGGCGCGCCAGAGCAAATAGTTCCACATCCAAAACCGGGTGCGGCGGCATATGGCGCGCCTCAGTGAGCATGGTGGGAATGGTGGCGGACTCAGAGTAAAGAAAATCGATTTTCTGCCCGGCTGCCAGGCGCGCTTTTAGGGCTTTAATGGCCCGACGACGTCGGCGGCCATCGCCGGTAACGTCCAGTACCTCATAGCCAAGTGATTTAAACGCGTCATACATGCGCACAGGGCGAATCCCGGAGGCAGAGGTGGCCTGCCGATTTAGAGCGTAGGGGGCGTGATAAACCATAGTAGGCATAAGGCAATCTTACTGTTTAAGCACCTACACTTATATAGCCAGGTGAATAAACCCCACCGGTATCTCGGCCCAGGCGCATTATCCCCGCTAAACTGGAGTCATGCGCGTTATTTCCGTAGTCGGGGCTCGCCCCCAGTTCGTCAAGCTCGCCCCGGTCACCCACGCTTTTGCTAAGGCTGGAATTGAGCATGTAATTGTCCACACCGGTCAGCACTATGACCCCATGCTTTCTGACGTGTTCTTTAAAGACCTGGGTATTCCCGCCCCGGATGTACACCTAGGGGTAGGCTCAGGCTCCCACGGGGTGCAGACCGGCGCCATGCTAGCTGCCATGGATGAGGTATTTGAGCGTTACCAGCCGCACTGGGTGCTGGTTTACGGCGACACCAACTCCACCCTGGCCGGTGCGCTTAGCGCAGTTAAGCTGCACTTTCCGGTGGCCCACCTAGAGGCTGGGCTGCGTTCTTTCAACCGCTTGATGCCTGAAGAAATTAACCGCGTGCTCACTGACCACGCCGCTGACCTGCTGCTTACCCCCACCCAGGAGGGCGCTAAGCACTTGGCTGAAGAGGGCCTAGCTGACAAGACCGTGATCGTGGGCGACGTCATGACTGACGTGCTCTACCAGGTGCGTGACCAGGTTGCCGCTCAGCCCAGCCCGGTTATGAAGGAGCTGGATCTGGCTGAGGGGGCCTACTCGCTGGCTACTATTCACCGTGCGGAAAACACCGACGACGCCGCTCGCCTAACCTCCATTCTTGACTCGCTGGGGGCTGTGGACCACCCGGTGGTGCTGCTAGCTCACCCGCGCCTGGTAGCTAAGTGCTCCGAGCACGGCATTGACCTGTACGCCAAGCGTGGCAACCTGCTGGTACACCCCCCGCTGGCCTACCCTGACCTGGTAGCTTCGGCCCTGCACGCACGCGGCGTGGTTACCGACTCCGGTGGACTACAGAAGGAAGCTTTCCTGCTGCGCGTACCTTGCACCACTGTGCGTCCCCAAACTGAATGGGTGGAGACCGTGCAACTGGGTTGGAACATCCTGGTTGAGCCCGGCAGCGCCCTAACTGAGGCCGCTAGCCGCCCGCGCCCAGCCGAGCCGGCCCCTGAGGTGGCTCACCCCTATGGAGATGGGCACGCCGCTGAGCGCGTCGCCGAGGTTTTGCTAGCTAAGTAACCCCCGCTAGCCAAGTAACTCTACTAGCCGAATAAAAGCCAGATTATGCGTATCGCCATGGTGGCCACCTGGCTACCCACCAAAGTAAATCCAGGTTCAGGTATTTTCGTGGCCAGAGATGCTGCCGCCCTGGCAGCTTTAGGCCACCAGGTGCAGCTAATCCATTTAGTGTCTCCCGCTTTAGATGATGGGCGTGAGCGCACCTATACTTTGGGTGTGCCCACGCTGCGGGTGCCGCTAAAGGTTTCTAGCCCGCTTTCACTGGCCCGCGCCCGCGCGCGCCTAGAGCGGCTAACTGCCGGCGCCGATGTGGTGCATACGCAGGCTATTTCGGCACTGTTTCCCTATATGCTGCGCCGCCCAGCCCAGCCTTGGGTGCATACCGAGCACTGGTCGGGCGCTACCTCCACTTACACCAACCCGTTTATGCGTCGGGGCGTGCATACGCTACTAAATGCGCAGGCACTACCCGACACGGTGACGGCGGTAAGTAGCTTTTTGGCTAACCATTTGCGCCCTTACCGCCACGGCAAACCCCTGGTGGTGGTGCCTAACCAGGTAGTGCGCCCGCAAACTTTGACCCCTCCCCCACGCTCGCTACACCCCGACGCACCACTAAAACTAGTGGGCGTGGGCGGGTTAATTGAGCGTAAAGGCCCACTGCTGGCTTTGCAGATTTTGCATCAGCTTTCTGGCCTTGGCTTAAAAGCTAAGCTGACCTGGGCTGGTAGCGGCCCACTACTGGAGCAGTGCCGCGCGCAGGCGGCCGCTTTAGGGGTGGATGCCACTTTCTTGGGCCAGGTGCCTGCCGAGCAGATCCCCCAGTTAATTAGTGACAGTGACATGTTCTTGGTGCCCACCAGTGGGGAGACTTTCTTCCTGGGCGCCGCTGAGGCTATTGCCGCTGGCCGCCCGGTGGTTACCGGCAGCTATGGGGGGCACACAGATTTCCTTGATCCGGCGGTTTGTGCCCTGGTTAGTGGACGTGACCCGCTAGTTTGGGCCCAGGCCCTGAAGCAGTTGGCTCAGCGCACAGCCGCCTACTGCGCGCAGGATGTGGCTGCTACTTTGCCTGATGCTTTCAGCGCCCCCCAGGTGGCTAAGCGTTATGTGCAGGTTTACCAGGACACTATTGCGGCGCGTTAATCCCTTAAATCAGGATAAATATCGTATTTGGACACTGTCTACCCGGCTATTTTGGAGAGTAAATGAGCAAGGTAATTTTCGCTTCCCACTCGCGCTGGTGTCAGCCGGGCACTTTTAACGACGACGCCGCAGCCTCCCCCGCAGCCACCTGCGCTGCTGGCACGGGCACGGCCCCCAGCGCGGCTGATGCCAAGTCCCCCGCCGACAGCCCTATACAGCAGTGGTGGGCTAGCGCCCCCAACAGCAACCAGCCTCACGCGCCTCTGCCTACCTCCCCTGAGCAGGTGGGCCAGTGGGCCCATAAGCAGGCAGGCCAGTGGAGCGGCGTCGTCGTGACTAAGAGCGGGGCGCTACTAAGCAGCGACATGCCGCGCTCATTCCCCCTGCTATACCGCTACGTGGCGGGCACCTGGCTGGTAAGTGACGACCCCCAGGTACTTATCGACGCCGCCCCCACCAGCTGGGACGCCACCGGGCGCCTCCAGTTCCGCCACGCCGCCTACACCCTGGGTACGCGCACCCTGCTAAAGGGGATTTACCAGCTGCCCGCCGCCTCCAGCGTGGAGCTAATCGACGGCGACCCCACCCCCCACGTGCACCCCTGGAAGGCGCTGCGCTACCACCAGCGCATCACTGACGAACCCACTTTCCGCCAGCTTTTCACTCAGGCACTAGAGCAAGCGGTAGAGCGGGTAGTTAAGCTAACCCAGGGTCGGCGCCTGGCGGTGCCACTGTCGGGCGGGCTTGATTCACGCCTGATTTTGAGCCTGCTTAAGCTAGCCGGCGCCAATGACGTAGTGGCTTTCACCTACGGCACCGCCAGCTCGCGCGAAGCCAAGATCTCCCAGCAGGTAGCGCAGTCGCTGGATGTACCCTGGTATTTCGTTGAGCTTAGCGAAGCCAAGGTGCGCCAAGCCTGGCAGGCCGAGGGTGGCGCCTTTATCCGCAACGCTTGGGCGGGGGCCTCCTTACCCCACTACCAGGACTGGTATGCGCTGCGTGAGCTAACCAGCACCGGGGTGCTACCCGCTGGCACCGTGATTTTGCCGGGCCACACCATTGTGGGCAACCTGCACGGCCAGCAGCTGCTAGACCCATCCCAGACCCCAATGAGCCGCAAAGACTGGGTTGAGCTGCTAGCCCACCAGCACCTAAACCTGCAAGGCCAGCAGGATCTGGTGGCGGCTCTAGCCCCTATCCGCAAGCCTTTGCTGGAGGCGGTTGATGAGCTGCTGACGGTAGACACCCTGGACGCGCGCCAGAGCCTCATTGAGTGGTTCAACGTCCGCGAGCGCCAAGCCAAATACATTAACCACTCTATGCGTGCCTATGAGCATTTTGGTTTGGATTGGGCTTTGCCGATGCTCGATCTTGAGGTGATTGAGGTTTGGGAGCGCGGGGGCCTGGCCTTCACTGATGAAGAGCGTATCTGGTACAAGAATTTGATTGCCCAGATTTATGCGCGGGTTAGCGGCACGCAGCCGCAGCTGTATGCGGCTGGGGTTAACGCGATTCCTGCTGCCCCTAGGCGCGCGGCAATTAAGGTTCTGTCTACCCTGCGCCTGGATAAGGCGGTTAGCTCACTGCTTACTACCCGCGTGCAGCTGCGTCACCCTATGGCTTTCCAGGCGCTACTGCCGGCAGGTAGCGCAGTTACTTACGCCCCGCAGCTGTTCAAAGGCCGCAGTCTTAACGGTATTTTTGCCGACCTGTTTTTAGCTGATACTTGGGCGGCAGATTCTAATGTGTTTACGGAGGTTATTTAACCGTGCCTGCTCCCCTAGCGCGTTTTCGTTCCCTAGCGACTGCGCGCTTATACCTTTGCGCGCCCAGCGCCCTGTTTTATTTGCTTCTAGCAGTGTTTTGGGGGTGCCTATGGCGCCTGCCGCTGCTTAACGGCGATGATCGGCTTTTCGCTAACGCCTCTAATTTGCCCCATGGCCGCCAAACTTGGACGGGTATTACCACTATGGTGGATAAGACCTGGAATACCTTTAATGGGCGCCTAGCTGATGGGCTAGGTGCCGCCTGGTTTGGTTTTGGTTTGGGCGGGGCCCGGGTGCTGATGGCGCTGGGATATGTGCTGTTTGCGTTTTTGGTGTGGGTTTATGCCACTCGCCTGGGGCCTAAGGATGAGGGTGACTATTCGCAGCTAAGCCCCTGGCGTACCTGGGTGCGCCGTGATTTGTTGGCGCAGCTTTTAGCTAGTGCGATCCCGTTTATGCTGATTGGGTTTCACTTCCATCTAAGCGGCGACGCAGTGTTTTCGATGGCTGTGGTGTGGAATTACCTGTTTTCTTTGAACCTGGTGCTTCTGGCTTTCTATCCGCTGGCTAGGGCGGCGCGTGGGGGCTTTTCTTGGCGTTGGCAGTTGGCGGCCGCCCCGCTGATTGTGTTGGCCATGGTGATGCATGAGATGACTTCTGTGGCCGCGCTGGGTTTGGTGGCTGGTTTGTTGGCTTTTTGCCCGCGTCTGCTTACCCGAGCGGTTACTTGGGTTTCGCTAGCGGCTACCGGCTACGGTTTTTATCTGAAAGTTACCGCCCCGGGGTTGTGGGAACGTATTGAGCGCAACTCTAAGCCCACCGGTTCGCCTAATGATTTGCTGCCTGAGGAGGTAAAGCTGCATTTGCGCCTGGCGGGCACGCTCGCCAATGTGGCGGTGGTGTATATCGCCTTGGTGGTGCTGGTGGCGGCAACTTTGATTTGGCTGCATGGGCGTGCTTTATTGACGACGACGCCGTCTTGGTCGCGTTGGCAGCCCAGCCAGCGCTTGTGGGTGGGCTCGCTAGCAGCCCTGTATGTAGTTAGCGCCGCCTGTGTGGGGGCATGGATTATGGCTGGTCGGCGCTATTTGTTGATTATCGACGACGCCTATGGGCGTGGCCGCTACCCGCTGATCACCCAAATGGATGACGCTAGTGGCGCGGTGATTGGCTGGGCTATAGCTAGTTTTGTGATGCTGGCGCTGCTGGCTTTAACCCTGCCTAGGCAGTTGGTGGGGCCCCTACCCCTGGCCTTGTTTGGGGCGATTGCGGTTTCTTTGGCGGCTAATAGCTATATGGCCCGTTCGCTTTATGCCGGGGTGGGCCGTGACCACTACATTGCTTTGCTACTTATGGGCACGCTGATCATAACTAACCTGGTGGCGCTGTCTCGCCTTAGTGGCGCAGGCCAGGCGGCTAGTGTGCTTAGTGGTGGGGTGCTGTTTGTGGCCGGCTCTACCCTGGTGCTGTGCGCTAACCAGCTGCTGGTTAACTATGGCGCTTGGCAGCAGGTGGAAGCCCAGTTTGCGGCGGCCGCTAGCGGGCAAAGCACGCTAGTTAAGATCCCTAAAACCATGCCTTGTAATAACGTGATTTCGTATCAGTGGATTGATCCGCCTACCTCTAATGTGAAGCATTTGCGCATCTTCTACGGCCTAAGCTCTAAGGTGCAGATCAAGACCGTGCCTCAGGAGCTAACCTGCGGCCCGGCCACAAACCGCTAGCCGCTGCCGTTCTCTGCCCACAGCCAGCCAATGCGACGGGATGGGGGGCGCCGTCGAGCTTAGGGCAGGCGGCGCATACGGCGACGAATGGCCACCAAACCCCAAGCCATATTCCACACGTCACGCACTTTAATGCGGGTAGCGTGGGCACCTTGGTCGGCGGTGAGCACCACCGGCATTTCCGTGATCGGCATCTGACCGTCGTGTTCAGCTAAAGCCACAATCTCAGTGGAGCTAAGGTAACCGTTTTCTACCAGCAAGCTGCGGTGGGCTCGGATCCAGTCGCCGTCAATAAACAAAGTCCCCTGCGGGTCACCCACTTTAGAGCCCAAAATTACCCGGCGCATCAGCCTAAACACTGCTGAAATAGCCGCGCGCATCATACCCCGATCCACCTGCGAATCAGGGTGGGCTTTAGAGCCAATAGCCAGCCCAACAGTGGGGTGAGCCCACCAATAATCCAGGTCAGAGGTACCAAAGGGTAGGTCGTCGGCGCTAAAGACCACTAGCGGCGCCGTCGAGACACTAATGCCACGCCGATACGCGCGCCCCATCCCCTTAGAGCTAGCCACCGCCTCCACGGTGAAAATATCCACCCCGTCATGAAGGCTGGGCCCATAGGTAAGCGATAAGCCCTCCAGCAGCTCCGCGGTGCCATCCTGGGAGGCGTTTTCAACCACAATGGCGCGCATAGGCACGCGTCGCCCCGCGACCAGGCAGCCAGGCGTGCCAAAGTCCCCTCCAGCACGGTCACCGAGTTGTGGGCGGGAATAATAACGTCAATAGCTCCCGGCAGTTCACGCGGCTGGGGCTGAGCTACCTGCAACCGGCGCGGGAAGACCACATAGCGGTAAATCGGGTAGTTCCACACGGTAGTTACGGCGGTGCAAATAATCTTGCCCAGCGTAGCCGAAAGCCCCAAATGATCCACTAAAGCAATCATGGCCACAGTGGTAGCCAACCAGTTAAAGCCCACCAAAACGAAATACATGATGAGCGAATACAGGCGATTAGCGTAGCTTTTAAAAGCAAAGTTACGCTGGCCTAAATAATTAACTGCAAAGCCGCTCCAATAGCCGGCAGCAACCGCTAAAGCCGTAGCCATCTGCGCAGCTAGCGGGGTGGTGGCCACCAACACCATGCGGGTAACTACGGTTACTAGCAGGTCCACCACGAAGGCGGTGCCACCAACACCTAGATAACGCAGTATCGATGATTTAAATAAACGCGCTAGCATCCCGTTTCCTAACTGAATCAGCGCTAATTATACAAACTGGGGCCGCACTATCGAGTGCGACCCCAATTTGTTGAGATTAGTTTTAGAAGTGGACAGCCTGCCCGCTAGCAGCAGAAGCCAGGATGCCTTCCACTACCTTCAGTGCGTTTAGGCCCTCTTCCATAGACACGTGCTCATTACCCTTACCCAAGATGGCGTCACGGAAGTGCTCGTGCTCCACAGCCAGCGGCTCACGCTTGGCTAGGGCGTAACGGGTTACCGTGCCTTCGCTTACGCCGCGGAAAGCAGCGATCTGATCCCACTGCAACGGCATGTCGCCGTTTTCGTAGAAGGTCAAATCACCCATAGCGGTGTCAGCTACTAGGGCACCGTGCTCACCGGTCACAATAGTGGTGCGGTCCTTGAAGGGGGTCAGCCAGTTAACCAGGTGGTTAACCAGCACACCGTTCTTGAAGGAACCAGAAGCTACCACCATGTCCTCGTGCTCGCGGCCCGAGCGGTGGGCGGTCTGGGCGTAAATTTCCTTGTATTCACTTCCCGCAACCCAGGCGGCCAGGTCAACGTCGTGGGTGGCCAGGTCCTTGACCACGCCGACGTCGCTGATGCGGGCCGGGAAAGGCGACTGGCGGCGGGTAACCACCTGGTAGACGTCACCTAGCTGGCCTTCAGCCAGACGCTTGCGCATCTCTAGCAGGGCCGGGTTGCAGCGCTCAACATAACCCACCGCACCGATCAGGCCGGCAGACTTGAAAGCTTCAGCTACGCGCTGGCCGGCCTCCACTGAGGCAGCCAGGGGCTTTTCAACCAGGGTGTGCACCCCAGCTTCAGCCAGGGCCAGGGCGGCCTCCTCATGGAAGACGGTGGGCACAGCCACAATGGCGGCGTCGATACCTACCTCAATCATGGCAGAAACGGAGTCCAGCACCGGCAAAGAACCGGCCACCCCGAAGCGGTCACCACCCGGGTCAGCTACAGCTACCAGCTCAAAGCCCTCAGTGTTGCGGGCGTTGCGCACATGGTGGCGCCCCATCGAGCCTAGGCCCAGGACACCAACGCGAAGCGAAGCACTCATCAGGCACCAGCCTTCACAACAGCAGCCACGGCCTCAACAATGCGCTCCAGGTCAGCCTGGCTCAGCGAGGGGTGTACCGGCAGCGACAGGCACTCGCGAGCAGCCTTCTCGGTGACCGGCAGTTCCAGACCGGGAGCGTACTTGGTCAGCGAGTCCAGACGGTGGTTGGGGATCGGGTAGTACACGCCCGAGCCTACCTGCCACTGCTCACGCAGGGCCTTTTGTAGCTCCTCACGCTCGCTAGCGCTAGCACCCTCGAAACGGATGGTGTACTGGTGGTAGACGTGACGGTAGCCCTCGGGCACGAAGGGGGTAACTACGCCCTCGACCCCGGCCAGACCCTCGTTTAGGAAGGCGGCGTTTTCCTGGCGCTGCTTGGTCCAGCCAGCTAGCTTGGTTAGCTGTACGCGGCCCACGGCGGCGCCGACGTCGGTCAGACGGTTGTTTAGACCCACCAGCTCGTTGGCGTACTGGCGCTCCATACCCTGGTTACGCAGCAGGCGTGAGCGGTGGTAGACGCCCTCGTCACGGGTGGTGATCATGCCGCCTTCAAGGGAGGACATGTTCTTGGTGGGGTAGAAGGAGAAGGAACCCCAACGGCCGAAGGTACCCACCTTGGTGCCGTCGATGGAGGCGTCGTGGGCCTGGGCGCAGTCTTCGTAGACGTCTAGGCCGTGGCGCTGGGCGATTTCTAGGATCGCGGGCATGTTGGCAGGCAGACCGTATAGGTGCACAACCTCAATGGCGCGAGTGTTGGGGGTGATAGCAGCTTCAACCGCAGCCGGGTCCAGGGTGAAGGTGTTTACGTCAATGTCAGCGAACACCGGGGTGGCGCCGGAGATAGCCACAGAGTTGGCGGTGGCGGCGAAGGTGAAGGAAGGCACGATTACCTCAGCGCCGGGCTCTAGCTCGCTAGCTAGGGTGGCTAGGTGCTGGGCGGAGGTACCGGAGTTTACGGCCACACAGTGGGCGCCGCTAACTACCTGCTCGGAGAATTCGTCCTCGAAGGCCTTTACCTGAGGACCCTGCACCACCATGCCGGAGGCGATAACCGCGTCCACGGCAGCGCGCTCCTCATCACCGAAGACAGGCTTTGCCGGGGGAATGAATGCGAGTTCCATTTACTTTTCTACCTCTTTCAAAGTGGTGTTGGAGTTTGAGTCTGTGACTTCCTGATAGTGAGCCCCCGTGACGGGGCAACGCCACATACCCGGCTCAGCAGCTACCAGCGGTTCGCCGGCCTTACCAACCCAGGCAATACGGCGTGCGGGCACGCCCGCTACCAGCGCATAGTCGGGCACATCCTTGGTGACCACTGCACCAGCTGCCACTGTAGCCCAGGCCCCAATGGTTACCGGAGCTACGCATACGCTGCGTGCACCGATCGCCGCGCCGGTCTTGATGGTTACCCCTACGGGCTCCCAGTCCGAAGCTGACTTGATGGTGCCGTCAGGATTAACAGCGCGCGGGAAGTGGTCGTTAGTAAGGGTCACAGCCGGGCCAATGAAGACGCCGTCGTCAATCACGGCGGGCTCGTAGACCAGAGCGTAGTTTTGGACCTTACAGTTATCACCCATCTTTACGCCCTCACCGATGTAGGCGCCACGGCCCACAATGCAGTTACGGCCAATCTGAGCGTGCTCTCGCACCTGTGCTAGATGCCAAATACTTGACCCGTCACCAATTTGAGCCTCGGGTGAGACATCCGCCGTATCAACGATGCGTACTGCCACGTTGGTTAGCTCCTTTACGCAAAAACTGCATCAGACAAGGCCAGTCTATCCCTAGTTTTTCTGCTAATCGAGCCCATAGCGCTACGCTAATAGGAGTTAGTTCATAGCGCAGATGTAATTTCCTGGCACAATTGCGTTTATGCAAACTTTTGACCCGGCCGAGCAGACCTGGCTCGTTGTCCCTCTTTACAATGAAGCCCAGGTGGTGGCTGAGGTTATCGCCAATGCGCGCAAAACCTTCCCTAATGTTGTTTGCGTTGACGACGGTTCACGCGACGATTCAGCTGCGCAAGCCCGCTCTGCGGGGGCGATTGTGGTCTCCCACCCGCTTAACCTAGGCCAGGGTGCTGCCCTACAAACCGGCATCACCTATGTGTTAACTCGCACTAATGCTCGCTATATAGCTACTTTTGACTCTGACGGCCAGCACTCCACTGATGATGTTATGGCCATGGTGCGCCGCGCCCATGATGAGGATCTGGCGATTGTGTTGGGATCGCGTTTCCTTGAGGGCACCGCAGATACTGGCACGCTTAAGCGCATTGTGCTGCGTACCGCCGCTTGGGTTGGTTCTAAGACTTCAGGTATGAAGCTCACTGACGCCCACAATGGCCTGCGCCTGTTGCGCCGTGACGCCGCCGAAAAGCTGGATCTGCACCAAAACCGGATGGCTCACGCTAGCGAAATTATTCGCCAGCTTGGCGCCAGTGGCCTACCTTGGGCTGAGCAGCCGGTACACATTGAGTACACCGATTATTCGCGTTCTAAGGGCCAGTCCTTGTGGAACAGCGTTAATATCCTCGTCGATTTGATGTTCAGCTAAGGAGCTAGCTAAATGGATTCTCAGTTTTTAATTAAGAGCCTGCTAGCCCTGGGCGTGGTGCTTATGGGCGTGATGTTGCTGCGCAACTCTGGCGGAGCTAAGCACATGGCTGGGCGCCGTATTGTCACGCTGGCCTTTGTGGTTTTCGCCCTGGTCACGATTGCGGTGCCATCCCTGACCACCTATCTGGCTCACTTTGTGGGCGTTGGCCGTGGTACTGACTTGCTGCTTTATGCGCTGGTGCTGGCCTTCTTGGCGTCTTTGCTTTCCAGCTTCCGCCGCGCCTCTATCCAGGAGCGGCGCCTGACTAAGTTGGCCCGCGCTTTTGCTTTGGCTCAGGCCCCCGACCCCAGTGCTTTGGGTCCGGTTTCCCCGGCAGATAAGGCCGACGACGCCGCCAAGTAAGTTTTTACCCCCGGCTTTATGAACTGCTCCCCATTAGTCGGTGTCTGATTTCTCAGTCCAACTAAAGGGGAGCAGTTCACCAGGCTCGGGGGGCTTAAGTGTGCTTACGCCAGCGTTTAGGCGTGCTTGGTGCGCTGGTTGGGACGACGCACTTCCATTTCTTCACGCAGGCTCAAGCCGGCGTTAATGGCTCCACGCAGCGGGGCCTGCCACAGGTGCGGGTAGATACGCGACATGTATAGGCGCGCTGAGGCATGGTGGGCGCGGATCATGTTTTCAGGCCGGGCTTTCCAGCTGGCGCCTTGCTCATGTACTACTACCGCCCCGGGCACCTGCAGGTTTTCATAGCCTGCCTTCCCCACGCGGGCACCTAGGTCCACATCCTCAAAGAACATGAAGTAGGCGTCGTCAAAGCCACCTAGCTCCTGCCACACTTTACGCGGCAGCAGCAGGCAGGCCCCTGAGAGCCAACCCACCGGGTGGATGGTGTCTTCATTGGTGCCGTGGTAGGCCTTGGTTAGCGGGTTTGAAGGCCAAATGCGCCCTAGGAAGGCGTGGCCGGCGCCGCGTCCCAGGGTGGGCAGGGCGCGTCCGGAGGGGTAAACCGTGCCGTCGGTGTTAAGCAGGCGCGGGCCTAGCGAACCGGCGCGCTTATTGGCCAGGCCAGCGGCCACCAGCACATCTAGGGCACCGGGGCGGAACACTAGGTCAGGGTTGGCCACCACAATCCAGTCTTCACTTAGATCCTTGGCAGCAAAGTTCACTCCCCCGCCGTAACCCAAGTTGCCCGGGCCGTAGCCACGGTCAGTGTTGGGGTCGCGCACTACGGTTGCGTTGTATTTGGCGGCTAATTCATCTACTAGCTCGTGCTGGGCGCCGTTGTCGGCAATGTACACGTTCACCTTTGCGCTGGTTGCCGGCGCAATAGAAGCCAGGAAACGTTCCAGTTCACTACCGGGGTTGTAGGTAACCGTGATTAACCTAATGGTTTGCTCAGACACATCCGGCGTAGCTTGGCTCGGGCTTAGTAGCTCTTCTGCGCTAACTTCTGAGCCGCGCTCAGCGGCAGATTTATCAAGGTTTTCAGGCACGTTCTTCTACTCTTAGGCTCGATTATTCTGGCGGTAACTAGACCACACTTAGTAGTTTTATAACCTATCTGACTGAAAACATCCTCAACGTTACCTAAACTTGACCTCATGACTGCGTCTAAGCTCCCCCCGCGCCATAGTGCAAAGGAACTGGTAAACCACCGATTGCGCCGTTTTTTTTACAGTGCTCTAGCGGCGGTATTGTTTGTCACTTCCTTTGGCGCTATGGCCTGGCATGACCTGCAGTCTTCGGTTAACCAGATCGACCCTAATCAGTTCCTCATTGGTAATCGCTCCAATCGCCCTGTCACTGACTACGACGGACGTGCGGTAAACATTTTGGTAATGGGTACTGACTCGCGTCAGGGCGCCAACAACATCGACGGCGGCGCGGCCACTGAGTCTTCGGCTCGCTCTGACACCACCATGATCATGCACATTAGTGCCGACCGTAAACGTATTCAGGTGGTTTCTATCCCCCGTGACACTATGGTGGATATTCCTGAATGTAAGAGCGCTGATGGCACTATCACCGACTCGATGTATGCACAGTTCAACACGGCCTTTGCTAACGGCGCCGGGAGTGGAGATTTAAGTGCCCGCGCCTTGGCTGCCGGGGCGGCCTGCGCTATTTCCACCGTGGAGAAGCTAACCGACATCCACATTGATGACTACATGGTGGTGGACTTTGCTGGCCTTAAAAACATGGTGGATGCTCTAGACGGCGTCGGCGTGTATGTCAGTGAAGACATTGATGACCCCGAATACACCCAACTCAAGCTTGATAAGGGTTGCCACCACCTTGATGGTTCGGCAGCGGTTATGTATGCGCGTGTGCGTCACGGCGTCTCTGACGGCTCTGACCTGCACCGTATTGAGCGCCAGCAGAACCTGATGGGCGCCATGATGCGTACCGCTATGCGTAAGAACCTGCTCACTAGCGCCCCTGACCTGTACGCCTTCGCTAAAGCCGCGCTGGGCACACTAACCACTTCCCCGCATGTGGGGCAGCTAAACACTCTGGCTGGTTTAGCTATGAGTGTGCGTACTATTGGTTTTGCTGGCATTGAGTTCATCACCGCCCCTAATGAGGCTGACCCCGATGACCCCAACCGCGTGGTTTTGCGTGAAAAAGACGCCAAAGCCCTGTGGAAGTCCTTGAAGGACGACAAGCCGGCCCCCACTAACACCGTTTCTTCTACCGCTAACGGCACCCCGGCCCCGGCCGCCACTGCCACCGCCCCTGAAACTGAGGACCCGGCGCAAGAGACCGAGCCCAGTAGCGAAGAAACCACTCAGGCTCCCGCACCCAAGGCGTCGTCGCCAGCCCCGGCACCTAAGGCTTCCGCTACCCCCACTACCGATCCCGCATTACAGTGCAAGTAAGGGAGGGTAAATAGTTGACTCAGTTTCCCCCTAGTCAGCCGCCCAGGCGCCGGCGTTTAGTCACTAATGACTCCGGCGCTGACCAACCACCTACCGCAGCCGGTTCCCAGGGCGGTGCTGGCACCCCGGCGCGTCGTAATTCTGGCTCTAGCCGGGTTAACCCCAAGTCCACTAGGTCTGGCTCTGGGGCACCGGCGCAGCCAATTTCAACCCGTTCTACCTCTGATGAGGCTACCCGCGCCGCTGGTTCGGCGCAGGCACGTCCCTCTAGCCGGGTGGGTCGCTCTGGCGCTGCCGTCCCTCTTTCCGACGACGTCGCCCCCGCACGCCCAGCCGCCCAGACTGCACGCCCAGCTACTCAGGCCGCCCCGGCGCCCGGGCACGCTAGTGGAGCGCAAACAGCCTTACCCCAGTCACTGTCTGGTCAAAGTGCCGCGCGCACCAGTGGGCCGCAGACGATTCCCCCACAGTCGATTCCTCCGCGCACTGGCTCAGCGCAGGCGCGTCCTTCTAGCCGGGTGGGTCGCTCTGGCGGCGCCGTACCTCTTTCCGACGACGTCGCCCCCGCACGCCCAGCCGCCCAGGCTACCCCCACGCGCATGGGAGCCCCTACGCGCACTGGCCTGCGCCCAGCCGCCCAGCCAGCAACTGTGCCCCCTAGGCGTAACTCTCGTGCATCCTCACGCCCAGTAATGCCCACACGTTTACCAATTGACGAACCACCGGCCAGCCCTAGTCGCGGCAAGCGCCGCTGGCTTAAATACACCAGCGCAGTGCTAGCCGTCATTTTGATTACCCTGTGTGGCTACACCTGGCACCTGTGGAATAAGGCCAGTGACCAGCTGCGCCGGATTGATGCACTGTCAAGCATGGCTGACACTCCTGGCGAGACCTGGCTGATTGTGGGTTCAGACTCGCGTTCCGACGGCGCCATTGCGGACACCACCACCGCCGGCCAGCGCGCCGACTCGGTGATGGTGCTGCATAAGGCTGAAAACGGCCAGACTTCACTAACCTCCCTGCCGCGTGACACCTACGTGAACATTCCCGGCTACGGTGAGGACAAGATCAACGCCTCCTACGCCTATGGCGGCGCCAAGCTGCTGGTAAAGACCGTAGAGGGCTTAACCAAGATGAAGGTCAACCACTATGTTGAAGTTGGTATGGGCGGCGTTAAAAACGTCGTCGATGCTGTAGGTGGGGTTGAAGCCTGCCTGGACTACGACGTAGATGATCACGATTCAGGTTTGATCTGGAATACCGCGCAGGGCAAATGCCAGCAGGTTAACGGCGAAAAGGCGCTAGCTTTCTCACGTATGCGTAAATCTGACCCCACTGGCGATATTGGCCGTGGCCTGCGTCAACGTGCCATTATTTCAGCGGCAGTGAAGAAGGCTATGTCTCCCTCTACCCTGCTTAACCCCTCAGCCACCAGCAAACTGGTTGACGCCGGCACTGGCTCACTGACTGTGGATAAGGATTCAGGCGTGTGGGATATTGGCCAAATGGTGCTGGCTTTCCGCTCAGCTTCAAACGATGGCCTAACCGGCGCTCCTCCCATTGAAGACCCCGACTATGAGCCGGGAGACGTGGGCTCCACCGTGTTGCTGGTAGACACCACCGCGCCGATTTTCTTCGGCAAGGTACGCGACGGAAGGCTAACCGCCAGCGACTTCAACCAGGCCAAATAAGACTCCCAAATAAACTAAGGCCCGTTGAGATTCACTCTCAACGGGCCTTAAGCTTTGCCAGCTCAGCGCCAGCTAGTAGTTAGAAATGTGGGCGCTTAGGGTCAGCCTGCCAAGCGGTGTAGCTGGAGGTGACAATGTCATCCAGGTTGTGCTGGGCCTGCCAGCCAAGTACCTCGGTGATGCGCGTGGCGTTACCGATCAGCTTGGGCGGGTCGCCGGCGCGGCGCGGCAGCTCTTCAGGCTCCAGCTTGGAGCCAGTAGCTGCGATTACCTTGGCTACCACTTCACGCACTGAGGCACCCTGGCCCGTGCCCACGTTGAATACGTGAGCCTGCATTTGCTTGCCGTTGCCCAGGTAATCCAGGGCGGCGATGTGAGCGGTGGCCAGGTCGCGCACATGGATGTAGTCGCGGATGCAGGTGCCGTCAGGGGTGTCATAGTCGGTCCCAAAGATCTTGGGACTCTCGCCCTTAACTAGACGCTCCATCACCATCGGGATCAGGTTTAGCGTAGCCATGTCACCTAGGTCATCCCAGCCGGCTCCGGCTACGTTGAAGTAGCGCAGACCCGCCCAGCGCAGGCCCCAGGCGCGCTCGCAGTCAGCCATCATCCATTCGCCGATTAGTTTGGTTTCGCCGTAAGGGTTGATGGGGTGGCAGGCTACTTCTTCGTCGACGACGGCGACGTCGGGCATCCCGTAAACAGCTGCGGAAGAGGAGAAAATCATCTGATCCACCCCAGCCTGTTCCATGGCGGCCAGCATATTGGCTAGGCCACCGATATTTTGCTGGTAGTACCAGGCCGGGCGAGCCACTGACTCACCTACCTGCTTGCGCGCAGCAAAGTGGATTACGCAGTCTACGCCTTCTTGGCGCATTACCTGCTCTAGGCGCTCTTGGGCCTGGGCTCCAGCCACGTCAAGCTGCACTAGCTTGGCTTGACCGATGCGTTCGGGTGTGCCGTAAGACAGGTCATCTACGACAACTACTTTGTCGCCGCGCTCAAGTAGTAGACGCACAACGTGGGCGCCAATGTATCCGGCACCGCCCGCTACTAGGACGGTTCGAGGCTCGTGTTTTGTGTTCACCGCTCTATCCTAACCCTAAATTGTTCGTTTGTGTTCGATTTCGATAGTTTGTGTAGCTTCTGGGTGGTTACGCTAGAGCTTTGCAGCCTAGCTGCCGGCCAGCCCATATCAATCCAGCACCAGCTACGGTCTAGTTACCGGCCACGCGCTCAGCTAGCGCGCGTCCCTTAGCCTTAGCCAGCTCGCCTAGCTCTACCTGGAACTGGCGCATAGCTGCGCGTAGCTGCTTAGCCTGCTCGCCCTCGCCGCTAGCCAAAATTCGCACTGCTAGCAGGCCGGCATTGCGTGCCCCACCAATAGAGACCGTGGCCACGGGCACGCCTGCAGGCATCTGCACAATCGACAGCAGCGAATCCATGCCGTCTAGGTACTTCAGCGGTACGGGCACACCAATCACCGGCAGTTCACTAACCGCCGCCAGCATTCCAGGCAGGTGGGCGGCCCCGCCAGCACCGGCAATAATTACACGCAAACCACGCTCGCTGGCCTGACGGCCGTACTCAATCATTTCCACCGGCATACGGTGAGCCGAAACCACCCGGGCCTCATAGCTAACACCGAACTCTTCCAGGGCCTTAGCGGCCGCTTCCATAGTGGGCCAGTCAGAATCCGACCCCATCACAATGCCCACTACAGGCTGCTTGTCGCTCACGGTTTCCTTTCAAGGTTTTTAAAGCACTAGTTAAACCACTGGGCAGCTTTACAGCTGCGGGCAAGTAAGTATGTGGGCTACCTGGCGGCCAATTTCTACCGTCTGCCAGGGATCTTGCCCCTCTACCAAGCTCAAGTTCACATGCCCCAGCTTGCGTCCGCGCCGGGCCTGCTTGCCGTAAAGGTGAATCTTGGCTTGCGGAGCTACCTGCAAAGCCTGGGCCAAGCGGCTAGAGGGGTCAGGTAGGGGCGCATCAGTTTCTTGGCGCCAACCAATCACGTTAACCATTACCGTGGGCGCCACCAGCTGCGCACTACCTAGCGGCCAATCCAACACGGCCCGCAGGTGCTGCTCAAACTGGCTGGTTAGAGCCCCATCCTGGCTCCAGTGGCCACTGTTGTGGGGGCGCATAGCCAGCTCATTGATATACAGCTGGTCACCGTCAGCGCCTTCAACCACAAACATTTCCACTGCCAGCACACCAGTAACCTCAAGCTCGCTGGCCACGCGCTTAGCCACCTGTTGGGCTAACGCGGCAGTAACCGGCTTTAATCCGGGGGCCGGGGCCAGCACCGTGTCACACATACCCTCAACCTGTACGGTTTCCACCACCGGCCAAGCCTCCACCTGGCCGCTAGGGTTGCGCGCTACCAAAGCCGCAAGCTCACGGGTGAAGTGAACCGCCTGCTCTACTAGCAGGCAGCTGACCTGAGCGCCCCCTAGTGAGCCGCCCCCGCCCACACCGGCGCCGTCGGCCAAAGCTTTAAACCACTTTGCAGCCTCACCAGTTTCAAGCTCAGCGGCGTCATTAACCAGCAGCACCCCGTGACCGTCATAGCCACCCTGGGGGGTCTTTAGCACCACCGGCCAGCCATGCTGCAAGGCAAACTCAAGCACCTCAGCGGGCTGGCTAACCGGGCGCCAAGCTGGCTGGGGCAGCTCCAAACGCGTCATAGCGCGGCGCATTTCTAGCTTGTCGCGGGCATAAAGCAAAGCCTGGGCGCTAGGCTGCACCGATACACCCTGGGCCGCTAACTGCTGCAACAAGGCATGATCTTGGTGCTCGTGTTCAAAAGTTAAAACTGCCGCAGCAGCTAAATCCTGGGGCTGCTCCCCCCGTTTGGGCTGCAGCAAATCATGCACTGCCCCGGCGTCGTCGGGCCGACCCACTGGGGCATCAGGCATTACCTGCGCCGCAGAACCATCCGGGGCCTCCACTAAAGCACGCAGGTGCACACCTAGCGCACTCGCTTCTTCTTGCATCATGCGAGCTAACTGCCCGCCGCCAATAACTGCCACAGTTGGTGCACTCACGTTATTAGCCTACCCGCCCCAGGCGCAGTACGCACTGAGGGCACACTTAGCAAAAGCCACATAGGATATGGACGTGCAACACTCAAATATCCACCATCGCCTCCAGGTACTGGCAGTGTGGGCTATTGCCTCGCTGATTGGGCTACTGATTTTTAATCTGGGCGGCCTAGACACTCCCCAGACTTATTGGAGCGCAGCCAAGCCCAGCTACCTACAGCATGTGGCTTTTTGGGATTCTGAGTGGTACTACCGCGTGGCCACCCAGGGCTACCCCGACTCCACCAGCTTGCCGATTGGTCAAGATGGCCGCGTGGGCCAAAACACCTGGGCGTTTATGCCTATCTACGCCTATTTAAGTGGTGGCCTGGCTGGGCTACTCTCAGCTAACTATTACGCCTGCGCCGTGGTGGTGGCCTGGTTGGGCTCAGCTTTGGCGGCTTTGGGCTTGGATGCTTGGATGCGTCCGCGCGTGGGTAAGGGAGCAAGTTTGCTGGGGGTGGCGATTTTCTTCACCTGCGGCCCAGCCATTATTTTGCAGCTTCCTTACGCAGAGTCTTTGGGATTGGCACTGGTGGCGATTGGTTTTGCAGTTTTAGCTAAGCGTCGTTTTGCCTGGGCCATGGTGGCGTTTGTGCTGGCTGCTTTTACCCGTCCGATCGGGGTACCGCTGGGAGCCGCTCTGGGGCTGTGGTGGGTTTGGGAGGAGCTGCGGGCTCGCGGGCTGATTTCAACCTCCCGCTTTGATGCATTTTTCTCTTCTGCCCGGGTTTATGCCGACGCCGATCCTTACGCCGCTAATTACGACGCCGCCGTCCCTGTCCCTAATGAGGCCGCTATTGCCTCTTTTGAAACTGCACCTGACCTAACCGCAAGCAGTTCTTTTGAAGCCGCCCCGCCGGCTGCTGTGCCAGCACCCCCTAGCGAGACGCTGCCGACCCCCGCACCAGCCCCAGCCCCGCCGGCTTTGCCTAGCTTTACGCCTATGGATTTAAGCCCCATGCCGCTGAGCAGCAAAGACCGCCTGTGGCTGTTTGTTACTGCCATAGTTACCTGCGCTGCGGCGTTGACTTGGCCGCTGCTAGCTTGGATCACTACCGGGCGCATGAGCGCATATGTGGACACTGAAACTGCTTGGCGCGGCGTTGACCTAGCCCCATTTGAGGCCTGGATTAACCGCTCTGCTAGCTTTGGTGGCACCCACGCAGGTGTTATTGGCCTATTTGGGGTGCTGGTGCTTAGCGCCTGCATACTGGGGTGGAGGCAGCTGCGTCAGCTGGGACGGCTGACCTGGATATGGTGCGTATGCTACTGGGTTTACCTGCTGATTTTCTTCGACCCTTCCTCCTCAGTTTTTCGCATGTTGCTGATGGTTGCCCCGCTGGCCTGGGCTGTAGCGGTAAAACTGGTCAGCCGTCCCCGCGCCGCCTTGGCAGTTTTGACTGTAGGTGTAGTTACCCAGGTGTTGTGGGTAGCTTGGGTATGGGATTATGGCTCAATCAGCATCCTGTGGGTTCCCTAAATTATTCGCGAATTTTTCCTTTTAAAATTGCCAGCCACCAAAACCTGCAGCTCAGATCACATTTATAGACAATAGAACTATGTCAGGTTGCACAAGTTAATCGATTTACTTTCAGTTTCAAGTTTTCATTAAGGCATTTCACTCATTTATCGACCAGTTACCTTTATTTAGGCAGTACCAAAACATCCTGACGCCCATTAGGATGCAAATATGCAGTTCCCAAACATATCCCCCAGCCGTTTCCCCCATCGGCTCCAAGTCTTAATAGTGTGGCTAGCTATGACATTGCTAGTGCTATTAATTTTTAACTTGTCAGCCATTGACACCCCGGCAAGCGAGTGGGTACCAGCCAAACCTGACTACTTAAAGCATGTATCTCTATGGGATGCTACCTGGTATCACCGCATCGTTATCGGAGGTTACCCCGATAAATTATCCTATTATGAAACTAACGGTCACGTACGCCAAAACACCTGGGCTTTCATGCCAGTATTCCCCCTACTTGGCAAAACCCTAGCAACCGTGGTTTCTGATGGTGTTGGAAGAAGCTATTTTGCCTGTGCGGTAGTAGTTTCCTGGATTAGCTCAGCAGCTGTAGCTCTAGGTCTTGACGCTTGGCTATGCCCGCGTGTAGGCAAGCGCGCCAGCCTGCTAGGCGTAGCCCTTTTCTTCAGCTTCGCCCCGGCTATCATCATGCAGGTGGCCTATGCAGAGTCTTTAACCTTAGCGCTGCTAACTTTCGGTTTCATACTACTAACCAAACGACGCTTTATCTGGGCTGTTTTACTCTTTGGGATTGCCGAGCTCACTCGCCCTATCGGCGTCCCACTCGGGGCCACAATCGGTTTATGGTGGTTCTGGGAAGAACTACGAGCACGCGGCATAGTTTCCCCAACCTCACGCTTTGACAGCTCATTCTTACCATTTAAAAAACCAGCCAACACCGCCGGCAACGTTAGCGACGACGTCGTCGCTACTGCCCCGCAAGCTGCCACCACCCCGCTAGACATCAACCCCACCCCGCTGGACATCAGCCCTACCCCGCTCAGCAAAAAAGACCGTATCTGGCTATTTGTAATCGCTATCATTACCTGCGCTGGCGCGCTTTTCTGGCCGGCATTCGCCTGGTTCATTACCGGGGTACCTACCGCCTATACAGACACCGAAACTACTTGGCGCGGCAGCGGCCACCTAGCCCCCTTTGAGCCTTGGATTAAGGAGGCCACTACCTTTGGTGGCCCTAACTCGGGTATCGTCGCCCTAATAGCAGTACTAGTTCTAAGCATCTGCGCACTTAGCTCTAGCCAGCTACGCAAGCTAGGGCGCCTAGCCTGGATGTGGTGTGTATGCTACTGGGTTTACCTACTGGTCTTCTTCGACCCCTCATCCTCGATTCTACGTATGCTACTTATGATGGCCCCGCTAGCTTGGGTGCTTGGCGCCAAACTAAGCAACCACCTGCGCGCTGCTGTAGCGTTTATTGCGCTAAATGTTGTCTCCCAGGTGCTGTGGATAGCTTGGATTTGGGACGCTTACTCACTCTCAC